>OLRV01002422.1_pt1 | contig 14316 bp, 10 predicted proteins | sample 1672421 | NCBI WGS metagenome assembly OLRV01 (sample SAMEA3136684, study PRJEB25190) | human gut metagenome | biome: human gut; feature: human-associated habitat; material: faeces | place: Austria | collected 2013
GGCACCAGAAGTAGAAGTAGCAGTTACGGATCCACCGCTAATGGTAATTTCAGTGCCGGTGCTCCTTTGCCCCCCGCCAATTCCGGCACCAGAATCAGAAGTAGCAGTTACGGATCCACCGCTAATGGTAATGTCACTGCCGGTGTACCCTGGCCCCCCGCCAATTCCGGCACCAGAACCAGAAGTAGCAGTTACGGATCCACCGCTAATGGTAATGTTACTGCCAGTGCTCATAAAACCCCCGCCAATTCCGGCACCATAAGTAGAAGTAGCAGTTACGGATCCACCGCTAATGGTAATGTTACTGCTGATACTATCATAACCCCCGCCAATTCCGGCACCAGAACTACTTATGGCAATTAATTCTCCGGTAGTGTTTGGAGAGTTATCTATTGTAAGTTTGGCAGCGTTATCTTTCTGTAAGGCTGCATTCCATCCACTGTTAAGCTTATTGATTCCTTCTAAATATATGTAAACTTGAGTTTTAACACTTCTTTGAATTTGCAGCGCCGAACCAGCAGATGTTTTGATATTTACGTTATCAAGATAAATGTTGATGTTGTCTTGCTCTGAAGTATTCTTTCCATCAACTACAATTCTATTTGCTGTTTCCTGCCTATTACTGCATGTGAATTTGTAATCTCCTGCCGAACTTATAGTATAAACTCCGTTTATGACTTCATTACTATTGATTAAGTCAATTTCTTTAATCCGTGCATTTTCCGCAGCAGCCATTGCCTCATCGGGGGTATCATTAAATTCAGGAACCTCTTCTGAACTGAATACAGACAGTTCCTCATCTGTCTCTCCTGCCGCTTCCTGCTCCTCATTGGTAAAAATCTCCGGAGTTTCTTCCTCAGACACTACCTCCGAAGTTCCGGAAGTAAATTCCCCCGCAAATATAGTCTGGGGGGGCATATTGGTGGAACACAGTGCAAGCGCCAGAATCCCGGCTAATAACTTTTTCTTCATACGTTCACCTCTCCTTTCTTTATACATGATCTTCTGCGTCTTGACTCTTTTGTCCTCTTTTTCTGAATTTGATGCATAATGCGGTAATCACGACTGCCACAGTAAAGGAAATGACAGCCACCAACACATAACCGCCTGCGTCCTCATGCAGCAGGATTGTACCGTACATTCCCGTAACGTTTATTGGCTTGTTTTGCATTATCCCCATTGCTCCCACAAGAGACAGGAATAACAGGGTACACAGAACAGACAGCCGACAGACTGTGCGCCGCTTCTGGCGGCGGTGATATTCATACATTCGCTTTTTTACCAATTCGATACGCTCTTCTGTATCGTACATGCCTTCCAACCTCCTTCCACAAAAACAGTCTTAAAAGTCTTTCACTTATATAGGTACAAAAAAAGTGAAAAACTCTCACCTGAAAAAAATTTGAGAGCTGCCGAAACAGCTCCCAAAAGAGGAAAAATCAGGTTATATTATTGTATCGAACTGCGGAAGATCAGTTTTCCCGCTGCCAGGATCAGTACAGGCAGCAGATAAGCAATATACTGTGCTGCACCGCCATAGGCGATCAGAAGATTATAAATTGCGTGAAAGGTGATTGCTGCTCCCAGCAGACCGCAGGTTCCGGCAATCTTCAGCCATGTTCTCTGCCACACATATGCAAGACCACCGCCGACAATAGCTCCACAGATCACATGCATGGCTCCAGTCCCAATACCACGGAAGAAAATAAAAGAAAAATGACCGGCTCCGTTTTGGATCAGATAGCAGACGTTTTCAAATGTGGCAAAAGAAAGAGCTGTGATCACGGCTGCATTTTTGATCTGCTCCGCTTTCGGCTCAAATATCAGCAGATAAAAGAGCAATGGCAGAAGTTTCATCACTTCCTCCACCACCGGGGCGATCTCTGTGGTAGCTGCAAAGGTGTCCGCTTTATAAAGTGCAACGAAAAAGGTGTTGATGTAAGCGGAAAGCAGACAGGCACCCATCCCGGCAAAGCAGAACAGAAAGAATTTTCTCTGCCGCTTTCCCATACACAGAGCAGCGATCAGCAGGGGCGAGGCCATGCAAAGAAATACGTTTTCAATATATGTCATACCTGCACCGCCTTTCCTGTGGCTGGCAGCAGTGCAAACAGGCAGCCTGTAAGCAGAAGATCAAGCCAGCAATAGGGAGCGGAAATGGAATAACCCGGCCACAGACAGCCGGAAATCCAAAGAGCATACTCCACCGCCACATAGCACAGCACCTCAATGTGAAAATACCGCATCTTACACGCTGTTCCCGTCTGTATCTGCGCATAAGCAAGACCCCGGATGGAATGATAAGAAACAACAATCATCATGCCACACCAGAGCAGATTGGAGAGAACATCCCCAAAAGTACAGTAAAATACACAAAGCGGAACGCCGATCAGAGGAGCTATCAGAGATTTCCGTGTCGAAAAGTCTCTTTCCTCTGCAGAGGAAAGGGTGTATTGCAGAAGATAAAGGAAAATCACGCTGGCTATCCAGCCAAACTCTGACACATAAAAGACCTGCGGTGTTTCAGAAAACAGAAGCAGATACAGCGTCCAGTAAAGAGACCCAAGGGCAAAGCAGCCGTAAAAGCAGGTCAGCAGGAAATATGTCTGTTTTCGACCTTTCAGATACCGAATACCACTCATACAAAAGCCCAACAGGGTAACAGCGAATTGAAAAAGGTTACTGATCAGCTCCATCCCCATTGTCCTCCTTTTGTTTCTCCGTCTGCTCCTCTTTGTTCAGCTGATGGATGCGAAAACACAGAATAGTCACGCACGCGCCGAGGATAAAAGCCAGCAGTCCGATCACCATATATCCCAATGCGGTGCTGCCGCCCAAAATTGTTGCCGCAGTTTCAAAGCCTGAAGAAGTACCGGGTTCGATCTGTCCGACAATACCGGGCATGGCAAATGAAACCCCAACGATTACTGCAAAACATGCCGCTATACAGACAGCAGAGACAATCCGTCTGCGCCGCATTCTCTGCTGTTGTTCTTTTTTTGCAATACGCCGTTTTATCTCTGCAATCCGTTCCTCATTTTTCAGCATCTGTAATACCCTCCCGTTTCAATAATCCGCGTAAACGCTCTTTTCCCCGGTACACCATATTTGTGATCTGCTTTACACTTTTCCCCATAACCTCAGCTGCCTGTTGATAGCTCATACCCTCAAAATAGGTCAGATAAAGGGCCTCCCGATAATCTGGATTTAACTCGTCCATGCAGAGATGCAGGATCTGATTCCGTTCTTTTGTGCGGACGATCTCCTCCACCAGCGTTTGTGCCTCCGGTTCTCTGGTCAGGTCGTCAAGACTGAAGAAAATCCGCCGTCTGCTTTTGTGGCGCAAAGCCATGTGCCGCGCTGCTTTATAGAGGTAAGCCTTAAAACATCCGTCCCGGATGCGGGGCTTTTTCGTAAACAGCCAGGAAAAGGTTTCCATCATTAAATCTTCCGCTTCGTGGACGTCATGCAGATAACCATCAATGTATAAGGTCAGCGGATCGCCGTATTTTTTTATCAACAGTTCAAGTCCTGTCTCATCACCGCACAGATATTGCCCATAAAGTTCTTCATCAGTGACCATATCATTCTTCCTTTCCAAGTATTACTCCTCTATTGTCAGATGAAAGCTCCAGGTTCGTGAATCATTTTTGTCTGCGAAGACATACAACATGTCAGGAGAAATCCCTGACAAAAAAATAACCAGAGCCTAAGCTCTGGTTAAATTCTCACTATTTTGTAGCAGCCAGTACGGGAATCGAACCCGTGTTTTCGCCGTGAGAGGGCGACGTCTTAACCCCTTGACCAACTGGCCATTTGTTTGTCTGTCGTTTGCTCTTCGCTGTCGACTCGTTTAATATACACCATCTTTTTCTAAAATGCAAGTACTTTTTTAAAAAAATTTCAATTTTTTTATTTTTCTCGAATTTTTCGTTCAAAAAGCCCTGTATTTATGCGGTTTTTGCCACAAAAAAATTTTTATTTTTTTGTCCCAAAGAAGAAATGCCATGGCAGCTCCACCGCTTTCCATGGCATTTCCCAGTTATTTATTTCTGTTTCTGACTGTTTCTTATTCCTCTATATCCTCCGCAGGCTCTGCCGGAATGAATATGCGGGATTTCTTTTCTTCGTGTTTATGAAGTGCAGCTTTCTCAGTTGCCTCAATACAGAATTCCATCTGAGAGTTAATCTGGGCTTTGCCTCGTTTATCCGGCTTCACATAAGTTCCATCCGACTGCAGGATATGAGCTTTTACATTATCCTTAAACTCCAGATCAAGTACGTGTTCCAGCTCTTTCTTAATCTTCTCATCTTCCACAGGGAAAACAATCTCTACCCTGCGGTCAAGGTTACGCGGCATCCAGTCCGCACTTCCCATATAGATTTCCGGGTTTCCGCCGTTTTCAAAATAGAAAATACGGCTATGCTCCAGAAATTCCCCTACAATAGAACGGACATGAATATTTTCACTGATTCCCGGCACTCCTACTTTCAGACAGCAGATCCCCCTTACCAGAAGTTCCACCTGAACTCCGCAGGAAGATGCATAATACAATCCTGCAATAATCTTCGGATCACAGAGGGAATTCATCTTTGCGCGGATCAACGCCGGAAGTCCTTTCTTTGCATTCTCCGCCTCACGTTCGATCAGGCTTAAGAATCTGTCCTTCATCCAGATTGGTGCTACGATCAGCTTATTCCAGCTTTTCGGTTCAGAATATCCGGAGAGCATGTTAAATACTGCTGTTGCATCTTCACCAAAACGTTCATCGCAGGTAAAGATACCGCAGTCTGTATAGAGTTTGGCAGTGGAATCATTGTAGTTTCCGGTTGCCAGATGCACATAACGGCGGATTCCTGTCTCTTCCCTGCGCACAACCAGTGTGATCTTGCTGTGTGTCTTAAGGCCTACCAGACCATAAATTACATGACATCCTGCCTTCTCCAGCTTCTTCGCCCATACAATATTATTTTCTTCATCAAAACGTGCTTTCAGCTCTACCAGTACGGAAACCTGTTTGCCGTTTTCTGCTGCCTGCGCAAGGGCAGCAATGATCGGTGAATTGCCGCTGACACGATACAGAGTCTGTTTAATAGCCAGAACATCCGGATCTTTCGCTGACTGACGCACGAAATTTACAACAGGATCAAAGCTCATATAAGGATGATGCAAGAATACATCGCCCTCACGTATCACCTGGAAAATATCCTTCTCATTCTGAAATTCCGGTACAGGTGCCGGCTGATATCTCGGTGTCTTGTAAGCATCAAAGCCATCCGCGCCATATACTTTCATAAGCATGGTAAGATCCAGAGGTCCGTTTATCTCAAAAACATCTGCCTCTTTGATGTCAAATTCCGTCTTCAGAATCTTCAGCAGGCGTTCATCCATCTTATCCTCTACTTCCAGACGGATAACCTCACCCCACTGACGTTTCTTTAACTGGCGCTGGATCTCCACCAGCAGATCCTCTGCCTCATCTTCATCGATGGTAAGATCCGCATTACGCATAATACGGTAAGGATGGGCACATATCACATCATAACTCAGGAAAAGTTTGTCAATATTTCTTTCAATAATCTCTTCCAGCAGGATCACTGTGGTATCTCCATCCTTCTTTGACGGAATCTGCACCACCCTTGGAAGCACAGACGGAACCTGCACTGTAGCAAACAGAAGTTCTCCTGCTTTATCCTTTTTGTTGAGTTTATCACTCTTCTCCTTCTTGGAGATCAGGGCACCGATATTTAATGTCTTGTTTCTGATCAGCGGAAACGGTCTGGAAGAATCCATCGCCATCGGTGTAAGTACCGGATATACATTATCCTCAAAGTATCTGTCTACAAATGCACTCTGTGCTTCTGTAAGATTCTCATGGGCTGCCACCAGGTGCATTCCTGCTTTCTCAAGCGCAGGGATCAGAGAACGGTTCAGGGTATTATACTGTACATGAACCAGTTCATGGGTACGGACACTGATTTCTTTTAACTGCTCCTTGGCTGTCATTCCTGCAATGTCTGTTTTATGATATCCTGCATGTACCTGATCCTTAAGAGACGCCACACGCACCATAAAGAATTCATCCAGATTGGATGCGGTAATGCTTAAGAACTTCAGTCTGTCAAACAAAGGAAGATTTTTATCTCTTGCTTCACTCAGAACACGCTCATCAAATTTGAGCCAGCTCAGCTCGCGATTCACGAAATATTCTTTCTTTTCAAATTTTTCAAAGTCCATAAGTTCATCCTCCTTTACGCTCTGCCCTTGCGTCTGAGAACCAGACGAATGCCAAATACTTCTTCAAAAAATGCCTCTTTATCTTTCAGCAGTCCCAGTTCCAGGGAAATGTCCTGTGCAGAATCCACGATCATCTGCAGTTCTCTGTCTTTGAGCACTGCTTTGATTCCTTTTACTTTCTGATAATGACTTCTGTCCATGGCATTCGCCAAACGAAGGATTGCAGTCATCTTTACCACCTTGATATAGCTCTCTCTGTCTATAGCGATTCCCATACTGTAAAGTTCATCGTAATAAACAAACGCAGAATTATTGAATCTGACCGCACATGCGATCATCTGGCGCTCCATAGAGGACAGACCAATAATATCTGTAGACATAATAATCTGATAGGAACACTCGGAAACCTTTTCCATGCTGATATATTTGCCACAATCATGAAGCAGTGCTGCGATCTGCAGTAACAGACGCTCTCTTGTTCCCATACCATGAACCTTCTTCATACTGTCAAAGATATTCAGGCAAAGATTCATAGTTCCCTGGATATGGCTCTTACTGCTGGAATAGCGTTTTGCAATGTTCTTTGATGTAACCAGAATGTCATTCTCAAAATTGTGGACACTTTTGAGAAATTTTTTCTTCTCTGCAAAATCATAGGCAATTCCATCCAGCAGGGAAACACCTGGTGCCCAGAGAGACTCTGCATTAAAAATATCAATAAAATTTCTGCACACTACCATGGTCGGCACAACAAGGGATGCATATTCCGGATCAATCTCCATCTCCTGTGCCAGCAGGTCAACAGATTTTCCAACTGTATCCTCATAGCGTTTCATAAATTCTTCCCTTGTAATGATCCTGTCTTCCATTTCCTCCTGGAAGATCATATCTGTAATAAAATCTCCCATCAGGATCACATTCCTGATCTCCTTATCCTTCAGATACAGACGCTGAAAGCTCATCAGGTCATTTCGGATAAATTCCTCAACCAGCTTGTCATAATGAATGGTTGTTTTCTCCAGTTCCTGCAGACGCTGGCGGATTCTTAAACTTCCCATTTTAAGTCCCTGGGTAGTGACCAGAGCATCCTTGTCAAAGAGGGAAACCTGAAGGCTTCCGCCGCCCACATCCAGGATTGCGGTGCCTTTCTGGATCATCTTTTTGAATCCCTTTTCTATGGCAGCAATTGATTTGTACCCAAGGAAATGCTGTTCTGCACTGCTTAGGATTTCAATTTTCATTCCTGTACGCTGATAGATCTGTTCAATGATCAGCAGCGGATTCACAAGTTCTCTGAATGCACTGGTGCCGCAGGCACGATACTCTTCCACCCCAAAGTCCTGCATCAGCCTCTTAAAGTCGTTCAGCACCTCACATAAAACATTCAGCATTTCTGAATCGATCTTTCCGTCAGAATAGACACCCTTTCCGATTTCCAGACTGTATCTGACATCATTCAGTTCACGAAAACCAATTCTTTTTGACATCTCAAAGATCTTCATGCTGACTTCATAAGATCCGATATCAATGGCTGCAAATGTCATGACTGCCATATGCGTTCCCCCTTTACCATTCATCTATTTGCTTTTTTATTCCTTCTCCACACCCAGCAGATGGTCGATAAACTGCTGTGCAGTTCGTCCTGTAAGTCCTCCATGGGAAAGCTCCCACTTATTTGCTTCCAGAAGCAGTTCGTCCTCCGGCATGGTAATTCCGTTTCTCTCTGCGAGAGCTTTTACAATTGTCTGGAATTCCTTTTTGCTCGGTGCACCATAATAAATACGGACACCAAAACGATAAACCAGTGAAAGCTTCTCCTGCACTGTATCGGAGGAATGCAGATCGTCATCATCCATGATCTCCAGCTTATCACTGGATTTCTCTCTTACCAGATGTCTTCTGTTACTTGTTGCATAGATCAGGATATTGTCCGGCTTCTTCTCCAGACCACCCTCGATCACTGCCTTCAGATATTTATATTCGATTTCAAATTCCTCGAATGACAGATCATCCATATAGATAATGAATTTATAGTTTCTGTTCTTGATCTGGGCGATCACATCATTCAGATCCTGAAACTGATGCTTATACACCTCGATAATACGAAGTCCCTCATCATAATAACGGTTCAGGATTCCCTTGATACTTGAGGATTTACCTGTACCCGCATCACCAAAAAGCAGACAGTTGTTTGCCTTTCTGCCTCTTACGAAAGCTTCTGTATTCTCGATCAGTTTCTGCTTCGGGATTTCATATCCGACCAGGTCTTCCAGTTTCACATGAGCGATCCTTGTGATCGGCTGGATCTCCACATTATCATTCTCATCATGGCCTACACGAAAAGCCTTATGTAATCCCAGCTTACCCACACCAAAATCCTTATAAAACTGTACCATATCCTTCATGAATTCCTCTGTGGACTCCGCTGCTGCCAGCGTTTTGCTCAGATCACAGATACGGTCTCTGATACGGGAATTAAACATCTTGCTGTTACTTCCGGTGTTGGTATAATCACCGAGAACCTTACAGCAGGAAATTCCAAATGCCTCATCCAGTACAGTCAGGTCAAAATCATACAGTTCTTTAAACACACCGAAATCATTCAGTGCCAGTTCATTAATACTTCCGTTGACAGCCCCTCTGATCTCACAGGCTGTACTGAATGCATTTTCATTATTTACCAGAAGAAATGTCAGATAACAGTGCCATAAATTTCCGGAAAATCCATAAGCGCCGGCAGTTTCCACCAGTCCGTTGGCACACTCAAAGAACAGCCCTTCCTTTTCTTTCAGATCAGGTGCTTTCTGTTCCCAGGCATTCATCAGTTCTGCCATTTTATCAAGGATTTCTCCATGTTCAAAGTTACGGTATAAGATGCATTCATTTAATCTAGCCATTTTTATTACTTCCTTCTTACCTTGTTGTTTTATCTTATTGTTCTGCTGTGAGTGGTATAATTATTTCGAAAACGATGTACCAGAGTGTGTTTGAAAAATGCTTTACGCAAAATATGCCGCAAAGTGGGACGTGCAGATTGTGGAAATGATTTTTCAAACACGCTCTGGCATTATGGAAATGATTTTTAATAATTTCCCAAAATTCTCATTCTGTCAGCTTCTGCCTCAATTCCTCTCAGGGCATTCTTCACTGCACTGTCCTTTAAATTTCCCTCGAAATCAACAAAAAAACGGTACTGCCAGTTCTTCCCTGTGATCGGGCGGGATTCTATCTTCGTCATATTCAGTCCATTATAAATAATGTGAGACAGCATATTGTAAAGAGTTCCGCTCTCATGATGCAGTTCAAAGAAAATACTGATCTTATGTGCATCCTTCACATAGATTGGTTTCTTACTCACGATCACAAAACGTGTGGCATTCTGTCCGTTATAGCAGATATTCTCAGCCAGGATCTTCAGTCCGTAAAGCTCTCCTGCCTGTCTGCTGGCAATAGCAGCCTGCGTCTTGTCATTGTCTTCTTTTATCTTCTTGGCAGAACCGGCAGTATTTTCCATCTCTTTCTTCTTCCAGTCCGGATGAGATTCCAGATATTTTCCACACTGGGAAAGTGCCTGAGGATGAGAACATACCTGTCTGATATCCTCCAGTTCAGCATCCGGCAGTCCCAGAAGTACATGCTCCGGACGGATGATCTGTTCTCCTACAATACTCAGCTCATACTCTGTAAGAAGATCATAAATATCAGCAACAATACCGGCAGTTGTATTCTCAATGGGAAGTACCGCATAGTCTGCTCTTCCCTCCACAACTGCTTCCATTGCATCACGCCAGGTTTTTACATGAAAGCTCTCAATATCGTCCTGGAAATATTCCCTCATTGCAGCATAACTGTATGCACCTTCCACACCCTGAAAGACAACTCTTACATCTTTCAACGGAAGTGCATCTACCATTTCCAGTTTCTCATCATCCTCGATTCCATGCTCTGTGAGAAGCTGATACTGTCTCTTACGGCTGATCGCCATGATCTGCTGAAAAAGCTCCTGCGCACCAAGCTGATTAAATTCTCCATGTGCCTTACCTCTCAGGACCTCCAGCTTCTGTCTCTCTCTTTCCGGATCCAGAACCTTCTTTCCTGTACGTATCTTATATTCTGCAACATCCTCACACACCTTCATTCTCTGTTCAAAAAGACGTATGATATCGCTGTCGATCTTATCTATTTCATTTCTGCATTCCTGTAAATCTATCATTTATGTTGTACCTTTTTACTTTCACAAATTCTCTACAATATCAGTCATCTCTCCGATAAAGGAAAGAGAGCCAAAGGCAATGATCACATCCTGTTCCCCGGCAAGTGAAAAAGCCTCCTCCACTGCATCTTTAATCGTATCCATTGCCTGTACATTGGGATTATATTCACTGACAGTCTTCGCCAGTTCTCCGGCAGGCAGTGCCCTTACATTATCCGGAGTCTGGATTGTGAGTATCCGGTCTGCAAAGTGCGCAGTTTTCTGAATCACACTTCTGTAATCCTTATCTGCAAACACTCCCATAATATAGATGATCCGTTTTCCCTTAAAATAATGCTCTATTGAAGCTGCCATCATATCCGCAGCAGCAGGATTATGAGCCCCGTCTACCACAAACAGCGGTTTTTTACAGATAACTGTAAACCGTCCGTTCCAGTTTACTGTGCGAAGCCCTTCTTTTTTCTGCTCCGCAGCGGTGGAAAAGCCCAGCTCATCCAATACTTTTAAAGCATTCAGTGCAACTACTGCATTTTCCTTCTGATAAACACCTGCCAGCGGAATCTCATACTCTTCACCCCTGTACCGGATTGTCTGTCCAAAGCAGCTTTCCTTTAACATCTCTGCCTCAGAAGCATCTGCTATGGTACATTTTGCACCGTGTTCTCTGCTGATCCTCTCGATCACCTGCATTGCTTCCGGCTTCTGTCTGGCAGTCACCACTCTGCAGCCGTCTTTGATGATCCCGGCTTTCTTCTCTGCGATCTGTGCCAGAGTATTTCCAAGAAAAGACATATGATCCATACTGATCGATACCAGCACTGCCAGCAGCGTATTTTTAATAATATTTGTGGCGTCCAGATTTCCGCCCATTCCCACTTCCAGCAAAACGAGATCACAATTCTCTTTTTTAAAGAACAAAAATGCCACCGCAGTCTCTATTTCAAATGCAGTGGGATGGGGATAACCATCCTTTGTCATAGCAGCAATAACATCAGACACCTGTGTAATATAAGCAGCAAAGTCCTCTCTGCTGATCCTGCTTCCCGAAACTTCCATCCTGCCTCTGTAAGAATACAGGGTAGGCGAAACATATCTTCCAATGCGATATCCCGCACCTGATAAAACAGAATACAAAAAAGCAATGACAGAACCCTTGCCATTGGTACCGGCTATATGCACATATTTCAGATCATCCTGTGGATTTCCAAGACGTTTCATCAGCTCACACATATGATCCAGTCCCAGGACACTGGGAATTTCCCTGGTGATTTTGTCTATGTACTCCCGGCTTTCCTGATAATTCATAATAAACTCCTCTTATTTCCATGAGATCCCCTCCACACGTTCCTTTTGCGCATAAGGCACCTCATTGCTATAGTGTAATAACGTGTTCTCATTATATCCTACGTGTATGTTTTTTTCAAGGCAGGCAATACTAGAATCATAGAAATTTATACAGGAGCGTTACCTATGAAAAAAGCTTTTATTCTCTGCGGTCTGACGGGCTGGTGCATGGAAATCCTCTGGACCGGACTGCATTCCATCCTTTCAGGAGAACTTACCATGACAGGAAAAACTTCCCTTTTAATGTTTCCCATTTACGGATGCGGTGCCATCATCCGCCCGCTCTCCGGTAAACTTTCTGCTGTCCCGCTTTTTGTCCGCGGCTGCATTTATACTGTCGGATTTTTCTTCGTGGAATTTATCAGCGGTGCTCTTTTGCGCTGTTTTCATATGTGTCCCTGGGACTACAGCAACACTCCTCTGAATTACCGGGGACTGATAAGACCAGACTACGCTCCCCTCTGGTTCGGAGCCGGACTTTTTTTTGAGAAAATACTTGGAAAACTCTCTTGAAAAAAGCACTTGATTATTATATGATGTTATGAAGGATTAAATAAAAATTCCTGAACCAGTAAAATATGGAGGTATGAAATGAGACACTTAATGAGTCCGCTGGATCTGTCTGTTGATGAGTTAAATACTCTTCTTGACTTGGCCAGCGATATTGAGAAACACCCTGATAAATACGCACATGTCTGTGACGACAAGAGACTTGCAACTTTATTCTATGAGCCAAGCACCCGTACCCGTCTCAGCTTTGAAGCTGCTATGATGAACCTTGGCGGTAAAGTTCTTGGTTTTTCATCAGCTGATTCCAGTTCCGCTTCAAAGGGTGAAAGTGTTGCCGATACAATCCGCGTTGTATCCTGTTACGCTGACATCTGTGCTATGCGCCACCCGAAAGAAGGTGCTCCGTTAGTAGCTTCTATGGCTTCTTCTATTCCTGTTATCAACGCCGGCGACGGTGGTCATCAACATCCTACCCAGACATTAACCGACTTACTTACCATCCGTTCCCTGAAGGGACGTCTGGACAATCTGACCATTGGTCTGTGCGGCGACCTGAAATTCGGACGTACAGTTCACTCCCTGATCGAAGCACTTGTACGTTACACAAATGTAAAATTCATTCTGATCTCACCGGAAGAGCTTCGCATCCCAAGCTATATCCGCGAGGATGTTCTGAAAAAGAACAATATCGAATTTCAGGAAGTAGAGAGACTGGAAGATGCCTTACCGGATCTTGATATCCTCTACATGACACGTGTACAGAAAGAACGTTTCTTCAACGAAGAAGACTATGTCCGCATGAAGGATTTCTACATTCTGGACAAACAGAAAATGGAACTTGCAAAAAAAGACATGTACATTCTTCATCCGCTTCCACGTGTAAATGAAATCTCAACAGAGGTGGATGCAGACCCGAGAGCAGCTTATTTCAAACAGGCACAGTACGGTGTATATGTACGTATGGCCCTGATTCTCACATTACTGGAGGTAAAATTACCATGTTAAATGTTGGAGCACTTCGCGAAGGTTATGTATTAGACCATATCAAAGCAGGCAAGGCCATGACTATCTATCATGATCTGAAGCTTGATAAACTTGACTGCACCGTTGCCATCATCAAGAACGCGCGCAGCAACAAAATGGGTAAGAAAGATATCATCAAGGTTGAATGCCCGGTTGAGAATCTTGATCTTGACATTCTCGGCTTTATCGATCATAACATTACTGTAAACGTAATCAAGGACGAGAAGATCGTTGCCAAAAAAGAACTGAAACTTCCGAATCAGGTTGTCAACGTGATCAAATGCAAGAATCCACGCTGCATCACTTCCATTGAACAGGGACTCGACCAGATCTTTGTTCTTGCAGATAAAGAGAAAGAAGTTTACAGATGTAAATACTGCGAAGAGAAATATACAGGTAAACGCAATAAATAATAAAACAAATATCAAAAAAACAGAACGGAAGAAATCCGTTCTGTTTTTTGTACGCAATCAGACCGATAAGCCGGGTTATGTCATTGGGTAATCATCTGTCTAGGCCTTACGTTGCCATAAGGCTCAAGCGACCCACCTGAAAGCACGACGGGCAGCCGTATCGCTTTCTATTCGGTCTTGCTTCGAATGGAGTTTACATGTGCCCGGCCTGTTACCAGGACGGCGGTAGTCTCTTACACTGCCTTTCCACCCTTACCTCAGCAAGTGAGGCGGTTTATTTCTGTTGCACTGGTCTGGGAGTCACCTCCACCGGACGTTATCCGGCATCCTGCCCTGCGAAGCCCGGACTTTCCTCGTCTGAACCCTTTCGTCTGTTCAGCCGCGATTACCTGGCCTGGTTGCGCAAGTGCTATTCTAGCACGTTTTTTTGCACTTGTAAAGAAATTTCATTCATTACTGTTCACTCCGTTCTCAGTAACGTTGCCAAAATTCATTTCAAATTGCCTGCGGCAATGGAATTTATAGCAATCCTCGTAAATAATGCATTTAAGACAGTTCAGCAGAGTGCGAAAGAC
>OLRV01002431.1_pt1 | contig 14265 bp, 10 predicted proteins | sample 1672421 | NCBI WGS metagenome assembly OLRV01 (sample SAMEA3136684, study PRJEB25190) | human gut metagenome | biome: human gut; feature: human-associated habitat; material: faeces | place: Austria | collected 2013
CGGCTCCATCGCTCCAGATCGACCGACAACTCCCGCATCATTCTGGCACTGACAGCTATCGGCAGAGATGTCACCAACGTCGGCGGCCACAACCTGCTCAAGGGCCTGGACAGCATGGCTTACATCCAGAAGCAGGGCATTAACGGCCCCGTCTTTGCGCTGATCGCGCTGGACAGCCATGTCTACCCCGTCAGCGGTGACGTGACGAGAGAGAAACTCGTGCAGGCCATTCTAGACGCTGCGCTGGCCAACGGCGGCTGGGCGCTGGACGGCGATCTCGCTGACGCGGACATGACCGCGATGGCAATTCAGGCGCTCGCGCCCTACTACGCCGGTAATGAGACCATCAAGGCCGCTGTAGACAAGGCATTGACCGTGCTCTCCGGCCTGCAGCTCGCAGACGGCGGTTTTGCAAGCTGGGGCAACGCAAACTGCGAGTCCAACGCGCAGGTACTTGTGGCACTGACGGCGCTGGGCATCGATCCGGCCGAAGACAGCCGCTTCGCGAAGAACGGTAAGACCGTGCTGGATGCGCTGGCTGGCTACTATGTCGAAGGCGGCGGCTTCAAGCACATCGCTAACGGCGAGCTGGACGGCATGGCGACCGAACAGGGCTACTACGCACTGGCCGCGTACTACCGCCTCATGAACAAACAGTCCGGTCTTTACGATATGCGCGACGTGGCCATTAAATTTGAACCGGCAAAGCCCACGACCCCCGTGACGCCCACCACGCCCACGACTGGTGATTCCGGTGTGGCAGTGTGGTTCATTGTATTGTCACTGTCCGTGTTCGCGCTGGCCGCAGCATTAGTCCTTGCCCGGAAAAAGTTCAAGACGGAATAAACAAAAAAGCCGGCGCAGGGGTGCTTTCCGCACCTCTGCGCACGGCTCTTTCAGGAGGAAGCAACGTATGAAGAATCGAATGTTCCGGCTGACTGCGCTGCTGCTGGCGCTGCTGCTCTGCACCGCCTGCGCGGGCAAGACCGTTCCGGAAGCCTCGTCCGTTCCCACGCAGGAGCCGTCTGTCTACACCGAGGCTGAGCCTTCCGAGACGGAAGCACCGCCCACGACCGAACAACCAACACAGGCCGAAGCGCCGAGCGAGAGTGAGACACCCACGCAGGAGACCGAACCCTCCGCCGACAAGGATCGCTATCAGACTGACCCCGTCCCGGATGGACGTCCCGCGCCCGTGGAGCCTGGCACCGCAACCGAGGGCAGTGCGGCCACCTGCACATTTTCCATCTCCTGCGCCACGATCCTGAACAACTGGGACAAGTGCGACGAGGAGAAAAAGCCGCTCGTTCCGTCCGACGGTGTGATTTTCCCGCGCAGCACCGTGACCTTCAGTGAGGGGGAAAGCGTCTTTGATGTACTGCAGCGTGTGTGCAGGGAGAATAAGATCCATATGGAGTCCAGCTGGACACCCATATACAACAGCGCCTATGTGGAAGGGATCAATAATCTTTATGAGTTTGATGTAGGCTCCCTGTCCGGCTGGATGTACAGTGTCAACGGCTGGTTCCCCAATTACGGCTGCTCGCGATATGAACTTCATGATGGTGATGTCGTCGAGTGGGTTTATACCTGCGACCTCGGCAAAGACGTCGGCGGCGGCTATTCTGCCGCTGACTGACAGAGAAACGGAGCTCGTTTTTAGAGCTTTTTAATCAAAAAATGTGTTTCGTTCTGCTTTAAAGGTTTTGAAAATTTTTGGCTTTCTTTTTGCTGCTTGTGCGTATGCGTTTAAAAACAAAATCGTGACCGCTGACACTGGTCACGATTTTGTTTTTCTAATTTGATAGTTGATCTATCATGTTCAGACCACACATTTTATTATCGAATTCTGCGGATTTGAAACAGAGTTTCATAAGAAATTTTCTCAAAACAGAAGATGCGTCTGGCGCAAAGCCAGACGCATCAACCGTTTCCGGGCATATTGCGTGCCCGGTTTTTGCCTGCAAGGCGACTTGAAAACAATCCGCCAAAATCAGGCATGATTATGCTGATTGAATATACGAATTACAGGAGAGAGGGGGACAGTTCCTTGGAAGACGGTCGCAGCAGAAAAGGGAAAACTGCGTTAGGCCAGCAGAATACGAATTTCGTGTGTCCCGGTGAGCAAGGACTTATTCCGCTTTTTCGTCGTCCGCAATACCGAACAGCAGTGCAAAACTCGCGCCAAGACCCTCCTGATGGTCGCAGCCGCCGAAGGGATTGCACAAATAGGTGTAATTCTGCTTTTCCTCCGACCAGAAATGTGCGTTGACGGAGTTCTTGAGGCGAGCGGTCTTTTCGGCATGGGCGCTGCACGGTAGCCCAAGCGCGGCGGCCATTTTGTCGGCAAGAACGTAGGCATGATAATACAAACAGTTGGTCGAGAGGGCAAACATGGGGATGCCGACACCGGTATCGACGCAAAGCTCGCGGTTCTGTTTGGCAAAGGTCATGATCGCGCTGGTGCCGTGCCGGGCATAGACATCGGGATAGGCGGCGATGCCGTCGCCATAGCAGGCCGGACCGCGGAAAAGGTTCTTTTCGGCGTCAAATTCCGTGGCTTCAAAATAGGCGAGGGAGTTGACAGCAGCGCGGTAGGCAAGCGCCAGAAATTCACGGTCGCCGGTGCAGAGGTATAGCTGTCACGCGCCGGTGACCCAGATGATCGCGTCCCAGTATTCGCCGTCGATGCGCAGAATGCCGTCCTTCTCCGTGAGAACGGATTCCAGCGTGCTGCGGCTGATCTCCGGGCAGATCAGCGTACCTGCGTTCCAGGTGTTGGTCGCGGCATCTCTCGTTCAGGGCGTTGAATAGCCCAAGCCGGCGATGATCACCGGCTCCGGCCTCGTCAGGATTCCGTTCTGAAAGGGAAGAATGTTTGCGGCCAGGGTCGCGATGGCGAGACGATAGGCGGTGTTGATCTCTTTGTTGTTCGTTTGAAGATAGGGAAAATTCATGGTGTCTCCTTATATGTTGTCAGATCGTGCTCGGAAAGACTTCCTGATACCTTGCGGCATGAGAAACAGGCTGTCCGGCTGCGTACAGATGTGAGGTATGTCGAGGGCAAGAAACTGCCCAAGTGGTTCGGAGAGCTGTATCTCGAACGGCACAGAGGTACCTATACCTCCATGGCCAAGAATAAAAACTACAACCGCCGCAGCGAGTTCCTCCTGCAAACGGTGGAGGGCATGAGCCTGACGAAAAAGCTCCTGACGGGCGCGGCCTATCCAAAGCAGGCGCTTTATGCGGACTGGACGACGGTGCTTCTGAATCAGTTCCACGACATCATTCCCGGTTCGTCGATTCCGGAGGTCTATGAGGATTCCACGGCGCAGTACGAGGCGCTGCTGAAAGAGAATCTTGCCCGCAGGAATCGCGCGCTTCAGGCGCCGGCCGATCAATGTGCAGAGAAGTGCGTGCTGGTCTACAATCCGACCGGCGTCTGCCGCGACGGCATGATTCAGGTCGCGGGGCAGCCCGCTTTTGTGAAAGACGTTCCGGCGTGGGGCTGGAAGGTCGTCCGGCCGGAGATGCTGAAAGATTCCGGTGAAGCGCCCAAGGCGACGCCGACGCATATGGAAAACCGGTTCTATTCCATTGAGCTGGATGAGACCGGCTGCCTGACGGGCATCTATGATAAAATCAACCGCCGGCAGGTGCTTACCGGCCGCGCCAATGTGCTGGAGGCATTTGACGACCATCCGCGCAACTGCGACAACCGGGAGATCAGCAATTACTATACGGAAAAGAAGTGGGAGATCAACGACGTGCAGAGTCTGCACGTCGAACAGGATGCGCAGACCGCGCGTGTTGTCATCCGCCGGCGTTTCCTGCATTCAACCTTGGAGCAGACGATCACGATCTATCGTGAACGGCCCGGAATTGACTTCTCGCTTTGCGCGGACTGGCACGAGCATCATATTTTCTTAAAGACGGCTTTCCCGGTGGACATCCTTTCGGACAAGGCGACTTATGAGATCCAATATGGTGCGGTCGAACGTCCGGCGCATCAGAATACTTCGTGGGATGCGGCCAAATTTGAGGTCTGTGCGCAGAAGTGGGCGGATTATGCCGAGGCCGGTTACGGCGTGGCGCTTCTGAACAACAACAAGTACGGCTACGCCATTCACGACGGCGTGATGCGACTGTCGCTGATCAAGTGCGGCACTTATCCGAATCCGCAGGCCGATCAGGGCGAGCATCACACGCGCTACTGTCTGCTTCCGCACGCCGGAGACTGGCGCGAAGCGGACATTCCGGGTCTTGTCTATGCGTACAACTGCCCGCTTGAGACGGCGGTCTGCGCGGGCGGCGGGGTGCTTCCCGGCGAATTCAGCGCGGTAAGCGCTTCGGAGAAGAACATTCTTGTGACGACCCTCAAGGAAAGCTGCGACGGCGAGGACGTGATCCTGCGCGCCTACGAGTCGCAGGGAAAACGCACCGAAGTGTCGCTCCGTTTGGGCTTTGCGGCGCAGCGTGCAGCCGAGGTCGATCTGATGGAGGAAAACGTCCTTCAGGAGCTTCCACTGCAAGATGGAGAGATTTCTGCAATGTTCCGTGCGTTTGAGATCAAGACGTTTAGAATTCAAGCCAGAAAAGGAAAATAAAAATGATGTCAGTTCCTGCCATTTATCTTCATGAGGACGATCAGTGCGTTTTTCTCGGCACGGGTGAGGGAACCCGAAACGGCTGCAAGATCAGCGTGGACGACGGTGTGCTTCGCGTCTGCGCGCACGGAGAAGCCGTTCGGCGGATCGAACTTTTCTGGCCGGTAACCTTTGTGGACGGCACAAAAATTCTGGCCGATCAGTGGGAGCGCGGCTATGGCGCGCTCTCGTGGCACGAGCCGGATGAAGCCAAGGTCATGCCATGGTACTTTCTGGCGTATTCCGAGGGAGAAACGCAGTGCTTCGGTGTGCAGACCGGGCCGTCCGGCCTCTGCTGGTGGCAGATCAGGAAAGACGGGATTTCCCTTTATGCGGACATCTCCTGCGGTGCGGATGCCGTGCTGCTGAACGGACGGACGCTGGAGGTCTGCCGCATTGTGATGCAGACCGGGGAGGGCGATCCTTTTGAAGCGGCGCAGCGCTTTTGCCGCGCCATGTGCCCGAATCCGAGGATGCCGGCCGCGCCGGTCTACGGCGGCAACGACTGGTACTGCAATTACGGCGACAGCTCTTATGAGAGGATCATCACGCACACAAAGCGGATCGTCGAGTGCAGCCCGCAAAGCGATGTCAAAGGCAGCCGAGGAGGTCAAGAAGCTGATCGACGCCATCGGCGAAGTCACGCTGAAATCCGAGAAGAAGATCCAGAATGCGCGCAAGGCCTATGACGCTCTGACCGAGGAACAAAAGAAACTCGGCGATAATCTCGATACGCTGCTTGCAGCGGAGTGCCGTCTGGAAGAACTCAAGAAGGCGGACGACGGCAAGAAGCCCGTCAAGACCGACGACTCCATGAACATCGGCCTGTACCTGACGCTGGGCATTTCCAGTGTGCAGTCGGTCGCGGCTCTCATCTTCTGCAAGCTTGCAGAAAAGCGCCGTAAATTCTACGATCAATAAAGGAAATCTGAACAGGGGAACGCACGCCTTGTGCGTTCCCCAATCAGAGTATTGTGGAAGGTATGAATCAGATCACAGAAATCAAAGAACAGATCTGCGACGTGTGCCACAAAATGTGGCAGCTCGGCTGGGTGGCGGCGAACGACGGCAACGTCAGTGCACTGCTGGACGACGGCACGATCCTCGCCACGCCGACCGGCATGAGCAAGTCCTTCATCACGCCGGAGAAGCTCCTGCGCGTTGACCGGCAGGGGAATGTCCTTGAGGCGGCCGAGGGACTGCGGCCGTCGAGCGAGCTGAAAATGCACCTGCGCTGTTACGACAAGCGCGGGGATGTGCGCAGCGTGATCCATGCGCATCCGCCCGGCGCGACGGGCTTTGCTGTTGCGCACAAGGCCATGGATATGTATAATATGATCGAAGACGTTGTAGCAATCGGCGCTGTCCAACTGACTCCCTACGGAACACCATCGACCGTCGAGGTGCCGAACGCCATTGAGCCGTATTTGCAGGAGCATGATGTCATGCTGCAGGAAAACCACGGCGCGCTGGCCGTGGGCAGCGACGTTATCACGGCCTTTTACCGTATGGAGAGCCTTGAACTCTGGGCGAAAATTACGATCAACGCGGTGATCCTCGGCGGCAGCCGCGACATCAGCCGCGAAAACATTGACAAACTCATCGATCTGCGCAGCTATTACCGCATTACCGGCCGCCACCCGGGCTATCAGGTCTGGCAGCCGGACGATCCCATGCTGCACGCAAAGGACTAAAGGAGGAGTTTATGGAACGTTACATCGGACAGTATCCCGCCATCGGCATCCGGCCCGTGATCGACGCACGGCGCGGCCCGATGAAGCTGCGCGAGTCGCTCGAGGAGCAGACCATGGCCATGGCGCTGAGCGCAAAGAAGCTGTTTGAAGAAAATCTTCGCTATTCCAATGGCGCGCCGGTGCGTGTCGTGATCGCCGACGGCAGCATCGGCCGCGTCCCGGAGACGGCGGCCTGCGCGGACAAGTTCCGTCGAGAGGGCGTCGCCGTCACGCTTTCCGTCACGCCCTGCTGGTGCTACGGCTCGGAGACCATGGACATGGATCCGCAGACCATCAAGGGCGTCTGGGGCTTCAACGGCACGGAGCGCCCCGGCGCGGTGTATCTTGCCGCCGTTCTCGCGGCACACGCGCAGAAGGGCCTGCCTGCCTTCGGCATCTACGGCCACGAGGTGCAGGATGTGCAGGACGTGACCGCCATTCCGGAGGACGTGAAGGAAAAGCTCCTGCGCTTCGGCCGCGCGGCCATCGCCGCCGCCACCATGCGCGGCAAGTCCTATTTGCAGATCGGCTCGCAGTGCATGGGCATCGGCGGTTCCATCATGGATCAGGCCTTTGTGGAGAGCTACCTCGGCATGCGCGTGGAATCGGTCGATGAGGTCGAGATCCTGCGCCGCATGGAGGAAGGCATCTACGACCACGAGGAGTACGAGCGCGCCCTTGCATGGACGAAGGCACACTGCCGTCAGGGACGCGATGATAACCCGGACTTTGTCCGCTTCTCCGATGAGCAGAAGGAAAAGCAGTGGGAATTCACCGTGAAAATGTACTGCATCATCAAAGATCTGATGTGCGGAAATCCGAACCTCCCCGCGGGCTTTGAGGAGGAAATGCTCGGCCACAACGCCATTGCCGGCGGCTTCCAGGGTCAGCGGCAGTGGACGGATCACTGGCCGAACTGCGATTATCCCGAAGCGCTCCTGAACTCGACCTTTGACCACAACGGCGCACGCGAGCCGTACACGCTTGCCACCGAGAACGACGTGCTCAACGGCCTCGGAATGCTGTTCATGCGCCTTTTGACCCACCGCGCGCAGATTTTCGCGGACGTGCGCACCTACTGGTCGCCGGAGGCGGTCAAGCGCGTGACGGGCTATGATCTCAAGGGAAAGGCCGCGCAGAACGGCGGCATCATCCACCTGCTCAATTCCGGCGCAGCCTGTCTGGACGCCAGCGGCGTCTGCACGGACGAGGCGGGCAAAGCCGTCATGAAGCAGTGGTGGGATGTGACCCTTGAGGACATCGAGAAAATGACTGATGCGACCGTCTGGTGCGAGGCCGGCTTTGATAACTTCCGCGGCGGCGGCTTCTCCAGCCACTTTGTCACCCGCGCGGAGATGCCCGCGACCATGATCCGCCTGAATCTGGTGCAGGGGCTCGGCCCGGTGCTGCAAATCGCCGAGGGCTGGACGGTGCAGCTTCCCGACGAGGTGACAGACACCCTCATGGAGCGCACGAATCCCACATGGCCTTGCACGTGGTTCACACCGCGCTGCGACGGAAAGGAAGGCTCTGCGTTCCGGACGGCCTACGAGGTCATGCAGAACTGGGGCGCGAACCACGGTGCGATCTCCTACGGTCACATCGGCGCCGACCTAATCACCCTATGCTCCATGCTGCGCATTCCGGTCTGCATGCACAACGTCCCGGAGAAGGACATCTTCCGTCCTGCCGCGTGGAATGCCTTCGGCATGGACAAAGAAGGGCAGGACTACCGCGCCTGCGCCGCCTACGGTCCGCTCTACAAATGAGCTGCCTTGCCATTGACATCGGCGCGTCCTCCGGCCGGCACATTCTGTTCCGGCCGGAGAGCGGGAACATGCAGGAAATTTACCGCTTTCCCAACGGCATGACCGAGAAAAACGGTCATCTCTGCTGGGACTATGACGCGATCTTTGCGCACATTCTTGAAGGAATGCGCCGCTGCAAGGAGCTGGGAGAGATTCCCGACAGCGTCGGCATCGACACATGGGGCGTGGATTTTGTTCTGCTGGACGAAAGCGACCGCGCGATCGGTGATTTCGTCGGCTACCGCGACAGCCGGACAAACGGCATGGATGCGGAGGTGTCGAAGATCATGACGCCGGACTATCTGCACTGGCGGCTCTGCGGCCGCAAGGCGAACGAGTACACCGAGGCCAGCACGAGCCAGCTTTTGAATCCGTATACTCGGCAGTGGGATCATGAATTGATTGAGCGGCTCGGCTTCCCGAAGGACATGTTCTGTCAGGTCGTTCTGCCCGGAACGATCCTCGGCGAGCTGACGCCGGAGGTGCAGCGCGCGGCCGGTTTCAACTGCCGCGTCATTGCGCCCGCGACGCATGACACGGCCTCCGCCGTGGCGGCCATGCCGCCAAGTGAGGAGGACACCATTTTCCTCAGCTCTGGGACGTGGTCGCTTCTCGGCGTGGAGCGCGACGCGCCGGATTGCAGCGAACGCAGCCGCGCGGCGAACTTTACCAATGAGGGCGGCGTCGGCGGGAAGATCTGCTATCTGAAAAATATCATGGGACTTTGGATGATCCAGAGCGTGCGCAGCGAGTTGGAAAACCAATACGGCTTTGCCGAGCTGTGCGGCCTTGCGGAGCAGGCGGAGATTGCCTCCCTTGTGGACTGCGAGGACGAGCGCTTTCTCGCGCCGAAAAGCATGATCGCGGAATTGCAGGCGGCCTGCCGCGAAAGTGGGCAGCAAGTGCCGCAAACGCCGGGCGAGCTTGCCGCGGTGGTCTACCGCAGCCTTGCCCGGTGCTATGGCGAGGCCGTGCGCCGGCTTCGTGCGGACAGCGGAACGGATTACCGCAGGCTCTGCGTTCTCGGCGGCGGCAGCAATGCGGGGTATCTCAACCGCCTGACGGCTGAAGCAACCGGCTGCACGGTCATTCTCGGCCCTGCCGAGGCGACCGCCATCGGCAATGCCGCGGTGCAGATGCAAGGCGGTGCGCTTTCAGCGCCGGGATGAATCATTCCTTAACTTTAGAGATTAGAAGCATCAGAAAGGAAGTAGCTTTATGAAACGTTCCGAAATCAACAAGGCTCTGAAAGAGCTGGAGGCCATGTGCGCACGTGAGCACTGCTACCTGCCGCCGTTCTGCAACTTCACGCCCGAGCAGTGGCAGCATGTTGGTCACGACTACGACGAGGTGCGCGACTGCATGCTCGGCTGGGACATCACGGACTACGGCCTCGGCGATTTTGACAAGGTCGGCATGTCTCTCATCACCATCCGCAACGGCAACCGCAAGATGCGGGACAAGTATCCCAAGGTCTATGCGGAAAAGCTGCTTTACATGAAGGAAGGCCAGTATTCTCCCAATCATTTCCACTGGTACAAGACCGAGGACATTATCAACCGCGGCGGCGGCAACATCCTCATCCGCGTCTATAACAGTCTGCCCGACGAGTCCATCGACCGCAAATCCGACGTGACCGTCCACTGCGACGGCCGCACCTACACCGTCCCCGCCGGCACGCAGGTCAAACTGACGCCGGGCGAGAGCATCCACATCCAACAGTACATGTATCATGACTTTGAGGTTGAGCCGGGCACGGGCGCCGTCCTTCTGGGCGAGGTCAGCCAGTGTAACGATGACAACACCGACAACCGCTTCAACCCGCCCGTCGGCCGCTTCCCGAAGATTGAGGAGGACGAAGCCCCCTACCGCCTGCTCTGCAACGAGTACCCGGCAGCAAAGGACTGAGCCATGGCGTATGATGTTGTCGCCTTAGGCGAGCTTTTGATCGATTTTACCTGCGTTTCCGCGGATGCCGACGGCTATCCCACGATGGCCGCCCATCCCGGCGGCGCACCGGCGAATTTCCTTGCCGCCGTGACGAAGTTTGGCGGAAAAACCGCCCTTCTCGGAAAGGTCGGTGCAGACACCTTTGGCCGTCTGCTGACCGGCACGCTGGAAAAAGCGGGCATTGAGACGCGCGGCATCGTCGCGTCAAACGACGTGTTCACCACGTTGGCCTTCGTCACACTGGACGAGCACGGTGACCGCGAATTTGCCTTCTCTCGCAAGCCCGGTGCGGACACGCAGCTGCGCTTCAGCGAGCTGAAGCTGCCTCTCATCGACGACGCGAAGGCATTCCATTTCGGCACGCTGTCGCTGACGGACGAGCCTGCGCGCGCGACGACCTACCGCGCCGTGGCCTACGCCAAAGAGCGCGGCAAGCTCATCACCTTCGACCCGAATTTGAGGAAACCGCTCTGGAAGGACTTAGATACCGCGAAGGAGCAGATGCTCTGGGGCCTTTCACAGGCGGATGTGGTCAAGATCAGCGATGAAGAGATCGAGTTCCTGTTCGGCCTGAACCCGCAGGAGGGCGCAAGGAAGATTTTGAACGACTACGGCGTGAAGCTGGTCTTTGCGACCTGCGGCGCTGACGGCTGCTGGTTTGAAAATCAAAACGCCTGCGGCCATGTGGACAGCCTGAAGGGCATCAAGGTCGTCGATACGACCGGCGCGGGCGACATCTTCGGCGGCAGCGCGGTCCGGAAGGTCTTGCAGATCGGCAAGCGCCCGGAGGAGCTAACCGAGGCCGAGCTGCGCGAGACTGTCCGCTTCGCCTGCGCGGCTGCCGGCCTTTCCACCACCAGGCCCGGCGGCATTTCCAGCGTGCCGGAGCCGGAGGAAGTCAACGCACGGCTGGCATAAATGAGGAAATAAGCATGCAAAAACTCCATTTGATCTGCAATTCCCATATTGACCCCGTCTGGATGTGGGACTGGGAGGAGGGACTCGGCGAGGCCGTCTCCACGTTCTGGCAGGCAGAGCAATTCTGCCGGGAATTTGACTATATTTTCAACCACAACGAGGCGCTGCTCTACGAATTCGTCGAGCAGAAGGACCCGGCGCTCTTTGCGGCGATCCGGGAACAGGTCTCGGCAGGGAAGTGGCACATCATGGGCGGCTGGTATTTGCAGCCGGACTGCAATCTGCCCTCCGGCGAGGCCTTTGTGCGCCAGATCATGCTTGGGCGGCGCTATTTTCAGGAGAAATTCGGCGCGCGCCCGACGACCGCCATCAATTTCGACAGCTTCGGCCACTCCGTCGGACTGGTGCAGATTTTGAAAAAATGCGGCTTTGATTCCTATCTGTTCTGCCGCCCGATGCCGGAAATGCTGGCGCTGCCCGCCCGTGAATTCGTCTGGGTTGGCAAAGACGGCAGCCGCATCAAGGCCACGCGCTGCGAGGATGAGAGCATCTATTGCAGCGGCTTCGGCACGGCGCTGGCAGACATCCAAAGAAAAGCATCCGTCTATGACACGGAGGACGCCGGTGTCGCTTTATGGGGCGCCGGGAACCACGGCGGCGTGCCCTCGCGCAAGGATTTGCAGGACGTTGCGGGCTATATCCAAGAATCGGACATCGAGGTCGTCCACAGTACGCCAGAGGCCTTCTTTGCCGAAATTACCCCGACGGGAGAATACGCCGGCTCGCTCCAGCCCTGCCTGATTGGCGCTTACACGTCGATGCAGTCGATTAAGGGAAAGCACATCGAGCTGGAAAATAAGCTCTTTACCACAGAAAAGCTCTGCGCACACGCGGAGCTGAACGGGCTGTATCACAAGAACGAAGCGGCATTTCACGAGGCGGAAAAGCGTCTTGCGATGCTGGAATTTCATGACGTCTACTCCGGCACCTGCGCGCAGGACGGCGAAAAGAGCAGTCTGCGCAAGGCGGACTTCGCCTTGGAGCTGCTGCAGCAGGAATTCGACAAGGCGTTTTTTGCGCTCTGCTCGCAGGCGGCGAAGGCAGGCGAGGGAGAATTCCCAATCTTTATCTACAATCCGCAGCCTTATGCGCGTGAGACGGTCTGCGAAACGGAGTTTTTGATGCCGAAAGCGCTCATTTCCGATACCGAGCAGTATACCGTGACCGCCTATCAAAACGGCAAGGCAATTCCCACGCAGTGCATCAAGGAGCTGTCGAACATCCACTATGACCGCCGCAAGCGCATTGCGTACCGCTGTACGCTCGCGCCCTTCGGCATCACGCGCGTGGACTTCAAGGTCGCGGTGACGCCGAAGCAGTATCTGCCGGAAACCACCGGCGATGAGATCGTCTTTTCCGACAGCCTCAAGACGCTGCGTATCAGCCGGAAAACCGGCCTTCTGGAAAGTTATGTCGTGGGCGGCCGCGAGTTGCTTGCGGGTGGCGCGTTCCAGCCGGTGCTCTATGACGACAATGCCGACCCCTGGGGCTGGTACATGAACAAAATCGGCAAGGACCCGCAGAATTTTGCCCTCTCGGATTGCAAAACCGGACTGTTCGGCAAGCTGAAAAACGTCAACGTCATCGAATCCGGCGAGGTTCTGACCGAGGTCGAGAGCTATTTCGAGGCTGGGGCCAGCTTCGTGCGCATCTCCTATAAGCTCTACCGTGACCTGCCCTACACCGATGTCCGCATAGACGTGCTCTGGAACGAGCAGCAGAAAGCGCTGAAGCTCAAGATCCCCGCCGCGTTCGACGGAGAATTCTTCGGGCAGATCCCCTTCGGCACGGATACGTTTCCAAAGGACGGCAGGGAGATCACCGCGCACCGCTTCGTCGGGTTTGCCGACGGTGAGAACTCTTTGACGCTTTACAATAACTGCACCTACGGCTTCAGCGCAGAGGGAAACGACCTCTTTGCCACGCTCCTGCGCGGCGCGGCCTATTGCGCGCACCCTATCGAGGATCAGAACGGGATTCGCGAGCTGATCGACAAGAAGCGTTATATTCCGTACATCGAGCAGGGGCGGCATGAATTCTCCTTCCGCCTGTCCTACGACAGGTGCGAGGAATTGGAAAACAATGCGCAGGAATTTTGCAACGAGCCTTACAACCTGAATTTCTTCCCGCATGGGACGGGCGAACCGGCGCACGAGACGCTGCGGCTTTCCGGTCGCCGCATTTCACTCGCCAGCTTCTATCGAACGGAAAACGGCTACACGCTGCGCCTGATCAACAACAACCCCGCGCCCGTTTCCGTGACGCTCTGCCTGTGCGGAAAGGACTACCCACTTTCCTTCGGGAAATTCGAGGTCAAGAGCTTTACCTATGACGGAAGCACGCTGACCGAGCAGCCGCTCTGGACATGAAAGGAGAACGCATGAACAAGGAAAACTTGAAATCCGGCCTACAGGAGGCTTTCGCGGCCTATGACTTCCCTGAAACGCTCGTGGGCGCGGTGCGCTACGGCTGCGGCCACATCAACGACACCTATTGCGTCCTCTGCCAGCCGCAGGAGGGCGACTGCGTGCGTTTCATTTTACAGGGCCTTTCCTCTGCGGCCTTTCCCCATCCGGAGGAGCTGATGGAGAATTTCGTCCGCATCACGGACTATCTGCGGGAGAAAATCAAGGAAAACGGCGGCGATCCCGCCCGCGAGACCCTCAGCCTGCTGCCCACGCGTGACGGCAAGCCCTATTTCACCGATGCCGCCGGCAAGGTCTGGCGCGTCATGCCCTTCATCGAGGGCACGGACTGCTTCCAGCGTGCGACGCCGGAGTTGTTTGCGGCCTCTGCGCGGGCGTTCGGACATTTTCAGTACCTGCTGCGTGATTTTCCCGCAGAGACCTTGCACGAGCCGATCGCGCACTTCCATGACACGGAGGATCGTTTCCGCAAGTTTTTGGCGGCACGCGAGGCAGACCGGATGCAGCGCGCGGCAAGTGTCGCAGAGGAAATCCAGTTCGTCCTCGATCGGGAGGCCGACTGCTCTGTCGCACTTCAGGCGCTGCGCGAGGGCAAGCTGCCGCTGCGCGTGACGCATAATGACACGAAGCTCAACAATATTCTCATTGACCGTAAGACCGGTGAGGGCATCTGCGTCATCGACCTTGACACGACCATGCCGGGCCTGTCCATCAACGATTTCGG
>OLRV01002438.1_pt1 | contig 14208 bp, 15 predicted proteins | sample 1672421 | NCBI WGS metagenome assembly OLRV01 (sample SAMEA3136684, study PRJEB25190) | human gut metagenome | biome: human gut; feature: human-associated habitat; material: faeces | place: Austria | collected 2013
AAGAATAGACTTGATGGTATGAGACATCATAAGCACTTGCAGTTTCTTTATAATTACGATTATGTCCGATACAATACTTTACGATTTCTTTGCGTTCTTCATGCACTGTTCGGCCTGGGCGACGACGCCGCCGGAGACGATTTTGCCTTTTTCCGGATTGATGGCGATCTGGCCGGAAGCGAAGAGGAAGTCACCGGCTTTGATAGCCTGAGAGTAAGGGCCGACTGCGCCCGGAGCTTTAGTCGTGCTGATAACATTTACTGCCATAATGAATGCATCTCCTTAGTGTAAATTCTAGTTTTATTATACCACAAGGTTCCCTTCTTTGTCGTACTGCTTCTTGTTCAGGCCGCAGATAAACCAGGCGGCGATAGTGAGGGCCATGAAGACCCACGACGAGAAGATGGACATGCGCGTGTCCGGATTGTAGAGCATGCCGATGGTGACGAGGATGAGGAAGATAATGCAGAAGTAGTTGGCGTACGGGTAGAGGGGCGATTTGAAAGGATGTCTGGCCATCACTTCAGGACCCCAGAACTTGCGGAAATTCTTCTGCGAATAAGCGAGGACGAACCAGGCCACCATGCCCGGGAAGACGGAGGCGCTGTAGAGGTAGAGGAAGAGCTTCGAGTCCGGGATCAGGTAGTTGAGGATGACGCCGATGACCAGGACGAGGAGCGTGACGGCAATGCTGTTGCGCGGCACGCCGCTCGGCGAGAGCTTGGCGAAAATCTTCGGTGCCTGTCCGTTCTTAGCTAAGGTGTAGAGCATGCGGCCCGAGCTGTACATGCCGCTGTTGCAGCCCGAGAGGGCCGCCGTGAGGACGACGAAGTTGATGATGCCTGCCGCCGCTCTTCCTGTTTCCAGCCCTTATTCTTGCCGATGACCAGTACCGATACATCCTGCCCCGCGCACAAGTCGATGACCTTGCGACTCGCTTTGTGCAGGTAATCCTCGACCTTGCGGTTCCGCTTCACTGTGAGCCGCGCGATTCGCTTCGATGAATGGCGTCCATTCATCCGCTCACAGATGCTTCTGCGCTTGGCCATCTGCTTGTTGTAGTACTGATTGACCGACTTGAGCGGCGTCCCCTTGAGCAGGACAGGTCGCTCGCCTGTGTTCCAGGCCAGTGCCGCGAGATTGTCGACGCCGATGTCGATGGCGGCGTATCTTCCATTGTTCTCTTTCTCCTCGACCTCTGGAATCTCATAGACGAGTTCCAAATCGATTTCTCCGCCATGCGGGATGATGCGTGTCTGCTTGAACACAGCATCTGGCTGACTAGAGAAGATGGCCTTTACCGTGAATCCTTGAAAGACTCTTGGAAAGCGAATGACTCCGTCCTTGAGCTTGCAGTTCTGGTTCGTCAGGACCAGCGGGAAATAGCCGTCCTTCGGCTTGTACTTCGGCAGTTTTGGCCGTCCCTTGTACTTCTCGGGATGGGCCTTCCAGTCCTTGATGGCCGCGAAGAACGATGTCCAGTTCTTATCTAAGATGCGGAGTGTCTGCTGCGCCGTCTGCGCAGTCGGCATCTCCCGATAGTCGGGGTAGTCTGCGTCACCTTTCAGCAAACGGTCGACTTCGCCATAGCGCAGCCATTTGCCATCTTCGAGGAACGTCTGACGGATCAAGAAGTTCCCATGATTGTAGAGGTTCTTGGAACGATGGCAGAATTCGCGCAGCATGGCGTAGAACGGTGACGATGGTTTAAGCCGGTGGTGTTCCACTCGTTTCATCATCCTCTATCGCCTCCTTGATCTTCTGCAGCCTATTGCGATTGGAATACAGCTTCATAGAGTAGCAATGCAACAGGCTCACGATATCCTCGAAAACTTCTTGAGAGTCAAGTTCCTCGGAGCCCATCTCACTCATCACGATAATCTCACAATTGTACTTCTGGAACAGGTAGTAGAACAAGTCGTAGCCGACGCGCGACAATCTGTCCTTGTACGTCACGACCACACGCTCAACACGACCGGCAAGGACATCGTCCAGCAGGTCGAACAAGCCCTTCCGCTTCTCGAAACTGATGCCGCTGGCGATATCTGAGAACACGCCATTGATGGTGTAGCCGTTGGCGAAGCAGAACTGCTTGAGCAGCTGAATCTGGTTCTTGAGATCAGGCTTCTGTTTTGGCGTAGAGACACGAGCATAGATGTAAGTCTTGCGCTTTACGTCCTTGTTGAGGAACTTGTAGACATCTTCCTCGTTGTAGTCATAGTGGCCGTTCGGCATGACATGGACACGGATAATCCCTGTCTTGACGTACTTCGTGAGCGTCGGCCTAGAAACCTGCAAGATGCGAAGAACATCTTTAGCAAACATATGGAGCTCACCTCCCTCTATAGATAATTATAACATATTTTAATATAATAATCTATATATTTGGTGTGGTTAATTTTATATCTTTACTATATGTTTTTCGTATCAAAATCATTGTAAAAAAATCACCTGCCCGGTAAAATAAAAGCAGATGATACTCGATGAGATTTACGCATACCAGCCACAGCACGCTTCTGACCGAGGACGGCATGCACCTTCGGCAGCGCGCGGAGGAAATTCTCGCGCTCGGCCTCATCGATTTCGCGCTGATGATTGAGCCGTTCCCAGTGTCTTTTACAGTTTCTTATGCCATCTGCCACCAGGGCGAGAAACTCTGCTTCTGGTCAAGCAGCACGAGGGCGCCGATTTCCGGGGTCAGGAGCTGATAAGATTTATCCTGGCTCGCCGCCTGCAGCCTTGCCATCGGCTCCTGCCACGGATGGCGGGCCAGCGCGAATTTGCTGTTATGCGTGGGGATGACAAATTTTGCCCCGACATCTTCACAGGCCTGCGCCGTTTCCTCAGGCAGCATGTGGATGTGATGCCATGCGAGGTTGTACTGGCCGTTTTCAGCGAGCACGCAGTCAAAGCCGCCGAACTTCTTGCCGATGGCCTTGAAATGCGCGCCATAGCCGCCATCGCCCGTGTAATAAAGGCTGCGCTTTGGCGTGATGAAGGCCATGCCGCACCAGAGCGTGGGATTCTGCTTGAGGAAACGGCCCGAAAAATGCTGCGACGGCAGGATATGGACGGAGAGCGTAGCCGAAAGCTTGATTTCCGTATCCCAGTCTTCTTCGTGGATGCTGTCTTTCGCAAAGCCCCACTGCTCAAAATAGGCGCCGACGCCGAGCGGGCAGACGACGTGATGAACCCTTGACTTCAGGGCCATGACCGTCGGATAGTCGAGGTGGTCCCAATGGTCGTGGCTCATGGCAAGCACATCGATTTCCGGGAAATCCTCGGCCGTATAGACATTCGAGCCTGCAAACGCGCGGTTGATAAACCACAATGGCGAAGCGTAGCTGCTGAACACGGGGTCGATGAGAATGCGGCAGCCGCCGAGCTGCACGAAAAAGCTCGAATGGCCAAGCCAGACCACGGCATCCTGCTCGCGCGGCAGGGCCAGAAGATCCGTCTTCTCTGTCGGCAGGGGATGAGCGGGCACCAGGCCTTTCTTATCACCAAACAGAAATTTCCACGTGGCTACGAAGCGGTTTTCATGCCCGCCCTCGTCTTCCGACATGACGGGCACGGGTACGAGGTTCTCAAAATGGTCCCCATGGTAATGCGGCGAGGCCTGCATGCGTTTTAAGCGGTCACCTGACGGCAGCTCTCCAAACTTTGGCCGATGCACATAAGAATAAACGCCGCCCGCAGCCGCTGCGCCGAGCAGCCCCAGACCGGCTAAAATAAATTCACGTCTTGTCATCGTTTGCTTCCTCTCTCATTCGATAGAATGGTATTGGGCACAATTATACCGCATTTTTCTTCCTGCGCCAACAAAAACGGTAAAAAGTCACCCGTATGTAGAAAAATTCATTTTACAGATTGAAAGGATGCTGCCACTTGCTTTATCATATCCTGCACAAAAAAATAAATTTCTCTCTGCTGCTGGCCGTCTGTCTGATACTAATAAATGCACCAGCCATCGCTGCAGCTGCAGTTCCTGAGGAACCTGCCTGGCGGCTCGATGCGGCCATCGGCAGTGACGAGCCGATTCATTTTCGCCGCGATGCAGATCTTAAAATTGCGGGCGGCGGGCAGCCGACAAAAGAAGTCCTCGCCCATCTGCCCGCACTTCTCGGCGTCCCGCCCGATATGCCGATCTGGGATATCGACCTGCGGCAGGAATCCCACGGCTTTCTCAATCATGCGGCCGTGAGCTGGCATGGCCCGCAGAATGCGGCGAATCGCGGCCTTGCCGCAACAGAAGTCGAACAAGACGAAACGGCCCGCCTGCAGGGGACCCTTGGACACGCTGTCCAAGCCCTGCCGATGGGCCGTTATGATGAAGAACACATCAAGGATTCTTTTGATGAACCAGTTCAAAGCTGGTCGACGGAACGCGAACTGGCGCGCAGAGCCGGGCTCGGCTACAAGCGCTTTGCCGCGACCGACATGGAATGGCCGGCACCTGCGGTCATCGATGACTTCGTCGATTTTTACCGCAGCCTGCCAAAGAATCACGGCTGGCTCTTCTTCCATTGCCAGGCCGGACAGGGGCGCACGACGACGTTTATGGTACTCTATGAGCTGCTGGAACATCCATCCGTCACCGCAGATGAGGCAATTGCGCATCAGCGCAGCCTAGGCGGCGCCGACCTTTCAAGCGGGCCGCGTTATCATGGCCTGCAGCTTTTCGCCCATTATGTCAAAGAAAACTGTGCGTCAAATTTTCAGCAAACATGGAGCCAGTGGCTGGCTGCCCGACAAAATTCTTACTAACAAATTTTCTCATCTCATCATTTCAGATACTTCTGGAAGAATGACGTGATTTTGTCAAACGGGATTTTTTCCATATTGTCGTAAAGATCCGTATGGTTGGCACCGGGGATAATCATCAGCTCTTTGTTATCGCCTTTGAGCTTCTTGAAGGCATCCTCACCGAAGTAGCGCGAATGCGCTTTTTCCCCGTGGATGACCAGTACGGCACTTTCGATTTCATCAGCATAGGTAAGCAGCGGCATATTCATGAACGAAAGAGCATTCGTCAGATTCCAGCCCTCGTTGGAATTCAGGGAACGCGGATGATAGCCGCGCTTCGTCTTGTAATAAGCGTAGTAATCCTTGACGAACTGCGGGGCATCGGCCGGCAGCGGGTCGACGACACCGCCCGCCCGCTTGTACGTGCCCGTGCGGTAGTCCTCGGTGCGCTGAGCATTGAGTGCCCTGCGGTTTGCCATGCGCTCTTTCTTGATGGTCTCTGCGTCCTTATCGTAATCGAAGTAACCATTGGCCATGACACGGCTCATATCGTACATGGTCGAAACCACCGTAGCCTTGATGCGCGTATCCATGGCCGCCGCATTGAGAGCCATGCCGCCCCAGCCGCAGATGCCGAGAATACCGATGCGGTCCGGGTCGACATCTTTTTCATTGGACAGGAAATCGACGGCTGCCGAAAAATCCTCGGTGTTGATATCAGGAGATGCCACATTGCGCACACCGTTCACGCCGCCACTCTCGCCCGTAAACGAAGGATCAAAGGCAATCGTCAGGAAACCGCGTTTCGCCAGTTCCTGTGCATAAAGCCCTGAAGACTGTTCCTTAACCGCGCCGAAAGGTCCGCTGACCGCAACGGCCGCGAGTTTGCCTGTAATTTTTTTCGGCTCATAGAGGTCGGCGGCAAGTTCAATGCCGTAACGGTTGTGAAACGTCACTTTGCGATGGTTGACATCCCTGCTTTCCGGAAAAACTTTATCCCATTCTGTTGTCAGTTTCAAATTGCTCTCCCCCTGTACTTTCGTGTCTGCGGCAGCCTGCTGTGTCTGCACGTTCGTCTGTGCCTTATCCGTCTGGGCGGCGGCTTCTGCCGTCATGCCCACTGTGCCTAAAGCCATGGTCACGCCTAACGTGGCCATAACCAACATCCTTTTCATGTATTTTTTCTTTTGCATCAAAAACACCTCTCATCGTGTAAGCAAATCGTCATTTTGTTCCTTGAACTGATTTGATTATACAATGAGAGGTGTTTTATTACCAATACTTGGTATTTATCCCTTTTCATGCTCAGTAAGCATATTATTCGCGAGTGCCGAAAATTTCCCTCCCTAGTATTCCCCATATCTGCTTTCTGCTCTCAAAGACGCAGCGCTAATGGCTTGATGTGTTTGCGGTAGAAGGCGTAAATGCCGATGAGCAGTACGGCTGTGATGACCCAGCTCAGAGGATATGAAATCATGATGTTCGTGAACGTCGGTTTGGCGGCAAACGCCGTATAAATCCACGCGATGCGCACGCCGCAGATGGTCACGAGCATTAAAAGAGCCGGCGGCAGCGAGTAGCCGTAGCCGCGCAGAGCCCCCGAGAGAATCTCGATAAAGACACAGAGAAAATAAAAGCCGATGATGTAGAAAATGCGGATACGGCCAATCTCGATGACAGCGGGGTTATCATTGAACAAGGCCAGAAGCTCGTTCGCAAACAGGCAGGCCAGCGCGGAAAGCACGACGGTCACGAGCATCGTCACGCTGAAGCCCGTTTTTGTGGCTTTGCGGCAGCGCGCAAGATTGCCCGCGCCGTAGTTCTGACTCACGAACGTCGTCACGGCCTGGCCGAAGGCGATGAGCAGCACGTAAATGTTGATTTCGATGGTGAACGCCGCCGTCGAAGCTGCCATGACGACCGCACCAAGGCTGTTGATGGCCGCCTGAATGACGAGATTCGACAGGGCAAACACCATGCCCTGAATGCCTGCAGGCAGGCCGATGCGCAGGATTTCCTTCGCGTACGACTTTTCCATGCGGATGGCGCCGGGTTCGAGCCGGATGGTGCCGTGTTCATGGCAGAGCGCATGATAAAGCATCCAGGCACTCAGATAATTAGACAGCGCCGTCGCCGCAGCCACGCCGCCCACGCCCCAGTCGAAAACGAGCACGGTCACGAGGTTCAGGACGATGTTGAGGCCGCTCGCTGCGGCCAAGGCTTTGAGTGGTGTCCACGTATTGCCGCGGCTTCGATAGATGGCCGACTCGAAGTTATAGAGCCCGATGGCCGGCATGCCGAGGAAGTAGATGCGCAGATAGAGCTCTGCAGCCGGCATGACGGAATCCGGCACGGCCAGAAGCTCGAGCATGGGTCTTGCGATGAGCTCACCGAGGACGGCCACGAAAATGCCTAGGAGCAGTGCCAAAAGAAAAGACGTATGGACGGCCCGTATCGTCTCTTTTAAGTCATGCGCACCGATGAAGCGTGCGATGACGACGTTGGCACCGAGCGAGATGCCGATAAAGAGATTGACGAGCAGGCTGATAATCGGCGCGTTGTTGCCGACGGCCGCGAGGGCATCCGTGCCGACGAATTGACCGAGCACCAGCGTATCCGCCGTATTGAAGAGCTGCTGCAGCACGCCCGTGAGCGCGAGCGGCAGGGCAAAGATAACCATCGGCCCCGCCATCGAACCGTGCAGCATATCAACTGTCATCTTCTTCTGAACATCCATCATCTGCCGCCTCCTTCTGCTTTTTCAGCTTCTTGAGTGCCTTTTGCTGCTCGCGCCGCATCTTGAAGAAGCGTTTCATGATGCCCGCACATTCTTCCTGCAGCACGCCGGCCGTGATTTCCGGACGATGGTTGAGCGTTGGATTGCCCGGGATGTTGAACACCGATTCACAGGCTCCGGCCCTCGCGTCCGTGCTGCCGTAGACGACGCGGTCGACGCGGCTCATGACAATGGCACCGGCGCACATCGGGCACGGCTCGATCGTCACGTAGAGCGTAAGGCCCGAGAGGCGCCAGCGTTCCTGCTTCGCGCAGGCCTCGCGTATCGCGATCATCTCGGCGTGCGCCGTCGCATCGTGCCAGACCTCGCGCATGTTGTGGCCGCGCGCGACGACCTCGCCCTCGCTGTCGACGAGCACGGCGCCAATCGGCACCTCCTCGAGGTCATACGCCTTCTGCGCCTCCTCGAGCGCCAGCCTCATGTAGTAGGCATCATCGTGCATCAAACATCCCCCTGTTCTTCTCACCAATTCATTCTCAATACGAACATCATAGCGCAGCCCGCCCTCCACCGTCAACTGGACACAAAAAAGCTCCTGCTGAAGCAGGAGCTTTCTTTATGCGATTGAAATTGCAGGAGGCAATTATTTGAGGGCATCGCCGAGTTTTGCGTTCGTGTTGCGAGCAGCCTGAACGCTCTCTTCGAATTTAGCCTTCTCGTCGCCATCGAGCTTGATTTCGACGATCTTCTCGAGGCCGTTCTTGCCGAGGATGCACGGTACGCCGATGCAGAGGTCCTTCTCGCCATACTCGCCTTCGAGGTAGACGCAGCACGGGATGAGCTTCTTGGCATCGAGGGCGATGGCTTCAACCATCGTAGCAGCTGCAGCGCCCGGTGCAATCCAAGCGGACGTGCCGAGGAGCTTCGTCAGCGTAGCGCCGCCGACCTTCGTCTGAGCGACAACGTCGTCGAGTGCTTCCTTGCTCAGGAGCTGCGTTACAGGGATGCCGCGCAGCGTTGCATAGCTGACGAGCGGAACCATCGTCTTGTCGCTGTGGCCGCCGATGACCATGCCATCAACGTCAGCCGGCGTAGCCGGATAGCCAGCCTTCGTCAGAGCCTGTGCGAGGAAATAACGGAAACGGCTGCTGTCGAGCATGCCGCCCTGGCCGAGGATGCGGTTGCGCGGAAGCTTCGTGTCCTTGAGCGTCAGGAACGTCATAGCATCCATCGGGTTGGAGATGATGATGAAGTAAGCATTCGGGGAATACTTGAGAGCCTGGTCAACAACGCTCTTGACGATCTTAGCGTTGACGCCGATGAGATCCTCACGGCTCATGCCCGGTTTGCGCGGCATACCAGACGTGACAACGACAACATCAGAACCAGCCGTCGGAGCATAACCTTCCGGATCGTTCGGCAGAGCCGTAACGCCCGTTACCGTCGTGTCAAAGTTCAGCATGTGAGCCGTCTGCATGATATCCATGGCCTTGCCCTGCGGGACGCCTTCCTTGATATCAACAAGAACAACCTCGCTGCAGAACTTCTTCGTAGCAAGAACGTTTGCGACCGTTGCACCAACATTACCTGCACCAACAACTGTTACCTTCATAATAAATTGCCTCCTTATAGTTTGAAAGCGACATTCTGAGCAACCTGTCAGAAACCGCCTTCGGAATGCCAACAAAGTATGCATCAGACTTATGATTCATTACGTGTAAATTATAGCAAAGTAACATCAAAAAATCAATGCATTCTGTGTACATTTTATTGCGGCATTAGCATAATTTATTCATGACGTGTGATTCCAATCGGTCATGAATGGCTGAAAGACGCGCCGCATAAGGGAATGATGCAAAAAAGGGGAGAGAAACCACCCGGTCTCCCTCCCCTTGCGCATGCCTGCTTCACGACACGGCAGCATGGCCATCAGGACTGCTGTTCTTCGAACATGTCCTTGCCGACGCCGCAGAGCGGGCAGACGAAATCATCCGGCAGATCCGCAAACGGAACGCCCGGTGCGAGATCGTAATCCGGATCGCCCTTTGCCTCGTCGTAAATCCAGCCACAGACCGTGCAAACCCAAACTTTCATCAGAAAAGCCTCCTTTTGACTTTTGATTCCATACACTAAATACTTCTACAAGCCTTTAATTCGCGATGCTCCCGCCATTCTCCTGCTTGCCATCGCGAAATTTTTTGCAGGAAAGAATGATTTTCGTGTAGACCTCGTAGGGAATGGCCATATTGCCCGCAATGCCATGGCCCATCTCGATCTGCGGGCGATTGCTGCCGTGGAAGTCGGTGCCGCCGGTCACGAGCAGATGGTACTTCTCGATCATGTGTGCGGCAAAGTCAGAATCCTCCTGCGTGTAGTTCGGGTACCAGCGCTCCATGCCATCGAGGCCCATCTCATGCAGGCGCGCGATTGCCGCTTCCTGCTCGGCGCGCGAGAGGCCCTTGAGGCCGATCTTCTTGTGGAAGTGTGCGAGAGATGTCACGCCGCCTGCCTCATGGATGACGGGCAGTGCCTCCTCCACCGGCATATTCTGGTCGAGGCCGAGCTCTCTGACCGCCGGATCGAGGTAGTGATCCCAGAGCGGCTGCGCCCTGTCGTAGAGGTGCAGCGAGACGAGGTAGCGCATGATGGCGTAGCGGTCGAGCACCTCACCATAGGCGAACGGGCGGACTTTCTCCAAGGAGATGTCGATGCCCTTGGCGCGCACGTAGTCGATGATCTCGGGGATCTTTCCCTCTTTGACGCGGCGGATCTCGGCGTAGAGCTGGCGGAAGCTCGGATGGTCCGCATCAAAGCCGAGGCAGACGATGTGGAGCTTGCGATCCATGAAGTCGACCGTGAGCTCCATGCCGTTCAGGAAGTCTAACCCCTGCTCTTTGGCGGCGGCAGCGGCCTCCCCGTTGCCCGCGATGTTGTCGTGATCCGTCAGCGCAAAGGCTGAGAGGCCGACTTCTTTCGCGTGATGCGCGAGCTCGCGCGGTGAATAACTGCCGTCCGAGACAAGAGAGTGGACGTGCAGATCGATGATGTTCATAATTTCTTTATTCCTTTCCATTGGCGCCATCTGCATGATAGCGCGTCATGTCACGCTGTGCCTGAAAAAAATGATAGACTGCCTCGGCCGCGGGGCGGTTCATGCCCGGCGCCTGCTGCAGTTCCTCGACGCTCGCCTCGCGGATCCTAGCGATCGTCCCGAAGTGGCTGCGCAGCGCCTGGCGCCTTTTGGGGCCGATGCCGACGATGTGGTCGAGGACGGAGACGAGGTTGCGCTTGCCGCGCAGCTTGCGGTGATAGGTGATGGCGAAACGGTGCGCCTCGTCGCGGATGCGCTCGATGAGGTAGAGCGCCTGACTATGGCGCGGCAGCACGACAGGCTCGCTCTCGCCCTCCGTGAAGACGAGCTCGAACTGCTTGGCGAGTCCGACGACCGGTACGTCCTTGTGGCCGCCCGCCCCGCGGATGATCTCGAGTGCCGAAGACAGCTGTCCCTTGCCACCGTCGATGACGATGAGGTCCGGCAGCTCTTCTTCGGGCAGTCCGACATAGCGGCGCGTCGTGACCTCCCGCATCGAGAGGAAGTCATCCGGCTTGCCCTCGGTGCTCTGGATCTTGAAGCGGCGGTAGTCCGACTTCTTGGGCAGGCCGCCCTCGAAGACGACCATCGAGGCGACGGTCTCCGACCCCTGGATGTGCGAGATATCGAAGCACTCCATGCGGTAGGGCATCTTCTTGAGCCCGAGATAGCGGCCGAGCTCGCGCACGGCACCCATCGTCTTCTCGTCGGCCTGCTTGATGCGCGCGGCTTCGTCCGAGAGGTACTTCTCGGCATTGCTCTCGGCCATCGCGACGATGTCGCGCTTCGTGCCGCGCTGCGGCACGAGGAGCTGCACCTTATTGCCGTGCTTCTTCTCGGTCAGCCAGCTCTCGAGGAGCGCCCGCTCCTCCTCTGCGATGGCCAGCGGCAGCAGGACCTCACGCGGCACGAAGGCAGCGCGATGGTAGTACTGCGAGAGGAACGCCGCGAGGATGTCGGCGTCGCTCTCCTCCTCGCTACCCTGCAAGAGGAAGTGCTCGCGCCCGATCATCTTACCCGCGCGGATGAAGAAGACCTGGACACAGACGCCGATCTCCGAGCGCGCGATGCCGATCGCGTCCTGATCGCCTGCGCCCGTGACGATATTCTGTTTCTCGGCAATCTTCTGCACGGCGCGAAGCTGGTCCCGCAGACGCGCCGCCGTCTCGAAGTGGAAGGCCGCGGCCGCCTGCTCCATGCGGAACTTCAATTCGCGCTCCACATCCTCCGTGCGCCCTTCGAGGAAGAGCAGGACCGCGCGGATCATCGCCGCGTAGTCCTCCTTCGTGACCTTGCCGACGCACGGCGCGAGGCAGCGCTTGATGTGATACTCCAGGCAGGGCCGGTCCTGCAGGTGGCGGCAGGTGCGCAGCGGGAAGAGGCGGCGCAGGAGCTTCAAGCTCTGATGCACGGCCGTGACGTCCGTATAGGGGCCGAAGTAGCGCGAGCCGTCCTTCGTCACGCGGTGCGTCAGGAATACGCGCGGGTACTCCTCCTGCACGGTGACTTTGACGTACGGATAGCTCTTGTCGTCCTTGAGGCTGATGTTGTAGTGCGGCCGGTGCTTCTTGATGAGGTTGCACTCGAGGATCAGCGCCTCGACTTCTGAGTGCGTCATGATGATCTCAAAATCCGCGATGTGCGAGACCATCGCCCTGACCTTCGGCGAATGGTTCTTGTTATGCTGGAAGTACTGGCGCACGCGGTTCTTGAGGACGACCGCCTTGCCGACGTAGATGATGCGGCCCGACGCGTCCTTCATGATGTAGACGCCGGGGCTGTCCGGCAGCAGCTTGAGTTTCTCTGCGACAATGTCAGTCAATCGCTCACGACCTTTCTTAAACTGCATGGTTGAAATTCATTCCATTATACCGCAAATCCCACGGGGATTCCATGAGGGAATATTGCATTTCCGCGGTGCATGTGATAAAATCAAGGCAGATTTGGAATTAGCAGCTGGTTATAATATCTGCTATCGTAATACTGTGATTCAGGAGGGATTTTCCCATGTTCAAACGCGTTCTGATCGCCAACCGCGGCGAGATTGCCGTGCGCATCATCCGCGCCTGCGAGGAGCTCGACATCGAGACAGTCGCCATCTTCTCGGAAGCAGACGAGAATGCACTTCACGTACAGTTGGCCGACCACGCCGTCTGCGTCGGCGGCGCCGATGCCACAGACAGCTACTTAAACAAGGACTCGATCCTGCGCGCAGCGCTCGAGACGGGCGCTGACGCCATCCACCCGGGCTACGGCTTCCTCTCGGAGGATGCAGACTTCGCCCAGCAGGTCACCGAGCACGGCATCACCTGGATCGGACCGATGCCGGAGACGATCCGCCTCGTCGGCGACAAGGATGTCGCCCGCGCCTCCATGCAGCCGTCCGGCATCCCGATGGCCAAGGGCAGCGAGCCGCTCAAGAACAACAAAGAGGCCATCAAGATGGCCAAGGAAGTCGGCTACCCCGTCATCCTCAAGCCGGTCTCGGGCGGTGGCGGCAAGGGCATGTATGTCGCACACGATGAGGACGAGCTCAAGGACATCCTCGACACACTCGTCGACCTCAAGAAGATCAACTACTACTTCGAGCACTACATCGAGCGTTCGCGCCACATCGAAGTCCAGATTGTCGCCGACAACTACGGCGAGGTCATCCACCTCGGCGAGCGCGAGTGCTCCATCCAGCGCCGCAACCAGAAGCTCCTCGAGGAGTCGCCGTCGATCGCGCTGACGCACGAGATGCGCAAGCAGGTCGGCACGCTGGCCGTCAAGGCCGCCAAGAGCGTCCACTACTCCAACGTCGGCACGGTCGAGTTCCTCCTGGACCTCAAGGACAACCAGTTCTACTTCATGGAGATCAACCCGCGCATCCAGGTCGAGCACGGCGTCACGGAAGAAGTCACGGGCATCGACATCGTGCGCACGCAGATCCGCATCGCTGCCGGCGAGCCGCTCGACATCACGCAGGCCGACGTCCACTTCCAGGGCCATGCCATCGAGTGCCGCATCAACGCCGAAGACCCTGTGCAGGGGTTCCGCCCCTGCCCCGGACGGGTGGATTTCCTCCATTTCCCCGGCGGCCCCGGCGTGCGGGTGGACTCCTGCCTGTACAGCGGGTGCGAGCTGTCTCCTTACTACGACTCTATGGCGGCCAAGATCCTAGCCTATGCCCCCACCCGGATGGAGACCATCCGGCGGATGCGCCGCTGCCTGGAGGAGTTCACTCTGGAGGGCTTCCCCACCAACGCGGAGCTCAGCTACCAGATTTTGTACCATCCCACCTTTGTCCGGGGCGCCTGCACCACGGCGTTCCTGGACGAGAACCTGCCGTCTTTGCTGGACTTCAGCCGGCGGCTTTCTGAAAGCGAGGAAGAGGCGTGAGCGATTCCATTTTTGCCCGCCGCCGGGCCCGGCTGCTGGCCATGAAAGCCATGCGGGACAACTATATTCCCGGCGACAAGATGGTCAAGTGTCCCAAGTGCGGCCAGGAAAGCGAGCGGCGTCTGGTGGCCCAGGAGCTCTCCGTGTGCCCCAAGTGCGGCTACCACTTCCCCATGGGGGCCTATTACCGCCTCAGCTCCGTACTGGATCCCGGCACCTTCCGGGAACTCTTTGAAAAGCTCCCCGCCGGCGA
>OLRV01002439.1_pt1 | contig 14206 bp, 10 predicted proteins | sample 1672421 | NCBI WGS metagenome assembly OLRV01 (sample SAMEA3136684, study PRJEB25190) | human gut metagenome | biome: human gut; feature: human-associated habitat; material: faeces | place: Austria | collected 2013
TAGAGGAAATCCGCCGGGGCAATGCCGAGCTGCTCCGCCACCAGCAGCGCGCCCGCCTTGTCCGGCTTCACCGGCACGCCCTCCACCTGCCCGCGCACGACGCTGAACGGTACATCCGGGAAGAAGTGGCTGATGACGTTCTTCGTATCCGCGTCGGGCTTATTGGAGAGCACCGCCAGCTTCAAGCCGCGCTCCGCCAAAGCGTGCAGCAGCTCCGGAATGCCGTCGTAGGGCTGCGTTTTCACCTGCGTATGCTTCTCGTAGTACGCCTGATACTCCGCCTGCACCGCGTCCGCCAAGTCCTGCCGGTCGCGAACCGCCCGCTGCGCCAGAATCTTCGCGCCGTTGCCGACGAGGTAGCAGTATTCCTTCGTCTCCCAGCCGGGCAGCCCGTGCAGGCGCAAGGCACGGTTCATCGCCGTGGCAATGTCGTCAATCGTGTTCGTCAGCGTACCGTCCAAATCAAACAAAACCGCCTGAATCATCAAAAAAATCTCCTTTATGTGATGAATGGATTTCGCGCCGCGCTGCCATGCTAAGGCAGAAAGGAGCGATGAACATGGACAAAAAACGCAAGGATTCCGTCATTCGCGCAACCGTCGACCGTGCCGCCCTGCTGCGCGGGGTGCTGATGCTGACGGCGCTCGCCCTGCTGCTCTGCTTCGGCTTGAGGCCCAGCCGCGCCGCCGCGCCCGACGCCGAGGACGGCGCACTGACCGCCTCCGACGCCTCCGCTCGCCTGAGCGCCGAGTGCGAGCTGCTCCAGCGCGTCACCTTTTCCCCCTGCGGGCACGAAATGACGCGCCGCCAGCGCCTGCCAGCCGAACTGGCCGGCATGACGAAGGACGAACTCGCCGCGAAGTACGACCAGTGGGTCATCACGTCGTTTTCGCCCGCGCAGATGAGCATGGAACGCGCGCTTGCCCTCTACTGCCCGGAACACGTTGTGCTGATGCCGGACGAAAGCGGGCAGCTGTGCATCTTCCGCAACCGTTACGGCGACGCGCTGGCGCTGGTGCGCGAACTCGGCGTGCCGCTGAGCGACTTGCCGGACGATGTGCAGGAGGAGGTTCGTCCCGGGCTGGGGTTCGATGACGAGGTCACGCTGGAGAAGTGGCTGGAAAGCGTGCAGTCGTAAATCCCCACCCCATTGTACGCCGATTCGCGCCGCTTGTCCAGCGGATTTCGCGGTTTTGTTTGCTTCCAGCGAAGAAGTATGCTATAATGATAGCGAACTTTCGCGATAGAGGTGAGCGCATGGCACGAATCGGCATCATGACCTTCCTGCACAATGACAATTACGGGTCGATTCTTCAAGCGTGGGCGCTACAAAACGCCGTCCGTTCCTTGGGGTACGACGCAGAGCATATCGACTATGTTCCCTCGCAGACGGAAAAGATGAAGAATCTGCTGTGCAGCGGCAATTCGCCCCGCCTGATTTTGGACGGCATGAAAAAGCGCAGCGCGTCACGCGGGCTGAACGAGGGCTTCGATGAGTTCCGGCAGACGCAGATGATTTTGTCGCCCATCTGCCGCGACCAGAGCGCGCTGGCGCATCAGGCGCTGTCATACGACGCGCTGATTTGCGGGTCAGACCAGATTTGGTCGCCGACGTGGCTCAATCCGGCGTATTTCCTGAATTTCACGAAGAAGCCGAAAGTCGCCTACGCGCCGTCGCTGGGCGTATCGACGATGACGGACAGCGCGAAAGGGCGCAAAATCGCCGCATTGATACGGGGGTTCGCCGCCATCTCCGTCCGGGAGGAAGAGGGCGCGGCGCTCCTGCAAGCGCTCATCGGCAAAAAGCCCGCCGTCATGCCCGACCCCGTAATGCTCCTGCCGCGCGAAAAGTGGCTGGAACTCATCGGCGGCGATATTCCGATGGGCAATGATATTCTGTGCTTCTTCCTGGCGGACAATCCCGCGTACTGGACGCAGGTGGAGCAGATTCGGCAGAAAACAGGTCTGGGCGTGCGCGTCATTCCGCGGACGGAATCGGCACTCCAGTCCGCGTATCCGCTGGCAAAGGGCGTGACCCCCGCGCAGTGGCTTCGGCTGATTGCGGGCGCGAGCATGGTGCTGACGGACAGCTTCCACGCCGCCGCGTTTTCCCTCCTGCTGCACACGCCCTGCACAATTCTCCGCCGCTACCGCGAGGACGACCCCGAAAGCCGCAACAGCCGCGTTGACCAGCTGCTGCGCACGCTGCAAGTCGCCGACCCCACACATCCGGATTTTTCCGTGGTGGACGCGCAGCTTGCCATCCAGCGGCAGCGGGGTTTGGACTTCCTGCAATCCGCCATCAGTCAAGCAGTGTCGCAAGCGACGCCGGCAAAGGCGAGGTAAGCGACAGCCAATCCCCCGTCATCGGGTGATGGAGCGTCAAGGCGCTGGCGTGCAGCGCGAACCGCCCCGGCAATTGCGGAATTTCCGTGCCGTAGAGGAAATCCCCGACGACCGGACAGCCGATAGACGCCATATGCACGCGAATTTGGTGCGTGCGCCCGGTTTCAAGCACCAATTCCACCAGCGTGCGCGTTTTTCCGCGTTTCAGCACGCGATAGTGCGTCACGGACGGCTTGCCGGATGCGGTCACGATACGGCGGATGCTGGCGGCGTCCTCCTTGCCGATGGGCGCGTCAATCACGCCGCAGTCGTCATCCGGGCAGCCCTCCACCACCGCCTGATACGTCCGGATGAACTCCGGCGTATGCAGAAGCGCCTGCAAACGGTGCTGAATATGCGCGTCCTTGGCGACAATCATCAGCCCGCTTGTGCCCTTATCCAGCCGATTCACCGGACGGTAGACGAAATCCGTCGGACAGCGCAAATGAGCGTACAGCGCGTTTTCCAGCGTGTCGTCCGGGTGCAGGGCGCTGGACTGGCTCGCCAGCGGGGCGGGTTTGTCAATCACGAACAGCCAATCATCCTCATGCGCAATGGTCAGCGGCAGGTCATACGGCTTGACCGCGTACACCGGGGCGTTCTCCCGGAAGCGGATTGCCACCACCTGCCCGACGCGCACAAACGCATCCACCGGGGTCACGTCGCCGTCCACCGTGATGCCGCCGTTCCACTTGGCGGACTTCATCGCCGTGTAGCTCACGCCCATCACGCGGCGCAGTACATCGCGCAGGCGCATCCCGTCCTGCTCCGGCAAAACCATATATTCCAACAAAAGCACCTCTTTTCAGGAGATGAAACCAATGAACGACATTCTTGCAATCCTCTCCGGCGGCGATTATGTCTCCGGCGAAAAAATCAGTCAGGAACTGGGCATCAGCCGCGCCGCCGTGTGGAAGCGCATTGCCCAGCTGCGCGAAGAGGGCTGGCAGATTGAAGCCGCCGGCCGCCGCGGCTACCGCCTCATCCCCGGCGACAGCCTCGACCCCATTTTCTGGGTGAATCAGCTGACGACCAAGACGCTTGGACGTGCCATCAACCACTACGAGCACACCATCACGTCCTCCAACACGCTGGTGAAGCAGATGGCGGTGCAGGGCGCGCCGAGCGGCAGCCTGTGCCTGTGCGAATGCCAGACAGCGGGCAAAGGGCGGCTGGGGCGCACATGGTCAGCCCCCGCGGGACAGGCGATCCTGATGAGTGTCCTCCTGCGGCCGAAGCTCCCGCCGAAAAACGCGCCGCTGATTACCCTCGCGACCGCGATGGCGATGGCGCACGCTGTCCGCGAAGTGACGGGCATTGACGCGCAGATTAAGTGGCCCAACGACCTTGTGTTCTCCGGCAAGAAGCTGTGCGGCATTTTGCTGGAAATCAGCGCTGACCTCGACCAGATTGAGTACGTTGTCGTCGGCACGGGGCTGAATGTGCTGCGCGGGGCATATCCGCCGGAGCTTTCTGACCGCGCCGCCGCCTTGGAGGAGTTCGCCAATCCGCCCGTGCGCCGGGAGATTGTCGTGCACTACCTAAAGGCGCTGGAGGACAACATGACGCTGCTGGAGGAGCACGGCTTCCCCGGCATACAGGAAGCGTACCGCCGCCACTGCTGCACGCTGGGCAGCCGGGTGCACGTCATCGGCACAGAGATTGACTTCATCGGCACGGCGGAGGACATTGACGAGACGGGCGCGCTGCTGGTGCGCGACGAAAGCGGCGTATTGCAGCGCGTGCTGTCCGGCGACGTATCCGTGCGCGGGGTCATGGGCTATGTCTGAGCTTCGCGGCATCGGGCTGGATATCTGCGGCATTGCGCGGATGGCACAGCAGCTTGACAACACGCATTTCCTCCAGCGCATCCTGACGAAAGAGGAAATCGCGTACCTGCGCAGCCGCGGCGCGTCGGCGGCGGACACGCTGGCGGGGCTGTACGCGGCGAAGGAAGCCATCGTCAAGGCGCTCGGCTGCGGCATTGCCTTTCCGCTGACGGAGATTGCCATCTCGCACACGGCGCAGGGGCAGCCGACGGCGGCGCTATCCGGCGGCGCGGCATTGCGCTATCCGGGGCATCTGCTGCTGACGATTACGCACGACGCGGGCGTCGCGGCGGCATCAGCACTCTATTTAGAATGAAGGAAAGCCTGCTCATGCGGTGATTGGCGTGGGCAGGCGGTTTTTTACTTCGGAATGCGGAATTATTTTGGGGGCTTCACGAAATCTTGGCGGAAAAAGCAGCTTGGGGGCGCGTCTGCGGACGCGCAAAGTTACTGCGCAGGGACGCTTCGCTGCCTGCGACCAAGGCTGCCGCGCTTGAATTTTCCTTTTGAGTTGGCTGGACGAGGAACAGTTGGGGCGTTGCCCCAAACCCCAGCAGGGACGCTGTCCCTGCACCCTGCAAGGGGCAATTGCCCCTTGACCCTTTTTGGGCGCCCGGCTTGGGTGCGCTTCCCTACTATCCTCTGCCGCAGCTCTTATGCCTTTACCAGCCCTAACAGCCTATCCCGCACCGCCAGCGCCAGTTTCCGATGCTCTTCCGGCATCATATGAATCCCATCCACCTTTGACGGCTGCACAATCTCCTGCGTATTCATCATTTCCACGCCGAGCCACTCACACAAGCCCTTCATCAGCGCCGGGAATTTCCGCGATTCCTCCCCCTTCCCATGCAGCGTGTCCCACTCCGCCACATTCTCGCCAATTTCAATCGGCGTCAGTACCAGAATCCGCGGCTTGTTATCCCCGAACAGCGGCACGCTTGCGGGGTACAGCTGGTCGAATGTCTGAATCGTGCGAATCAGCGTGCCGACGCCGTTGACGCTCGCCTGTGCGGTGTGTTCCTTCAGGTCGTTCGTGCCGAGCATGATGATGATGGTGTCCAGCGGGCGCAGGGTGTCCAGCGCGTAAGGCAGCGCGCCCAAGCCGGTCATGAAGTCCTTGCCGGGTTCGGGAAAGACGGTCGTGCGGCCGTTCTGCCCATTCTCGTGGATGCGCCAGTCCGCGCCAAGTTCGTCCTGCAAAACGCCTGTCCAGCGGGTGTGTTCGTCGTAGCGCTTGCAGGTGCCGGGGATGAAGCCCCAAGTATTGCTGTCGCCAAAGCAAAGAACGTGTTTCATGCAAATTTCCTCCCCTTTGCAAAAAGGGCGGCATCCCGCGTGAAAAACGAGATGCCGCTTTTGCTTAAATTTCGATAGTCCCCGTGAAGTCGGTGTTAGCGTCGCCAGTCAGCCAGACTTTTCCGTCCTCCTGATAGCGGACGACGAGCGTGCCGCCGGGCAGGCGCACATCAATGTCCGCACCGCGGGTGCAGAAGCCGTTTTCGACTGCCGCGACTGCCACCGCGCACGCGCCCGTGCCGCAGGCCGCCGTTTCGCCGATACCGCGCTCCCATACGCGCATCACGATGTCGTTCTTGTCCACAATCTGGGCGAACGAAACGTTCACGCGTTCCGGGAACAGGCTGTCCGTTTCAATCTGCGGGCCAACCTGCTCCAGCGGGATGCGGTTTACATCCTCCACAAAGATAACGACATGCGGATTGCCCATGCTGACGCAGCTGATTTCGCGCTTTTCGCCCGCAAGGAACACAGGGCGCATCATCACGCGGTCGCCGTCGAGCTTGACGGAAATCTTCGCCGGAGCGAATTGCGGGCAGCCCATGTCCACCAGCACGGAGAACACCTGATCTTCGCGGATGAACAGCTTCGCCGTCTTAACGCCGCTGCCAGTCTCGACCGCCATTTCGTCCTTGCGCACATGGCCGTTCTCGTACAGGTACTTGCAGACGCAGCGCAGGGCATTGCCCGCCACCGAGCCTTCCGTGCCGTCGGCATTGAACATGCGCATCTTCGCATCGGCGATGGTTGAGGGCATAATCAGCACAATACCGTCCGAGCCGACACCCGTGCGGCGGTTGGACAGGCGCACAGCCAGCGATTCGGGGCTTTCCACCGTCTGGTCGAAGCAATCGAAGTACAGGTAATCATTGCCCGTGCCGCGCATCTTGGTGAAAGTCAGCTTCTTGTGCTTGGTGCGCATGTTGTTGATGTCCACCAATTCGACGTTGCCCAGCGAGTAGCGGCTGGTCAGCGCGTTGGCGAGGGCATTCGCCGTGTCAAGGCTGGTGAACAGCGGGATGCCGCGTTCGACCGCCTTGCGGCGCATCCGGACGGATTCCAGCTGCGGCAGACGACCCTTGTTGGACGTGGAAATGACGTACTGCACCTGCCCCATTTCCAGCATTTTCTCCTGCGCTTCCTTCTTCACGACGGCGGCATACAGCCCATGCTCCTGCATGGCGCGCGCCGTGCCGGGCGTGGCGAAAATGTTGAAGCCGAGCTTGGCAAACTTGCGCGCGCAGTCAATGGCTTCCGGCTTGTCCTTGTCGCGGACGGAAACAAGAATACCGCCCTGATGGCGCATCTTGTAGCCTGCAGCGACGAGTCCCTTGAAGATGGCCTCCTGCAGGTTCGTGCCGATGCCCAGCACTTCGCCGGTGGACTTCATCTCCGGGCCGAGGTGGGTATCGACATCCGCCAGTTTCTCGAAGGAGAAGCACGGCACCTTGACCGCGTAGTACGGGCTTTGCCGGTACAGCCCCGTGCCGTAGCCCATGTCGCGAATCTTTTCGCCCAGCATCGCGCGGACGGCGAGGTCAACCATCGGCACGCCCGTCACCTTGCTGATGTACGGCACGGTGCGGCTGGCGCGCGGGTTCGCCTCAATGACATAGACTTCGTTATGATAGACGATATACTGAATGTTGATAAGCCCCAGCGTGCCGAGTTCGAGCGCAATCTGGCGCGTGACCTCAATCAGTCGCTGCGTCATCGCGCCGGTCAGGTTCCACGCGGGATAGACAGCGATGGAGTCGCCGGAGTGGATGCCGGAGCGCTCGACGTGCTCCATGATGCCGGGAATCAGCACGTCCGTGCCGTCGCAAATCGCGTCCGCTTCTGCCTCAATGCCCATCAGGTACTGGTCAATCAGCACCGGGTTCTCGATGCCCTGCGCGAGGATAATGCGCATGTACTCCACAATGTCGCTGTCCTGATAGGCGATAATCATGTTCTGACCGCCCAGCACATACGACGGGCGCACCAGCACCGGGTAGCCCAGCTCGTTCGCCGCCGCCACCGCTTCTTCGCTCGTCATGACCGTGCGGCCCTTGGCGCGCTTGATGCCGTACTTCTCCATCGCCGCGTCGAAGCGCTCGCGGTCTTCCGCCGCGTCAATCATATCCGCCGACGTACCCATGATGCGCACGCCCGCCTGCTCCAGCGCGTGAGTCAGCTTAATCGCCGTCTGCCCGCCGAACGCCGCGACGACGCCAACCGGCTTCTCCGTCGCAATCACGCCCAGCACGTCCTCCGCCGTCAGCGGCTCGAAGTACAGGCGGTCAGCGGTATCAAAGTCAGTCGAAACCGTCTCCGGGTTGTTGTTGATCATCACGACATCGTAGCCCGCCTGTTTGAGCATCCACACGCAGTGGACGGACGCATAGTCGAACTCGATGCCCTGACCGATGCGGATCGGGCCGGAACCCAAGACGACGACGCACGGCTTCTTCGGGCGCTCATCGAGGAACTCCTTCGCTTCGTTCTCGTCGTCATAGGTCGCGTAGAAGTAGGGCGTTTCCGCCGCGAATTCCGCCGCGCAGGTATCGACCATCTTGTAGACCGGGTCGCGGTGCATCGGCACTTTTTCGCCCGACAGGCGCTCAATCGCCTTGTCCGGATAGCCCATCTTCTTCGCGCGCAGATACGTCTCCGCGTCGATGTTGCCCTCTTTCAGGCGGCATTCCATGTTGTACAGGTTCAGGTACTTATGGAGGAAGAAGTAGTCGATTTTCGTGATTTCGTGCAGCTTTTCCAGCGTCACGCCGCGCGCAATCGCCTCGTACATTGCAAACATGCGCTGGTCGGTGCACTTGCCGATAAGCTCCAGCAGCTCATCCACGGTGAGATTCGCCATCGACTTCATCCGCAGCGTGTCGCAGCCGATTTCCGCGCCGCGGACCGCCTTCATCAGCGCCTGCTCGACGTTCACGCCAATCGCCATCACCTCGCCGGTCGCCTTCATCTGCGTGCCGAGGGTGCGCTTGCCGTACACGAACTTGTCAAACGGCCACTTCGGGATTTTCGCCACGATGTAGTCCAGCGCGGGTTCAAACGCAGCGCAGGTCTTGCCCGTCACGGCGTTCTTCATTTCATCCAGCGTATAGCCGATGGCAATCTGCGCGGCGCACTTGGCAATCGGGTAGCCCGTCGCCTTCGACGCAAGGGCGGAGGAACGGCTGACGCGCGGGTTGACCTCAATGACGGCATAGTCGAACGTATCGGGATTGAGCGCGAACTGGCAGTTGCAGCCGCCCTCGACTTCCAGCGCGGTGATGATGTCCAGCGCGGCGCGGCGAAGCATCTGGTACTCCTTGTCCGCCAAGGTCAGCGCGGGCGCAACGACGATGGAGTCGCCCGTATGCACGCCGACGGGGTCGATGTTCTCCATCGAGCAGACGGCAATCACGTTGCCCAGCTTGTCGCGCATGACCTCGAATTCGATTTCCTTCCAGCCGGAAATGCACTTCTCGACCAGAATCTGCGTAATCGGCGACAGGCGCAGACCATTCTCGGCGATTTCCGCCAGCTCCTTTTCGTCTTGGCAGATGCCGCCGCCCGAACCGCCCAGCGTATACGCCGGACGCACAATCACGGGGTAGCCGATGGTCTTGGCGAACGCGAGCGCATCCTCCACCGTCTCCACGACTTCCGACGGAATGACGGGCTGGTGGATGGAAAGCATCGTGTCCTTGAACTGCTGGCGGTCTTCCGCCTTTTCAATCGTCTCGCACTTGGCGCCCAGCAGCTTCACGCCATGCTGTTCAAGGAAGCCCTCCTTCGCCAGCTGCATGGAGAGGGTCAGACCGCTCTGCCCGCCCAGCGTGGACAGCAGGGAGTCCGGCTTTTCCTTGAGGATGATGCGGCGCAGGGTTTCCAGCGTCAGCGGCTCAATGTAGATATGGTCAGCCGAGGAATGGTCGGTCATGATGGTGGCGGGGTTCGGGTTGACCAGCACGACTTCCAGCCCCGCGTCCTTCAAGGCGCGGCACGCCTGCGAACCGGCGTAGTCAAATTCGGCAGCCTGACCAATCACAATCGGGCCGGAGCCGATAATCATTACTTTGTGCAGATCGGGATTCAGCGGCATTCCTTATTCCCTCCCATCATGGCAATAAAGCGGTCGAACAGGAAGCGGGTGTCAAGCGGGCCGCCGCACGCTTCCGGGTGGAACTGGACGGAGAACGCGGGCATATCGGTATAATCAACGCCCTCGCAGGTGCCGTCGTTGCCGTTGACAAAACGCAGGGACGCGTTTTCCGGCAGCGTGTCGCAATCCACCGCATAGCCGTGGTTCTGGCTCGTCATGTAGGACAGCCCGGTCTTGACGTCCTTCGCGGGCTGATTTGCGCCGCGGTGGCCGTACTTCAGCTTGGCGGTCTTTGCGCCCTGACTGAGCGCCAGCAGCTGATGCCCCAGGCAGATGCCGAAGGTGGGGATGCGGTGGCGCATGAGTTCGCGCAGGTTCGCAATCACGGCGGTGTTATCCGCCGGGTCGCCGGGGCCGTTGGACAGCATCAGTCCGTCGGGATTCAGGTTCAGGATTTCCTGTGCCGTCGCGCTCGCCGGAACAACCGTGACCGCACAGCCGCGCTTTTCGAGTTCACGCTGGATGTTCGCCTTTGCGCCGAAGTCCCAGAGGACGACGTTGTGGATGCCCCGCTTCTTCGCGGGCTGAACGCCGTCGCACGTCACGTCCTGAATCGACGGATGGAACGGCAGCACCTTCAATTGCGCGCAGATTTCCTCCGGATTCTCCGGCTTTTCGGTCAGCAGCGCGGCATTCATCACGCCCGCATTGCGGATAACGCGGGTCAGCGCGCGGGTGTCCACCCCCGTCAGGCAGGGAATGCCCTGCGCTTTGAGGTAATCATCGAGCTTGCCTTGGCAGCGGAAGTTGCTCGGCTCATCGCAGAGTTCCCGGACGATATACGCGGACAGGCGCGGGCGCGGCGACTCGAAGTCCTCCGGAATCACGCCGTAGTTGCCAATGGTCGGGAATGTCTGAATGACGATTTCCCCTTCGTAGGACGGGTCGGTCAGGGTTTCCAGATAGCCTGTCATCGCCGTGGTGAACACCAGCTCCGCCATGACCGGCTTCGCAGCGCCCATCAGCGTGCCTTCGTAAAGCTGACCGTTGGCCAGCAGCAGATAGCCCTTCATGCTCGTTTCCTCCATTTTTCTATTGGGGCAAAAACCGCGTGTTGCTTACCAGTCTTTCTTGTCTGCCATAACAGCAACCATGACTGCCTTCTGCGCGTGCAGGCGGTTCTCCGCCTCATCGAAAATCTGGTCGGCGTGGGATTCAAACACATCCGCCGTGATTTCCTCGCCGCGGTGCGCGGGCAGGCAGTGCTGCACCATGCAGCCCAGATGCGCCTTCGCCAGCAGCTCCGCGTTAATCTGATAGCCGCGGAACGCCTTCTCGCGCACCGCCTTTTCTTCCTCCTGCCCCATCGAAGCCCACACGTCAGTGAAAATGGCGTCCGCATCCTTCGCCGCTTCTTCCGGGCTTTCGGTCATGACGAACTTGCCGGGGTACTGCTCGGTGAACGAGAGCACCTGCGCGTCCGGCTGATACGCCTTCGGACAGGCGATGGACACATGCGCGCCCATTTTGAGGAAGCCGACAATCAGCGAATTGGCCATGTTGTTGCCGTCGCCGATGTAGCACATATTCAGCCCCTCAATGCGCCCCTTGTACTCGCGCACGGTCTGCAAATCCGCCAGCACTTGGCAGGGGTGGCAGAAGTCCGTCAAGCCGTTGATAATCGGGATGCTGCCCACGCGCGCCAGCGTTTCCACTTCTTCCTGCGCAAAGGTGCGAATCATGATGCCGTCCAGATAGCGGCTCAGGACGCGCGCAGTGTCCTCCACCGGTTCGCCGCGGCCAATTTGCAGATCGCGGCTGGACAGGAACAGCGCATGACCCCCCAGCTGGTACATGCCCGTCTCAAAGCTGACGCGCGTGCGGGTCGAGGACTTCTCAAAAATCATGCCCAGCGTTTTGCCTTTGAGGATGTGGTGCTCCACGCCGGCTTTGGTTTCCGCCTTCAAGCGGTCAGCGAGGTCAAGCAGCTCCGTGATTTCTTCCTTGCTCAGGTCGAGGAGCTTCAGCAGATGCTTCATGGGAATTCCCTCCATCATTCTTCGCAGATGTCGCAGAAGTATAAAGCTGCATATTGATGCACATTTTCTGTATACGCATCATGGTTTCTTTCGTTTTCCCGCCCGAACCGAGGCGCACCGAAATGTGTCGGGTTCAGGGGAAACAACCAGATTCTGGTGAAACTTAGGCACACGAAAATCGGCGCGTCAGCACACCTGACGAACATTATAGCATAGAATAGCAGCGAGGGCAAGGGATGAAACCACTGCCCGGCGCATAAATTTTGAATGGTGGGCGCAAAACCCGCCGAAAAGTGCAAACAGGAGGGAAACAGGCATGGAACAGCAAGGTCGCAGAGCCATCGGGCGCGTCTGTCCGCGCGGGGCGGAGATCTACACTTGGCAGGAGGGCGACACCGCCGAGCGTATCGCCCGTACATACGCCACCACCGTGCAGGCGCTGCAGGTCATCAATCCCGGCGTCGATTTTGCCACGTTGACCGCCGGGGAGGAAATCTGTCTGCCCAATTTCATCTATACCTGCATCAGCGGTCAGCCGTATGTGGTTGAAGACGGCGACACGTTCGCGTCGATTGCCGCGCGGCTGAACATTACGACCTTCGAACTCGCCGAGCGGAATCCCGGCGTGTCGCAGAACAATCTCACGGTCGGGCAGGTGCTGTGTGTTCCGGCAAAAGCGGACGACGCCGACGACGCGCAGACGCCCGCCATCCCCCTGCCGGACGACGGTGAGTACCCTGCCCTGCCCGATGACAGCCAGACGCCCGTGATTCCCCTGCCGGACGACGGCGAATATCCCGCCCTGCCTGATACGCCGACCCGTGTCTGTCCGTCAGGATATACGCTATCCGCGGTGCAGTCGGGGCAGAGTTACGCGGATTTGCTGGTGCAGCACAACGTCAGCTATCGGGCGATGCGCAGCGCGAATCCGCAATTGATGCCGGGCTACCTGATTGCGGGCACCGCGTACTGTGCGCCGCCGTCCGGCACGCGGCAGACGTGCGCCGGCTTGCGCTCGTACACCATTCAGCCGAGGGAGACGCTGGACACGCTGGCGGTGCGCTTTCGGACGACGCGGGGGCGGCTGCTCTCGCTGAACCCGACGCTGCTGCCCAGCGACTTCTCGTCGGGAACGGTGATTTGCATCGGCTAAGCAAAAAGGGCAAGGATGCGTTCTGCACCCCTGCCCTGCTTTTAGTTCTGGTAATGAATCCCCTGCTGCTTTTTCAGTTCATACGACACAACTTCGCCGCCGTCCAAATCCACCTTGTGCATGTCCACCGCGCAAATCTGCTGGTTGCCGTAGGTCGTGTAGTAGTAGACCCCCGTGTCGGCGTTGCAGCAGCTTGTGTAGACCGTGATTTCATACCCATGCGGCAGGTGGGCGCAGCCGCGCGGGTGCGCCACGCCGCCTAAAATGTGGAAGAACTGCCCGACGCTCTCCTCCTCGCTGTCCCCGGAGACGGAGTTGTTCGTCAGGAATGCTGCGCGGACGAACCGCGACCACGGCGACCAGTCGCCCGGCAAGCCAATCGCGCCCGTGCAGCGTCCGCCCACCTTCAGCGGCAGCGCGGGCGCAAAGCGATTCACCGGCTCTTCCGGCGAAAGCGCCTGATAGTGCGCCAGATTCTCCAATTGCAGCGGCAGCGGCGGTTCGTTCGTCATCACGTTCGACCAGTTGTCGTAGACGTGCAGCCCGTCCGCCATCGACTCGACGACGATGCAGCCTTCGCGGTCGTCAATCATCCAGTGCAGCGGCGACGGCGGGAGCTGCTCGCTGAAGCCGTCGCGGGTGATGTTCAGGCGCTGGAGCAGCGTTTTCGCCTCTTGGACGCTTTCGCACTGCCCCAGAATGTACGGAATCAGCTCAAAGCTGGCGATGTTCGCACAATCCGGCTTCACGTCGTGATACACGGCACTCGCGGGGAAGTTCAGCCCCGCCATGCTCAAGCCCTTCTCGTTCGTCGCTTCATAATATAAAGGCATTCCACCGACGACGAACGCCATGCCAATCATGGCGAAATGGTCGCTGTTCGTCCCCTCGTGCCGGAAATGGAACGGATAACGCCGCGGCGTGATGGCGACGGTCTCCTGATAGCTGTACTCCAAGTCAAGGTTTCTGCCGAAATAGTGGTCGCGCGTGGTCAGGCGAATCGCGGTACACATGATGCTTATCCTCCTTCTGCTGATGAGAGTAGTATAGCCCGAAATGCGCGTTTGCACAAGCGGGTTCGCGGCTTCTTGCGGAATTTTCCAGCCATCAGCGGCGGATTTTCACCTGATGCGCGAATTTTGCATTTTCGTCCGCAATGTTCATGCTGAGTACACACGAATCCGCTACAATGTGCATAAGAATCGACAGAAGGAAGGCTTTCCTCATGGTGGAAAAAGTGCTGGTATGCCTGCTGGCGGGCTTAGGCGCTGGCTTAGGCACGGGATTCGCGGGCATGAGCGCCGCGGCGGTCATCAGCCCGATGCTGATTACGTTCTTGGGCATGGAGCCGTATGAGGCGGTCGGCATTGCGCTGGCGAGCGACGTGCTGGCAAGTGCCGCAAGCGCGTGGACA
>OLRV01002444.1_pt1 | contig 14180 bp, 10 predicted proteins | sample 1672421 | NCBI WGS metagenome assembly OLRV01 (sample SAMEA3136684, study PRJEB25190) | human gut metagenome | biome: human gut; feature: human-associated habitat; material: faeces | place: Austria | collected 2013
CGGCTCGCCATGGAAAGACCGATGGTGCCGGTGCCGCAGTAGAGGTCAAGCAGCGTTTCCGCACCTGTAAGCCCGGCGTACTCTGCGGCCTTGTTGTAAAGCGCCTCCGCCTGCGTGCGGTTCACCTGATAAAACGCGTGGGGCGAAATTTCAAACTCCAGCCTGCAGAGCGTATCGCGGATCGTGGGCTTGCCCCACAGCGTGCGCAGCTCGCGACCCAAAACGACATTTGTGCGCTCGCGGTTGATGTTTAACACAATGCCGGTAATTTCCGGCACAGCCTCGCGCAGCATTTTGACGAGCAAGTCTTCCCCGTGCAGCTTTGCGCCGTTCGCGACGATGCACACGAGTACCTCGCCGCTCTTTTCGCCGCAGCGCATGTAAAGGTGGCGCAGAACGCCGCTGTGCGCCGCTTCATCGTAGATGCTCTCCCCGCTCAGTTTTTGCCACGCGCGGAACGCTTCCGCCGCGCGATCAAACACCTCGGGCTGCAAAAGGCAGGTGTGCGTGTCGATGATACGGTGGGAATTCACGGCGTAAAAGCCCATCTGCATTTCGCCGTTTTTGGAAAGCCCGATGGGCAGCTGGCATTTGTTGCGGTAGCGCGTGCGGGACGGCGCGCCGAGGATCGGCTCCATGGGGATATTTTCAAAGCCGCCGATGCGCTCCAAGGCGTCGCGGACACGCTGCGTTTTGATCTTCAGCTCCGCTTCATACGTGATGTGGCGGTAAACGCAGCCGCCGCACGGGCCTGCAATGGGACAATCCGGTGTGGTGCGATCGGGCGACGGCGTAAGCAGCTCCTCGAGCCGCCCGAATGCGTACTTTTTGAGGACTTTTACGACGCGCACGACGCAGCGGTCGCCCACGGCGGTACCGGGCACAAACACGGCCATGCCATCTGCGCGGCAGATGCCGCTGCCCTCGGCGGTCATGGCGGTGATCTCCGCTTCAAACAAATCATTTTTCTTTATCATGGAAAAACCTCCGTCAAACACAAAATTCCCTTTTTCATGTATAAAGCAGAGAACATGCGGGTAATTTAAGGGTGAGATACGATTTCAAACGGCTTATGTGGAAAAACGCGGTCAATTTATATGTGCAAAATATACACAAATTTTTATTTTGATTTGTGCGACAATAGCAAAAGGGAGATTGTTGCAGAAACCGTTGACAATCGATATTTCAGTCGCTATAATAGAGACATAACAAATGACAACGAGCTCTGCGGTAAACGTTACCGCGACTTTTCAATACAACTCCTCCCCAAAAGAGAGCAAAAGGCGAGATTCATTTCTCGCCTTTTGCTCTTTTCTGTATTATTTTTTCTCTTTTCTGCATTACTTTTTACAGAAGGCTTTTGAAGTCTCCGTAAAAAGCGAAAAGAGCGGTAAAATCACGAAACGACGTTCTGCGGCGTGCCGTTCTGGAACGCTTTCAGGTTCTCGGCGACAGTCTTAATGAGACGGACGCGCGCGTCTCGGGACGCCCACGCGATGTGCGGCGTGACGATACAGTTTTGGGCGGTGAGCAGCGGGTCATCCTTTTTCGGCGGCTCATGCACAAGGACGTCAAGCCCCGCTCCGGCGATGCGGCCACTATTCAGCGCCTCGGCAAGGGCAGCTTCGTCCACAACTGCGCCGCGCGCCGTATTGATAAGGAACGCAGTGGGCTTCATCAGGTTAAGGCGCTCCGCATTCACAAGCCCGCGGGTCTCGTCCGTGAGCGGGCAATGCAGCGAGACGACATCGGCATTTTTGAAAAGCGCGTCGAGCTCCGCCCACTGATAACGCTCGGGCAGCTCCCGTTTCGTGCGGCTGTATACGAGAATTTTCATGCCGAGCGCCGCGCCGAGCTTTGAGACGGTCTGCCCGATATGTCCGAAGCCGACGATGCCGAGCGTTTTGCCGTACAGCTCAAACAGCGGATGCGTGCTGTGGCTCATCGTTCTGGCCTTATCCCAGTCGCCGCCGCGGGTGGCGGCGCTTATTTTTTCGGTGTGATTGCACAGCTCCAAAAGCAGCGCAAACGCCTGCTGCGCGACGGTCTCCACGCAATAAAGCGGCACATTACACACGGTGATGCCCAGTTCTCCTGCGGCTTTGACATCGACAGTATTATACCCCGTTGCAAGAAGGCCGATAAAGCGCAGCTTCGGCAATTTCTGCATGATTTCGCGGCTTATAACATTGCGGTTCAAGATGACAGCTTCGGCGTCCTTTGCGCGCTCTACGATTTCTTCGGGCTTAGTGGAGTCATACACGGTGACGCTGCCGAGCGCCCTGAGCGGCGCCCACGAGACGTCGCCGGGGTTTGTAGAGCCGCCGTCCAAAATAACGATATGCATAGCGAGGTCCTTTCTGCTTCCATTTTTAATCTTACATGTAAAAATGTGTCATAGCTCTTTCTAACGGCCGTTTCTGACCGCCGTTTAAAAAACCCCTTGATAGGGTTTCTTACGGCTGAACAGTCCCCCGGACTGTTCGGGCTCGTCGTTTCTTTCGCTTGCTATTATACCGCGTTTTGTTTTTTGTGTCAACGAATTTGCGCGCCGTTTGTCAAAGGATTTTGTCATCTTCTACACATATTTGCAGTTTTTAAAACTTAGAATTGCAATTTCACAAAAATCCGATTATAATAATTCTGTTAAGCGGGAAACGTTTTCACGGCGTTTGCCGCCTGTGTATTTTCGGCAGATAAACTGAACACAAACAGCAGAATACCGCGGTTTGCGGAGGAACGGGGGACTTCTATGAACTACGATCGAACACCATTTGAAACGGACAAGCCCGGCGAGGAATGCGGTGTTTTCGGCGCATACGATTTTGACGGACACGACATTTCTTCTTCCATTTATTACGGATTATTCGCCTTGCAGCACCGCGGACAGGAAAGCTGCGGCATCGCCGTCAGCGACACCGAGGGCCCCAAAGGCAAGGTGGATTACTACAAGGACATGGGCCTTGTAAACGAGGTATTCGACGAGGAGCGTCTCAATCGCCTGCACGGCAATATCGGCGTGGGCCATGTGCGCTACTCCACCGCCGGCGCGAGCAACCGCGAAAACGCGCAGCCGCTCATCATCCACTATATCAAGGGCACGCTGGCCGTAGCGCACAACGGCAACCTGACAAATGCCGTTGACCTCCGCGAAAAACTAAAGTACAGCGGCGCTATTTTCCAAACAACCATCGATTCCGAGACGATCGCCTACTACATCGCACGCGAGCGCGTACAGACGAAAAACGTACAGGAGGCCGTCAGCCGCACGATGGACAAAATTGAGGGTGCCTATGCCCTCGCGGTCATGTCCCCCCGCAAGCTGATCGGCGCGCGCGATCCCTATGGCTTCAAGCCCCTATGTATCGGCAAGCGCGACAACACGTATTTCCTCTCCAGCGAGACCTGTGCGCTTGACGCCGTGGGCGCGGAATTCGTCCGCGACGTAGAGCCGGGCGAGATTGTCACCATCACGCCGAACGGCGTTCTCTCCGACAAATCGCACTGCCTCCCCGCCGAAAAGCAGGGGCGCTGCATTTTTGAGTACATTTATTTCGCCCGCCCGGACAGCCGCATTGACGGCATCAACGTGTATTCCGCACGTCTGCTTGCCGGCCGTTTCCTCGCGAAAGATTCCCCCGTGGATGCGGACATCGTCGTCGGCGTGCCGGAATCCGGCAACGCGGCAGCACAGGGCTACGCCATGGAATCCGGCATCCCCTACGGCACGGCATTCGTGAAAAACAACTACGTCGGCCGCACATTCATCAAACCGAAGCAGAGCAGCCGTGAATCCAGCGTGCGCGTTAAATTAAATGTCCTGCGCGAGGTTGTCAAGGATAAGCGCGTCATCCTCATCGATGACTCCATCGTGCGCGGCACGACGAGCGACCAGATTGTGAACATGCTGAAAGACGCCGGCGCAAAAGAGGGGCACATGCGCATCAGCTCGCCCCCGTTCCTGTGGCCGTGTTACTTCGGCATCGATGTGCCGGAGCGCCACCAGCTTATCGCCTATAATCACACGGTCGACGAGATCTGCAAGGAGATCGGCGCAGATACGCTCGGCTATTTACGTTTAGAGCGTCTGCCGGAAATGGTGAACGGTCTCGGCATCTGCACGGGCTGCTTTACGGGCGACTACCCCATTCCCGCCCCGGAAGAAGACATTCGCGGCGAATACGAAGCGTAATGCGTTTCTGTCGGCAAAAAGGCTCTGCTCACAAACGCGTGGTGGATTATCGTCATTCCCGGCGTGTTCCTCATCGCAACACTCCTTTGCATCACCAGCCTCGGCAGTACCCTGCAAACGGGTTCGAGCCGCCGCCACAGCAATTTGTAAAATCGAATTTACCTGTATACACAAAAACGCTCCCGGCATAAATGTAGATGTCCATAAAACAGCATCAGTCCTGGCAGTAATGTCTGCCGGGATTGTTCTTGCCGTACATTGAAGCCATATGATATGATTAAACAGACTGATAAACTTGAGTTTATTTGATTAAGGAGAATTGAAAATAATGTTGGAATTAAAAAGATTGTCAGTTGATGATGGCTTAGATATTTACACAATGCTGCAAGAGATCCCTGCTGAAGAAAATGGATTAATTAACAAAGCCAACGGATTAACATTTGATGAGTATAAAGAATGGCTGATTGTAAAACAGAGGGATTCTGAGCAAGAAGGGATTGTAGATGGTTGGAAAGTGCCTTCTACAACTTTTTGGCTATATGCTGATGGTATTCCGGTTGGATTTGGTTCTGTCAGACATTTTTTGACTGAGGCACTGAGAAAAGCAGGAGGAAATATCGGGTACGGAATTGCACCAGCGTTTCGTGGAAAAGGATATGGAAAAGAACTGCTGAGATTATTGCTTAATGAAGCGAAAGAAATGGGAATAGATAAAGTGTTAGTAACCATTCTTTTAGATAACATAGCATCTCAAGCTGTGGCAATAGCAAACGGAGGTGTTGTTACTGAAAGAACTGACGAGAGAGTTTTCATTTGGATTGATACTAAGAAATAAAAAGGAAAATCAATTCCAATTTGTCAAACAGTAAGGGCGCACTTCTATACACCATTCGGTGTAGTGCGGTAATGTGCGATTTTGCACCGCATCCAAGCCTCCCGCGTCAGAGGGAGCCATGGATATTCCAGCCCTAACATAAAAAAAGAATCCGACCTTTGATTGCAGCCATAGGTCGGATTCACTTTTTTATGAGCAACCAGCTAAAAACCGGGAGCATTTTTCATTTCGTGTTTTAGCCGCAAAGGTGCCGCTTCAAAAACAGTCTACTGTATAAGGTTTTTATTCCGCCTTGGAAAGCAGTCCGTCGATGAACTGACGGGCGAGTCTCGCGGAGCGGTTGCCACGCTCCAGCGCAAAGCGCTCGGCGAGCAGCTCCAGCTCCTGCGTCGGCATATCGATGCCGTTTTCCTCCGCAAGGTGGCGCACGATGTGCAGGAACGTGTCCTTGTTCGGCTTGCTGAACGTCACGTGGATGCCGAAGCGCTCGGAAAGCGATGCAAGCTCCTGCATCGTATCGTTGCGGTGAATGTCATCGCCCTCACGGTCGGAGAACTTCTCCTTGATGATATGGCGGCGATTACTCGTCGCGTAGATTGCCACGTTCTGCGACTTCGCCGTAACGGAGCCCTCCAACACCGCTTTCAGCGCATTGAAGTTATCGTCGTCCTTGAGGAACGAAAGGTCGTCGATGAACAGAATAAACTTCAGCGGGTTCGCAGAAAGCTCATCGAGAATTTTCGGGATCGACTGTAACTGATCCTTGCGCACCTCGATGATACGCAACCCCTCGCGCCACAGCGCATTGACGACGGCTTTCACCGTAGACGATTTACCCGTACCGGCGTCGCCCGTCAGCAAAATGTTCGCCGCGGGCTTCCCCTCAAGCAGCGCCTTTGTGTTATCGATGATGATCTGGCGCTCGCGGGCGTAATCCACAAGGTCGTAAAGCTCCGTCTTGTCCGGGTTGCTGACCGGCACGATCTCGGCATTCTCGCCAAGGTAGAACATACGGTTTTTGGCGTAAATGCCGTAGCCGTACTTGCCGATGTTCTCGGTGCGCTCTGTGTAGCACGCTCTAATGTCCGGCGCTTCGCTGACAAAGCCGGGTAAAAAGCCCCTATACTCCATCGCGCTGCGCAGCGTTTCCGGCGTGAGCTCCGCCGTCATCTGCAGCGTTTTAAGCTCTTCCAAAACGGCCTCGCGCAGGTAAGCGGGGATCTCTTCCTTTTTGCCCACGGCCTGCACGTAGACGTTTTCGCTGTTTTCGCAGATTTCGCGCACATATGCGCCGAGTATGCCGCCGTTTGCGCGGTACAGCGCAGAGACGAACGACGCATACAGCGCCGGGGACGGCTCTGCGAGATACTTACGCAGACTATTTATAACCGCATCTTCCTGTAATTCTCTGAACACCGCCAGCGTGGAAAGGCGGATGCTCAATTCCTGTAAACTACCCATCAGTTCAAAATCGCCCCCGAAGCACCGCTGGAGACCAGCGCCGCATAGCGCTTCAGGTAGCCGGAAAGCTCTTTCTTCTTCGGCACAAAGTTCTTCATGCGTTCATTGAGGACAGCCTCGTCCACCTTCAGCTCAATTTTGTTCTCCGGAATATTGATGCTGATGATGTCGCCTTCCTCCACAACGCCGATGGGGCCGCCGGAAGCCGCTTCCGGGGAAACATGGCCGACGCACGCGCCGCGCGTTGCGCCGCTGAAACGGCCGTCCGTGATGAGCGCCACGCTGTTGCCGAGACCCATGCCCATGATAGCAGAGGTCGGGTTCAGCATCTCGCGCATACCGGGGCCGCCCTTCGGACCCTCATAGCGGATGACAACGACGTCGCCCGGTACGATCTTGCCCGCGTTGATGGCCGCCTGTGCGTCCTCCTCGCTCTCAAACACGCGTGCCGGGCCTTCATGCACAAGCATCTCCGGCAGAACGGCAGAGCGCTTTACAACGCTGCCCTCCGGCGCAAGATTACCGCGCAGCACGGCGATGCCGCCGGTCTGACTGTACGGATTCTCGATGGGACGGATAACGTTGTGGTTCAGGTTCACGCAATTCTTGATGTTCTCGCCGACGGTCTTGCCGGTCACGGTTATGCAGTTCGTGTGCAGCAGACCCTTTTTGCTCAGCTCGTTCATCACAGCGTACACGCCGCCCGCTTCGTCAAGCTCTTCAACGTACGTTCTGCCCGCCGGTGCCAGATGGCACAGGTTCGGGGTCTTTTCGCTGATCTGGTTTGCGATGTCGAGGTTAATCTCGATGCCGCACTCGTGCGCGATGGCCGGCAGGTGCAGCATACTGTTCGTGGAGCAGCCGAGTGCCATATCGACCGTAAGAGCGTTCATAATGGCGTCCTTCGTCATGATGTCACGCGGGCGAATATTTTTTCTCAGCATATCCATGACCGCCATGCCTGCGTGCTTTGCAAGCTCGATACGTGCGGAATATACCGCCGGGATGGTGCCGTTGCCGCGCAGACCCATGCCGAGGGCTTCAGTCAGGCAGTTCATGGAGTTTGCGGTGTACATGCCGGAGCAGGAGCCGCATGTCGGGCAGGTCTTGCACTCATATTCGCGCAGCTTTTCTTCGGTAATCTTACCGGCGTTGAATTCGCCCACCGCCTCCGAAATGGAGGAGAAGCTCGTTTTTGCGCCGTCTACGTGGCCCGCAAGCATCGGGCCGCCGCTGACAAACACCGTTGGCACGTTAAGGCGCGCCGCCGCCATCAAAAGGCCCGGCACGTTCTTGTCGCAGTTCGGCACCATGACGAGCGCATCAAAGCCGTGTGCCAATGCCATGGCTTCGGTGGAATCCGCAATGAGGTCGCGCGTGACGAGCGAATACTTCATGCCAGTGTGGCCCATTGCAATGCCGTCGCATACCGCGATCGCCGGGAAGACAATCGGCGTGCCGCCTGCCATCGCAACGCCGATCTTTACGGCGTCCACAATCTTATCGATATTCATGTGGCCCGGGACGATCTCGTTATAGGAGCTGACGATGCCGACGAGCGGACGTTCGATCTCCTCCTCCGTGAGGCCCAGAGCATGGTACAGCGCACGGTGCGGCGCGTTCTGCGTACCGATTTTCAGAGAATCACTTTTCATTTTATTTCCTCGATCCGTGAAATTTTGGCTGTGGCGCGGCGTCCCACATGGAAAAACGCGCCGTGTGTAAATAGGGTTTAAGCCATAGAGGAAAACTCCCCTATGGCTATCCCCTTAAAACAGATTCCGTTCAAATCAGTTGTTGATGAGCTTATCCTCGTCGCTCCAGCTGTACAGCTTGCGGATATCCGCGCCCACAGCCTCGCTCGGATGCTCGGAAGCCAGCTTGCGCATTGCGTTGAAGTGTACCTGGCCGCCTGCGGAAGACATGTCGAGCAGGAAGTCCTTTGCGAAGGTGCCGTCCTGAATGTCCTTCAGGATCTTCTTCATGGTCTTCTTCGTCTCCTCGGTGATGATCTTCGGGCCGGTGATGTAATCGCCGTACTCTGCCGTGTTGGAGATGGAGTATCTCATGCCGGCAAAGCCGCTCTGGTAGATGAGGTCAACGATGAGCTTCATCTCGTGGATGCACTCAAAATACGCGTTTCTCGGGTCGTAGCCTGCCTCAACCAGCGTCTCGAAGCCGGCCTGCATCAGAGCGCAAACGCCGCCGCAGAGAACTGCCTGCTCGCCGAAGAGGTCGGTCTCGGTCTCGTCGTGGAAGGTGGTCTCCATCACGCCGGCCCGGGCGCCGCCGATGCCGGCGATGTAGGCCAGAGCGATCTTATAGGCGTCGCCGGTGGCGTTCTGCTCCACGGCCACCAGGCAGGGCACGCCCTTGCCGTTCACATAGGTGGAGCGGACGGTGTGGCCGGGGCCCTTGGGGGCGATCATGAACACGTCCACGTCAGCGGGGGGAACGATCTGCTTGAAGCGGATGTTGAAGCCGTGGGCGAACGCCAGAGCCTTGCCGGCGGACAGGTTGGGAGCGATGTCCTTCTTATACATAGCGGCCTGCTTTTCATCGTTGATGAGAATCATGATGATGTCCGCAGCCTTTGCAGCCTCGGCGCTCGTCATGACCTTGAGGCCCTGTGCCTCGGCCTTTGCCCAGCTCTTGGAGCCTTCATACAGACCGACGATAACGTCAACGCCGCTGTCCTTCAGGTTCAGTGCATGTGCGTGACCCTGCGAGCCGTAGCCGATGATGGCAACGGTCTTGCCTGCGAGCTTCTGCAGATCGCAATCCTGCTGATAAAAAATTCTTGCCATGATAAATTACCTCTTTCTGTGCATGAATTGGTATGTTAATTTAAATGGACAAACTAAATTAGAAATTGATGGCCTGACGGATCGTCGTGCTGCCCTTTTCAAGGGAAACATTGCCGGTGCGGCAGATCTCAAGGATCTCGTAGTCGCGCATCAAATCGACGAATTCATCGATTTTTCGCGATTCGGAGGTCAGGCAAAGCATCAGGGAATCCTTGGAGTAATCCATGGTCTTCGCGCCGAACGCGTCCGCCGCGGCAAGGATGTCACTGCGCGTTTTGGAATCGTTTTTCAGCTTAATGAGCATCAGCTCGCAGCTGACGGAGGTGTCCGGGGTAAACTCTTTAATGGAGCAAACGTCCGGCAGCTTATAAAGCTGGTTCACGAGCTGCTGCTTCTGCGTCTCGCCGCCCTCAAACGTGACGGTGATGCGGGAAAGCGCGTTCGATTCCGTTTCGCTGACGGTCAGAGAAATGATGTTGAACTGACGTCTTCTGAACATGCTCGTCACACGGTTCAGCACGCCGAACTGGTTATTGACCAGAACCGCTACGGTATATCGATTCATCTCATTCACCCACCTTCATGATAATATCATCCATGCTGCCGCCCGGCGGGAGCATGGGCAGGACGAATTCGTCCTTATCGATCCTGCAATCGATGACATACGGGCCGTCGCAGCTGAACGCGTGCTCAAACGCCTTGTCGAGCGCCGCCACGGTATCAACAGCCTCGCCGTCCGCGCCGAACGCGCGCGCAAGCGCCACAAAGTCAGTCTTGCGGTCGAGAATCGTGTTGGAATAGTGCTTATTAAAGAACAGCGTCTGCCACTGACGCACCATGCCGAGCACGCCGTTATTCATCAGAAGGATGACAACCGGCACGTTGTAGGTTACGGCAGTGGTGAGTTCGTTGAGACACATGCCGAAGCTGCCGTCGCCCGTGACGAGCACGCTGCGCTCGCCTGTGCCGACCGCCGCACCGATGGCCGCACCGAGACCGAAGCCCATGGTGCCGAGGCCGCCGCTGGAAATGAAGCGGCGCGGCTTTTTAAAGTTCACGTTCTGCGCCGCCCACATCTGGTGCTGGCCGACGTCCGTTGCAACGGCGGTATTCGCGCCGAGGTGCTTGTTCAGCGTCATGATCGCGTTGCGGGGCGTAAGGCCCGGGCGAATATCGAGATAATCGTTTTCGGTTTCTTTTAAGGCCTTCACGGCCTTTTCCCAGTCGGGCTTCTGCTCTGCGTTGACGAGCGGAATGAGCTTTTGCAGCGTCAGCTTCACGTCGCCGCGCAGGCCGCAGGCGGAGTTCACGGTTTTCGAGAGCTCGGAGCCGTCCACGTCAATATGGATGATCTGCGCAAGCTTCGCAAACTTCTCGCGGTTGCCCGTCACGCGGTCGTTAAAGCGCACGCCGAGCGAAATGATGAGGTCGGCGTCGTGCATCGCCATGGAGGAAGCGTAGTGGCCGTGCATGCCCTGCATACCGAGGAAACGCGGGTGGTCGGTCGGAATGCCCGAAAGGCCCATCAAGGAGCAGCCGATCGGCGCGTCAATCTTCTCGGCGAGCGCCAGCATTTCTTCCTGCGCTTCCGATGTGATGAGACCGCCGCCGAAGTAAATGAACGGACGCTTCGAGGCGTTGATGAGCGCCGCGGCTTCTTTGATGCGCACGTCCTTCGCCGCGTGGCGTTCCTCGGGCTGTACGGGTGCCTGCGGCTCGTAGTCGCAGACCGCTGTCTGCACGTCCTTCGGCACATCGATGAGCACCGGGCCCGGTCTGCCGGACTGCGCAAGCGCAAACGCCTCGCGGATGGTGTCCGCCAAATTCTCCACGGAGCCGACGAAGTAGTTGTGCTTCGTAATGGGCAGCGTCACGCCCGTAATGTCGATCTCCTGGAAGCTGTCCGTGCCGATCTGTGTCGTCGGCACATTGCCGCAAATCGCGACAAGCGGGATGGAATCGAGGTACGCCGTCGCAATACCGGTCACAAGGTTCGTTGCGCCCGGGCCGGAGGTGGACATCACCACGCCCACCTTGCCGGTCGCTCTTGCGTAGCCGTCCGCCGCGTGGGCAGCGCCCTGCTCGTGCGCCGTCAGCATGTGGCGAATTTCATTCTGGTATTTGTAAAGACTGTCGTAAACGTTCAGGATCTGCCCGCCCGGATAACCGAAAACGGTGTCGCAGCCCTGTTCAATTAAAGTTCTGATGAGGATATCTGCACCTGTAAGCTGCATTCAATTACTCCTTCGTTAAGTATTCGAGGATGAGGTCGCCGCACTTTTTGCAGCCGACCTTCGTCATGCCGTCTTCCATAATGTCGGCAGTACGGTAGCCCGCGTCAAGGTACTTGGAAACCGCATGCTCCACCGCATCGGCTTCCTTCGCCATATCGAAGCTGTAACGCAGCATCATGGCGGCGGAAAGAATGGTGCCGATCGGGTTTGCAAGGTCCTGACCCGCAATGTCCGGTGCAGAGCCGTGGATCGGCTCGTACAGGCCGCAGCTCGTTGCACCGAGGCTCGAGGACGGGATCATGCCGATGGAGCCGGTGATCATGGAAGCTTCGTCGGAAAGAATGTCACCGAACATGTTCTCCGTCACGATGACGTCGAACTGTGCCGGGTTCTTTACGATCTGCATCGCGCAGTTATCGACGAGCATATCGGTCAGCTCCACGTCGGTGTATTCTTCCGCCAAGCGGTGCATGACCTTCTTCCAAAGGCGGCTCGTGTCGAGCACATTGCTCTTTTCTACGGAGCACAAACGGTGATTGCGCTTTCTTGCCGTCTCAAATCCGATGCGGCCGATGCGCTCGATTTCCGCTTCACTGTACTTCATAATGTCCGTCGCGACCGGCTGGCCGTCTGCATCATCGGTCTTATGCTCGCCAAAATACGTGCCGCCGATGAGCTCGCGCACGATGATGAAATCGATGCCCTTTTCGACAATAGATTTTTTCAGCGGAGAAGCGTCAGAGAGCTGCGGCCAGATCTTCGCCGGGCGGTTGTTGCTGTAAACACCCATACCCGCGCGCAGGCGCAGCAGACCCTTTTCCGGGCGCTTCGGGCCCGGCACGTCGTTCCACTTGTCGCCGCCTACGGCGCCGAGCAGCACACTGTCGGAAGCTACGCACTTATCGAGCATTTCCTGCGGCAGCGGGTCGCCCCACTTATCGATGGCACAGCCGCCCATATCGACGTCTGTATAATGAAAGGTGTGTCCGTACAGCTCTGCAATTTTATCCAGCACGCGGAGCGCTTCGTTTACGATCTCCGGGCCGATGCCGTCGCCGCGGATCACCGCGATGTTCTTCGTCATTTGTTTTCCGCCTCCTTGAGGGACTTCAGCAAGCCGCCTGCTTTGATGATGTTCTGAATGAACGGCGGGAACGGCTGTGCCTTATACGTCTTGCCGGTCGTGATGTCGGTGATGATGCCGGTATCAAAATCGACCGAAACTTCGTCGTTTGCGTTGATCTCGTCTGCCGCTTCCTCGCACTCGAGAATCGGCAGGCCGATATTGATGGCGTTGCGGTAGAAAATACGCGCAAAGCTCTTTGCAATGACGCAACCCGTGCCGCAGGTTTTAATGACGAGCGGTGCGTGCTCACGGGAAGAGCCGCAGCCGAAGTTCCAGCCCGCCACAATGACGTCGCCCTTTTCGACCTTCTTTACGAACGCCTTGTCAATATCCTCCATGCAGTGGAGCGCAAGCTCCTGTGCGTTCGGGGTGTTGAGGTAACGTGCGGGAATGATAACATCCGTATCGACGTTATCGGGATATTTGAAAACCTTGCCCTGTGTGTTCATGCTTACGCCTCCTTATATTCGGTGATGTAGCCGGTCAGCGCGCTGGCTGCCGCCGTGTGCGGAGAAGCCAGGTACACTTCGCTGTCCACATGACCCATGCGGCCGACGAAGTTGCGGTTCGTTGTGGCGATGCAGCGTTCGCCCGCTGCCAGAATGCCCATATAGCCGCCGAGGCACGGACCGCACGTCGGGGTGGAAACGACAGCGCCCGCATCGATAAATGCCGTCACGTAGCCGCGCTCCACGCATTCGCGGTAGATCTGCATCGTGCCCGGAATGATGATGCAGCGGATGCCGTCCGCAATCTTCTTGCCGTTCAAAATGCTGTACGCCGCTTCCATGTCTTCCATTCTGCCGTTCGTGCAGCTGCCGATGACAACCTGGTCGACCTTAATATCGTGCAGCTCGCTTGCCGGGTGCGTGTTCTCCGGCAGATGCGGACAGGCGACGGTCGGCACAATCTTTGCGAGATCGATATCGATAACCTTTTCGTATTCCGCGTCGGGGTCTGCTTCGTATACAACCGGCTCGCGTTCGCTTCTGTCCTGTAAATAGGCAAGCGTAATATCGTCCACCGGGAAAATACCGTTTTTCGCACCGGCCTCAATCGCCATATTGCAGATGCACAGGCGGTCGTCCATGGAGAGGTTCTTCACGCCCTCGCCGGTGAACTCCATGCTCTTATACAGCGCGCCGTCCACGCCGATCATGCCGATGATTGTGAGGATAACGTCTTTGCCGCTGCAATTTTCCGGCAGCTTGCCGGTCAGGTTAAATTTGATCGCGGACGGAACCTTAAACCACGCCATGCCCGTTGCCATGCCGGCTGCCATATCCGTAGAGCCAACGCCTGTGGAGAACGCGCCCAGCGCACCGTAGGTGCAGGTGTGGCTGTCCGCGCCGATGATGCAGTCGCCGGCGGTCACAATGCCCTGCTCCGGCAAAAGCGCATGCTCAATGCCCATCTTTCCCACGTCATAGAAGTGGCTCACGCAGTGGCTGCACGCAAACTCGCGGCACGTCTTGCTCTGCTCCGCTGCCTTAATATCCTTGTTCGGCACAAAGTGGTCGAGTAC
>OLRV01002449.1_pt1 | contig 14169 bp, 10 predicted proteins | sample 1672421 | NCBI WGS metagenome assembly OLRV01 (sample SAMEA3136684, study PRJEB25190) | human gut metagenome | biome: human gut; feature: human-associated habitat; material: faeces | place: Austria | collected 2013
ACTGTGGTCCGGGCAATGTGAACAAGGCGATCCGCCGTTCCGGGGGAAAGACCGATTTTTGGGAGATCTTCCGCTACTTGCCTCGTGAAACCCGTTCGTATGTACCGCTGTTTATCGCAGCCAATTATATCATGAATTACTATTGCGATCATAATATTTGCCCTATGCAGACCAGTCTGCCGTTGGCGACCGATACGGTTATGGTGAACAGTATGCTTCACCTGCAACAGGTTTCCGATGTGCTGGGGATCGACATCGAGCAGCTTCGTGCGCTCAACCCGCAATATAAACGCGATATCATTCCGGGAAATACGGAACCTTCCGTATTGAAACTTCCGGCATCGCAGACTTATGCGTTTGTTGACAAGGAGGATTCGGTCTATACGCATCGTATAGAGGAGTTGCTGGCCAACTGCATACCGGTCAACGCTGCCGACGGATCAAAGAATCTTACGCTTGAGAAAATTACCCATGTGGTAGCCTCCGGTGAGAATATCTATACCATCGCGAACCGCTACGGCGTTACTCCGAAGGATATCCGTAAGTGGAACGGACTCGGTTCCAACCGTGTTGCCAAAGGTCGCCGTTTGCGTCTGCACGTCGATAACGGAGGTGTCGCATTTGCTTCCGTCAAGACAAAGAAGACCGAAAAGGACGGGGCTGTCAACCAACTGGACTATTTGGTTTCGGAGTGCGAACGTGCCGGACAGAAAATGTATCTCTTCATCGACGAATACGACCACTTCACCAACGCCATCCTTTCTGATGCCAAAAGCTTGCACCGCTACACTGATGAAACGCATGGCGAAGGTTATCTGCGTGCTTTCTTCAATAAGGTGAAGGCAGGAACTTATTCCAGCATAGAGCGTTGTTTCATCACTGGCGTAAGCCCCGTAACGATGGATGACCTGACGAGTGGCTTCAACATCGGCACAAACTACTCACTTACCCCTCAATTTAACCAAATGATGGGGTTCACCGAAGAAGAAGTGCGCGAAATGCTGACTTATTATTCAACGAACAGCCCTTTCCGCCATACTGTTGACGAACTGATGGAAATAATGAAACCGTGGTACGACAATTATTGCTTCGCGCAGGATTGTTACGGTGAAACTACCATGTACAACTCCAACATGGTGCTCTACTTCGTGAAGAATTACATAGATAACGGCAAAGCACCACGAGAAATGATAGAAGATAATATACGTATCGACTATGAAAAGCTGCGTATGCTCATTCGAAAGGATAAGGAGTTTGCACACGATGCTTCCGTCATTCAGACTTTAGTGAGTCAAGGCTATATCACTGGTGAACTGAAGAAAGGTTTCCCTGCCGTCAACATCACCAATCCGGATAATTTTATAAGCCTGCTCTACTATTTTGGAATGTTGACCATTAGCGGAATAGATAAAGGCAAGACCAAACTGACCATTCCGAACCTGGTGGTTCAAGAGCAGCTCTACACTTATTTGCTGAATACCTACAACGACGCAGACTTGAATTTCAGCAGCTACGAAAAGAGCGAACTTTCAAGCCAGCTCGACTATGATGGCAATTGGCAAGCCTATTTCGATTACATTGCCGACTGCCTGAAACGTTATGCATCCCAGCGTGACAAGCAAAAGGGCGAATTCTTCGTTCACGGCTTCACCTTGGCCATGACCGCGCAAAACCGCTTCTACCGCCCTATCTCCGAGCAAGATACACAAGCGGGTTACGTCGATATTTTCCTCTGTCCCATGTTGGACATATATTCTGACATGAAGCACAGCTACATCGTAGAACTGAAATATGCCAAGTATAAGGATTCCGAAACCCGTGTGGAGGAACTTCGCCGGGAAGCCATCGCCCAGGCCGACCGCTATGCCGAGACGGAAACGGTGAAGCGTGGCATCGGCACCACCCGGTTGCATAAGATTGTGGTGGTGTATAAAGGTATGGAAATGCGGGTTTGCGAGGAAATCGGTTGATTGGCTACAAAAGTTTGTCATTCGGCTTTCATAAAACATGGTGGTACGGGAACATTGGCTTGCCATGCAAACGTTTCCGTAAGCTTGCTGTTACTTTTCTCTTGCGTTAATCGGTTTGCCCTTTCTTTTCCGGCTATATTTGTGAAGTGATAACTTTGAACACTTCATATTATGAAAATTATCAATCAACGTAAGATTTCTGTTTTATGGCATTTAATATGCTTCAGTTTAGTGCTGGCATTCGCGGCATGCAGTGACGACAAAGAGGAGTTCCAGGAGTATCTGACTCCTGCTTCCGGTAGTGAATCAATCTTTGAGCAAGGTTTTAGCTTTGGTGAAGCTGCTTCTTCGCAGAGCGTCAGTTTTGAGGCCGGGCAGCAGTGGACAGCCGAGCTGAGTGGCGAGGATACCGGCTGGTGCAACATCAGTCCGGCAAAAGGTACGTCCGGGAAAGCCACGATTATGGTTTCCGTCGGCAAGAATGAGACAGGAAAAGCGCGGACGGCACGATTGAATATTGTGTCCGGTTCGAAGAAGAAAGGAATATCTGTCACTCAGGCTGCCAATGCGATTGTAGTTCCGGATGGTTTGAGTTTTGCACCGGCAGCACCGGATGCCGACCAGCCCCTTGTAATTACTTTTAAGGCGGATGCAAAGTCTGCTCTTTATGGGCATAAAGGAGATGTGTATGTGCATATCGGGGTGGTCAGTGAAGGAACTTGGCTGTTCGTTCCGGCAGAGTGGACGGAAAACAAGGATAAATGCAAGATGACTTTAACCGAAGCCAACGTATGGAGTATTACGTTGAGTCCGAATATCCGGGAATGGTTTGGAAGCGGAAAGACACCGGTGAGCCGGCTTGGAATAGTGATTCGCAGTGCGGACGGCAGCAAGAAAGGGATAGAATCGGATTCCTTTGTTGAGGTGACCGACACAAAATATGAAGGTTTTGTTCCTGGTGAAATTAAAACTGCAGCAGTGCCGGCCGGTATGGTCGAGGGTATCAATGTAGTGGATAATTCTACGGTGACACTGGTACTTTATGACAAAGATGCGAATGGGAATCATAAGGACTTTGCCCATGTAGTGGGCGACTTCAATAACTGGACATTGGGCAATGACGAAAAATCGCAGATGTATCGTGATGATGCTTCCGGATGTTGGTGGATTACGTTGGCGGGGCTGGATGCTGGCAAAGAGTATGCTTTCCAATATTATGTAGGTACGAAGGCGGGTGAAGTGGTTCGCCTGGCTGATGCCTATACGGAAAAGATTCTTGATCCTGATAATGATAAATATATTCCGGCTTCTACCTATAACGAAAGTATGGCTTATCCTGAGGGAGGAGTAGGAATCGTTTCGACCTTCAAGATACAGAAAGACAGTTATAACTGGAAGGTCAATGACTTTAAAATAGCAAATCCTGAGCAATTGGTGATATACGAATTGCATCTACGTGACTTTACCGCCTCCAGCGACATCAATGGTGCAATGGGCAAGCTTTCTTATCTGAAGGCTATGGGAGTCAATGCCATCGAACTGATGCCGGTGCAGGAGTTTGACGGAAACGACAGTTGGGGGTATAATCCTTGCTTCTTTTTTGCGATGGATAAGGCTTATGGCACAAAGGCCATGTATAAGCAGTTTATTGACGCTTGCCATGAGGCGGGTATGGCAGTTATTCTGGATGTGGTCTATAATCACGCTACAGGAAACAATCCGCTGGCTAAACTTTATTGGGATGGTGATAAGACTGCAAAGAATAATCCATATTTCAATGTGGAAGCACCTCATCCTTATAGTGTGTTCCATGACTTCAATCATGAAAGCCCGTTAGTGCGTAAGTTTGTGAAGCGCAATCTGCAATTCTTGTTGAAGGAATATAAGGTGGATGGGTTCCGCTTTGACCTGACGAAAGGATTCACACAGACTTCTTGTACTGAAAGCACGGCATCCAATTACGATGCAAGTCGCATTGCTATCCTAAAGGATTATAATGCTGCCATCAAGGAAGTGAAAGAGGGCTCTTATGTTATCCTGGAGCATTTCTGTGATTCAAAGGAAGAAAATGAACTGGCTGCAGATGGCATGCACTTATGGCGCAACCTGAATAATGCCTATTGTCAGTCGGCTATGGGATATGCTGAAAATAGTTCTTTTAGCAGCCTTTATGAGAAAACACCTGCATGGGTAGGTTTTATGGAAAGTCATGATGAAGAACGCGCAGCTTACAAACAGTCGCAATGGGGTGAAGGTATACTGAAAACCGACCTTGATGCTCGCATGAATCAGTTGGCGCTGAACACTACATTCTTCCTTACTGTTCCAGGTCCTAAGATGGTTTGGCAATTTGGAGAGATGGGATATGACATTTCCATTGAGGAGAATGGACGTACGGGCAGGAAACCGTTGCATTGGGAGTATCTGGAGAATACTAACCGCAAGGAGCTGCACGATGTTTATGCGGATTTAATGAAATTGCGTAACGCCCATCCGGAATTGTTCGATTCAAGTGCCATCTTGACATGGAAGGTCGGAGTTTCTGATTGGGACAACGGTCGTTCATTGTTGGTAGAAAGTGTAACGGGCAAGCAGCTGGTTGTTATGGGCAACTTTACGCATAATGCGGTTGATGTAGCTTTCCCGGCAACAGCTGGTAACTGGACCAATTATTTTACCGGAAAGAGTGAAACAATAAATACACAGGTCAATGTACCGGCTCATGGATATGTAGTCTACACTAATTTCTAATTTCGGTAAAAATCATTCATACATCTTTATCAGCACCCGATTCAGCCAGTTCCAACGGAAACGGAACCAGCGTCGGGTGCTGCTTTGTTTTCCCCCGAAGCGGAGAACGAACTCACGGTAGCCATGCCTGCGGAAGGGAAGTCCCACGTCCATGAACTCTAAGTGGCGGTATCCGCGTTGTTTGGCATCATCCAGTGCTTTCCATACGGCAAGAATCCCCGGATATTGCAGGGCATAAGTCTTGCGCATGCCACCAGAGAACCATAGATAGGCGCTGTCATCTGAATAAATGCATGCGCTGCCACCGATAATCTTCTCCTTATAAATGACGATGAAGATTTTGCTTTGCTGCCCTTTTGTCAACTGGTTTTCGAGATGCTGAAAGAACTTGATGCTGGGGAAGTGGCGCCGTATCTTGGAAGAATATACGTGGCGCAACATCTGGGCAAAACAGAGAATCTCCTCTTTGGTACGTGCTTCCCGTACTTGGGCGCCGTTTTTGAGCCCTTTCTTTATTTGCCGGATACGTGACGGGCTGAAACGCTCTTCCACCTTTTCGACGCTGTGCAGCGAGTTGCGTACCCGCAGCCAATTGATGGCGATGTATTGGTTGTCTCGGAAAGATTTGTATCCGAACATGGCATTTTCCAGGTTGCGGAACTCGATGAGAAAAGAATCGCGCAATGCTTCATTGGTAAGCCTTTGCAGCATGTCACTGAAGATAATCTCTTTGTCTGCCTCGTTATTGAAATATTCTCCCGTACCGTACACCTCACATCTTTTGATGATGCCGGGTGGAAACATGCGGACACTTTTACGTATGGCGGCAAGCAGTTTCGCAACGGGCTTGTCATCTTCGGATGCCACAATGAGTATGGGGGTATACCCCGGAGTTTCCTCGTAGATTCGGAACAACTCTGTGGAATGGAAGGTGTTGGTGCCTGGCAGAACAGGAACCTTGCTCCCACGGTAATATGTAGTGAGTTTCAAAGGCATGGTCTGCAAATTTAAAAAATAATCTCGTATCTTTGCAAAAATTATTGTTAATGTGTCGATGTGCACATTAGCATATTAGCACATAAAATCATTATGGAAAGTTTCAGTGAATTGATAAAAGCACGCCGCAGCATGCGGAAGTTTACAGAAGAAGAATTGACACAAGAACAAGTCGTTACTTTGATGAAAGCAGCCCTGATGGCACCCACGTCGAAACGCAGCAATGCATGGCAGTTCATAGTGGTGGACGAGAAGGATAAATTGAAGGAATTGTCCTATTGCAAGGAGCAGGCATCGCAGTTTATTGCCGATGCGGCACTGGCAGTAGTGGTTGTTGCCGACCCGCTGGCAAGCGACGTGTGGATAGAAGATGCTTCCATTGCTTCCATCTACCTGCAACTTCAGGCCGAAGATATGGGGCTGGGAAGCTGCTGGGTGCAGGTGCGCGAACGTTTTACGGCTTCCGGTATGCCTTCCGGCGAGTATGTGCACGAGGTGTTGGATATTCCTTTACAGCTGCAGGTGCTTAGTGTTATTGCTATCGGCCATAAGGGGATGGAGCGCAAGCCTTTCAACGAAGACAATCTGCAGTGGGAAAAGATACATATCAATAAGTACGGAGGAAAGTAACAGTGAGTGCAGCAAAAGCAAACAATAACCGTGATACATATAAGGCCACTGCCATCACACTGATTGTATTCGGCATTCTTTACTTGGTGGACAAATTGGTGCATTTTTCTGCAATCGGCTTGCCGTGGGTGATGAATAAGGATAATTTTCTATTGTATACCGCAGTGATTTTTCTGCTGTTCAAGCATGACAAGTCAGTGGGATTGGTATTGATAGGTTTGTGGCTGATATTGAACTTCGGGTTGATAACTGCCTTACTCGGTACGATGTCCGCTTATCTGCTGCCGTTGGCGTTGCTGGTATTAGGGGCTATTCTGTATTGGTTGGCAACAAGATAAGTGTATGGCAGGAAGAAGTATAGAAGATATGTCCATTGCCTTTATCGGTGCCGGAAATCTGGCTACTAATCTGGCAAAGGCTCTTTATCGGAAAGGGTTTCGTATTGTGCAGGTCTACAGCCGTACAAAAGAATCGGCGCAGGAATTGGCACAGACGGTGGAAGCTGCATATACCACGGAGCTGCAGGCGGTTACGAAGGAGGCGCAGCTTTATATCGTTTCGCTGAAGGACGCGGCTTTTGTAGAATTATTACCCCAGATTGTTTCTGGAAAGGAGAATGCTTTATGGGTGCATACAGCCGGCAGTATTCCTATGAATATTTGGCAGGGGCATGTTGCGCGTTATGGAGTGCTTTATCCGATGCAGACTTTCAGTAAGCAGCGTGAAGTGGATTTTGGACAGATACCGTGTTTTGTGGAAAGCAACTCGGAAGAGGATGTGCAGCTTCTGAAGGACATTGCTTCCGCCCTATCGGAAAAAGTGTATGAAGCAAGTTCTGAGCAGCGCAAAAGTTTGCATCTGGCGGCTGTGTTTACGTGCAATTTTACCAATCACATGTATGTGTTGGCTGCTGAACTGCTGAAAAAGTACGGGTTGCCGTTCGAGGCAATGCTCCCCTTGATAGACGAGACGGCCCGCAAGGTGCATGAGCTGGAACCGCTTGCCGCACAGACAGGACCGGCTGTGCGCTATGATGAGAATGTCATTGACGAGCATCTGCGGATGCTTGCCGATGAGCCGCAAATGCTGGAACTATATCGGGAGATTAGCGAGAATATACATCGGTTGGCAATAAGATAACCGGATGCCGATGCTTGCCTCTTTTGAACTAATGTTTTGCTGTATATAGGTATATTATAATGAACAAGAAAAAAGTGCAATGAGTACCATAAACTATGATTTGAAAAAGATAAAAGCCCTTGTTTTTGATGTGGACGGTGTGCTGAGTGCCAATGTTATCCCTATGAGTTCGGAGGGTGAACCTCTGCGTACGGTCAACATAAAGGATGGTTATTCCCTGCATTTGGCTGCTAAGCAAGGGGTGTTGCTGGGTATAATTACGGGTGGACGTACAGAAGCGGTCCGCAAGCGTTTTACTTCTTTAGGTTTTGAGGATGGAAATATCTATATGGGTTCTTCTGTTAAAATCCATGATTACCATGACTTCCGTGACCGTCATGGCTTGAAGGACGAGGAAATATTGTATGTAGGTGATGATATTCCCGACTTGGAGGTGATGCGTGAGTGTGGTTTGCCGTGTTGTCCTAAGGATGCTGTGCCTGAGGTAAAGGCTGTGGCTCGCTATATTTCGTATGCAGAAGGCGGTTATGGCTGTGGTCGCGACATTGTGGAACAGGTATTGAAAGTGCAAGGGCTTTGGATGGCAGATGAAAAAGCTTTCGGTTGGTAGTTGTTTCAATCGTTAAATTGTAAATCGTCAAATCGTAAATGACATGATGTTAGATAATCTGAAAAAATATAAGGTGATTCTCGCCTCCAATTCTCCGCGAAGGAAAGAATTGCTGGCTGGTTTGGGAGTGGAATATGAAGTAAGAACTTTGCCCGATGTGGATGAATCTTATCCCGAGACATTGCGGGGAGCGGATATTCCTCTCTACATATCCAGGGAAAAGGCGGATGCCTACCGTGATATGATGCATCCGGACGAATTGATGATTACGGCAGATACCATTGTCTGGCTGGATGGACAAGTTCTCGGAAAGCCCAAGAATAGGGAAGAAGCCATGCAGATGTTGCGCGACATGTCCGGACGTACCCATGAAGTGTTTACCGGTGTGTGCATCACTACTACTGAGTGGCAACGCAGTTTTGCAGCGGCAACAGAAGTGCGTTTTGCTAAACTGAGCGAAGAGGAAATTGCCTATTATGTGGACAAATACCAGCCCATGGATAAAGCCGGAGCTTATGGTGTACAAGAGTGGATTGGATTCATTGGGGTGGAAAACATATCCGGGAGTTACTATAATATAATGGGGCTCCCCGTACAGAGACTGTACAGGGAGTTGTTGGAGATCTAAACCAGATCCATCATTAGAGGGATATCTTTTTCACTGATTCCTTGTCTGACAAGTGTTTCTTTGTCTTTACCGAACATTTCTTTAAAAATCTCCTGCCCGCCATATTCCAAAGCTGCTTTACTGTAAAGTTCTGCAGCTTTTTCTATTTTGCCCGTTCTCCAAGCAACATGTCCGGCATTGAGATAGTCTGCCGCGAGTGGTTTGGAGGCGAGTATCTTTTCGTAATACTTCATTGCTTGCTCATACTTGCCGTTGACAAACGAACACCAGCCTATAGCACGCCATGCTTTGATACAATTGCTTTCGATGAAATCAAGCTTGAAGAAATATTGCAGAGCCTCTTCATATCTTTCCAGTTCGGCAAGGCAGCTTCCGGCGTAGAAAAGGACATTATGGCTTTCCGGCTGGATTGCCTCCACTTTCTTATAGTATTCCAGTGCAGAGGCAAAGTCCCTTATCTGCCGGTAGCACGTAGCGAGATGGCGGATTGTCCAGACATGGTCGGGCTTTAGTACATCGGCTTTCAGGTAGGCGTCTATCGCTTCCTTATACCTCTTTTCCTTTTGCAGGCAATAGCCAGCCTTTTGGAAAATGTCTGCATTTGCATGGTTCAAGGCTATCAATTCCTTATAAAGCTCCAATGCTTCTGCCGGGTGTTCTTTGCGGAAGTGGAAGTCGGCGATGGTAATCAGCAGCTCGGGTTTGCACAGAATCTCTTTGAGTGCCGGGATACGGTGCAGGGCAATCTCCTCCTTGAAGATGTCACGGAACTCGTGTCTGCGTTGGCTTAACTTGAAGAAACGGTATAAGTCGTGGACATACTGGTTGCTGATGACATCCGGTCGTTCGGCATACTGCCGCAAAGCGGAGGATTTGCTTTCGTCCATGAGTGCATCCAGATCCTGAGAAGTCATCTGGCTGAGCATCATCGTACGCTGTGACTGTGGTATATGTGCCATTGTAAAGCAAAGGGAATACTTGTCACTATTGCAGAAGAAACCGGATTGGAGGATAAGGGAGAGGATGGCATTATCTCCGGTAGGCTTGAATCCGAATTCCTTGATGATGCTGGAGTGATGCATGTCGAACGGATAGAACCAGTTGTACGGTTCCTTAAAGAACGGATAAGTCTTGAGTTGTGCAAACGTACTCATATAGACGTCAGCACCTTCCAGCTGTAATTCGTTCATCTCTCGTATCTTGTCTCCCAGTCCGGAACTTTCAAAAGCTTTTTCCCAATCCGGATTAAGATCGTTTTCCTCAGGGTTCTCTTCAAAACCGAATTTCATGTTGCGCATGATGTTCACATTCCTCATCATCTCCGGAATGATTTCTTCACGCATCTTCTTGTCTATCTTTTCCGTTTCCTGGCTACGGAGCAGCTCGATATAAATACGGTTCAGTTGCTTGCCGAAACTGCTGTCTTCATTGAGCAGGGAAAGGCGGGCTGTTAATTCGGGATAAAGCGACAGACGGGTGGGATGAAAAAGAAGTGCGAAAGCGATACCTACCAAAGCCCGTTGGTTTACTTGCGTATTTGCATGCGTTACGGCGTTCAGCAACCATGAGAATTTACGGGTATCAAAGCACTCCATCAGACTGAGCATGACGGCACTGGTGAACAGGCACAAATCATTGACGGGAAGCATTTCTGATTCCAGTAATCCTTTAGCTTGCTGTTCGTCTTCTGTAGACCAGTCGCTGTTGCTCCATGTGGAAAGAAAAAGGACCTGGGCGGTTTGTTCGTGCCGTTGAAGTAGGGCGTCCAGACCTTGGTTGTCCGGCATCAGCTGACAAACGGCCAAGTCATCAGGGAAAGATTCCAATACCTTCTGCAGTGCGGCAATATTGTATTCTTTGGGGAGGCGTTCCCGGTTATTGCGCAGGGAATGGTAATAGTGCGTGGAAACTCCGTCAAGGAGAGACAGACGTGCCTGGTCAGCGACTTCCCAAGTTTCGGTCAGAATCTGGCGATATAGTTTCTGTCGTTCAGGATCGTCGATTCCCTGGCGCATGTATTGCAGCATGTACTGATAGGATGTCTGAGCTTGTTCCAAGCGGTTGCGGAGTGTCCAGTCACCGCTGTTCCAAAGAAAGGCTTCCAGTTGGGATTGTGCTTCCTTCAGCCGTTGCTGCTTGAGTAGAGTAACGATATGCTGATATTGTTCTTGTATGGCTTGTTCGTTCATAAATCAGTCTCTTTTTGGGTATGTATCTTATAAAACTACAAAAAGGATGCCAAAAAGTTCATAAATTTCCATTTCCCCAGCTCAGAAACGAACTTGCAACTGTGCTTGAAGCAGGTTTGAGTTTTCTCCTTTATGGCGGTTACAGTATGTATACTGGGCTTGCAGACGGCATTTGGGATAGAACCAATACTGTACACCTGCTACATAATTGGTCTGTTTATCGGAAATAGTTTTATTTTTGTTGAAATAGTCATAAGAGGCTATTACGTCAAATTTGGGAAGCACATGGGCAGATACGGTTGCATAGTAACCGTCACTTTTAACGTGTCCGTCTTTTCCGGCCAAGTATTCTGTACGTACATCTACGGATTTTGTTTTGATGGTGGCACCTGCCGACCAGCGGTTTCGGGTGTAATTCTCTCCTATGGCTATGTCTGGATTAATGGAAGAAACGGCTACGGCGCATCCTTTCCCTTTAACAAAGGAACCGCCGACGGACAACCATTTCAATGGATGTACCATAAGGCTGCCTACAATATCTTTCTGATTGTTTTTATCTTTTAGGTTGATGCCTTGTCCGTTCATGATGGCAAGGTTATAAGTCATCAAAGAGTCGAACAAGTCTCCATAAATTAACAATCCCATATCACGACCGCTTGCAGAGCCATACAACGGATCACTGCCATTGATACCGGCCAGGTAATTGACGGCTTGAGAATAACAGTTTATTAATTCGACAAAGCAGGGAGACATCGGGTTCTCAATGGTATACATGGTTTTGAACTGTCCGATACGTGCTGTGAGTTGAGGGAGAAAGCGGTATTCCGTGTAGGCTTCCAGAATTTTTCCGGTATTGGCAAAGCTGTACATGAAGTAAGCCGACCATTTATCGGTGATTTTACCGCGCGCCATAAAGATAACTCTCTTTATATCGAAAGTATTGCTGGTACCTTCGCCCGCATCATCGTATGTATATCCCACTTGGGCATAGCCGGAGAGTGAAATGCGGTCTTTTAAAGTGTTGACTACATCATTCAGACAAGCATCTTGTGCTTTCAGGATGCATGTGGCTGATAAAAGGATGCAGGATAGTAGAATTCGTCTCATTATAGGGATGGATAGTAGTAAAAAAGGCAACCCTTTTTTCAAAGAGCTGCCTTTGGGTGTTATTTTGCTTGTTTTTATTCGTTGATAGCAGCGATACCCGGAAGGATTTTTCCTTCGATTGCTTCAAGCAATGCACCGCCACCGGTAGATACGTAAGACACGCCGCTTGCCAAGCCGAACTTGTTGACACAAGCTACAGAGTCACCGCCACCTACGAGTGAGAAAGCACCGTTCTTGGTAGCTTCTACGATAGCTTCGCCTACAGCGCGTGAACCGTGAGTGAAGTTCTCGAATTCGAATACACCCGTCGGACCGTTCCAAAGGATAGTCTTGGAGTTCTTGATGACATCTGCAAAGATCTTTTCAGTCTCAGGACCGATATCAAGACCTTCCCAGCCATCAGGAATTTCGTCAACCGGGCAGAACTTGGTGTTGGCATCGTTGGAGAAAGAATCGGCAATCTTGGCATCAACAGCCAAAACAAGGTTTACGCCTTTTTCTTTTGCTTTCTTCACCAGGTCAAGAGCCAAATCCAGTTTGTCATCTTCGCAGATAGAAATACCGATTTTGCCGCCCATGGCTTTGGTGAAAGTATAAGTCATACCGCCGGCAATAATCAGGTTGTCTACCTTGTTCAGCAGGTTTTCAATGATTTCAATCTTGGAAGAAACTTTGGAACCACCCATGATGGCAGTAAACGGACGTTGGATATCGTTCAAAACTTTATCAACAGCCTTTACTTCTTTTTCCATCAGGTAACCGAACATTTTGTTGTCCTTGTCGAAATATTTAGCGATCAATGCAGTAGAAGCGTGTGCACGGTGAGCGGTACCGAAAGCGTCGTTTACATAGCAATCTGCATAAGAAGCCAATTTCTTGGTGAATTCTTTCTGGCTTTCCTTAACAGCAGCTTTGGCAGCCTTCTTTTCTTCGTCTGTAGCATCTTCAGCCAAACCGCGGGGTTTGCCTTCCTCTTCAGCGTAGAAACGGAGGTTCTCGAGCAACAACACTTCACCCGGTTGCAGAGCAGCAGCCTTTACGGCAGCTTCTTCGCCCATACAGTCGTTAGCAAATTGCACCTCAACACCCAACAACTCTTCGAGATGCTTCAGAATGTGCTTCAAGGAGAACTTGTCAGCCGGGCCTTTCGGACGACCGAGGTGAGAACCGATAATTACACTACCGCCATCGGCCAAAATCTTCTTCAATGTAGGAAGAGCGGCACGCATACGGGTATCATCTGTAATGTTGAAGTTTTCGTCCAAGGGTACGTTGAAGTCCACACGAACGAATGCCTTTTTACCGGCAAAATTGAATTTGTCAATTGTCTGCATAATACTCTATTTTTATTTAAAAGTGTTTTTAAAATTCTTCTTTTAGAACGACCGCAAAGTTACTATTTATTTCGGTTCCTTGCTATTAAATCGTTATTTATTCTTGGCTTTTGGTTCCTCTTTTGTAACTTTATAGGTGTTACAGAAATATTTGCACATCATTTGCAAACCACAGGTGTCACATTTGGGAGTACGTGCCTGACAAACGTAACGGCCGTGCAGGATGAGCCAGTGATGGGCAATCGGTATGAGCTTTTCCGGAATATTCTTCACCAGTTCTTTTTCCACGCTGAACGGGGTGGTGCAACTGTCCGGCACCAGTCCGATACGGTGGCTGACACGGAACACGTGTGTATCTACCGCCATTGTAGGAATATCAAATAGTTCTGATAAAACCACATTCGTAGTCTTTCTACCTACACCAGGCATTAGTTCTAACTCTTTTCTATTATTTGGAACTATTCCATTATATTTTGTTAATAAAATTTTACTAATTTCTTTAATATATAATGCCTTCTTATAATAAGATCCTAAAGGTTTAATAATATCTTCGATTATTTTAACATCTAAAGAAGCTATTTCATTTAAATTATATTTATATAACTCTTTAGTTACTTCATTAACTCTTTTATCTGTTGTTTGAGCAGAAAGCATCACAGATAATAAAAGTTCATAATCTTTATTATAATCTAGTTCACACTTAGGATTAGGTATATAATAATCCAAATTATCTCTTAAATTAGTTATCATCATCTAACCAATTATATTCAAAAACACTTGTTTCAAAGTTTTTTGTTTCCTTATTTATATTATT
>OLRV01002459.1_pt1 | contig 14138 bp, 10 predicted proteins | sample 1672421 | NCBI WGS metagenome assembly OLRV01 (sample SAMEA3136684, study PRJEB25190) | human gut metagenome | biome: human gut; feature: human-associated habitat; material: faeces | place: Austria | collected 2013
TGTGCATCATCCCCCACCACACAGACATGCTGACGCTTCTTGGCATTCATGACAGTTGGGAGACACGGGACGAGATTCACGTAATTGAGAAAAATGGCATAAAAATTGGCATGATCAATTATACAGATATTTTAAACTGCAAGGGAGATTATAATGCAGATGGACAATATCTTGTCGATATGCTTGACTATGATCGTCTGGCAACATTAATTCAAAGGACAAAGGAAGCCTCTGATTTTGTGATTGTGTTTCCACACTGGGGTACCGAGTACAATTTGGGAACAGATGCTTCTCAGACTGAGCAGGCAGCTTTTCTGGCAGCACAAGGAGTTGATCTTGTAATAGGAACGCATCCTCATGTTGTAGAGCCAATTGATTACATAGATCGTCCGGATGGCGGAAAAATGCTGATTTACTACTCACTTGGAAACTTTCAGTCCTTACAGCGAAAAGAGGCAACTCTTCTTGGAGGCATGGCAAAGGTAACAATTAAGAAGGATTTTAAGGGAGCAAAGCGTATGGAACTGTTTGCACAGTACGCAGTAGCAGCAGCCAAAGAAGCCGTTGCGGATGCAGGGCTTGATATGGAAAAAGAGGACGCTTACCGTTGCGGTACAGCCGTTGGATGCGGTGTTGGAAGTCTTCAGGCAATCGAGCGCGAGTATACAAAGATTGTGGAAAAAGGACCGGGCAGAGTCAATCCGATTTTCGTTCCATTGATGATCTCAAACATGGCAGCAGGAAATGTCTCCATCCAGCTGGGATTGCAGGGAAAATGTACCAATGATGTAACTGCCTGTGCGACCGGTACGAATAATATCGGTGATGCGTTCCGCAGCATTCAGTACGGAGAGGCAGATGTCATGGTAGCCGGAGGAACAGAGGCAGCCGTATGTCCATGTGCGATTGCCGGATTCGGTGCACTGACGGCGCTTTCTCCATCCGATGATCCGGAAAAATGTTCCCTTCCTTTCGATAAAAACCGCAGCGGTTTTGTATTGGGTGAAGGTGCCGGCATTGTTGTTCTTGAGGAACTTGAGCATGCGAAGGCAAGAGGCGCAAAAATCTATGCAGAAGTTGTGGGATATGGATGTTCTGCAGATGCTTACCATATTACTTCCCCACTCGAAGACGGTGCAGGTGCAGCACGCGCTATGCAGAATGCCATCGAGGATGCGGGGGTAGACAAAAACGAGATCACGTACATCAATGCGCATGGTACTGCAACGCATCACAACGATCTTTTTGAGACCCGTGCCATTAAGTTACTGTTTGGGGATCATGCAAAGGACATTAAGATCAATTCTACAAAGTCCATGATTGGTCATCTTCTTGGTGCCGCAGGTGCGGTTGAATTTATCACCTGTGTCAAAGAGCTGGAAGAAGGATACATTCACCGTACAGTTGGTTATGAGACACCGGATGACGAGATGGATCTGAACTACTGTAAAGAAGAATCCCACGAGTCATTTACCTATGCACTGTCAAACTCTCTTGGATTTGGCGGACATAACGCAAGTCTTCTGGTTCGCAAATACGAGGAGTAGAAGCTATGAGTATGACAACACAGGAAATTATGGAAATCCTGCCGCACAGACATCCGTTTTTGCTGATTGACACAGTGGAAGAAGTAGAGCCGGGCGTGCGCGCAGTGGCAAAGAAAAATGTAACCTTCAATGAACCGTTTTTTGCCGGTCATTTTCCGGGAAATCCGGTTATGCCGGGTGTGTTGATCGTGGAAGCACTGGCACAGACCGGTGCGGTTGCGATTCTTTCGCAGCCGGAATGGAAAGGAAAGACGGCATATTTTGCAGGAATCAATAAAGCAAAATTCAAGCAGAAAGTTGTTCCAGGGGATACTCTGGTGCTTGAAACCGAAATTATCAAGGTGAAGGGACCGATCGGTGTGGGGCAGGCAACAGCAAAAGTAAATGGAAAACTGGCATGTTCCGCAGAACTGACATTTGCAATCGGATAGGGGAAAGGCAATGTTTTTTAATAAAAAATATATCAAAGTAAATCACAACGAAGAACCAGAAAAAACACAGGCAGAAGAGCCAAAGCAGGAAGAGGCAAAGGAAACAGCACCTGTTGTAGAGACCGTTACCTGTAAAATCTGCAAAAAAGAACTGGATAAACAGCGTGTCATCAAAAATAAATATGTCTGCTACGAGTGTGGATATTATTTCCGTGTCCGCACCAAAAACCGTATTCGTATGGTGGCGGATGCAGGAACTTTTGAAACCTGGGATAATGATCTTAAGACCGAAAATCCGCTGAATTTCCCGGAATACGAAGAAAAAGTTGCTGCAACACAGGAAAAAACCGGATTAAACGAAGGCGTAACCATGGGAAGTTGTACAATCAACGGAGAGAAGACAGTTCTCGGTGTGATTGATGCCCGTTTCATGATGGGAAGTATGGGGCACGTTGTCGGTGAGCGAATTACACGTGCAATGGAAAAGGCAACGGAACAGAAACTTCCGGTGATCTTATTCTGCTGTTCCGGTGGTGCACGTATGCAGGAGGGAATTATTTCCCTGATGCAGATGGCAAAGACTTCTGCAGCTGTAAAACGTCATTCAGATGCAGGTCTTCTTTATATTCCGGTTCTGACCGATCCGACAACCGGTGGTGTGACCGCAAGTTTTGCAATGCTTGGAGATATTATCCTTGCAGAGCCGGGAGCGCTGATTGGTTTTGCCGGTCCGCGTGTGATTGAGCAGACCATCGGGGAGAAGCTTCCGGATGGATTCCAGAGAGCTGAGTTTCAGCTGAAACACGGATTTGTGGATGCAATTGTAGAGCGTGACGAGTTAAAAGATACGCTGGGGAAAATTCTTCGTCTGCATCGTCCGACCGAAGGATATGCAAACTTTGATCCGGCACATGACGATGACCGTTATGAGCCGACCGAACTGATGCGCGAGAGAAATACGTTTTCCAGACCGTTAGAACCGTGGGATAAAGTGATGGCGGCACGTCAGATGAAACGTCTGGCATCTGTCGACTATATGGGACAGATTTTTGATGAATTCATGGAACTGCACGGAGATCGTTATTTCCGTGATGATCCGGCAATTGTCGGTGGTATTGCCTATCTGGATGGACAGCCGGTAACCGTGATCGGGGTGCATAAGGGAAAAGATTTAAAGGACTGCAAGGAACGCAACTTTGGTATGCCTTCGCCGGAAGGATACCGTAAGGCAATCCGTCTGATGAAGCAGGCAGAAAAATTCAATCGCCCGATCATTACTTTTGTAAATACATCCGGTGCATATCCGGGAAAAGAAGCCGAGGAGAACGGACAGGGTGAGGCAATTGCAAGAAACCTTTATGAAATGTCCGGTATTCAGGTGCCAATCCTTTGCCTGATGATTGGCGAAGGCGGCAGTGGCGGAGCTCTTGCTCTTGCGGTTGGTAATGAAGTATGGATGATGGAAAATGCCACGTATTCGATTCTTTCTCCGGAAGGATTTGCTTCCATTCTCTGGAAGGATGGGAAACGCGCAAAAGAAGCGGCAACGGTTATGAAGATCACGGCACAGGATCTGAAAGAACTGTCTGTTGTGGATAAGGTGATTCCGGAGTATGGCGGAGCGGATGACGATGCGCTGACTTCGATTGCGGCATGGATGAAAGGAAATATGAAAGAATTTTTACGTGCACAGAATGACAAGAGTGGTAAGCAGCTTGCACAGGAGCGGTATGATCGCTTCAGAAAGTTCTAATTGTTCCATAGAGGAGAAGCATAAAATGAAATTTTTAGGAACCGGAAGTGCGCTTCCGAAAAAAGTTGTAAGCAATGATGACCTGGCTCAGGTTATGGACACTTCAGATGAGTGGATTCGTTCCCGTACCGGGATCGGCATGCGTCATATTGCGGTGGAAGAGACAACGACTTCCATGGCGGTAGAGGCGGCAGAGAAGGCGCTTGCAGATGCAAAAATATCCGGATGTGAAATTGATCTGATCATCGCGGGAACCATTTCCCCGGATTACATATTTCCATCGCTGGCATGTGAAGTACAGGCTGCAATTGGAGCAAAAAGTGCAATGGCATTTGATCTGAGTGCGGGATGTTCCGGATTTTTATTTGCACTGGCTACGGCGGATGCCTATTTCCGTACCGGACGTTACAAACATGCACTGGTTATCGGGGCGGAAACCCTGTCAAAAATGATGAACTGGGCAGACCGCAGTACCTGTGTGCTTTTCGGGGATGGAGCCGGAGCTGCTGTAGTTAGTGCAGAAGGAAGCCAGCTGCTTTCCATGGTGCAGGGATCAGATGGCGCCGGTGGCATGGCATTGCATTGTGAGAACCGTCCGGTGAATAATCTTTACCGCCAGCTTGGTGCACAGCATTATGCGTTCACCCAGATGGATGGGAGAGAGGTTTATAAGTTTGCCGTGCGCACGGTTCCAAAGGCGGTCAGTGAAGCACTTGAACAGGCAGAACTTCCAATTGAAGATGTAAAATATTTTCTGCTTCACCAGGCAAATATCCGGATTATTGAGTCAGTGGCAAAGCGTCTGCATCAGCCAATGGAAAAATTCCCATGTAATTTACAGAAGTGTGGAAATGTTTCGGCCGCAAGCGTACCTATTTTACTTGATAATGTCCACAAACATGGTATGATAAGCGGGGGCGATAAAATCGTATTAGCTGGATTTGGTGCCGGACTTACCTGGGGGGCATGTGCAGTCGAGTGGTAGGTCACACCAGATCATGAAGGAGTTTAACATGACGCTGGAAGAGACCTTAAATGATCTTCTTGTAAAATTATTCAAGGATATTCTGGAGATTGAGGCGAAAAGCCTGATCACAGAAGAGTTTAAAGATATCAGTTATAATGATATGCATATTATCGAGGCAGTGGGAATTGATGAGCCGCGAAATATGAAAACCGTTGCAAAACTGATGTCCGTTACAACAGGCACACTCACGAAAGCAATGGATGCCTTGTGTGAGAAAGGATATGTTGTCCGGGAACGGAGTACGCGGGATAAAAGAGTAATAAAGCTGCGCCTGACAGATAAAGGGAAAGCTGCCTATTATCATCACGAACAGTTTCACCGCCAGATGATTAAAAATGTTGCGGATGAGATGAACGATTCTGAAAAAGAGATACTTGTCTTTGCCCTGGCAAAATTGGCGGATTACTTTAAACTGACCTACTATGATACGGACGAGGAATCCGAATTCGTTGACTGGTCGAAAATAAGCAGGGATAAATAAAATATATACTTATTTAGTGCTATAACAGGGCGATTCAGAATGCAAGTTTTGAATCGCCCTGTTTCATTTTGTACTCAAAAAGCTACTTTATTACGCCGTAGTGGTAGAAAATTACAATAATAAAGAATTTTCTATTGCAAAATCCTGCATTTTTCGTTACAATAAAAAAGGTTGATGTAGAAACAGACAACAGATTATGATCAGGACATGACGATTCGGGATTTTACTGGTTCCGGACGTTAAAAATTAATATTAAGGAGATAGAGAAATGGGTTATGTTGATGAAGTACTCGAAGTAGTAAAGAAGAAAAACGCAGATCAGCCTGAGTTTTTACAGGCAGTAACAGAGGTTCTTGATTCTTTAAGACCTGTGATCGATGCAAATGAGGAATTATACAGAAAGAATGCGATTCTTGAGAGAATCACAGAGCCGGATCGTCAGATCATGTTCCGTGTTCCTTGGGTAGATGACAACGGACAGGTTCAGGTAAACAGAGGTTTCCGTGTACAGTTCAATAATTCCATTGGACCATACAAGGGAGGTTTAAGACTTCATCCTTCTGTAAATCTGGGTATTATCAAGTTCTTAGGTTTCGAGCAGGTATTTAAGAATTCTCTTACAACACTTCCAATCGGTGGTGGTAAAGGTGGTTCTGATTTCGATCCTAAGGGTAAATCTGACAGAGAGATCATGGCATTCTGCCAGAGCTTCATGACAGAACTTTGCAAATATATCGGAGCAGACGTTGACGTACCGGCCGGAGATATCGGAACAGGTGCAAGAGAGATCGGCTTCTTATTTGGACAGTATAAGAGAATTCGTGGATCATACGAAGGTGTGCTGACTGGTAAGGGTCTTACCTATGGTGGATCTCTTGCACGTACACAGGCTACCGGATATGGTCTGTTATATCTTACTAACGCATTATGGAAAGATCATGGTATGAGCCTTGAGGGAAAGACAGCAGCAGTTTCCGGATCTGGTAACGTTGCTATCTACGCAATCGAGAAGGCACAGGAGTTAGGTGTTAAGGTTGTAACATGTTCTGATTCTACCGGATGGATTTATGATCCAAACGGCATTGATGTTGCTCTTCTTAAGGAAGTTAAGGAAGTTAAGCGTGCCCGTCTTACTGAGTATGCAGCTGCTAAGTCAACTGCTGAGTATCATGCAAAGCAGAACGGTGAGCACGGTGTATGGCAGTACAAGGTAGATCTTGCTCTTCCATGTGCGACTCAGAATGAGTTAGACATTGAGGATGCCAAGATGCTCGTTGCTAACGGTGTTACATCTGTAACAGAGGGTGCTAACATGCCTACAACTCTTGAGGCTACAAAGTATCTTCAGGAGAATGGTGTTCTCTTCGTAGGTGGTAAGGCTGCCAATGCCGGTGGTGTTGCTACATCTGCACTTGAGATGAGCCAGAACTCTGAGAGACTTTCCTGGACATTCGAAGAAGTTGACGGAAAGCTTAAGGGAATCATGGAGACTATTTATGCTAACATCAGCGATGCTGCTAAGAGATACAATGCAACTGTTGGTGGAAAGACAGACTATGTGGCAGGTGCTAATATTGCCGGATTTGAGAAGGTAGTAGACGCTATGCTTGCTCAGGGTGTTTGCTAATTAAGAATTTCTAAGATAATATAAGATATTGAGAAGTCCTGGAAATGTTGAATTTCTGGGGCTTTTCTTTATGTATTGAAATGACAAAAGAATTGTCAGAATATTCATAAATAGAAGATAATTTACGTTGTTTTAAGGTCGTTATATACACGTGATACACAAGTGATATACAGGTGGTATACACTCGTTTTTACTGATTTTGGATGATTTTTTGAAGCATTTCATCCGGTGTTTTTCAAGATGATTCAAGCTGAATATGAGTGTAATGTTAATAATAAGAAACATCATAAGTGTATCCAGCAATCAGTCTCGATTTATTGTTTTATATCTTGTTCACTTCTGCAAGAAGTTCTTCTAAAGTCTTATGGGTGTAAGTTCCCTTAGTGGTGTCGTTCTTCATACTGTGTCCCATAATCAATTTGATACATACGTCATTTGCTCCGGCACTGTCCATAAGTGAAGCAAAGGTGTGTCTGCCATCGTGGGGCAGGTGTTTCATTTTGAGTTTTCCCATGCACGTATTAAAATTGCCGTTCATGTAGGTTCCGTAGGTGTAATGATTTCCAAACTTGTTATTGATCAGGTATTTCTTGTTTGCGTCGTAGCGGTTCTTGACGAGAGGTATAATCTTATCGTTCAGTGGGATAATTCTGTCTTTCCCGGCTTCGGTTTTCATGCCGCCTACCATGTACTTTTCGTCTAAATGGACATTTTCCGTCTGGATTTCCAATAGCTCGGTTGGTCGCAGTCCGGTATAAATCATAATCAGGATAATATCTACATTGTTGATTTCATATAGCTTCGACCAGAGTGTTTTGATTTCTTCATCGGAATATCTGTCATGTATCTGCTCCGTAGAGTTTGTCCATTCATAAACCAGACCTTCTGTTAAATCCCTGTCTATGTATTCATTCAATTTAGCGTATTGATACATAGCCTTCAGGACGGCTCGCATGGAAGAAATCGTAGTCTGCGATTTGTGATTGTAGGCATTTAAGCATTGCTGCAAATCATTTGTCCTGATGGAAATAAATTTGCGGTCATGCGGCTCGCTGAAATGATTAAAAGCAATCTCATAATTTCGCCATGTGGAATCGCTAATCTGGTTTTTAAGCGATTTTCGGTATTTCTTCCATTTCTCGTACATCTCTGCAAAAGTAGGCGAGTCCGAGTATTTCATATGCTCCGGAACAACCGCACCGCTATTGTATTCAGCAAGATAGGTGTAAGCCATTTCCGGTTTGGCGAAGTAAGCCAGGTAGGTGTATTTTCGCTTGACCTTCCCAGTATCGTCTTCCACAAGTTTCGAGATGCGAACAGCGTAGGGCTTTCGTCGTTTGCCACCAAGCTTGATTACGCTGCCGTAAGAGTTTGGTAACTTCATATTTAACCTTCTTTCTGCATTTGTTCTAATTGTTTAAGGCAATACTCTGCATATTCCTTGTAGCGTTTTACTCTTGCAATTTCATCTGGAATATCAAAAGCATAAATGGACTTCGGAACCAGATCAGAACGTTTGGTAGGATTAGTCACCTTGTATGTAGATAGCTTATATTCTACAAAATCTTTTACTTCTTTTTCCAGTTCAGACAGTTTGGTTAATGGTATCTGGGCAACGTCTTTTCCAGTCTCATTTGAATAGACGTGGACCACGCCATCTTCGGCAAATTTTTTTACATCAACAGATCCGGTTGCAGAATCGAAGGAATCTTGTAAATGGGCTTCCTGAAGAAGTTCATATTCAACCGTATAGCCGATATCATGCAGATAGGAGAGAACACCGTAATAAGGTTGTTCATATTCATCAATGTAGTATTTGCGTATTTCAAAGGAATTGAAATAGTCATCAATGATTGCATTCACAAAATCATTGGTGCATTCGCAATATTGCATCAAATCTCCATTCTCATTAGGAATAAATGCTTCCATAGGGATCTTGTAACCGCTGGCTAGTACTTTGAGAAAGCTCTCTGTTACAGGTTTCTTACCGTTCTCTACGTTGCAGTAATGCGTTCTGGAAATTCCAAAGTCTTTTGCTAGCAGATATATGATAGGGTTTGGAAAGAACCATATTATGGCGATTATAATATTGTTATGAGCCATATCCGCAACATACGGGAAAAGATAGAGGATAATCCAAGCAAGCCAATCTACATACAGACGGTTTGGGGTGTCGGTTATCAGTTTAATCCTCAAATGGTCCAAAAAGATTAATTTGATTAAGGAGCGTTTCACTTGACGAAAATAGTTATTTTATTGATAGCCGACATTTCTATATCTGAAATTGTGTTTATGCTACTTGATAAAAAGAAGTAGATGTATCTTGGCATCTACTTCTTTTTCTTCCTTAATCTTGATGTAATTTAAAATCTTTTAGAATCAGCTTCTCGGTAATTTGAGAAGATTGTCCGAAGGTGTGTCATTAGGTTCGGAACGAACATATTTTTCATAGTTAGAACTTAATGCTGGAATCAGATCCGGATACGGTGAAATATCTACGTATATGCTATTTGGATGGGACTTAAGGTGATCATATATATCGGCCTTTTTATAGTATCCGGGATTGGAACAGCCCTCGATATAGATTTGAACGATTTCTGTTGTTTTGGTTGAATTTGCACAACCGGGTTTCATTTTGATTCTTGTTGCTTTCATTTTCTGTTCCTCCATTTAGAATAATAGTTTAATCTATGTAAACAATAATAGAGAAACCATAACGAATAAAAGTTCTGCTTGAGGATAGGAACTAATCTGTGGTACAATGCTTTTGGGTAAGTACATATGTACGTAGGAGACCAGTATTCTATTCGTTAGATGCTGGTTTCTTTTTTTATTGGAATTTTTGTTCCTATACTCAATATAACAGCAATAAGAATAAAAGTAGAGATAAAATTTGTCCCAATATTGACAAAAGTGTCCCATAGTGTTAAAGTGTTTATATAACAAAGAAGAATTAGGAGTGGAGCATATGAAAAAAAAGAGCGTTATTAATTTAATTAAATATCATGCAGAGAGTAATGATGCTGGTTTTCGAAGTGAAGCTTATGAAATAGCAAAAGATTTTGATCAAGCAGGAGATTATCAGCTTGCAGAATATATTATGGCATTGATGTCAAATGCTAATACCTTTATTCCACAAATGAGCGAGAATGAATCCGCAATGTTTGAAAAAGTAGAGAAAATAAGTGATCCTTTGTGGTTGCCGGATGACATTACGCAGGATTTGTTAGGAATAGTGCATGCGGTAGCGCATAATGCAGGAATCAATAAATTTCTTTTTCAAGGTGCACCAGGAACAGGTAAAACCGAGGCTGTTAAGCAGTTAGCACGAATTTTGGAAAGAGAAATTTACATGGTTGATTTTTCTGCCATTATTGATAGTAAAATGGGTCAGACACAGAAGAATATGTCAGAATTATTTAAGGAAATAAATGGATTCGTTCATCCGGAAAAGGTAATTGTTCTATTTGATGAAATAGATGCAGTTGCGCTTGATAGAACAAATGCAAATGATTTACGCGAAATGGGAAGGGTAACTTCATCATTACTTAAGAATTTGGATCGTATGGATGAAAGAATAGTTTTAGTGGCTACTACCAATTTATTTGAACATTTTGATAAAGCACTGATAAGACGTTTTGACTCCGTTATTGATTTTAACAGGTATTCAAAAGAAGACTTGATGGACATTTCAGAAGAGTATTTAAATAAGTTTTTAACGAAATTTAATTTAGCTAAAAAAGATATTAGATTATTTAGAAAAATTATGATGCTGCTTTCACCATTACCGTACCCCGGAGATTTGAAAAATCTGATTAAGACAGCAGTTGCATTTAGCAATCCGGATGATGAACTTGACTATTTCAGAAGATTATATTATATGGTTACCGGTGAAAAACCGGAAGATATCAAGAGATTGCAGAAACAGAATTTTACAGTAAGAGAAATTGAAATTTTGAGTAAAAAACCGAAGAGTAGTGTTGCCAGAGAATTAAAGGAGATGATTGAAGATGAATAATATATTGCAATTAAAAGGTCAGTTTCAAAAACGAAAAGCACCAAGTGGTTTTGGACCTACTAATTTACCGAAAGAGAAAAGTGTTAGTGCTGAGCATGTTCTGAAGTTGAAAAACCAGTTACAAGATATTATTTTGTTTTGGAATCAAGAAAAAACCATCAATGGAGCATTGGTTAGTGTGCATTACAGAAAAGTTGTTGCGAAGAGCAATCGCCTTCAATTATTACTGTCAGATGGGGGAAAACATCCGAACGAATCTGTAAGAGGTTCAAAATTTTCACAGGGCTATAACGAAAAGAATGAATGGGTTCAAAAGCATGTGTTTACCTATTTCTTGTCTATCGAATCTTTGCAGAAATCGGTAGGGCTTTTGGATAAATGTGCAGCTACGATTCAAAACTTTTACAATGGAAATATATCAAGCGATGATACAGAACTTATTAATTCGGGGACATACAATGATGGCATTATGCATAAAAATCCCTTTTTAAAAACACTTGTAGACTGCTTCTATGTGGAGGACTTTCGTATAGATCGTGCTCCTAAAACAGCGAGTGAGCAATCTATTGTAACTATATACAAAACAGGTGTTGACACGACAGAGTTGTTAAGCAGATTAGGCATAAATATGATTAGTGCCAAAATGATAGATGAAACAACTTTGCGGATGGAAAAAGAAGAGATAGATATTTTATGTGACAAAGCTCCCTATTTGATTGCAATGAGTGTTAAGAACTTTGCAGAGATTGACTATGATATAACAGATAGCGAGGACTATGAAGAACAATTAACTATTGTAAAGCCTGGAAATGAGCCGGTTGTAGGAGTTATTGATACCCAATTTGATAAAAGGGTATATTTTGGTGATTGGGTAGAGTATCAGAAATGTATAAGCGATGATATTGAATTGCATGCAGAAGATTATTTTCATGGTACTGCTGTAACATCAATTATTGTCGATGGCCCATCATTCAATCCAAACTTGCAGGATAATTGCGGTAATTTCAGAGTTCGCCATTTTGGAGTGGCTACAGCAGGCAGATTTAGTTCGTTCGCAATATTGAAGCAAATTCGCGATATTGTTCGAAAGAACCGCGATATAAAAGTGTGGAATTTATCATTGGGTTCTGCAATGGAAATTGATGCAAATTTCATATCCCCTGAGGCTGCTGAATTGGACAAAATTCAGTATGAGTATGATGTTATTTTTGTAGTTGCGGGTACAAACAAGAAGAAAAATTCAAATGTTAACAAAATAGGTGCACCGGCGGATTCACTAAATTCTCTGGTTGTGAATGCGGTGGACTTTAGTGGAAAGCCGGCATCTTATACTCGAAGAGGACCGGTATTATCTTTCTTTTATAAGCCGGATGTGTGTTACTATGGTGGAGATGGACCGGATAAAATTGTGGTTTGTGAACCTTTAGGTAAAGCAACTGTAACAGGTACATCTTTTGCAGCACCTTGGATAACCCGTAAAATGGCATATCTTATTCATGTTATGGGATTAAGTCGTGAAGTAGCAAAAGCTTTAATAATTGATTCTGCAGCGGGATGGGATCGACAAGATACCATAAAGTATGAAAAAGGATATGGTATTGTACCGAAAAGGATTGAGGATATTTTGTATTCTCGAGAAGACGAGATTAGATTTATTATGTCTGGAAGCATTGATGAGTATGAAGTGTACACTTACAATATTCCAGTACCACAGGATATGAATGCATATCCTTTCTTTGCAAAAGCCACGCTTGCTTATTTCCCACAGAGTGATAGAAATCAAGGAGTAGATTATACATCAACGGAGATGGATATTCATTTCGGAAGAATTGCGGAGCAGAAAGGAAAAGCAGTAATTAAAGCCATAGATTACAATAAACAAGCAGAAGAAGGGCTTAATACGATTTATGAGGAAGATGCACGTAAATTGTATCGTAAGTGGGATAATGTCAAACATATTAGTGAGGCATTGAAGGAAAATGGACGTCCACGTAAGGCTTATCAATCGGGCATGTGGGGGCTGAGTATTAAAACAAAGGAACGGCTTGATCCGAAAGCTGGTAGAGGGTTGCAGTTTGGAGTTGTTGTAACTTTGAAGGAAATGAATGGCAAAAACAGAATTGATGATTTTATAAAAATGTGTATGATGAGAGGATGGGTGGTTACCAGACTTGATGTACATACACAAGTTGATGTTTATGTCAAAGCAGAGGAAGAGATTACTTTTGAATGATTTAACAGCAGAAAGGTGGTATATAAATATGAGTACACACAGGTTTGATTTAAGTTGCTATAAATATCTTCGTGAAAAAATGTATAAGTTTCATTTTAATATGTACCCTTTTTCTTTTAATTTTCGTGGTAATAATTTTTTTGTTGCTGCTTATGCCATTACAGAAGAAGAACGAAATTATTGCCCAGAATATGCACTTTTCCGACTCCTATTTATGAAACAACATAATTTAGATGACACGTATGAACTATATATAAACTCTATTGGGGTATTAGAATATGATCCTACAGGGCTGAGAAATTATTTTGATATTGCTTTTGATCCTAACGGATATGGATTTATGGATGCTTTTTGCAGTGCTTTACAAAGACAATGTCCACCAGATGTAGAACCTATCGAAGATGAGGAGCTAGTAAGAGTCGAAAGGCATAGCTTATGTAGAAAATTGGATCTTGATCCAGAACATTGCTATCGATTATCTATAATGCGTCTTCCTCAACCCAAAAAAAGAAATGCAAACAAATATCAACTTGCATTAAAAGTATTTCCTCATGCATCAAAACAATATGAAGATGCAATGGATGTTACTTATTGCTTCACAGACAATCCTAATGATGAGGTACCCGAAGATGTGGCAATAGAACGTTTTATTCAGAATGAACAAAAGCGAAAAAAATAAATTACACGGTTGTTGTCTCTGTGATATTGTAGTCAATATTTCTTTTTGTAAAATAAATGATAGGAGCATCCATCAGAAGATAAAATATAGCTAATTCCGTTTTTTTAAGCATTGTTTGTATATATTATATTGCTTTCTAAAATAAATGTTAATCGAAATTATCAGACAATCACTCTATACACGTGATATACAAACGACCTCAAAATACCAGTAAATCTGCGGACACCTTAGAAGCTGCTATGCTTGCTCAGGGTGTTTGCTAATTGTATATTTCCAAATAAAAAGGATGAAAATTGCAAAGTTTAATTCTACCATCCATTTATACAGTGGAATTCTCTTCTG
>OLRV01002462.1_pt1 | contig 14125 bp, 7 predicted proteins | sample 1672421 | NCBI WGS metagenome assembly OLRV01 (sample SAMEA3136684, study PRJEB25190) | human gut metagenome | biome: human gut; feature: human-associated habitat; material: faeces | place: Austria | collected 2013
GGACTTAAGGAAAAAAATGTACCGGCGGCTTTTTTTGTGGTGGGGGAGAACATAGATGGCAATGAGGATATCATACGAAGGATGCATGATGAGGGGCACATTATAGGAAACCACACATTTACGCATGTGGAACTGGATAAACTATCGGAAAATGCGGCACTCACGGAAGTATCGAAGACGAATGCGGCGATAGAGAAAATTACAGGTGAAAAGGTTAAGTATATAAGACCTCCGTGTGGTTCATGGGATGAAGAATTGTATTATAAGATAGATATGACGCCGGTATTCTGGAGTGTGGATCCCAAGGACTGGTGCACTGACAACGTCTCAGTATCTGTTTCAAGGGTTATGGAGCAGACGAGGGACGGGGATATTATTCTTTTTCATGATATATATGATACTTCGGTTACGGCAGCCCTTGAGGTTATAGACAGATTGCAGACGCAAGGATACAGATTCGTGACGCTTGACGATTTATTAATTGAATGACAAAAAGAACAGAATATGATAATATAAATCCATATGGAGGCGAACAGTACATATGGATTTATTTGATTATATGAGAGAAAATAATATGCAGAAAGAGTCGCCGCTGGCATCAAGAATGCGGCCGGAGACACTTGATGAGGTTGTGGGACAGAAGCATATTATTGCTAAGGATAAATTATTATACAGAGCGATTAAAGCCGATAAATTAAGCTCGGTTATTTTCTACGGACCTCCCGGAACCGGCAAGACTACGCTTGCAAAGGTTATTGCGAATACGACCAGTGCGCAGTTCTGCCAGATTAATGCTACTGTTGCCGGGAAGAAAGACATGGAAGATGTAGTCGCAAAAGCGAAGGACCGCATGGCAGGAATGGGACGTAAGACCATTCTTTTTGTGGACGAGATACACCGCTTCAATAAGGGACAGCAGGATTATCTCCTGCCTTTTGTGGAAGACGGAACGATTATTCTGATCGGGGCCACTACCGAGAATCCTTATTTTGAAGTGAACAGCGCTTTGATTTCACGTTCAATCGTATTTGAACTGAAACCGCTTGAACAAAGCGATATAGAGAGTCTTATCCGCAAGGCGGTTTATGATAACGAGAAGGGCATGGGAAGCTATAATGCCGTAATCGATGATGATGCGGTTGAATTTCTGGCAGACATGGCTAACGGCGATGCCAGGCAGGCGCTTAATGCCGTTGAGCTGGGTGTGATGTCCACCCCGGTAGGCGATGACGGGCATATTCATATCACACTTGATGTTGCGTCCGAATGCATACAGAAGAAAGTTATCAAATATGACAAGAAAGGCGACAACCATTACGACACGATATCCGCATTTATTAAAAGCATGCGTGGTTCTGACCCTGATGCGGCATTATATTATCTGGCGAGAATGATATACGCCGGGGAGGACCCGAAGTTTATAGCACGCAGAATTGTGATCTGTGCCAGCGAAGATGTAGGGAACGCCGACCCGCAGGCTTTGCAGGTTGCGGTATCGGCTTTTCTGGCAGTCGAGAGGATCGGAATGCCGGAGTCACAGATAATTCTTGCCAATGCGTGTACATATGTGGCGACAGCGCCTAAGAGCAATGCGGCGGTTGTGGGTATAGATGAGGCACTTAATTATATTAAAGTACACGGAACCGATAATGTACCGCCGTATCTTAAGGATGCGCATTATCAGGCGGCAGCAAAGCTTGGCCGTGGAATTGATTATAAATATGCACATGACTATCCGAATAATTATGTGAAACAGCAATACCTGCCCGATGAAGTATGCAAAACAACATTTTACCATTCATGTGGCAACGGATATGAACGGAAAATAGACGAGCATATGGCAAGAATCAGAAAAGAAGCTGAATGAACCATAGACGGCACCGTCCGGAGCGCAATAAATTGTTGCGGTCGGGCGGCGATTTGTGTATAATATATTCGTATTAATTTAAGTTGAATGGAGAGCCAATGAAGGACCAGATTAACAGATACGCCAGAGGCGTGTTTGAGTATGAACCTGAGATAATCAGTGTTAAGGACAGCTCAATAAATGTTATCGTAGATCGTAACAGGGAACATACCGGGACGATTGAATTCGGATCTGTGTCCGGCCGCGACATCAAAGGTATCATATATACTGATAATGATAAAGTTAAACTCAAAGAAAATACTTTCTACGGAAACCATATATCTGTTCAATATATGGTTAATTGCGATGATGCGGTTAACGGTGATTCCATAGAAGGTGTTTTTAATATTGTCAGTAACGGCGGTGAATGCAGCATACCGTATACATTCATGGTGGAGGCAGGCTCACATGACAGCTCGGTTGGTGTTGTAAGGAATCTTTCACAGTTTGCGGATCTTGCGGAATCTAATCCGCTTGAAGCACTTAAGCTTTTTGAAAATGCGGATTTTGAAGATGTATATATTGGAAATGACCTGGCACTCAGATGCATATACGAGAGCCTTATAAAGAGCGCGGATACGAGTGTTGCATTGGAAGAATTTCTTATCTCCATCCACAAGAAAAGTTCAGTAAATATAACACTCTCCGGAAATTCTGCGGAATTTAAGGATCTTACCGCAAATTACAAAGACGTTATTACGGTGGAACGCGACACCTGGGGACATATGGATGTGAGTGTGTATACATCAAGTCCTTTTATCAGACTTGACAGAACGGTCATAGAGTCGGAGCTTTTTGCCGGAGGAAAGTATGAACTGGCATACATTATAGATACTGACAGGCTGCATGCCGGAATTAATTACGGTGAAATAGTATTCGAGACGATTAACAGAAGAGTTGTATTTAATGTCAAAGTCATAAGGAACACATCGGGACAAGCCAAAGAAACCGGACGCAGTATCGGAAGGCTTGATATTGAGCTGATGACATTGTATATAAGATTCAGGACCCATAAGATCAACATATCGGACTGGATGAGGGAATCCCAGATCATACTTGAGACAATAAGGGAGAAAGACGATTCCGATCCTTTTTACAGACTGGCACTTGCACAGATATACATATCCGGACATCGTGATGATGCTGCCAAGGAACTGATTGAGAATGTAAAGGATGAGATAGACACAAGAACAGAGGCGGGGTATCCGCTCTACTGTTATTTTATATATATTAATACACTGTATAACAGGGACAGGGCATATTCAAGAAAAGCGGCCGCGATAGTAAGAGAATGTTACAAGGCCAATGAAGACTGGAGGATATTGTGGGTTCTTCTTTTTATGGACGAGGAACTTGAACAGAACAAGAGTCTTAAGCTTCTCAGGATCAAGGAGCAGTTCAATAAAGGATGTACGAGCCCTGCGATGTATATCGAAGCATGCAATATATTGAACGAACACCCGGAACTTCTCCGCGTGCTTAATTCATTTGAGACCAATGTACTTCTTTTTGGCGCGAAAAACGGAATCATATCGGATAGGCTTAAGGATGTAATATCCGAGATGCTTCTCGATGTCAAAAGCACAAGTTCCGGTAACATAGCGCTTCTTGAGACTTTGTACAAAGATAACGAAGATGATGAAGTCGTCCTGGAAGCATTGTGTAAAATACTTGTGCGTATGGCAGCTGTAGGAGAAAAATATCTGCATTATTACCGCAAGGCGATTGATAATGAACTTAAGATAACACAGCTTTTTGAATATTACATTATGTCCAGAAGACAGGATGATATGAGTGTTATGCCGAAACTTCTGCTTATGTATTTCGGGTATAACAATAACCTTGATTACAGATATAAAGCATATCTTTTTGCCAATATCATACATAACAAGTCGGACAATATACAGGTGTACCGCAGCTATCTGCCGCAGATGCAGCTGTTTGCCCGTAAGCAGATTGCGATGGGACATGTGAACACACATCTGGCATATATATACCGTAATATTTTTACACCGGATATGGTTAATGAAGAGAATGCACAGGCTGTTTCGGAAGTGTATTATACATACAGGGTAAAATGCATGAATCCGAAAATGCGTGGTGTTATAGTGCTGCACAAAGAAAGCAACAGCGAGAAAGAATATCCGCTTATACAGGGCGAAGCATATGTAAGAATGTATACTGAACAGGCATCGCTTCTTTTTGCAGCAGCCGATTATAACAGATACGGAAGCGAAATAAGCCATATGGTGACCAGACTTTTTGATGATGATGCGATAATCAGGAAGTGCCTTGAAATGGATCCGGGACTGGTTCACATAAGGCTGTCATCCTGCGAAAAATATCTGCGCCGTGAAAAGAAAAATCTTGCGGAGGTGGAGAGCCTTATAGAATTGTCGAAACTGCCTGAAGTAAACAGATTGTTCAGGGCAGGGATAATTTCATCGGTTATCGAATATTTTTATGACGGATACGATGAAGACGGATTTAATAAATTTATTGCAGATGTTGATATGGACGGACTTTCGGAGGACGATATCGTCAAAGTCGCCGAGATTTATATCGTCCAGGGGCATGATAAGGATGCTTTTGAACTGGTAAGGAAACATTCGGCAATGCATATTGCACCGAAGAGGCTTATGAGAATGTGTTCAAGGCTTATAGAAGAGGCCAATTATGTTTATGAGGATGATCTGGCATATATAAGCAGCCTCTGCTATGCCGCAGGCAGTTATGATGAAGTGCTGACGGCATATCTTGTCAGATATTATAACGGCACGTCAGATAAGATGGTGGCTCTGTGGAAAAGTGCGATAGAGATGGGCGTTGATGCGTATGAACTTGAAGAGAGAATTATTGCACAGATAATGTTCACACACAGCAATAATGAACTTATCCATGATATTTTTGAGGATTATTACGCCAAAGGACCTGACAGAAGAATTGTGGAAGCATACCTTTCATATTTCTCATATATGTATTTTGTTAAACAGGAGGATGTTTCGGAAAAAGTATTCGACACCGTTGAAACCGCAATGGAGAATGGACAGGTGCTTGCTACAGTATGCAGCCTTGCATTGCTGAAACATTATTCGGAGATACAGAATCTGAACGAGTTTCAGAAGGAACTCACGGAGGAACTGCTCACGGAACTTGTGCGCAGATCGTATGTATTCCCGTTTTACAAGCAGTTATCCACAATTGTGAAACTTCCGTGCGACATCATAGATAAAACAATGGTTGAGTATCGTACCGACCCTTCTCATAAAGTTGTCATCCATTATGTATATGAGGATGACAAGAAACATAAGAGTTATGTTTCCGAAGAGATGAATAATGTGTACGAAGGAATTTTTGTTAAGAGTTTTGTCCTCTTTAACGGAGAAAGCATAAATTATTATATATCCGAAGAGAAAGAAGACGGAGAGAGCAATACCGAAACAGCACGTATTGTCAACAACGGAATTAATCCGTACAGTTCCAAAGGCAGGTATGAAGCTATTAATGATATAATAGCAAGCCGTAAGGAACATGATAATGAGACACTAAAGAAACTCATTCACACATATGCGGTGAATGAATGTATCATACCGCAATTATTTAAACCGCTCTAGGAGCCGGGAGGACAGATGGATACCAGAGAGAAGAAATTTTACGTCGGGATAGACCTTGGTGAGGAATATTCGCAGGTAAGTTATTACAATTGCATAGACGCAGAGCCGGTGTCGGTCGATTTCGGAACGGACAGTACCGAGTGCAGGGTTCCTACGGTTGTCGGAAAGACTATAGGCAGGGATGAATGGTTTGCCGGCGATGAGGCAATTCATGGGGCCAGTCTCGGAGAAGTTATTGCGGTTGACGGACTTCTTAAGAAGGCTGCGGATAAGAATCCGGTAACAGTGGATAAGGTATCGGTGATGCCGGTCAGACTGATTGCAGGATATCTCGATTATCTTATACAGGCGGCAAAGCTGGCAGGTGGGAGCGATACGGCGGACAGGGTGTGCATAACACTTGAGAATTACAATATATCAGTGCTTAATGTGCTTTTGAAAGCACTTAACAGCATAGGGTATCCGGATGATGCAATCGAATTCGCGGGCCACGATGAAAGTTTCATATATTATGCTATAAGCCAGAAAAATGAATTATGGAAAAATGATGTTTTTCTCTTTGATTACAGTAATAAAGGACTCATTGTAAAGCGCATGTACACGGTAAATGAACGTGGCAGCAGGATAATAATGGTCCATACCGATGATATGTCGGACGAGGTGACGGATGCGATGAGGCGTAATAAAGCCTCGGAGGAGTATCTTGATTCCAGACTTAAGGAAACGGCGGTAAAGCTTTTTGAACATCATAATATATCAACGGTTTATCTCACCGGTGAGGCATTCGCCGGCGAATTTAATACTCCGTCTTTCATTGGATATATATGTGACAGAAGGCGTGTGTTTGCAGGTGACAACCTGTATTGCAAGGGCGCATGCTATCAGGCTGTCGCGGCAGATTATCCGCCTGACCGGGATATTATCGTTGCATGTAAGGAACGTATAACAACCGGAATCGAAATCAGGATTTCGGACCGCGGGCGTGATAAGATTTTCAGGCTGGTAAGACCCGGAATAAACTGGTTCGGTGCGGACTGCTCATATGATTTCATACTTGACGGCGCAGAGGAGGCCGAATTATTTCTCTCACCGATAGATGCGAGGGAAAAACAGCTTATCAGGATTTCATTCGCGGAATTGCCTGTAAGACCGGATAAGGCAACAAGAATTACGATTTCATTCTCATTTACAAGTGATTCAAGATGTCATATGATGGTTAAGGACAAGGGATTCGGCGAATTCTATAAAAGCAGCGGAAGAGTTATCAACGAAGAATTATTATTGTAACCGGAGATGATAAGATGGCAGGACTTATTTTATGCAGGACCAGATATGCAGAAAGACCGTATTATATAAGCAATATGGGTGTCAACATATATTCTCTTGAAGAATTGTGCTATTACATATACAATAACATATATCTCATCGGAACTGACCTCTTTGACGAGGGACTGACGGATTATATATCCGGCGAACTTGGGGAAAAGGAACTGGCAGAGCAGCTTGAGTTTCTCATAACGGAGAATGCAGGATTGTCGGAGCTTGTCATGACTGTGTTAAGGTATGTTGACTATTATTCGGAAGAAGAGATTGACGCACTTGCGGGAACAATAGAAAGCCTTGATACGCAGAATGCATCGGAGAGGCTGAAACTCCGTGCGGATAATTTTCTTTCCAACAAAAGATACAGTAACGCGGTGCATAATTATGAAATAATTGTATACGGACAGAAAGATATTAATCTTTCTGATGATTTTTACGGAAATGTATGGCATAATATGGGAGTAGCGTATGCGGGAATGTTTGAATTCGGCGATGCGGTGCAATGTTTCAAAAGAGCATATGCGCTTAACAGCAATGATGAATCATTAAAGTCATCGTTTGCCGCAGAGTATCTTTCCGGCAGCAGGCGGCCGGCAGATTCAGAAGACGAACAGAGTTATGCTGCATACAGGGAGATTGAGACAATTATGGACCACGCTCCTGAAGAAGCCGGGTATGAGGCAGTTAAGAAAGCATTTGAATTAAGGGATAACGGACAGGCGGATGAATATAATGCCGCTGTCAATGATATAATAGATAATTGGAAATTTGAGTACCGTAATTATATATCTGCGGCGAGGTAGCAGATATGATATTAAGCAAAGGGTAAAGCTTTATGTTTAATTTTATTAAAAAACGCAAAAAGAAAGAAGAATACATATATCTCGATCCGGAACTGGACATTGAGGCCGAATTTGACCGCCGTAGGGACAGTGAGCGTAATGACAGGGATTTTGACGAGATTTCAAGGCTCCAGTATGTCAGGACACAGTGCGAACTTATGACCGAATCATCCAATTATATTAATGACCTCAAGGAAGAATATCAGGATGCCGGTGCCCATCTGATGGACATACAGGTTATAGAATCGCAGGATGATAAGTTCCTTGGAGAACTTAAGGACACGGCTCTTAAGATAGTACGGCTAAGAAGTTCGAGAAGCAGATACCGCAAGGAACCGCCGAAAATTTCCAGAAACAGTTATGAGATTTTTGAGAGATATAACAGTGAATTTCCGCAGGCATTGAGTAATCTGCAGAATGACGAGAAATACTGTAACGCCGTCAAGCATGACATGCGGGTGCTGGAGGCTGAGAAGATGAGCCTCAGGGAAGAGATAGAGAATGCCGGGATGCGCCGGGCCAATATCCGCAATATTTCAATAGTATCATTGCTTGGGATTATCGGTGTATTTATAGTATTTTTTGCATCGGGCCAGCTTAAAGGCGAGAACGGCACAGTGCTGTATATGATAGTTCTTGCCCTTGTGACGGTGTATGTGCTGCTGGTGTTTTTTATGTTCAGGCGGTGCGCATACAGAGAAAAACTGGCCGAGAAGAAGCTGTCAAGAGCCATTACGCTTCTTAACAAGACCAAGATAAAATACGTCAATTCGATTAACAGCATCGAGTACCGCTATGATAAATTCCGGGTCAGGAACTCCTACGAGCTGGGCCGCAATTATGAAGCCTATCTTGAGGAGCGGCACAAAGAAGAAAAATACCGTGATTCGGAGAAGGAACTTGATGAAGCATCGCACAGGATGGCCGCTCTTCTGGCTGAGCTTAACCTGTATGATGCGGGAATATGGAGCACACAGTTAGACGCATTGATCAATCCGGATGAGATGAAGGCTGTGCGCAATAAAATTAATTCCGACAGGCAGAAACTGCGTGACAGGATAGATTACAATATGGGCCGCATCGAGAGTGCCAAGTCATCAGTGATGGATATGGTCAGAAAGCATCCCGAAAGTGCGGACAAAATAATGGATATAGTTGATTCCTATGATTAATATTTTATACAGACAGAAAGGAACAGAAAGTTTTATGAGTAAGGAACTTGACAAAAATTACAACCCTTCCGAGATAGAAGGACGCATTTATGAGAAATGGCTTGAGCATAAATATTTCCATGCAGAGCCTGACAGATCGAAGAAACCGTTCACAATCGTTATGCCGCCGCCAAACATTACGGGCCAGCTCCATATGGGACATGCACTCGACAATACACTCCAGGATATCCTCATCAGATTTAAGAGAATGCAGGGATATGAGGCTTTGTGGGTTCCGGGAACCGACCATGCATCAATAGCGACTGAGGTTAAGGTTGTTGAAGCCATTGCCAAAGAAGGTCTGACGAAGGAATCGCTTGGCAGGGAGAAATTTCTTGAAAGAGTCTGGGACTGGAAGAAGGAATACGGCGGAAGAATAGTAAGCCAGCTTAAGAAAATGGGTTCATCCGCAGATTGGGACAGAGAGCGTTTCACAATGGACGAGGGATGTTCCAAAGCAGTTAAAGAAGTATTCGTAAATCTCTATAACAAGGGACTTATATACAGAGGCAAGAGAATTATCAACTGGTGTCCTTGCTGTCATACATCTCTCTCGGATGCGGAGGTTGAGTATGAGGAGCAGGCAGGACATTTCTGGCATCTGCGTTATCCGCTTTCCGATGGCAGCGGATATATAGAGATGGCTACCACAAGACCGGAGACAATGCTCGGAGATACTGCTGTGGCAGTTAACCCTGATGATGACAGATATAAGGATTACGTAGGCAAGACGGTAATTCTTCCTATAGTTCACAGAGAGATACCGATAATTGCCGACAGTTATGTTGATATGGAATTTGGTACGGGTGTTGTTAAAATCACACCTGCACATGACCCTAACGATTTTGAGGTAGGATTAAGACATAATCTTGCGGTAATCAATGTACTTACGGATGATGCGAAGATTGTTGACGATTATCCTAAGTATGCCGGAATGGACAGATACGAGGCGAGAAAGGCCATAGTGGAAGATCTTAAGGCTGAAGGCGCACTTGTGGAGATAGAAGATTACAGCCATAATGTAGGCACATGTTACAGATGCCATACAACTGTTGAGCCGAGAGTGTCACTTCAGTGGTTCGTTAAGATGGAAGATCTTGCAAAGCCTGCAATCGAAGCTGTTAAGTCCAAAGAGACGAAGTTTGTGCCGGAACATTTTGACAAGACATATTATCACTGGCTTGAGAACATCAAAGACTGGTGTATATCAAGACAGCTCTGGTGGGGACACAGAATCCCGGCATTTTATTGCGATGACTGCAATGAAACCGTTGTAACCAAGGATGCTGCTCCGGTATGTCCGAAGTGCGGCAAGCCTATGCGTCAGGATCCGGATACACTTGATACATGGTTTTCATCTGCACTCTGGCCTTTCTCCACACTCGGATGGCCTGATAAGACAGAAGATTTTGAGTATTTCTATCCGACAAGCACACTTGTTACCGGATATGATATCATTCTTTTCTGGGTAATAAGAATGATGTTCTCGGGAATAGAGCATACCGGCAAAGCTCCGTTTAACACAGTGCTTATTCATGGACTTGTAAGGGATTCACAGGGACGTAAGATGAGTAAATCTCTTGGAAATGGTATCGATCCACTGGAGATCATTGATCAGTATGGTGCAGATGCACTTCGTATGACACTGATGACAGGTAATGCACCTGGTAACGATATGCGTTTCTATAACGAACGCGTAGAGGCAAGCCGTAACTTTGCCAATAAAGTATGGAATGCTTCCAGATTTATCATGATGAACCTGGATGAAAAAGAATTGAAGAAACCGGCGAACTTTGAAAAACGTCCTGCAGACTGCTGGATCATGTCAAAATGCAACAGCCTTGTAAAAGATGTTACAGAAAACATGGATAAGTTCGAACTTGGCATCGCACTTTCCAAGATTTACGACTTTATGTGGGATGAGTTCTGTGACTGGTACATTGAGATGGCAAAATATCCGATCTATCATGCAGATGAAGATCCGGAAGCAGCCAATGCGGCACTGTGGACATTAAGAGAAGTCCTGAAGAAATCACTGAAACTGCTGCATCCATATATGCCGTTCGTTACAGAAGAGATCTACAGCAAGTTAGTACCGGAAGAAGAATCACTGATGATGTCTGACTGGCCGGTATATGAAGAAGAGTGGAACTTCCCAGTAGATGAGAACATTGTAGACCACTACAAAGAGATCATCCGCGGAATCCGTAACGTACGTGCCGAGATGAACGTTCCAAATTCAAGAAAAGCTACAGCATTCGTTGTATGTGAGGATGAAGAACTGGGAGCAGGACTTGCACTTCTTGGACATGCTGCACAGAACATGGCAGCTCTGAACGAACTGGTAATCCAGAAAGACAAGAGCGGTATTGCAGACGATGCAGTATCTATCGTAGTTCCGGATGCAACCGTATACCTTCCACTGGAAGAGCTGATCGACTTTGAACAGGAGATCGAGCGTCTGACAAAAGAAGAGGCAAGACTTACCAAAGAAATCGCACGTTCTAACGGTATGTTGAATAACGAGAAATTCGTAAGTAAAGCACCTGCTGCAAAGGTTCAGGAAGAAAGAGACAAACTGGAGACCTACCAGCAGATGATGGCACAGGTAAAAGAAAGACTGGAAGGATTAAAAGCAAAACAGTCATAAACAATACATTTCCGCAGTTATCGGTAACAGGATAACTGCGGATTAGATATCAAAGGGGATTATATGAAAAAACTTCAGTTAAAAAAACCGGATATCAAGGGTAAAATCCGCAAAATAAAAAATTTGAAGAAAGAGGATGTCATTGCATACTGGAAAGGCAGACATGAACGACGTGAGAGAATACTGGAAGCAAGACGCAACAGTGCATTTGCAAAGAAGATGCAGCCGGTCTATGCATTCATGAATAGATTCTCTTTGATATTTCATGCGTTGCTTGCATGCATCATTAACTTTGTAATAGAAGCAATTTCCAGACACTCCGTTGTTGCAGCCTGGGACTATATGACAGGAACACCGATGGTATTTTTATACAATGCATTTATGATCTTTGTGACATTTTCGATTGTATATCTGTTCAAACGAAGGATATTTGTCCGTATGATCATCGGTGCGATCTGGGTGATTCTTGGAATCGCGAATGGTTATATCCTGTTAAAGAGAGTTACACCGTTCAATGCACAGGATCTTAAGATCGCAGGGGATGGAATTGCGCTGATCAATAATTACTGTAATGGATTTGAAGTGGTTGTGATTGCTGTCGGAGCGGTAGCACTTCTGATCTGGCTGATATCTATGTGGAGACGCGGTGGGCAGTATGCAGGTAAGATACATCATATTGTAGCACTGATCGGAATTATTGTATGTGGCGTTCTTTACACTTTTGTAACGAATATAGCAATAGATAAACGAGTGGTATCTACTTATTTTGGAAATATTGCATTTGCTTATGAGGATTATGGTCTTCCATACTGCTTCTCGGCAAGTCTTTTTAACACGGGAATCAGTGAGCCAAATGGATATACGAAGAAAGCAATGGCAAAGATTGACAAGGACGGAGAATTAAATCAGACGGCTACGAGCCGTTCTTCTGATGAACTTCCGAATATCATTGTTGTGCAGCTGGAGTCATATTTTGACGTTGCAAACGCAGAGTTTTTCACCACATCTGAAGATGCATGCCCGAATCTGCACAATTTATATCAGAATTATTCAAACGGATATTTTAAAGTACCGTCTGTAGGAGCAGGTACGGCAAATACAGAGTTTGAAGTGCTGACAGGTATGAACCTTCGTTATTTCGGACCTGGAGAATATCCGTATAAGACTTATTCAAAAAAACATCCGACGGAGAGTGCGGCGACAGCGCTTGCCTCTCTTGGATACGGAACACATGCATTACATGATAACACAGGAAATTTCTACAGCCGTGCCAATGTATTTAATAACATGGGATTTGATACATTTACCAGTAAGGAGTTTATGAATGTCCTGCAGACGACAGAGAATGGATGGGCAAAAGATGAGATTCTGACACATCATATTATGGAAGCCATGGATACAACAAAACAGGAAGATTTTGTATTTACTGTCAGTGTACAGGGACATGGAAACTATCCGGAGACACAGGTGATCGAGAATCCGAAGATCAAGGTTGAAGGAATCGAAGACGAAGCGCTGAAAAATAAATGGGAATATTATGTTAACCAGGTCTATGAGATGGATCAGTTTGTAGGTGATCTGATCAAGGCAGTGGAAGAAAGAAATGAACCATCTGTTGTCGTATTCTACGGAGATCATCTTCCGACTATGGGACTGAAGGCAGAAGACTTAAAGAGCCGTTACTTATATAATACGAACTATGTAATCTGGGATAATATCGGACTTCAGAAGCATGATAAGAATATCCCGGCATATCAGCTGATGTCAGAGGTACTGAACAGACTGGATATCCATTCCGGTACCGTATTCAATTATCATCAGCAGAGAAAGGGAACAAAGAATTACCTTTCAGATCTGGAACTCCTGCAGTATGATATCCTGTATGGAAAGCAGTATGTATATAACGGAAAAGCACCAATCACCGAAGGTCATATGGTGATGGGAATCCGTAATGTGTCACTGAGCAGTATTGTTCCGCAGTTGAACAGTGGATATAGTCTGTACGGTGAGAACTTCACAAAATACAGCCGCGTATATGTCAATGGTGAAAAGCAGAAGAGCAGCTTCCTGAATAATACGCGTATTAATCTGTCGGAGACAGAATTAAAAGACGGTGATGTGATTCAGGTTGGACAGGTTGGTTCCAGTGATACGATATTCCGGATGTCGGATAAGTACACATATCAGAACGGACAGCTTGTAAAACAGGAAGGCACAGCAACCGATAAGAGCAAATCTTGGGTGGATCAGGATTATGATGTTAACTAAAAAAGAACCGGAAACGTTCACATATGAAGAGGCAGCAGCGTATATCGAAGAAATTCCGAAATTTACAAAGAAACATACGCTGGAGCACACAAAAACGTTTTTAAAAAGATTGGGTAATCCGGCGGCGGACAGAAAAATTGTCCACGTCGCCGGTACAAATGGAAAAGGGTCTGTATGTGCATACTTACAGGCCATACTTATGGCAGAGGGGAAGAGAACAGGGTTCTTTACATCCCCTCATCTTGTATCTGTAAATGAGCGGATACGGGTAGATAATATACAGATTGATAATGAGACATTTCTGAAGGTGT
>OLRV01002487.1_pt1 | contig 14028 bp, 8 predicted proteins | sample 1672421 | NCBI WGS metagenome assembly OLRV01 (sample SAMEA3136684, study PRJEB25190) | human gut metagenome | biome: human gut; feature: human-associated habitat; material: faeces | place: Austria | collected 2013
CAGCAGGATAGAGCGTTCGCCTCCTAAGCGAAAGGCCGTGGGTTCGAATCCCGCCGGGGACGCCAAGAGAAGCCGCAGTTTTGCGGCTTTTTTATTTTGGTGCATTTATGCGAGAAAATATCCCACGGTTCTTCCGGGGAAAAAGAAAGAGCCGGGCGACAATAAATCGGCAAGCTAAAAGCAAGACGAAAAGTATAAAAGAAGAAACCTCCGTTTACAATGAAATGCGGCAATGCATTACATGAAGTAAACGGAGGTAAAATTATGTCAATAAACTTTAACAAATAGACAGAAAACGAAGTAATCCTTTTATGATTCGGATATGCTCTGTTTCTTAACTGAAATTATTCAACCGTGATAGTCGCCTTGAGGGTTTGGCCGCCCTTTGCGTACGGGCTGTACGGCTTGATGCGAACGGTGTATGTTCCGGCTTCAAGATTGCCGAGGTCAACATTCATTCCGTCGGAAACCGTGCGGACGTAGTTTGAAACAACAGTCTCTGACCATACGTCCTTGAAGCAGCCTTTGGTGACGGAGATTTTGTAGTTCTCCGCTCCCCAGTAAGCCGTTGCATCGGGGAAGCTCAGTATAACACTGCCTTCGCTGTTTCTCTTTGCCGTGACTGTTGCTCCCTCCGGGAACTGCGGAGCGGTGTCAAGAGACTTGAGATTGCCCCATGTGTACTTATGATCTGTCGGTTTGGTGCTGTTCACAAAGTAATATTCATTCTTCTCAAAAAACTTGTGATTTGCGAGATCCCAAAGCTGAAGTCTTGTGTTGCCGTCAGCGTCAACTTCAACAATCCAGCAAGTGCCGCTGTCTCCCGGTGCATCTTTGTCATGACCGAAGTAGTTCAAATTGCTCATAAGAGCACGGGTTGAGCCTGTTCCGATTGCAGTAAATGAACCCTGCCATACAGAGCGGGGGTCGGTCGGGGTGTAATGCGAATGGCCGGAGAAGTCGATGACCTGCGGATATTTTGTGAGAACCGATCTGATATCAACATCGCTCCAGTTGATGCTGCCGTAAACTGTAGCCGTCGGGTGCGGATGTTGATAAACGAAAATCGGCTTGTCGGGCGTATCTTTTGAAGCCTCTTTAAGCTGAGCGTCAAGCCACTCGGTTTTACCCTTAAATGTCTTACCGTTGTTGTCATAAGAAACGCCGATGAAATGATAACCGTTGATTACAATGTGAGTATCAACATTCTCATTGATGAGAGCTTTGTATCTCTCGTAAGCGATGGTTGCGTCGTAGTCACGATAGTTAATAAATTCGTGATTACCCATGCAGGTGAGAAGCTGAGTTTCGGGCTTGATATTCTTATCGACAAGCTCATTGAAACGTATGTATTCTTCGTCAAGACCCGAGTTTGCAAAGTCGCCCGCAACGATTACGGCGTCAAGCTTTTTATAGCTGCTCTTTGCGGCATACTTGTAAGTATCGGTGAAGAGAGCCTCGAATTTTGTTTCTCTGTTCTGATCGTTGGTGCAGTCGAGGTGAACGTCGCTGCAAACAACGAAACGGAGAATCGGTGCGAAATCCTCGGGAGTTTTCGGCAGCTCTTGATTAATTCCGCCAAGAAGCGACGAAAGACTGAAAAGAGCCGTGAAAACTATGGTCAGAAATCCGCTGAGAAGCTGACCGATGCAGTTCATGAATGAAAACATTTTTTTACTCCTTTATCAATTTTAAAACATTTATTATAACCCTCAACCCATGACAGAACTCGTTTGCGGTCATATCGAACAGGCATAGCCTTGGTTATTGCCATTACGGCGGCGATTCTCGTATTCATGCCGAGAACCTTTCTTGAAAGAACAAAATCGCTCATAACGCCTTTCACCTTGAGCTTGAGTGAATTGAGATTCATCAGCTTTTCGATAAAGCACATAATACTGTTAGTGTCTGCGCCGATTGTCATATCGTCGGAATTGAGAATTTCATTGTCAAAGAAATAATCAAGATCTTTCGGCGAAAAACGGGCGACCATGAGTTTGATAACCGCAATCGGGGCAAGGCCGGCACCGAGCTTCTTATAAAAATCACGCTGATATTTCCATAGGGTATCTGCACTGAAAAGCTCATCCCGGTCATCAAGCACGGCATCGGCAAGAAGCCTTGCCGCCTTAAGGCTGTTTGCAATTCCCGAGCCGATAATCGGAACGGTCATGAATGCACTGTCACCGATTGCGGCATATCCGTCAGCGACCAAAAGTCCGAGCGGCTGACGAACGGGGATAGTAACATATTGTCCGCCTCTGAGGCGTTCTGTGCCAAGGTCGTCGTTAAGTTCACGAAGTTTTCCGAGCGTGTCCTCAACCTCTTCGTCGGTCAGCGGCGTGAAGCGGCCGATAAGAACATCGGTGTACTCCTCATCATCGGCAACCCAGCAAATTTGCTGCTTGTTGTCAAAGAGAAGATAAACCCTGTATTTGTCGTCCTCAACCGGTGCGGTTTTGTTGTAAAAAGCACGGTAAACATAGAATGTATCGTATTTATCAGGCTCTTTTTGTATCCCGAGAGCGTCGGGAAGTTTTTTACGAATCGGAGAGCTTATACCTGCCGAGTCAATGACAAGGTCTGCATAAATCGTCTCGTCTTTTGTTTTGATTCCGGCAACTCTGCCGCCGAGCATTACGGGAGCAAGAATTTCGGTTTCATAAACAAATTTTACACCGCATTTTTCTGCATGAGCGATTATATGATTGTAAATATCCTTGCGTTCCATCTGAATCTCGAGCTGATCCTCGGGAACATGCTGCTTCAGTTTTTTGTTCCTCGACGGGCTGAAAAAAGTCATATCGTTTTTCAGCCGATATTTATCCTCAGGCGGCATTTCCATTCCGCAGGCAAGAAGACCCTTGCGGTCAAAAATATCCGTCCAGTCGTAGCCCATGTCCTCTCGCTTGTTTTTCTCATAAACGGTGATGTCAAAGCCGTGTTCGGCCAAGATTGCGGCTGCGGCAATTCCGCCGTGTCCGCCACCGGCAACTATAATCTTTTTCCCCATTTTACACCCTCCTTATTCGCAGTCTTCGATGAGACCGTAATATCTTGCATACCAGTACGGGTGAGTGAAATTGATGCAGGTCTTGAGAACGAGGCCTTTGTCTCCGCCTGTTCCCGGGAACATTGTGTAAGCGGTCGGATCATCGGATTTTTTGAAAATCTCCTGAGCAACATCCTCTGCACCGCTGTCAACGGTGAATCGGTTGCTGTCATTGCTTGTTATTCTTCTTTCATGTGCCGGCAGCGGTTCGTAAAGCTGTGGCGGCATGCCAAGCTCTGCCGGAGACATATCCCACTTTAAATCCTTACGGTAGCTGTTATAAAGAGGCCACATAACCTGATCCATCGGCATATCCATAAGCTCGTCGATGCAATCGTCGGCATTGTACCATTCGCCTGTGACGGCACCGTAAACAAAGTTAAAGAAAGCGTTTCTCTCGACCTTTTCGTCCTCCCAGTGATGAGTGAGACCCATAGCAAAGATTGAACGAAGGTTCGGGTCGTCCGTGTATTTCATCAGGAGCGAAATCATCAGGAAATCGTGATTATCATCAATATGAAGAAGGTGTCCGTCGGGAATCTTATATTGCATAAGGTTCATTGCAAAGTGCTTTTTGCCGGCAAATTCAACAAAAAGCTTCTCATATTTTTCGTCGCCCGTTATGTGATAGCCTATCTTGAGGAATGTAAGCATCTGGAGCGAATTTGTACCTTTTTCGTAAATCCATTTGTGGTCATTGTTGAGAAGATCGGGATCCCAGTTTGCCCATGTTGTCGGCAGACCGTCGGAGTCAACAAGATGGAAATTGTTATCGATGATATGATCGAGAATCTTTTTAACCGTTTCGGCGATGAGCTTCTTTTCTTCATCATCGGCAACAAGGTCAAAATAATTTGCATAGCAATAGAAATGACCCACGACCTCATCGGATGATGTCTCGCCGAGCCATTCACATTCTCTGCCCTCGGCGTCCTTTGTAACATGCCATTCATGGCGTGCGCCTGTGCCGTAGTCAACAGCGTCCGAATATCTGATAGCACGGGCAAAGAAGCCCTCAATGCCGGTTATTTCCGTCAACTTTATCATAGCGAGCAGGCTTCTGTGAGCATCCTTGCGAACCTCAGGGTCTTTTGTGCAGGCATATTCAAAGCAAAGAGCCGCTGTGTAGAGACCTGTCCAAAGGCCTTCATTGTCAGATGCGAGAATATTGCCCTCGTCGGTTGAAATGACACCCTCATGCTCAAGGTCGCGGTCAATAACGTAGCCGTGGCGAACGTTATATTTTTCCGTCTGTGCACGAAGCTCATTTGCCTTTTCTCTGAGCGATATCATTCTTGTTTCAAAAAGGCTGATTCCCTTGTCTGTCGAAACGCAAACCGATCCGTCGGGAGAAATTGCAACGCCCGTTGCGTTCGGGCTTGGAAGCCAGCGCTTGTAGCCGTAATATGAGAGACGGCCGTTGTGCTGGTGAATAAGACCCGTTGTTGTCGAGAAATATTTGTCGCCGTTTTCTGCGATTGCCATACCCGTTATATGTGCATCCGGCAGGCCGACGATTTTTGAATGATCAAGCCAATAGCTATTGTCATCATAAACACAAACACCCTTGTCCGTGCCGACCCAAATGCTGCCGACAGGATCCATGTAAAGGCAGGTGACTGTATTGCTGAGAATTCCGGTGACGCCTTCCATAAGCTCCGACCAGTGCCAACGTTTGCCGACAAGAGCGTGAAGCCCGCCGCCTGCCGTGCCGACATAGACCTTGTTGTTCTTATAAACGGCAAGACAACTGCCCTTGCCCGGAACGCCGATTTCAATGTCATATCCGTTTTCGCCGAGCTTGTAGAGAACACTCTCGGTCAAAATCCATGTTGCACCGTCAAGGTCAACCTTGATATCAACGAGCTTGGAGCTGAACTTATTTTCGGAAAGCTTCTTCTTGCCGTCAAACTCAAGCATAGAGTCGCCTACTCCGACAAACATATGATTTTCGGCGTTGAAATAAACCATTGAGACAGCCGCATCCTTTACGCCTATTGCAACGGGGGAGAATTTCTCACCGTCGAAGCGTGCAAGCCCCTTATCCGTGCCGACAAAAAGAACGCCGTTGTTGTCGAAGCGCATCGCCGTAACATTGTCTGATTTCAGTCCGTCAGCCGTTGTAAAAACTCGCCGTGTGAGCTGCGGAAATTTATTTGTTTTAATAACTGTTCTGTATTGCTTCATTTAAACACTCCTATTCTTTTAGAAAGAAATATCCTTAATCGTTAATGTAGTCCTCAACGTTGAAGTCATCATCCTCATCTGTGCCGAAGCTGTCCTTTTCACCCTCGACTTCAGGAATTTGAGCGATAACCTCAACCTTGCGTCCTTGCGACCAAAGCGACGGGGTGATTCTTATTGTATAGCCGCAGCCGCCGGGAGTCAGCCACTCGTGCATCGGAGCTTGCGGAAGTCCAAAGAGTGTCAGAAGTGCCATGATAACTCCGCCGTGGGTGACGATCGCCGTGTGGGTAACACCGGTTTCAATAAGTCCGTCAACGATTTTGATAAATGCGTTTGCGATTCTGTTTGCAAATTCGTCGTTACTCTCGCCGAACGGAGGTTCAACACCTTTTTTGCCTGCCAGCCAGTCGGGGAAAACAGGGTGATCCTGCAATTCCTCTGCCGTCTTACCCTCAAACTCACCGAAGTTGTATTCAATAAGTCCGTTTATAAGAATAGGTTTACAATTCGGATAGATGATTTTCGCCGTTTGAGTGCAGCGTGAAAGCGGACTTGCAAAAACAGCGTCGACAGGCGGATATTTGTAGTCGTTTTTCATTTGCTCAATCTGAGCTATGCCCTCGTTGCTGAGCGGTTCATCAATGTGACCGACATATTTTCCGCTGACATTGCCCTCGGTCAGACCGTTTCGGATAAGTTGAATATAGTATGATTTCATATATTATTCCTTTTACCTACAATGCCCCGGCGCAGAATACACCGGGGACATTATTGTTTTGTAATTACTGAGTTGTTCAGCCTTTGAGAGTTTCCTTGTAAAGTCTGATATATGCATTTGCCGAACGGCCCCAGCTGAAATCGCAGTTGAGAGCACGCAGAACAAGCTCGTTCCAATCTCCGTTGTAATAGAGCGTAAGTGCACGGCGGATAGCATCGAGCATGTCGTGAGCGTTGTAGCTCTTGAACGTGAATCCGTTGCCCTTGCCGTCGCCGCAGTCTGTGATTGAATCTCTCAAACCGCCTGTTTCACGGACAATGGGAACTGTGCCGTAGCGAAGCGCAACCATCTGTGAAAGGCCGCAAGGTTCACTCTTTGACGGCATGAGGAACATATCGGCACCGGCATAGATTTTTCTTGCAAGCTCGGGAACAAATCCGATTCTTAAGCCCACCTTGTCAGGATATTTCTCGGCAATCCAGCGGAAATAGCTTTCGTATTCATAGTCGCCGGAACCGAGAACAACAAGCTGCATTTCCGATGTAGCGAGCAGCTCGTCAAGAATTCCCTTAACGAGGTCGAGACCCTTATGGGAAACAAGTCTTGTTACCATTCCGATTACGGGAACACCGGGTTTAACGGGAAGTCCCATTTCTTTCTGAAGAGCTTTCTTGTCAATCTTTTTGCCCGAAACATTGTCGGCGGAGAAGTTTGCCTTAATGCATTTGTCCGTTGCGGGATCATAGCCTACAGTGTCAATTCCGTTGAGAATACCGCTGAGTTTGTAACGGCGCTCGTTGAGAATTGAATCAAGGCCGTGAGAATACCACGGGTCAAGGATTTCATCTGCATATGACGGGCTGACGGTCGTAACCTTGTCGGCACATTCGATAGCACCCTTCATAAAGTTGATGCAGCCGTCATACTCAAGCAATGAAGCCTTATCGGCAGGAATTCCGAGAACGTCCTCAAGAAGCTCCTTGCCGTAAACGCCCTGATACTGAATATTATGAATTGTGAAAATCGTTTTTATATTTTCATAACCCGGAGAGTTTGCGTACATTGCCGAATAGTAAACGGGAGTGAGAGCCGTCTGCCAGTCGTTGCAATGAATGATGTCGGGCTTGAAATCAATATAAGGAATTATCTCAAGAACGGCACGGGAGAAGAAAGCAAATCTTTCCGCATCGTCGTAGTGGCCGTAAATCGTGTCACGCTTGAAATAATACTGGTTGTCAATAAGATAATATATAACGCCGTTGTGCTTTGCTTCAAAAATTCCGCAATACTGACGTCGCCATGCTACGGGAACAGAGATGTGAGTGATAAACTTCATCGTGTCCTTAAGCTCCTGCTTGATTGTGTCGTACATAGGAAGAACAACACGGCAGCCGATAAGCCTCTTTCTCAGTGCATGCGGCAGAGAGCCTGCAACATCACCGAGTCCGCCGCTCGCAATGAACGGGAGCGCCTCTGAGGTGGCATATAAAACTTTCATCTAAATCATCCTTTCTTAAAAGCAATACCGTTAGATTTGCGGCATGTTTTAGATAACTATTCCCTTTCCGATAAATACAGGGAACTTGACATCGCCCGAAAGATTTTTGTTGGGCTTGATAACAACATTTTTGTCCGCAATAACGCAGTTGAGCTTGACGTCGTCGCTGATATATGTGTTCTGCATGAGCACGCAGTTTTTAACCACAGCACCCTTGCCGATATGAACGCCTCTGAAAAGAACGCTGTTTTCAACCGTACCCTCGATTACACAGCCGTCGGCAATGAGTGAATTCGATGCGTTGGAATCGAGACCGTAGATAGCCGGAACATCATCCTTAACTTTTGTGAATACCGGCTTCTCTTTGGAGAAGAGAGCCTTGCGGTTTTCTTTCTTGAGAAGATCCATGTTTGCTTCAAAGTAGCTCTGAATTCCGTCGATGACCTTAACATAGCCGTCAAACTCGCATCCGTAAATTTTCAGCGACTTAATGTTCTTCTGGAGAACATCCTCGGTGAACGAATGATAGCCGAGGCCGATTGCTTCCGAAATAAGTCTTTCAAGAAGAGACTTTCTCAAGAAGATAACGTTGAGCGAATAGTTTGCATCTTCGTCGCTGCGGCGGCTTATTGATGTGATTCTGCCGTCATCCGAAAGCTCAAATTTTGTAAGCTCTCTTATTGCCGGAGCAGGTGAATGCTTGTAGGCAATAGTGATGTCTGCACCTGATTTTTCGTGACGCTCAAACATATCGGTAAAGTCAACATTATATATAGCGTTGCAGTCGGTCATGAGGACATACTCTTCCTCGGAATTGCGAAGGAAATTCATTGCGCTTGAAATCGCTTCGATTTTGTTTTGATAAATACCGGTTGTGCCGATGTTAAAAGGCGGAAGAAGATAAAGTCCGCCGTTTTTACGGGAGAGATCCCATGCTCTGCCGTGACCGACATGATCCATGAGGGACTGATAATTGCTCTTTGTAATGATGCCGACCTTGCCGATTCCGCTGTTTACCATTGCGGAAAGCTGGAAGTCGATAAGGCGATAGCGGCAGCCATAAGGCACGGAACCCATGGAGCGAACCGATGTTATCTCGCTGAGATAATTATCGTATGTATTTGAAAAAATAAGTCCGAGTACATTATTTGCTCTCATTGCTTACGCCTCCTTTACATCTTCGCCGATCATTGCTTTCGGCTCAACTGTTGCGCCCTTGCCTATGTTGACACCCATTCCGACAACGGAAACGCCCCAATCGTTAAGATTTTCCATTTCCTCGGGTCGCTTGCCGACTCTTGCGTTTTCATCAACGGTAACATTCTCGGCAACGATTGCATACTGAACAACCGCACCCTTTTTAATTACACTGCCGGGCATTACGATTGAATCTTTGACTACTGCGCCTTCTTCTACGGTAACATTTGCAAAGAGAACGGAGAAGTCAACCTCGCCCTCGATCTCGCAGCCCTCGGCAACCATTGAATTCTGAACCTTTGCGGTGTCGGAGACATAGTGAGGACCTGTGATCGGGTCTTTTGCGTATATTCTCCAGCTTGTGTCCGTCAGGTCAAGGTCAACTTTCGGATTGAGCAGATCCAGGTTAGCTTCCCAAAGGCTGTCGATAGTTCCGACATCTTTCCAGTAGCCGTCAAATTCGTAGGCGAAAAGCCTCTCATGAGCGGCATGCATTGCAGGGATAAGATCCTTGCCGAAGTCGTTGCTTGAATTCGGGTTGGCTTCGTCATCAAGCAGGTATTGTCTGAGCTTTTTCCAGGAGAAAACGTAAACGCCCATTGAAGCTTTATTGGAACGGGGATTCTTCGGCTTTTCCTCAAATTCGGCAATCGAACCGTCATCATTGACGAGCATAAGTCCGAAGCGTGAAGCCTCCTCCCACGGAACCTCAAGCATGGCTATTGTGCAGTCCGCATTCTTCTCCTTGTGGAAAGAAAGCATCTTGGAATAGTCCATTTTATAGATATGGTCGCCCGAAAGAACGAGAACGTATTCGGGGTCGTATCTGTCGATAAAGTTAATGTTCTGATAAATGGCATTTGCTGTGCCCTTGTACCATTCGGTACCCGATATCTGCTGATAGGGGGAGAGAATGTGAACGCCGCCGTCGGCACGGTCGAGGTCCCAGGCCTGTCCGTTTCCGATGTAGTCGTTCAATTCAAGCGGCTGATACTGGGTCAGAACACCGACGGTATAGATGCCGGAATTCACGCAGTTTGAAAGAGGGAAATCAATAATTCGGTATTTTCCGCCATAAGGAACGGCGGGCTTTGCAATGTTCTTTGTCAGAATACCGAGGCGGCTTCCCTGTCCGCCTGCAAGAAGCATTGCGATACATTCATGTTTTCGGGACATTACTATTCCTCCTTTATTTGCAGACCTTATCGGTCGTGATTTTTTTTGTTGTTTTTCTCTTTGCCGGCGGTGTCAGATAGATAACGCTCAATCCCGCAAGGTCAAGTGCTATGCTGTTGTCAAAGCCGTGCATCGGAATTTTTTCGCTTTTAACTTTAACTGCGGTTCCTTTGCCGTTTCCGCCGAATTCCTCGGCGTCTGTGTTGAGGAGAACCTTATAAGTTCCGGCTCTCGGCACGCCGATTCGATATCCGTTGCGCTCAACATTGGTGAAGTTGCAAACCGCAATAATTTCTTTTTTATCTTTGTCGATTCTTCTGAAAGAGATAACCGAATTGTCAACGTCATCGTTGCTTATCCAGTTGAAGCCCTCCCAGTCGTAGTCAATCTGCCAAAGCGGACTGTGCTTCTTGTAAAGCTTGTTCAGCGTGCGGACATAGCTTTGCATCTGAGCGTGTTTTTCATAGTCAAGCAGCAGCCAGTCAAGTCCTTGCTTATAATTCCACTCAATGAATTGAGCAAATTCCTGACCCATGAAAAGAAGTTTTTTGCCCGGATGAGCCGCCATGTAAGCATAGAAGGCTCTTAACCCTGCAAATTTTTCATCATATTCGCCCGGCATCTTGCCGATCATGGAACATTTACCGTGAACAACCTCATCATGAGAAATCGGGAGAACAAAATTCTCCGAAAAAGCGTAGAAAAACGAAAATGTCAGGCAGTTGTGATTGAATTTTCTGAAAATTCCGTCCATTGAGAAATATTTCAGGCAGTCATTCATCCAACCCATGTTCCATTTGAAATTGAATCCGAGTCCGCCGTCGCAAACAGGCTTTGAAACCAATGGCCACGAGGTGCTCTCCTCGGCGATCATCATGACGTCCGGATGTTCACGGAAAATCAAGATGTTAAGATCCTGCAAGAACTGAACCGCCTCAAGATTTTCTCTGCCGCCGTTTTTGTTGGCGATCCATTCGCCGTCGTTTCTGCCGTAGTCAAGATACAGCATTGAAGCGACTGCATCGACTCTGAGTCCGTCAACGTGATATTTTTCGAGCCAAAACATTGCCGATGAGGTAAGGAAGCTTCTGACTTCATTACGACCGTAGTCGAAAATTTTTGTGCCCCACTGCAAATGCTCACCCTTACGAATATCTTCGTATTCATAACAGCTCTGTCCGTCAAATTCAAACAGGCCGTGTGCGTCCTTCGGGAAATGAGCCGGAACCCAGTCAAGAATTACGCCGATTCCCTCCCTGTGGCACTTGTCAACGAAGTACATGAAGTCCTTCGGCTCTCCATAGCGTGAGGTCGGTGCGAAATAGCCCGTTACCTGATATCCCCACGAACCGTCAAACGGATGCTCACATATCGGAAGCAACTCTATATGAGTATAACCCATATCCTTGACGTATTTTGTCAATTCGTCTGCTAACTGACGATAGGAAAGAAAATTTCCGTCGTCGTGCTGCTTCCATGAACCTGCATGTACTTCGTAGATGTTAACGGGGCTTTCATAAATATTAGCGGATTTCCTTTCGGTCATCCATTTCTCGTCTTTCCAGTTGTAGCCGTCAATGTCGTAAAACTTTGAAGCGGTTTCGGGTCTGGTCTCGGCATGGAATCCGTAAGGGTCGGCTTTGTAGCGAAGCTCACCCGACTGAGTGGTTATACAATATTTATAATTATCAAATTGCTTTATTCCTTTAATTTTGCATTCCCAAACGGCATTGTCCGAGAGTCTTTTCATCGGACTGGCTTCGGGATCCCACTCGTTGAAATCGCCTACCACGCTGACCGCCGCCGCATGGGGCGCCCAAACACGGAACACGACCTCGTTTTTACCCGCACGGTGCGAACCGAGGAATTCATAAGCCTTTGCGTTCCGACCCTGATGGAAAAGGTAAAGGGGAACGTCGTTTACACTTGTTTTTTTCTGTTTCATTGCGTCACCTCGACAAACAAAGAAATAATTATTGGTATTATATTCTTATACATTATATATTGTATCAAAAATAAAAGTAAAATTCAAGTCGTCTTTGATTATTATATTCAAATCAAATGTAGAAAATTGTGACATCATTTGTGTACTTTGTTACAAAAACAGTCGTGATGCAACCCCGAGCATGCGATTCGAAAGAAAAGTTTAAGAAAAAAACAACAAAAAACGAATACAAACGGTTGCTTGACGCAGAAAAGAAAGAAGCGGCATTTATAATTTTAATGTCTGCTTCAAGAATAATTGAGACGAAAAAGTGAAATCAGAGCATATTTTCGGGCTGCAAGGGAAAATTCAAATTTATTTTATTACAAAAAAGAAAAACGCTTCAAACGGCAAAAAATATATGCCTGAAAAAAGCCACAAATGATTCTAATTTAGAATTAATAAACAACAAAAAATTTCAAAAAAATTAAACAATATTTGTACAACTATACAAAATTGCTCAAAAAGGGGGTGTGACAAAAAATACAAATTTGTTATTTTTGTCACACTATTGCTTTTTTATAATACAGGTAGTAAAATATCCCTGTAATGAACATTTCGGCGAAAACATGCCGATTTGATGCGGATAGCAACCGTTTTTTTGTGTGCATTTTGGATTATTAATCCATCGGTTCTTATCCGAAGTGAAGCCCTGGTCGGCAGCCCCGATCTATGCTTCACGGGGGAGGTTAATATAACTATAGTGTAAAGGCGAAATGCAGATCCCCCGATCCGCACTTCGCCTTTAGACGTTATATGACAAAAAATGTTAATCTCCGAAATCAGTTCAATTCTTTAAAAAATATGGACTTGACTTTAAAAGACTTCCTTCGACAGATAAACTGCTTGATGATATGATTTCCCGAATAGATTTAAAAACTTTTTGGAATCTATTTAAAAGCGGAGGAAATATTGCTAAAACACTTAGACCAATTGTTGCCAGTCCCCTCTATGATTGGATAAAGAGGGGAGCGAACAGGTATTACATATCAAGAAATTGATTCTCTCTTAAGTGTGATAGACGATGCAGCAGTTGCTTTAATAAATAATAGTAGTCTACTTGCAACAGCAATGTATAATGATAATGCAAGTAGATTGTTTGCCCCACATTTTCCAAAAACTACATTCGCCTGGATTAAGGCGAGTCCGGAAATGATAACAAGAAAAACCACATATACAAGGGTTATATATAATTGTCCAGTAGATATAAAAGTATATGATTCCAGCAATTGTCTTGTAGCAGCAATAGTTAATAATGTTCCACAAGATATTCCAAACTCAACAATTAGTTCCTATGTTGATGTAAATGAACAAAAAATTTTTTGTTTACCAGATGATGAAAATTATAGATTTGAAATCACGGGAACCGACATTGGAACCATGACCTGTTCTTATGAGGATTATGATTTCTCATTAGGCAGAGAAACAAAAGTTGAAAACTACTACAATATTCCAGTTGATAGAGGAACAAAAATTACAGCAACAATTAAGGCAAAGAAATTTTTCAAAGAACAGTTAGATGTTTCTCTTTTAAAAGATGGCAAAATTATCAATGCTTCGGAAAATGTTGATCCTGAGAAAGATATGCACATAGTTACTGTAAATTCGAATGTAGAAACAGGTGTTGTCTTGGGAGGTGGCACATTCATTAAAGGAAAATTTTGCAAGGTTACTGCATTTGAAAGTGATAAAAATTCATTTATAGGCTGGTATATTAATGGAAAGCTTGTTTCATCGGAGTTGGAATATAGATTTTTGGTTGAAAATGATGTGACAATTGTTGGATGTTTTGAAGAAAAAAAGCTACTTCAAAAGTCGAGTCTATTTCAATTAGTGATAAGAAAGTCAAATACAAAGAATTAATTCTGCTTGTTCCACAAATAAAAGCAGATGATGATATTACGTATTCAGTTAAATATATCTCTTCAAACCCGAAAGTTGCGACGGTTGACAAGAACGGCAAGGTCTATGCTGCAAAGAAAGGCAGTGCAACTATCACCTGCACCGTAACCGATTCCAACGGCAACACTGTTTCCAACACATGCAAGGTAACGGTCAAATACTCCTTCGGTCAATGGCTGATCAAAATCCTCCTCTTCGGCTGGATTTGGGATTAATCGTCGCAAGACAAACAACTAAATGAAAATGACCGCTCTCATTTTGAACTGCCCCAGATTGTGCAGACAGTACAAAAGCCATCCCTTATGGTGCAAATA
>OLRV01002491.1_pt1 | contig 13988 bp, 20 predicted proteins | sample 1672421 | NCBI WGS metagenome assembly OLRV01 (sample SAMEA3136684, study PRJEB25190) | human gut metagenome | biome: human gut; feature: human-associated habitat; material: faeces | place: Austria | collected 2013
ATCTTATAATATAATTATCTATTTCAAAAGAAATAGTTAAGAAAGTAAAACAGGAGAATACTTAGATGACTATTAGGTTTGCAGATCGTCATAATGATGGTACGATTTCAGATATAGCGTTCGATGAGATTCTGCTGAATCAGAAACGAACTCTGAATTTCAAAGACTTAAAGTATGACGTATATTTAGCAGCAGGGTTTTTTAATGAATCTAAGCTTAAGGCTCATGACATGCTTCAGCATCTTCTGGAAGATGAACTTGGTCTGACAGTATTCGTACCAAAACGTGATGCCCCTCAGATTCCAGCTAATCCGACTCAAGCTCAGATGGATGCGAATTTCAATGAAGACGTCAAAGCTATCGAACAGTCTCTGTTCATGGTGGCATCGACAGAAGGACTTGATTCTGGAACGATCTGGGAAGCTGGATATGCATACAAAGCTGGAGTCAAGACATTTGGATACGCTCCACTTCTTCCTGAAGGTGTCAAGTTCAATCTCATGCTTGCCAATTCTATGCAAGAGGTCTTTCTGAATGACGAAGACTTCTTGAACTATTTCAAGAACGGTAAGCTTCCAGCGAAAGTGCTGGTGTTCTGATGTCTAGAAAAAGTCTAGCTAAGTATTCGTTCGATGGCATAGACTTCGTCTATCCAGAAGGCGCATCTAAGTATCCGACAGTCGAAGAGTTTCTTGCTAGGCTTCCTGCAGGATGCAAGAAAATCGTTAAAGAATGCTATTCTGATCCTGATGGTTCTGTCTGGTGTCAGCTGAAAGACGATTGGTATTCTGCTGATGACCAGAGTCTGCTTCTAGTCTGCAATGAATCAGAACAAGAATCACTCGATGAGATGAGTGCCGCGTGTCTTGTATCTGGAGACGTCTACAAGCTTGACGATGAAGGCGTTAAGAACTGGCTTCACTGACTTTCTGATAGAATTACGACGTTTATCTCTGTGTTTGCGAAAATTCATATATTATTAATTATCCATATATGATACCTCGTAAACACAGAGATATCAAAGAATTACTTCTAGGACATACTAATGACATTTATAGACTTTGAAAATTACAAGAACAACAGATATGACCATCAAGTCAAGTCTGAAGACTTTGACAATGATCATGCTATCGACAAGATGACTGCAGTCAGCCTGCGATACGAACTAGAAGAGAGTACATTCGATCTGCTAGACCAAGACTATGTATATCGCTGGAATGGCAGGCGCATGATCAAGTCTCAGAATCTGGCAGAGCATCAAGCTCATACAGCTCAGTATCTGATAGCTCTGTTCTCTGTATTCAAAGTCCCAGAAGACATTCAGCTCGAAGCTCTGAAACGAGCTGTAGTTCACGATCTGCCTGAGACTGAGCTTTGCGACATACCATACCCAGTTCATGTCAAATACCCAGAGATCTCAGAGGCATATGACAAAGCAGAACGAGATGTCTGGCATGACAAGTATCCACTGTATCGGTCTAATGTCGAAAAGGGATCGACCGCATGGCTTCTAGTCAAGATCGCAGATCGTCTAGATCGCATCAACTTCCTGTACGACGAGACTCAGCTTGGCAACGATTCTGACTACGTCGTTCAGTCTTTGTCTGATGAGAGAGATGCTGTCGAAGACTTGATTGTCGAGCTTGGAGACAGACTTGAAATGCTTCACAAATAGCTTAGAATGTATATGGTCTATGATATAATAGAATATAGGAAAGGTAATCAAGAGAATACTTTTGATTACCTTTTTCGATTACTTTAGCACATATCAGAATGTAGAAAAGAGCTTTCTGTGAAAGACGCTTTCGATCAGACTTTGAAAGTTCAGCGCCATGGACAAATCAACGTCAAAGATGTCAAGTCTGGCACACAAATCGTATCATTCAACAAGTATCTGATGGCAGAGTCTTCTAACATCACGTATTCTTCTGTTGATGTGTCAGACTTGACAAGACTGTCATTCTATGATGGCACTTCTGTAGTGCTGCCATCTGACTGGCTTGTCTATGACACTACTTGGAAAGAGTTCAAGAAAGTCAGAGACATTTCTAAGAACGATGTCCTGAAAGCGTACAGTGGCAAGCGAACTGTGTCATCTGTAGAAGATCTTGGCAGAGAGACATTCCAAGACATTGTTTCAGCAAATCACAGAATGTATGTGAATGACATTGCTGTAATGACGCACTGATTCTTATGATGAAATTTCGATTTTACTTCTGAGTCAAGAATACGATATAATATACTTAATAAGCAAACGATTCAGAAAGTTAATCGAGAGAACACTTAGAATGGCATTCTACATAACAGATCTGAAACCGCACAAAGACGATTTCTATCTGAAGCTTCCAAATCTGAGGTCAGTTGTGAACAAGCATGCAAAAGCTGCAATACACGTACCAGTATTCGACAAAGACTTTCTGATTGTCAAAGACGATGAGTCAGAAGACCGATATTCTGTCTATGTCAAAGACTCGAACAAGTATCTGGCTACGATCTATGCTTATGCAGATTCATGGCGAATCATTCTAGACCATAAAGCTTTTCAGCATGTCGACATATTCTGTGGAAACTTCTCTGAATCTGTAGACTTTGTAGCTGCTGTATTCGCACCATTGCTTGGAGATGACAATGACAGAGCTTGAGGAAAGTCAGAAAAGGCAGCTTGACGCTGCTCAGAAGCTTATTGAATCATATGACAAGCAAGTCAAAGACTTGAAGGCTAAGCTTGCACTGTCAGATTCTAAGTTCAAAGCTCTAGCGACTAAGGGCGTAGTCTTCAGTTCGTATTCTGATCTGAAACGAGCAGCTAATGTCTATCAGTCAAAGTACTTCTGGCTTATTGATGATGACAGTCTAGAACTGTATGAGCTAAATCTGACTACGAAACAGCTGAAACGAACATCGTCATATACGATAAAAAGTCTTGCATGATAATTGGGAGAATACTTCCGATATCATCAACAATAACTGAAAAGCACAAAAACTGAACAAAGAAGAGAAGGAACCAAGAGAACTGCCATGTCTAAGCATGTTGGGCGATTCTTGATAAAGACTAGACAAATTGGAAGCTTGTTCTGGCATACTGAACGCAATCTGTCGAACAGTAGTTTTGACGATTCTGTCAGAATAGCTAGAACGATAGCTGGCGATCCGTATACTGGCAAATATGTCAGAATATACGATACTGCTACACTTAAGACGGTATATCGAAATCGAGTTTGTCGAGACAGCATATCTCATTGGTGGGGATGGGACTCGAATTTCATGGAATTCGAGCTGTGGTCTTGACATGGATCTGCAGTCAATAGTTCTGATATTGCTTACAGTACTGATAGCATATCTGTTTAGAAATGAAACGAAGTAAACAAGGAGAACACATCATGAGCACTATGATCTATTCTGGAAAGACTAAGTACGACATCTACGTAACATATCTTGAAGATGGCGAGTCTAAGACAGAGAAGTTCATTGAAGCTGTTGACGAGTTCAGTGTAGAAGTCGGAATTCAGGGCTTCACACTAGCTTGGAAGAAAGATGGCGAATACTCTGAGGAAGACTTCTCGAACTATATGGATGTCAAAGTCTTGCAGTCAGACTCTAAGTCAGAAAAGTCAGACTTGACAGATGTCAAAGATGTTGAGACTGACAAGCAAGAGACCGATTCTGAAGACAGTGGAGAGACTGTTCCAGTGATCTGCGAAAGCTGTCTAGACAGATACGTACGTCATATCGTGCACGAAGAACTAGCAAATCATTTTGTTGCTTTTGGGCTAGGCATGTTCGATGTCGTGTGTAATTATGACGAGAATGAAGAGGACTGATGACAGCTCGTTCTGACAAGCATTACGATCTGTCTATATCTACTGACAATATCGGCACGTATATAGAGCTGATCGATCCAGAAGACACTTCTGACAGAGTCAGATCTGCATATCTGTCTGCTGAATCGATAGTCGAGATCGCATTCTCGTATCGACAGGGGCAGTCTAAGCTCGAATATGCTAAGCGAATGCTTCAGCAAGAGCTAGAAGATACGAAGACAAAGTGTGAAGAGCTCAGTAAGTGTCCTGTCTGTAAGTCAGATCTAGTCATCGACAAGCAGCAGAACAATGTGACTGGCAATGTCTTGTGGACATGCATTTGCAGCAAAGACGTCAGTCATGCATCTGTAGCAGCTACTACATCTGAAGAACTGTCTGCTGTATGGGCTGGATTCGTGTCAGCTTGGCATTCTATGCATGCTGCTGCAGAACAAGAACAGTCTGATGCAGATAGGTCTGAAAGTTCAGAAAGTGTTGGAGAATGAACATTCTGAAAACGTACGATGGCAGATATGCTAAGTACTCAGACTATGTTCAGGGGTACGCTGTAGCTGGCCATCTGAAGACATTCTTCGACTTCAAGACACTGTCATGGCACATATGTATAGATCCAGTCTTGCATGTCTCTACGACAGATCCAGTGTATGTCTATGACAAAGATCTGGCAGACAGAATCATGACAGTTTCAAAGTACGATTTCGGCAATGAGAAGCAGTTCTTGAATGCTTTGCACAATATCAAGTTCTATGATTCAGAACAAGACTACAGGGACAAGAACAGATCGCGATGACAGATGACAAGCTAGCAGACGCTCTGTCTCCACGAGTCAAGAAAGAGACTTTGTCAGAGACAGAGCACTACATTCTGAATGTTGTCAGATATGACACAGAACGTCTGCACGAAGACACATACAAGATAGAACGCAAAGACAGCATCAAATACGACAGTAACTGGCCAGACATGACTCAGAACAAGACTCGTGACGGTCTTGCAGTGATGACTCCAGTCTATCACTATCATACTGTCGAAGCATTCAAGAACTACGCAGACATCATGATGCAAGTTTATAGAGAGGCTGTCAGGCTGAAGGAAGCTATTGACAGAGACATGGCAGAACACAGATGCTGACAGTCATATATGTCATAGCCATATCAGCTATAGCTTGCATATTCGCATACTATGTCATGTCAGATAAGTGACTGAGACTGGACGACAAAAAGACAATGAACTTCATACTTCTTTGCATAATAGTCATAGCAGTTCTGATGCTAGTGAAGTCTGTGCATCTGAAAGCTCCAAGACCAGTCAAGTCTGAATCTGTAGAAGCAGATCTGAGACCGTGTTCTAGATGCCATTCTCAGCCGACATTGCACTGTTCTCATTCTGACTCTACGACTACATACTTGCTATGTTCGTGCGGACGTACAGCATCTGTCAATGGCATGCCTGTACCGTCAAATCTGAAGCTTCTGTATGAGACTTGGAACAAGATACAGTCTGAATACTGACATATGTTGTCTGAGAACCATTCTTATGAATTTTACATTTGAACAAGAATAGTATATAATATAATTATCCTATTCAAATATAAAATGAATCAGAAAGGAACTCTGAATTACTATGAATGACTTCGACAAGTATATAGTACAGCAACGCAAACACCATTTCTGGATTACTGTAGAGACTTCAGCTACAAAGAAGTATGCTGAAGCATATGCAAACGTTGCTGCTACAGAACAGAATCCGACACGAATCATGCAGTTCAGTCAGCGCAAATATGAGACTGTCTTAGCAAACATAATATCGACACTAGTCTTGATGGTTGTCGCTATCATATCGCATTTCACCCAATGGCCTGAACTTGCAGCAGTCACAAGCATTCTGTTCTTTGCAATGCTGACATATACTCTGTTTGTCATCTGCCATAGGAAGAATGACGGTCTGTTCTGGTAGAGTACGAATGAGATTTGACGAACTGTCTAACAGAGATCAAGAACGCATCAAGCTTGCACAGAGACTAGCCTCGATGTCTGAAAGCAATACGCGTACACGTCATGGCTGCATCATTGTCAAAGCTGGCAATGTCATTGCTGCTGGTGTCAATCAGTATCGCAACAATCCGAACTTGTTCGACTTCACTTTAGACAATACAGACTGCATATCTGTACATGCTGAAGAGGCTTGTCTGAAAGCTCTGAGCCATCAAGCTAGACATTGCACAGCATACATTGCTAGACTGAACAGTGCTGACATGACAGCTATGTCAAGACCCTGTGACAGATGCATGAGACAGCTGAAAGACGCTGGAATAGACAAGCTAGTATATACGACATATACTGGCGTAGAGATAGAGAGAATATGATGTCTGGCATAGCCTTTGCTATCAAATTCATAGTTCTGCTAACAGCATTCATAGCTGGCTTTTCAGTTGCAATATACGCTTCTGCATCAGTTGTCGCAGCTTTCAGAAAGCTTTTCAATGCTAACAAGAACAAGAACGCTAGATCAGTCAGATCTAATGAAAATGAGAAAGAGAATCTAGAATGAGCATGAGGAACTCAGCTGTCTGCAAGCTTTGTGGACATACTGGTCCAAAGACAGAGATGTCTAAGACTAAGAACAGCCAGGGCTTCATCAATGGATATGAGCACAAAGACTGCAGCGAATACAAGGCATATCCGACTACAATAACGCAAAACAGTCTTAGCTATCGCAACTGCAATCTGAAAGAGATCTGACATACTATGACACTAGAAGAAATGAAAGCACTGTCACCTGCAGACTGCATATCGATAGCTGAAGATCTAGTCGATACAGCCGCTGCAGAATACATACAGAAAGCTCATGTGTATGCACTTCTAGCGATAGCTAAAAGCTTGCAGAACAATTCTGACACAGCTCGTAGCTTGTGCGTCCCATATCATGTCAAATCGCATATAAAAGCAGAACAGGACATCGAAGAATGAACAAGAAAGACATCAGAAATGCCAAGCATCTGAATCGAGACATGGAGCATGAATACAATCTAGACAGTCCTATGAAACAGTCTAAGTCGTGGTTGCTGTACGCTTTCATAACATTCGATTCGATATTGGCAAGTATAGCGATCATCATCTTCATGTACTTGTTCATGGACTGACAGAGCTAGTACAGAAAGACAAATAGAATGAAGCAAGACAAAGACATTCTAGAATGGCTGACGAATGAAGAGCTAGATGGCTCAGACTTTGTCATCACATCATTCAGCAGAAATCCGATCGAAGTCAAGTTAAGTCTTGACAAGACTACGAATATCGTATCAGCTAGATCTGTCTATGACACAGATGGCAATCTGATGATACCGAACGTCAGGACAGATACGCTGTATCAGTGGATCTGCACAGATGACAAGATTCTGTCTAAATACATCAAGAATGCTCAGTTCGGAAAAGCTGCAGAACAGATATCTGTTGGCGATGAAGTGCTGTTCTATTCTGACGATGATGACAGTGACAGTCTGACATTTGGTGAAGTGACAGAAGTCGATCCAAAAGGCGAATTGCTGACAGTGGCGCCTACAGACAGACACACTCACAGAATGCTAGATGTGTCTACTGCGTACTGGATGGAAGTTGACATCGATTGCATAGACCATCTGTGGCATTTTGACAAGATCGATGTCAAGTCTGGCTTGTATGTGCTGAACGATCCAGAAGAAGCTTTTTTGCAGTTCGTATCAGTATGGTATGAGAACAGCAAAGTCAAAGCTGTCAAAGTATCTGTTGAAGATTTGGGCAGCAAGCTCAATGACAAGCCAATGATGCAGTTCAAGTATTCGTTCTTGAAGCCATATGAACTGAAAGAGCTGCTTCAGCAGAATGTTCTGTCTGAAGTCGTAGAACCTGCACGATACATCATAGGAAGCTTTCGCTGAATTCTGATGTCTGCTGAACGACTGCTAGAACTGGTTGTGCTAGTCTTTCTGTACGTCTCAGCGTTTCAATGGCTGATCGGCGGCATGCTCTGCGGCTGCGGTATCGGCATCACGCTCTGGATGGGCGGCACGTCGGGCGGCATGGACGTCATCGGCATGATGCTCCTCAAGCGCGGCTCGCATACCTCCATCGGCCATGTGAATCTGATCTGGAATCTGGCGCTCTACGCCATCTGCGCAGCCGCGTTCAACCTGTCGACGGCGATCTATTCGATCCTCTTCTCGTTCATCTCCACCACGGCGATGGATAAGCTGCACATGCAGAACATCAACGTCGAGGTCACGGTCGTCACGAAGGTCCTCAGCCCCGAGATGGAGCACGAGATCCTCGTTGACCTGCACCGCGGCATCACGCGCTACGAGGGCGTGGGCGAATACACCGGCCAGCCGGTGCACATCTTCTATATCCTCGTCACCAAATATGAGATCAGCCGCCTGCGCGCCATCGTCTGCAAACACGACCCCCACGCGTTCATCGTCGCCAAAGACGGCGCGGTGGTCTATGGAAATTATAAGCGAAAGATCTGAAATAAGCAACCGAACGCCCCTCGGCTCCCCTTGCAGGGGCCGATTCCCCCTATCAGGGGGAAATGTCCCGAAGGGACAAAAGGGGCGCTTGGTTGCGTTTGGTGCTTCCTGCCTCTGATTTCAGGCGAGTGCCAATGTTTCAGGCGTCGTTCCACACGATAGTCACCTCACGGGCGTCTTGGTACGCGCCGCCTGATATGTAGGAATCAGTTTTATTATGAGTCATTGCCTTTGAATATTTGCAGCAAATAGAAGGTGCAGTCTGAGTTTGTCAGACTGCACCTTTTTGCGGGGAGGTTTTATGAATTTGCAGGCTCCAAGGCTCCCCTTGCAGGGGAGCTGGCAGCCGAAGGCTGACTGAGAGGTTGTCACAAATTCGAAACGACCTCTCCGTCTCGGCTGCGCCGAGCCACCTCCCCTGAAAGGGGAGGCTTGAGGTTGCGCCCCCCAAAGGCTTCCCCTATGAGGGGAAGCTGTCAGCCGTTAGGCTGACTGATGAGGTGGGCCGCGCCGCGTAGACGCAACTGCCTCCACCTCATCCGTCACGGCTCCGTCGTGCCACCTTCCCCTCATAGGGGAAGGCCTTTTACGACGCCTGCTCGAACTGGCTGTTGTAGAGGGCTGCGTAGAAGCCGCCGTGCTGCATGAGGGTGTCGTGGGTGCCGCTTTCGATGACGTCGCCGTCTTTCATGACGAGGATGAGGTCGGCGTTTTTGATCGTCGAGAGGCGGTGGGCGATGACGAAGCTCGTGCGGTTTTCCGTCAGCTGATCCATCGCGCGCTGGATGAGAAGCTCGGTGCGCGTGTCGACGGAGCTCGTCGCCTCGTCGAGGATGAGCATGGGCGCGTTCTGCAGCATGGCGCGGGCGATGGTCAGCAGCTGCTTCTGCCCGGCGGAGATGCTCGTGCTCTCAGACAGGACGGTGTCGAAGCCCTCGGGCAGAGAATGGACGAATTTATCCAGCCCGCAGGCGCGGCAGACCGTCTCAAGCTGCGCGTCGGTCACGCCGGGGAGGTTGTAGGCGAGGTTTTCACGGACCGTGCCCTCAAACAGCCACGTGTCCTGCAGCACCATGCCGAACAGGCGCTGCACATCCTCGCGCTGGATGTCCGTCGTCGGGACGCCGTCGATTTTGATGCAGCCGTCCGTCAGCTCGTAGAAGCGCATCAGCAGATTGACCATCGTCGTCTTGCCCGCGCCGGTGGGGCCGACGATGGCGACCTTTTGGCCGGGGGCGACGTGGGCGGAGAAGTCCTTGATGATGATCTTATCCGGGGAATCCGGGTAGCTGAAGCGGACATGCTCGAAATCGACCGCGCCGCGGATCGGGCGGGGCAGCTGCGGCTTTGCCTGCTCGTCCGGCAGCTCCTCGCTCGCGAGGAAGTCGAAGATGCGGTGCGCGGAGGCAGAGGCCGTCTGCAGGTTCGTCATACCCTGCGCGATCTGGGTCAGGGGTGAGGTGAACAGGCGCACGTACAGGATGAACGAGACGATGACGCCGATGTCGATGATGCCCTGCAGGGCCAGAATCGACCCCAGCACGCACACGGCGACATACGACAGGTTGCCGATGACGTTCATGAGCGGCTGCATGATGCCGGAGAGGAACTGCGAGCGCCAGTTGGCGTCGTAGACCGCGTCGTTGAGCGTGTCGAACTTCTCCCCGACGGGCGCTTCGGCGCGGGAGATGCGCACGACCTCGTGGCCGGAATACATCTCCTCCACATAGCCGTTCAGCGCGCCGAGGCTCTCCTGCCGGGCGGTAAAGTACCTCTGCGAGCGGGACATGATGAGCACCGTCAGCAGGAGCCCCACCAGCGTGATGCCCAGCGCGGCCAGCGCCAGACGCCACTCGGTCACGAACATCATGATGAGGCAGCCGATGAACTGCGTCGCGGCCGAGATGATCGTCGGCAGGCTGTTGGTCAGACCCTGCTGGAGCGTGGAGACGTCGTTGGTGATGCGGCTGAGGATATCGCCCTGCGCGTGGAAGTTGAAATATTTCTGCGGCACGCGGTTGATCTTTTCCGACAGCTCGCCGCGCATCCGGTAGGACATTTTGAGCGTGACGCTCGCCATAATATAGTGCTGGATGAAGCCGAACAGCGCGCTCAGCCCGTAGATGACGGCCAGCAGCACGCCGACGCGCGCCACCGCGGCAAGGTCGATGCCGCCGACCAGGCCCTCGGACATGAGCGTCGCGATCTTACCGACCTGATCCGGCCCGATGATGGTCAGCACGGCGCTGAGCGCCGCCAGCACCAGCGCGAGAAGGATCACGCCGAGGCTCTTCTGCAGATAGACCGTCAGACTGCGCAGCGCGCCCTTGAGGTCTGTTTTTTCCGTTGGACGCATGTTGGGTCTCATTTGGATGCGCCTCCTTTTTTGAGTTCTTCCTCGCTCAGCTGCGACATGGCGATCTCCCGGTAGACGGGGCAGGACGCCATCAGCGCGTCATGCGTGCCGAGCCCGGCGATCGCGCCGCGGTCGAGGACGAGGATCTGATCCGCGTGGCGGATGGTGCTGATGCGCTGGGCGACGATGATCTTCGTCGTGCCGGGCAGCTGCTTTGCAAGCCCTTCGCGCAGGGTCGCGTCGGTCTTATAGTCCAGCGCGGAGAACGAATCGTCGAAGATCAAAATCTCCGGCTTTCTTGCCAGCGCCCGCGCGATCGACAGCCGCTGCTTCTGCCCGCCGGAGACGTTCCGGCCCAGCTGCGCGATGGGGTGCGCGGCCTTTTCCGGGTAGCGGTCCACGAACTCTGCCGCCTGCGACAGCTGCAGCGCCTGCTGCAGTGTCTCGTCGGTATCCGCGGCTTCGCTCTGGCCGAAGAAAATATTGTCCTGCACGGTGCCGGAGAAGAGCACGGCCTTCTGCGTCACGTAGCCGAGTCTGTCGTACAGGGCGTCAAAGGTATAATCCCGCACGTCGACGCCGTCGACCAGAACGGTGCCCTGTGTCGCGTCATAGAACCGCGGGATGAGGCCGGCGAGTGTCGTCTTGCCGCTGCCGGTTGCGCCGATGATGGCGAGCGTCTGGCCACGTTCGACGCGGAAGCTGATATGCTCGAGCTCGTCGGCGGCTGCATGGGGATAGCGGAAGGAGACGTCGCGGAATTCGACCGTGCCGGTCTCGCACCCTTCGGTCTTCGAGCCTTCGACGACGTGGGGCTTCGTGTTCAGCACCTCGTTGATGCGCTCCGCCGAGACCTGCGCCTGCGGCAGCAGCATGAAGATCATCACGAGCATCATGAACGACATGACCACGTACGTCGCATACGTGCTGAACACGAGCACATTCGTGAACATCGTCAGCCGCCCGGCCATATCCGTCCGCGCGATCGACTCGACCAGCGCCGCGCCGACCCAGTAGATGGCGAGCGCGAGACCGTTCATGCCGAGGCCCATCGCGGGCTGCAGCAGGGCGAAAAGACGCTGGTTTTTCAGCTGCAGGTCCATCATATCGCGGCTCGGGCCGTCGAATTTCTTGTTCTGATAGTCCTCCGCGCCGAAGGCGTGTACGACGTTGATGCCGGTCAGATTCTCCCGGGCGACGCGGTTGATCTCGTCCGTCTTCTTCTGTACCCTGCGGAACCGGGGCAGGCAGCTCGACATGATGAGCAGCACCAGCGCGACCAGCGCCACGACGAAGCCTGCCGTCACGGCCGAGAGCGTCCAGCTCTTGCCGAGGATCTTGATCACGGCCCACACGGCCATGATCGGGGCCTTCATGAGCATCTGCAGGCCCATCGCGACGATCATCTGGATCTGGGTGATGTCGTTGGTCGTGCGCGTGATGAGGCTGGGGACGGAGAAGGTCTGCATCTCCTCGCTGCCCGCGTCCATCACGTGGTGGAACAGGTCGCGGCGCACGGAAAAGCTGAAGCCCGCAGCCGTCCGCGCGGACAGGTACCCGCAGCCGACGGCGAGCACGGCGCTGCACAGCGTGCACAGCAGCATTTCTCCGCCGACGGACAGGATATCGCCCGTGCTGCTGCCGGGCGTTTTGATGAGCTTGGTGAGCTCGGTCATATAGTCCGGCAGCCGCAGGTCAAAATAGACCTGCCCGACGACCAGGACCGCGCAGAGCAGCGCCATCAGCGCTTCGCGTCTGCGCATACGTTTGAGTAGCTGGATCATGGGTTCTGGATCTCCGTTCTTTTGGATTTTTCGGCGCGGATCTGCTCGATATTGCGGTCAAAGATGGCGACGCAGCGGCGGAAGTGCGCCAGATCTTCCGCGCTCAGCCCCTCGGCCAGCCGGTCGGCGAAGGCCCGCTGCAGTTCGCGCCCCTCGGCGACGATGGGCTGCGCCTGCGCGGTCAGCACGAGCGCCGTCTTGCGCCGGTCGCCGGGGACGGGCTGGCGGAGCAGATAGCCCTCGCCCACGAGCCGGTCGATGTGGAACGACACGAGCGCGGGCTTCATCCCCCGCATCCGGCAGATCTCGCCCGCCGTCTCGCAGCCGGGGTTGTTGGCCAGAAACAGCAGGATGTCGGCCGCCGCCGGCGGCAGCCCCGTCGACGCGCACAGCGGCGCGATGGCAGTATGATAGGCGTCGGCGAATCTCGCCGCGTTGGCAAACATGACAGAAGCGGTCAGCATCGGTTCCGGCATACAAAAGACCTCCAATATCGAACTGTTCAATATTGAACTAAATTATAAGCAAAAAATATGAAAAGTCAAGGAACGTTTTGTGAACATTCCTTGACTTTTTTGATAGGAAGCTCAGCTCTCGCGCTCGTCGCGCACGAACATCAGCGCGAAGCTCACCAGCAGCAGCCCGCAGCAGACCCAGATGGCGCGGATGTCCGCCGCCTCCGTCACGAAGCTGCCCAGCCCCGCGCCGACGGCGAAGACGAGAATGACGCCGAAATACGTCTGCGCGGCCTCGAGCGATCTGCGGTCATGCGAATGGAGGTATTCGCCCAGCGCCTCGGACGCGCAGCGGAGATTGCCGATGCACATCGTGCTGGCATAGGCGTGGCCGTGGACCTTGTGGAACGTATGCACCTGCATGGCGCAGACGAAGGAGACCAGCGCGTTGGCCAGCGGGTCGACGCTGTGCGGCAGGAAGCCGACGATGAGCAAAAACGCGATCTCCTGGATCAGGACCAGCTGCCGCCAGTGCAGCTGCCGGAAATTGCGGAAGCGCATGTGGATGAACTCCGCCGCCATCGTGCCGAACACGAAGGACAGCAGCGGGATCACATACTTGAGGCACACGACCCAGTCGCCCCGCAGCAGCGCCGCGCTCAGAAGCACGATGTTGCCCGTCTGCGCGTTGGCAAAGACCTGCCCGCGGCAGATATAGGTATAGGCGTCCTGAAAGCCGCCCGAGAGCGTGACGAACACGGCCGCATGGAACGTGTCGGACATCTGCCCGTGAAATCTGGTTTTGAGGTGCAAGTCGCCCGCCTCCTCTGCGTTTTTCTGCGTGCCGGCACGCAAACGCACTCATTATATAGGAAACCGCCCGAAAAGTAAACCCTGAAATCGAATTTCTGCGGGTTTTGGATTTTTTTGCGTGCGGGACTTGACTCTGCAACGATTGCAGGGTTTATCATACGGGGCAAAAGGGAGGGGATCCGGATGGAAAAGAATCTGACGACCGGCAGCATAGGCAGGCAGCTGATCGGGTTTTCGCTGCCGTATCTGCTGTCTTAC
>OLRV01002493.1_pt1 | contig 13974 bp, 9 predicted proteins | sample 1672421 | NCBI WGS metagenome assembly OLRV01 (sample SAMEA3136684, study PRJEB25190) | human gut metagenome | biome: human gut; feature: human-associated habitat; material: faeces | place: Austria | collected 2013
TTGTATTTCCACATAACTATTGACTTTGCGAGTCAACTTTTTCTAGGGAAAGACACTTCGTTTCGTTCCTACAGATATAGCATCTGCTCACCCAGAAAATAAAGTTCATATAGGAGATTTTATTTTTGCAGATACATCTGAAGACAAGGAAGGATGTGGAAACTGTGCTTATATTGATCGTGAAGGTATATATGCTGGGTATCATTCATTGGTGCTTGACGGCAAAGGAAGAGATAACAAATATTTTGCTTATCTATTCAAATCAGAGCCTTGGCGTATTCAAATACGCTCTAAAGCAAGTGGGGTAAAAGTATTTAGTATTACTCAATCTATAATGGGGGAAAGTTCTATAATTCTTCCCCCTCTCACCGAGCAACGTACCATCGCCTCTTATCTTGACCAAAAGGTTGGTCAGATTGATGCGCTCATTTCGGAAAAAGAGAAGATGGTGGAAGACTTGAAAGCCTACCGCTCGTCTCTCATCACCGAAACCGTTACGAAAGGACTCGATAAAGAGGTGGAGATGAAGGATAGTGGCGTGGAGTGGATTGGAAAAATGCCCAAAGATTGGAAATTGCTAAAACTTAAAAGAATCGTCAATCTAAAGAGCGGAACTACTTTAACATCAGATAGAATTCTGGACGAAGGTAAGTATCAAGTATTCGGAGGAAATGGTCCACGAGGTTATATCGATGACTACACAAATGAAGGAAATTTCGTTCTTATAGGTCGACAAGGGGCATTATGCGGTAATATAAATTATGCAAATGGTAAGTTTTGGGCTACAGAGCATGCAATAATATGTTATCCCTTGAAAGATATTGATACAATTTGGTTAGGAGAAACGTTGAGGGCAATGAATTTGAACCAATATTCCATATCAGCTGCGCAACCAGGGCTTGCCGTAGAAAGAATTAATGAATTACTTATTCCGACACCTTCAATTTCTGAGCAAAAAGAGATTTCATCGTATCTTAAACTCAGGATAATCCAAATTGAAAGTGCAATATCAGAGCAAGAGCACCAGCTCTCCGACCTCAAGTCCTACAAGTCCTCCCTCATCACCGAGGCGGTAACAGGCAAGATAGACCTCAGAGATTGGCAAACAAAAAAATCATAACGCATTATGGCAGGAATACCGAACGAAACATATATGGAAGAGTACATCGTGAAGTACTTGACCTCCCAACCCATCCTCGACGCTAATGGTAATGTGACCGCCGACATGGAGTATCGCGAACTACCGGCAAGCGAGTACAACAAACCAGAGAACAAGGAGCATTGTATCATTGCTTCGGAGTTGGTAGCCTTTTTAAAGGATACGCAACCAAAGCAATATGAGAAACTCGTCCTTGCCAAGAACGGCGACGAGGAAGCCGCTAAGCGCAGCATCCTCGACCGACTCGACAGCGAAATGCGCACCAAACTGAAGAAAGCCACAGCAGCCTGCGTGCAATCAAGTGCCTTGATACCACAAGGCACTTTGTCCGTTTTGCGCTCCAGCGAGTTTGATGCAGGATGCGGTGCTAAGTTCACTTTGCTTTACAACCGACCTGCCAATAGCAAGACACCCGAGCACGACGCATGGTACCGCAAGAACCGTCTTGCCATAGTTCGCCAACTACGCTACTCAAAGACGAACGACAACGAGATTGACCTCGCTATCTTTGTGAATGGCTTCCCCGTGGTGACAATCGAGCTGAAGAACACCCTCACTGGGCAGACCCACCACAATGCCATCAAGCAATACATGACCTCCCGACAGGTGAAAGGCGAGAAGTTCCTGGAGTTCAAACGTTGCCTCGTCCACTTTGCCGTAGGCACCGAGCAAGTGTTTATGACCACACGGCTCGACGGCGAGAATACACGTTTCTTTCCGTTCAACAAGACGTTTGAGAATATCGGCGTGAAGTCAGAATCCGGCTACCGCACCTCCTATCTGTGGGAAGAAGTGCTGCGCCGCGATTCCCTGCTCGATCTGCTGCAGAACTTCATGACCGTGCAGGTGGACAGCGAGAAGAAATATAATGCCGCCAAAAAGAAATTTGATGAAGAAATTTCCGAGGCTCTCATCTTCCCTCGATACCATCAGCGCCGTGCAGTGCATCGCCTCGTAGATGATGTACAGAAGAAAGGCGCTGGACATACTTATCTTGTGCAACATTCGGCAGGCTCCGGCAAGTCGAATACAATCACGTGGTTGGCCTATAGGCTGAGCAACCTCTATCAGCATGCCGAAGACGACAATGCCCTGTTTGACAGCATACTCGTTGTGACCGACCGCCGTGTGCTCAACGAACAGATGCGTGCCAACATACGGCAGTTTTCCACTGTTGACGGCGAGGTGTATGCTATAGGTCAGGGAAAAGGTGTAGAGGGGCACAAGAGCACCGACCTGAAGAATGCCATTGAGAAAAGTAAGGGACGCATCATCATCACAACCGTGCAGATCTTTCCCGAGATAGCCGACACCATCAGTTTCTTTCCCGACCGCAAATATGCTGTCATCATAGACGAGGCACACTCTTCGCAAAGCGGCGAGAATAACCGACAGATGCGCAAGGCGCTCTCGTTGGAAGAGGCTACGCAGCAAGATGCTGAAGACGAAGCTGCAAACGATGAAGAGAAGAAACTCAACGACATCATCGAAGCAGAAATGAAGCGCAAGGGGCACAAGAGCAATGTGTCGTTTTTTGCCTTCACTGCCACTCCGAAGCCAAAGACCATCGAGGTGTTTTGCGAACGAGAAAACGGCACCAAGGAGCCTTTTGATATCTATACGATGGAGCAAGCCATCAAAGAAGGATTTATTCTCGACGTGATGGAAAACTATATGTCGTTCAAGCGTTACTACAGACTGGTGCGCAATGAGAAATTCGAAGACAAGGAGTACGACAAGAAAAAGTCTGTGCGTCTCTTGGCAAGTTACGTAGACCTGCAAGACGCAGCTATCGAACGTAAGTCGCGCATCATGTTGGAACACTTTGCCTCTCAGACGGTGACAGAAATAGAGGGAAAGGCACGCGCCATGCTCGTGACCCGTTCACGCCTGCATGCCGTTCGCTACAAACAAAAGTTTGATAGCATCATGCAGGAGATGAATCTGCCCTATCGTGCGCTTGTGGCATTCTCTGGCACGGTGTATGATGAGGATACCAACATGGAATACACCGAAACCTCAATGAACAATCTTGAGGGCAAAGTTTCCATACCCGAGGCTTTGAAGATGCCGAAATACCGCATTCTCATTGTGGCAAACAAGTATCAGACAGGCTTCGACGAGCCGTTGCTTCACACCATGTTTGTAGATAAGAAACTTGGTGGCACAAGTACGGTGCAGACTCTTTCTCGCTTGAATCGCCGCAAGCGAGGCAAGGAGGATACGATGGTGCTCGATTTCGTGAATGACCCCGATGATGTGCAGAAGGTGTTCCAGGAATATTATGGCAAGAACCTGATGCAGGAAGAAGACGAAACCGACCCAAACTCGTTGTATGATGTTAAGGGAAAGTTGCGTGACTTTGGCATATTTACGTCTACTGATGTAGACGCGTTCGCCAAGTATTTCTTCGCAACCGAGAAAGAGGAACAGGAAAACAAGCCGAAGATAAATGCTGTGCTCGATGAGGTGTGCGATAGAGCCATTAAGAATTTGCCACAGGATATGCTCGACAAGTTTCGCAAGACTTGCAAGTCCTTCCATAAACTCTATTCTTTCCTCAGCCAGATTATCACCTTCCAAGATGCAGAATTGGAGAAACTGTCGCCGTTCTGCCTTGCGTTGGCGAAGAAGTTGCCATTCAAGAAGGAAGGCTTGCCATACGATGTGCTGAACGAAAGCCAATTGGAGAGTTATCGTGTGCAGTATATCAGCACACGTAAGCTGAGCTTGGAATCGGGCGACACTCAGATGAAGGGCATGCACCCGGGAGAGCCACAGGAAACACCTGGCGAAGAGTACGATTGGCTATCGAACATCATCAAGGTGCTCAACGAGACTTTTGGTGTCGATTTGACCGATGATGACAAGGTGGAACTGAATAATCTAAAGAGCAAGGTGATGGGTAATGAAGAGTTGATGGCATTCTTCAATCCGCAGAACTCACGCGATGACGTCAAGTCGAAGTTTGACGAGCAAGTGGATTCTGAATTACTCAACTTCATCAACAGCAAATTTGAATTATATAATAAGTTGACAGAGGATCGGGCCAATACCCTGTTCAAGAGTACATGGTTTAATGAGGTGTACGACAAAAGAGTACGTGGTATGAAATAAACGAAAATCTGTTAGCAAACGTTTCGTGGGTAAGAAAGTAGGTGGACAGGATTATTTTGAACGCCTACTTATACATGCCGTTTACATTGCTGTCCGGTAAAAACAACGATAACCCAAAGGGCTGATACCTCGTGAGAGAAGTGTCAGCCCTATTTTATTCTATTTGAAACTGTTTTATTGGACAATATTAAAAATGAATCTCATAACCGACAACGCCCAGCCATGTTGCAAAGCATGGTTGGGCGTTGTCGGTTTTTTACTTTTGTTTGAGATACCACCATCGGGCATCGAAATATTTCTGCAATTTTTTGTCTTTGAAAGTTTTGCCTTGCAGTGCCTCCAGGTAGTGCTTCGCGGCCAGTTTGTCGAGCGCACTGAGCGGTGTTTCCGATTCGGCGGCGACCAAGGACGTTTTGCAAGGGTCTGGCGTGCAGACGATGCCGCTCTCGCTGCAGTCTGCAGCACTGAGATGCAGTTCCTCTTCCGGTTTGAAGTCTTTTGCGTGGATTTCAACAAAGGCATCCCTCAGGAAGAACTCCAGCATCTGCTGCGCCTGCTTATCGTATTCGCTTGAACGGATGTCGCGCATTTGGTGTTTCCCGTAGCCCTTCTTTCCGACGGCGTTGACGATGGCGGGAGCATCTGCTCCCTTCATACTGGCGGCATTCAAGAAGAAGTGAAGCGGCGAGCCGTCGCTTTCGATGCGCAGCGTGAAATCGTTAATCTGATGGTTGGCCCAACGCAGTGCCGGACTCAGTTTGTAATCGAGCTGATAGTGCGTGTAGACATTCTGGGCCATCGTGTAGGTGTAGCGGTGGTGCACATGGTTAAGGCCCGGTTTGAAAGTTGCCTGGAAATAATAGACATAGCTGATGCTCGTGCCGAGATGCGTGTCTTGCAACGTCAGATAGTTTCCGCTGCCGGATTCGTCTTCTTCATACAGAGAAAGGTCCAACGGCTTAAACTCCAGTTTGTTGACAAACGTTGAGTCGTTGGCAACAGTGGCATGACGGAAACTGAGCGCCGTGTCGTTCATTTCCACCGTGAAATCCTTGATGAAAGGGTGCTCCGTTTCTTGCAACTGCTGCCCAGTGAAGTTTTGCGGGGCGTCGGCCACAAACCCGACCGTCACGCAACGCTCTTCCTTTTCTGGATTGAGAAAGTCGTATTGGACATCCACCGTTGCCGTGCCGTTGGCGTTGAGGCGGATGGTGAGCACTTCCTTGCTAACGCTGATTTGCGATTCGTTGAGCGGAACGAGCTGGTTGCCAGAGGTGTAAAACAGGCCGTCGTTGGCCATGCTATTGCACGGGAAGGCGCAGATGGCGGCGAAGACGAGGATGAGGGACTTAAGAGTTGTGCGTTTCATGAAAGAGTGGGGGTGTGTATGCTTTGTTGTTTGTCGGGAGATTTTCTTTGGGGAGAAAACCGTTGGCCGCGGTCAGTTTTGTTGAGTAATGGTAAAAGAATAAGTTGACCAATTTTGACCTGTCTTTTTGCCGTTTTTGAAATTTGTCATCGGTCACATAGCCCGCTATGCTCCCTCTTCCAAATTCCAAAACCAACAAAAATACAGGTCAAAATTGGTCAACTTATTCTTTTACCATTACTGAGAAGAAATTCGAGCAATCCTTCAGAGGCGTCTTCAAGCAGATCGAGCACGTGGTCGAAATCTTTGCCTGTGCCGTAATAGGGGTCGGGCACGCACGTCTCGCCTTCGTGGTGGCGGAGGAAGTCGGCCATCAGCACCACCTTCTCCATGTCGGAGGCCGAAGGGGCCACGTGGCGCAGGCGCCGCACATTGTCGGCATCCATGGCAATGATGTGGTCGAAATGGCGGAAGTCTTCAGGCGTCACGGGGCGCGAACGATGGGTCAGTTTGTAGCCGCGCTGGGAGGCGTGTTGCCGCATTCGGCTGTCGGCAAGTTCGCCTTCGTGGTAGTCGATGAGGCCTGCCGAATCGATTTCAAATTGCGCGTTGAGCGCGTGTTGCTTGACCCATGTGCGGAACACCTCTTCGGCGGCGACAGAGCGGCAGATGTTTCCCAAGCAAATGAAAAGAATTTTGGTTTTTGATTCCATTGGATGACGAAAGTTTTTTGGGGGTTGCCAGCTTTGAAGGCGTGTTCAAGGCTGGCAACCTTTGCTGTGTGTGTGGTTATTTCACCCAGAACACGCGCCCGTCCTTTCGGGGGCGTGCCGTTGGCAGTTGGCCGTCGACATAGCCCAAGGCCAGATGTCCGATGCCTTCGTATTCTCCTTCAATGCCCAAGGATTGCAGCCATTCCTTCCAGGTGTCGGTTTCAAACTCCTGACGGGCGCGGTGAATCCAGCATGAACCGAGGCCGAGGCTGTGGGCGGCCAACATCATGTTGCCCATTGCCAACGAACCGTCGTAGAGATATGTTGGCGTGGATGTTTTGGTCAGGACGATGATGATTGCCGGCGCACCATAGAACGGGTCTTTCACGTCGTGCTCAAAAAACGAGGCGTTGGCCTTGCTGAGTTTTGCAATCACTTCCGGGTTGGTCACGGCAATGAGGGCCCAAGGCTGGCGGTCGTGTCCCGATGCCGCCCAGGTGCCGGCTTCAATCACTTGCTCAATGAGTTCCGTTGGTACGGGGTCTTTCTTAAAGGCGCGCACACTTCTGCGCGTCATCATGTTTTCGATGATAGCGTTCATTCTGTTTGAGTTTTAGAATCCGGCGTGTTCCGCATTGTTGTTTCCCTGTCGGGCCGAGCGGCGTTTTTCGCCCGTGTATTGCCAGCGGATTTCGTCGGAGAGTTTGTTTCCTTGTTTGTCGGTGGCCGTTGTGGTGACGATGTTTTCCCCGTCTTTCAGTGTGACGTTGTCAATGACGTAGTGAACATCGGTGAATCCCTTGTGGATGCCTTCCAGTTCCTGTCCGTTGAGGAAAACCTTTGGCTGGCCAACGTTGGAATAGACCGTGATGCTCGTGACGCGGCGTTCGCGGTCGGTGTTTCGCCGTTGCGTCAGATAGAGCACGGGACTTTTGCTCCAGTTGGCCTTATACCAATAGTAGGCGTCTTTCTTGACCTTGCGGTCGATGGTGACGAGTCCCTTCATATTGCGGGCTGGCACGCCGCCCCGTTCCCACATGGGGCAACCGAAGTCGAACATGTTCCAGAGATAGGATGCCAATATGTAGGGGTGTTTCGCAATGACGCTCCATTGGTATTCGTGGACCTTCGTCTCAAACGTTTCCGGATAGAAAGGGTCGCCCCAGTTGAGCGATTCTCCCAGATATTCCGTTTGCTGACGGATGTTTCCGTCGGCTCCGTATTCCGTTAGCATCAGCGGCATGCTGGGGTAATTTTTCTCCAAACCTTCCACCCAGCCGTTGATGTCTTTGATTTTTCGTTCGTACCATCCGAAATAGCGATTCATGCCCTGGATGTCGGCATTCATGTTGACAGGATGGTCGGCGTGGCCGTACCCGTTGACCGAGGCCGTCAGACGGTCGGGATCTTCCTGTTTGGCCAGTTCGTGGAGCGACGAGGTCAAGTCGGCCGTGTAGGCGTGTGGCGTGTAGACCTCGTTGTGCAGTCCCCATATATAAATAGAGGGATGGTTGTAGCTCTGGCGAATTAGTTCGCGGAGTTGTGTGTGTGCGTTGTCCCATTCCTGTCCCGTGACGCGATTGACAAACGGGATTTCCGCCCACACCAGCAAGCCGAGCGAGTCGCAGCGCGAATAGAAATAGTCTGACTGCTGGTAGTGGGCCAGGCGGATTGTCGTGGCACCGACGTCCATAATCATGGCCAGGTCTTCATCGTGGTCGGCCTTGCTCAGTGCGCTGCCCTTTCCCCAGCGGTCTTGATGGCGCGTCACGCCGTACATGGGATATCGTTTGCCATTGAGCCAGACGCCTTTTCCTGGTTTTATTTCAATGTTTCTCAATCCGAGTGGCTGCACACTCTCGTCTGTCACCTTCCCGTTTTGGAGGATGCGCACGGTCACCTTATATAAATAAGGGTCTTCGCGTCCTTGCCACAGGTGTGGCTTGCTCAGTTGCATTGTCGCTTCGTGGGCCTGGATGCCCTGCGGGGAGAGCGTCAGGTTTTTTCTCACGCGGGCCACGCAGTTGCCTTTGTCGTCAGTGATGGTCGTTTCGATGGTTGCAGGGGCTGGCTGTCTGGTGGCGTTTCGCGTTTTGGTCGTCACGCAGACGGTGGCACCCTTTGACGATACCTGTTGTTGCCGAACGTAAACTCCTGGTCCGGCGCAGTCTGTCACGGCGATGTGGCAAGGTTCTGCCACGATGAGCGAAACAGGCCGATACATGCCGCCGTAGATGCCGAAGAGGTTGTGGTTGACCGGTATCACGTCGGGGCGGGCGCTGTTGTCGGCTTTAACCACGATTTCGTTGCTCTGTCCGTGGCGCACGTCTCCGCTGATGTTGCAGGCGAAAGCCGAATAGCCCCCTTTGTGGGTGGCGACAAGTTTGCCGTTGACATAGACTTCGGCACAGGAGGCCACCCCTTCAAAGCGCAGATAGAGCACTTTGTCTTTCCAGGAGGAGGGAACGGAGAAGTGCTTGCGATAGTAGGCCGCTCCAGCGTAGAAATTGTTGACGCGGGTGAGCATGTCGGTGGCGTTCCAGGTGTGTGGAACACTAACGCTGTCCCAACGGCCGTTCCAGGCTGCGGCGGCCTGCATCGTTTCTGTCGTGGAGGGCGCTTTCTTGAATGTCCACCCGCTGCAAAAGTCAATCACGTCGTGAGCGCTGGCAAAGAGGGACATCGTGGCAGCCAGGCAGGTGGCTGCAATGGTCTTCTTTTTCATGGTAGAATGTTGGTATGTTTGGGGCTTGCAATGTTTGCTTGGAGTTTTCGAAGCGCACCTGTTGGAAAATATATTCAGTTCTTCAGACAGTTGCGGAGCATTTCTCCGTGTCTGATTTTTTCAGACATAATGCCGACCCCTTCGCTGATGAGGGCCTTTTCGTTTTCCGTCAGTTTCCCAATCCTTTCAGGAAGTTCTTCCAGGGAGTTGACGGTGAGGCCCAGATGGTTTTGATTGACAAACGCGGCTACGCCCGATTCCTGCCAAACAATCACTGGCATGCCAGAGGCCAGATAGAGCGAGAGTTTGTGTGACGCATTGTAGCGCAGGTATTCGCCCAAGCCGTGGCTGCCCTGGCAGGTGGTCAGCGATTCCCCGTCCCAGACGAGTCCCCAACTGCCGTTGAGCGTGCGGAGGTCGGCGGGGCGGAAGCGTCCCTGATAGGTCAGGTTCTCTCCAAAAACGTCCTTTGGCAGTGTGGCACCGTAGAGCAGAAAGTGGAGCGAAGATAGTATTTTGTTTCCAGAAAGCAGTTTGAGAAATTCGCTTTTTTCCAGATTGCCTGCAAAAGCGATGTCGTTTCCTCCCGTGAAAGACGGTTTTGGCGCAGGCAGGTGTTCCACCAGATAGTCAAAGCATTGCAACACTTTGATGTTCTCTCCATAGAATCCCCGTTTGCACAAAAACGCCTTCATGGCCTCTGTGTGAACAATCAGTCGCCTGGCTTTTCGCAGGAGCGGTTCTGACTCCTCGTGTCCGCCGCGCAACATATCGAGGTCGTGTACCAACACGGTGAGGGGCAAGTCGGTGTGGAGAATTTTCCGTATGATCAGATGGCTGTGTGGCGCGTAAAAAGGATATTGGATGAACAATTCTCCGGCCTTTTGCAGCAATTTCTCCAGTGGCTGGTAACACAAGCGGGCATTGATGCCCAGCAGGTCGTTCCATCGGGGCGCACGGATTTCCAGCGGCTTGAAGCCTTCTTGGCGCAAAATGTTTTCCACGTCGGCTGGTGCCTTCCCCTCAGCGTTGAAGGCGTCGCGCGGTGCTGTTATTTTCAGAAAATATCGTTGCATGAGGTTGGAGACTTAGGATTTGTGGGCCGCTTTCTGTTTTGCCTGCACGTTTGGCAGAAAACCTGCCACTATGCCCAACAAGGGGAGCAGGGCGCTCACTTTAAAGATGAAACTGATGCTGGTTTGGTCGGCCAGCCAACCGAAGAAGGCAGAACCGAGACCGCCCAGGCCGAACATGAGGCCGAAGAATATGCCGGAAATCAAACCGAGTTTGCCAGGCATCAGATCGGTGGCGTAAACCACGATGGATGAGAAGGCTGAGGCGATGATGAGGCCTGTTAAAAATGCCAGCAACACGGTCAGCGGCAAACTCACGAAGGGCATGGCAAGCGCCGGAGGGGCGGCACCGAGGATGGAAGCCCAAATGACGTATTTGCGCCCTATTTTGTCGCCGAGCATACCACCAGCCACGGTGCCGATGGCGAAGGCGAGCAGAAAGGCAAAGAGGCAGAGCTGCGATGCGCCAACGCTGATGCCGAATTTGTCGATGAGGAAGAAGGTGAAATAATTGGTGATGCAGGCCACGTAAAAATATTTCGAAAAGATGAGCAGCACGAGAATCAGCAACGCGCGTTTCACTTGTTTGCCTGTCAGATTGGACGGCTTGGCAATCATTTGTTTTGGTTGCCTTGTGGTATAAGACAAGCGCATGCTGTACCAGCTGCCAACGCGCACCATGATGGCAGAGGCCGCCACTGCAGCAATGGCAAACCAACTGATGGCTTCTTGTCCGAAGGGGAGTACGATGGCTGCTGCGAGAAGTGGGCCGATTGCAGAACCTCCGTTGCCGCCAACTTGGAAAATGCTTTGCGCAAGGCTCTTTCTTCCGCCAGATGCCAACTGGGCCACCCGCGAGGCTTCGGGATGGAAAATGGAGGAGCCGAGTCCGATGGTGCACACGGCCAAAAGCAACAGAAGAAAATGTCCTGCAAAAGCCAAGATAATGATGCCGGCAAGGGTGAAGCACATGCCAATTGACAACGCATAGGGACGCGGATGACGGTCGGAATAAAGTCCGGTGAGCGGTTGCAGAATTGATGACGACATTTGAAACACCAGTGTGATGATGCCGATTTGTGCAAACGAAAGCCCGAACTTCGTCTTGATGATGGGGTAGATAGCCGGTACGACCGACTGAATCATGTCGTTGAGAAAATGCGACACGCTGATGATGATCAGTATGGAATATACAGTTCCCTCCTTGAGGTTAGGTTCTCCTTTCAAACGTTTGAATGTGGATGTCAAAATCTTGTTCATAATTGCAAAGGTAGTCAAAACAAAACATTAGTAGGTGGTCAAAATTATTTTAAATATGCCAAGAGCATGGTTTTTTTATTTGCAACGCTCTCCAAGGCATATCTGCTTACCTCCCAATCAGGCAACTTTTGGTGTGTTGTATATATATTATAAGGAGTGCTTGTCAGAGCGTTGTTCTTTCTTGTCTGACAAAATGTCATAAAATTAAAAGGGATGGGAGAGGGGGCTACTTGATGGGATTGGAAATGGCAGTGTGTTGTTATGTGTTTGATGGATAGGTGATTACGTGCTTCTGTTGTTCGCGTTGCTTTGTCTGGAGAAGAAGATAAACATGGCAAAGGCCCCTTTGTTATATATATAAAGAATAGGCCAGTGAATGCAATTGGCACGCCCTTTGCTCTTTATTAAGCGTCCGCCTTGACAGACACATGCAGGGCTGGCACAGAGAAAATCAACTTGAATAATAAAAATAAAAAAGAAAATATATCATGGGAAAGATTATTGGTATTGACTTAGGAACAACAAACTCTTGTGTTTCAGTCTTTGAAGGCAATGAACCAGTTGTCATTGCAAACAGCGAAGGTAAGCGTACGACTCCTTCGGTAGTGGCATTCGTTGACGGCGGCGAACGTAAGGTGGGTGACCCTGCCAAGCGTCAAGCCATCACCAACCCAAAGAAGACCATCTACTCTATCAAGCGTTTCATGGGTGAAAACTACGACCAGGTGCAGAAGGAAATCTCCCGTATGCCTTATACGGTGGTTCGTGGTGAAAATAATACGCCACGCGTAGAAATCGATGGACGTCAGTACACTCCGCAGGAAATTTCTGCCATGATTCTTCAGAAGATGAAGAAGACGGCCGAAGATTACCTCGGACAGGAAGTGACGGAAGCTGTTATCACTGTTCCTGCTTACTTCTCAGACTCTCAGCGTCAGGCCACCAAGGAAGCCGGACAGATTGCTGGTCTCGAAGTTAAGCGTATCGTCAACGAACCGACTGCCGCTGCTTTGGCATACGGTATTGACAAGGCAAACAAGGATATGAAGATTGCCGTGTTTGACCTCGGTGGTGGTACGTTTGATATCTCTATCCTCGAATTTGGTGGCGGTGTGTTTGAAGTGCTCTCAACCAATGGTGATACTCACCTCGGTGGTGATGACTTCGACCACGTGATTATTGACTGGTTGGTTCAGGAATTCAAGAACGACGAAGGTGCCGACTTGACGACTGACCCGATGGCTATGCAGCGCTTGAAGGAAGCTGCCGAAAAGGCAAAGATTGAGCTCTCAAGCTCAACGAGCACTGAAATCAACTTGCCGTACATCATGCCAGTTGGCGGTGTGCCCAAGCACTTGGTTAAGACTTTGACCCGTGCCAAATTTGAAGCTTTGGCTCATGGTTTGATTGAAGCTTGCAAGGTACCTTGTGAAGCAGCCTTGAAGGGCGCAGGTTTGAACACTTCAGACATCGACGAAGTGATCCTCGTGGGTGGTTCAACTCGTATTCCTGCTGTTCAGGCATTGGTTGAAAACTTCTTCGGCAAAACTCCTTCAAAGGGCGTTAACCCTGACGAAGTCGTAGCCGTTGGTGCTGCCATCCAGGGTGCCATTTTGAACAAGGAGAGCGGTGTGGGTGACGTTGTCTTGCTCGACGTAACTCCGCTTTCATTGGGTATTGAAACCCTTGGCGGTGTCATGACGAAGTTGATTGATGCCAACACCACCATTCCTTGCAAGAAGAGCCAGGTGTTCTCAACTGCAGAAGACAACCAGCCAGAGGTGACCATCCACGTATTGCAGGGTGAACGTCAGTTTGCTCGCGACAATAAGAGCATTGGTCGTTTCAACCTCGCCGGCATCGCTCCTGCCCGTCGTGGTGTTCCTCAGATTGAGGTGACCTTCGATATCGATGCCAACGGTATCCTCAATGTATCTGCAAAGGATAAGGCAACAGGCAAGGAACAGACCATTCGTATCGAGGCCAGCAGCGGTTTGAGTAAAGAAGAAATCGACCGCATGAAGGCTGAAGCCGAAGCTAACGCTGAGGCCGACAAGAAGGAACGTGAGCGTGTTGACAAACTCAACCAGGCCGACAGCATGATTTTCCAGACCGAAAATCAGTTGAAGGAACTTGGCGACAAGATTCCAGCAGACAAGAAGGCACCTATTGAAGCTGCCCTCAACAAACTGAAGGAAGCTCACAAGAGCCAGGATTTGGCTGCCGTTGAAGTTGCTACAGCTGAACTCAACAACGCTTGGCAGGCTGCCAGCGCCCAGATGTATCAGCAGGGTGCTCAGCCAGGCGCAGAACAGCCAGGTGCTCAGGCTGGTCCACAACCAGGAGCAAATTCTTCCGACAATAAGAAAGATGATATTCAGGATGCTGACTTCGAGGAGGTTAAGTAAGTATAGATTCTGAATGATAAATTTAAATGAGGCATGATTGATTGTAATTGTGCCTCATTTTATTTTTTACGAGAGAGAATGGAAAAAGTATTTGACCTCAAATCCGCAACTAAGCCCTTCAACCTCCTTCTTGCGTGTACATGTCCACTT
>OLRV01002499.1_pt1 | contig 13961 bp, 13 predicted proteins | sample 1672421 | NCBI WGS metagenome assembly OLRV01 (sample SAMEA3136684, study PRJEB25190) | human gut metagenome | biome: human gut; feature: human-associated habitat; material: faeces | place: Austria | collected 2013
CGGACACCACGATCTCGCCGCCCCGGTTCACCGCCTGCACCTGAAATTCCGCCTCTAAAAGGCGGATGTTCTCGTCAAAGGAGCCGAACAGGTTCACGGCCTCCTCCATGCGTTCAATTCCGATACGCTGTTCCATATTCCGGGTTTACCTCCCTGTATCGTTGGTTATTGTCAGCGGCGCGTCCACGCCGATCTGTTCCTCACATTCCGCCCGCAGCGTCACCATAAGGTACGCGCCCTGCCGCCGGGCGGACACGTCCGTTTGCAGGATGGCGCCGTCCTCCCCGATGGTCTGCCGCAGCTGCGCCAGCAGCTGGCGCTGACCCTCGGCGCGGGCGTCGTCCTCTGCCCGCTGGCCGTCGTACACGGTGTGCGTCACGGTCTTCTCCACCGCCAGCGTCACCGGCAGGCGCAGGCCGAAGGGCAGACGCAGACCGCGGTATTCTGTTATTTTATCACAATCCACCGGCAATACGCTACCCCCTGCGTATAATTTTATTCTCTGCCGCCCGATATCCACCGCTACGCGGGTGACGGCGCCCTCCTCGCCGGTCTTTTCGCACACGTCCAGCGGCACGGGCACCGTCCAGCAGTACCACGTCCGCGCCCGGATGCGCCCGTGGGCGCGCATATAGCGGCAGCCTCGCGGCGAATCCGCCACGCCGCCCAGCAGCACCTGCCCGGCCTGCACCGTGTCGCCCACCTGCACGCAGGTGACGCCGTCCAGCGCCTCGATCTTTGTGATCAGGCCGTCCCTGGCGGCCACCACGTTCTGCACGTCGCTGTCCCGGTACAGATGGGGCGGGCGGGTGCGCTCCACCACCTGCACGTGGGCGGTGCAGCCCCGGACGTTCACCGCCAGATACACCACGTCCGGCAGCAGCGGCAGCACCCGGTTGCGCAGGTCGTCCTGATCCAGCCCCACGCCCCGCGTCCCCACCCGCACGCCGCAGCGCTCCAGCGCCTGCAATATCTCCTCCGTGGGCACGGTGTCGTTGCCGCTGACGGCAAAATCCCATATAAACGCGCTGCCCAGCGCCAGCAGCAGCGGCAGCACCAGCGCCGCCGCCAGCAGCACATAGCGCCTCCGGCACCGCCGCCACAGCTCCGGCGCGCCCGTTTTGCGCAGCAGCCGGATGTCCGCGTCCGTGTCCGCCGTTACCTCCCGCAGCCGGCGCAGGCCGGGCAGGGTGGTGGTCACGCGGAAGCACCGCTCCGTCCGCCAGTCTACATCCCAGAAGGGGATGCCGTGGGCGGCGCACAGATTCACCACCCGCTCCGGCGCGGAGGAGGTGATCTCCACCACCGCCTGTCCCCGGAGATAGTTCACCGCTTTTCGATACATATTCGTTCACTCCACCAGCTCGATGCCCGCTATCTTTCCCGTCAGGCGCAGTTCCTGCTCCGTCATCACCAGCAGCTGCAGCCCCTCGCCCCGGATGCGAACCACCACGCCGCCGCCGTTGACGTCCACCTCCTCCGTGCTGTAGGCCAGCACGCCCCGATGCCGATCCATATACAGCTCCCGGTTGCCCAGCAGCTCGATCCGCGCCACGTCCGCGGCGATATTCACCGGCAGCTCCAGCCGCTCCAGCGCGTCCTGCCCCACCTGCGACAGCTTCCTTTTCAGCCCGGCCACACCGTCACCTCCCGTGCGATACAGGAGCCTATGCGCCCGGCGGGGTAAACTTGCCTGTCCGGCGGCGCGGCATTTCGGCGGCATCGGGCGCATAGGCTGGGTGCGGTGATGGCGATGAGAGGACGATGGCTTTGGGCGCTGGCCGCCGCGGGGCTGGCCGTGGGGCTGCTGGTGCAGGCGCAGACGGCGGCGGACGCCGTGCGGGAGGGGATAGACCTGTGTCTGCGGGCGGTGATACCGTCCCTGTTCCCGTTTTTCGCCGTGTCGTCGCTGCTGGTGTCCCTGGGCGCGGCGGACGGGGCGGGGCGCGTGCTGGCGCGCCCCTTCAGGCGGCTGTTCCGCTGCGGCGGCGCAGGCTGTGCCGCGTTGCTGCTGGGGCTGATCGGCGGCTACCCTGTGGGGGCGCGGACGGCGGCGGCGCTGGTGCGGCAGGGCGCGCTGACGCCCCAGGAGGGCGGGCGGCTGCTGACGTTCTGCAATAACGCGGGCCCCGCCTTCGCTGTGGGCGTGGCGGGGGTGACAGTGTTCTCCAGCGGCCGGATAGGGGTGTATCTCTACCTCATCCATGTGACGGCGGCGCTGGCGGCGGGATTGCTGCTGTGCCGCCGGGGAAGCCCCTCCGCCGCTGCGCCGCCGCCCGCTCCGGTGCGGACGGGTCTGGCGCAGCAGTTCCTGTCGGCGGTGACGGATGCGGCGGCGGCCATGGGGCGGGTGTGCGCCTTCGTGGTGTTCTTTCTGGTGCTGCTGCGCCTGGCGGAGACAGCCACCGGCCCGTGGAGCGCCCCCGCCGCCGGCTTCATGGAGCTGACCAACGGCATCCTGCGGCTGACGCCCGACCGCCGGGGCTTCGTCACGGCGGCGGCGCTGCTGGGCTGGGGCGGGCTGAGCGTCCACTGCCAGACGGCGGCGGTGACGGTGGGCAGCGGCATCCCCTTGGGGCGGTATCTGCCCGCCAAGGCGGTGCAGGCGGCGCTGTCGGCAGGGCTGGCGTGGCTGGCCGCGCCGCATCTGCTGCCGTAGGGCACCCAACGTCCCCCTCCTGCGTAGAATGAGGACGGAGAGAAGTCTCCCATCATTCCCGACAGGAGGTCACACAGGATATGAGCATTGAGCTCCGTCATGCCGCCGCCTGCTACCAATCCGCCGACGGCGAGGTAGAGGCGGTGCGGGACGTGTCCTTTGCCGTCACGGAGGGCGCGTTCGTCAGTCTGGTGGGTCCCTCCGGATGCGGCAAGTCCACGCTGCTGAGCGCCATCGCCGGGCTGGAGCCCCTCAGCGGCGGCTCCATCCGGATCGACGGTCAGCCGGTGGAGGGCACGTCGCCCAAGGTGGGGTTCATGCCCCAGAGGGATCAGCTGTTTGAGTGGCGGAATATCTGGGACAACGTGACGCTGGGTCTGACCGTCCGCGGCGAGAAGGACGCGGCGGCCTATGCGCATGTGTCCGAGCTGCTGGAGCGGTACGGCCTTGCCGCCTTTGCCAAAAAGAAGCCGTGCCAGCTGTCCGGCGGCATGCGCCAGCGCTGCGCGCTGATCCGCACGCTGGCCACCCAGCCGGAGATCCTGCTGCTGGATGAGCCGTTTTCCGCGCTGGATTACCAGACACGGCTGGCGGTGTCGGCGGATATCTGGCGCATCCTGCGGCAGGAGGGCAAGACCGCTCTGCTGGTGACCCACGACATCGCCGAGGCAGTGAGCATGTCCGACCGGGTGATCGTGCTGTCCCGCCGTCCCGCCGTGGTGAAGGCGGAGCTGGACATGGGCGCTCTGCGGCCGCTGCCGCCCATGGAGCGGCGGGACACACCGGAGTTTCACCGGTACTTCAATACGATATGGAAGGAGCTGGATGTCCATGCCTGACAAGGCTCTTTCACCCCGGCGGGAGGCGTATCTCCTGCGTCTCCGGCGGGAGAACCGGCGGGTGCGGATATGGCAGATCGCGCTGGTGGCGGGGCTGTTCGTCCTGTGGGAGCTCAGCTGCCGCGTGGGGCTGTCCGACGGCTTTCTGGTCAGCTGCCCCAGCCGCATGGCGCGGACGCTGTGGACGCTGTGCCGCTCCGGTGAGCTGTGGCGGCATATAGCCGTGTCCTGCGGCGAGACGGTGCTGGGCTTCACCGCCGGCACCCTGCTGGGCACCGCCGCGGCGGTGGGTATGTGGTGGTCGGACACTGCCGCCCGCATCCTCGACCCGTACCTGGTGGTGCTCAACGCCCTGCCCAAAACGGCGCTGGGGCCCATCTTCATCGTGTGGATGGGCGCGGGCATGGGAGCCATCGTCACCATGACGCTGGCCATCTCCCTGATCGTCACCATCCTGAGCATGTACGCCGGCTTCCGCACCACCGACCCGGAGAAGATACGGCTGATGCGGACGCTGGGCGCCAGCAAGCGGCAGATCCTGTGGCTGCTGGTGTTCCCGGCCAACTGTCCCACGCTGTTCTCCACCCTGAAGGTGAACGTGGGGCTGTCGTGGGTGGGCGTTATCATGGGCGAGTTTCTGGTGTCCCGCGCCGGGCTGGGCTATCTCATCGTCTATGGCTCGCAGGTGTTCAACATGGATCTGGTCATGGCCAGCGTGCTGGCACTGGGCGCGGCGGCGGTGGGCATGTACCTGCTGGTGCTGCGGGCGGAAAAATTCCTGAATTCTGTATGGGGGGTTCGCGTATGAAAAAGCGTATTATCTGCATTTGTATGGCCGCGCTGCTGGCGCTATCGCTTCTGGCAGGCTGCGGCGCGGAAGGAAACACGGACACGGAGCAGGACGCGGCGGCGCAGACCGTCACCGTCCGGCTCAGCGAGGTGACGCACTCGGTGTTCTATGCGCCGCAGTATGTGGCCATGAGCCAGGGCTTCTTTGCCGACGAGGGGCTGGACATCGACCTGAGCAACGGCGGCGGCGCCGACAAGGTCATGACCGCCGTCGTCTCCGGCGGCGCGGATATCGGACTGGCGGGGCCGGAGAGCTGCATCTATATCCACGGGCAGGGCAAGGACGATCTGCCGGTCATCTTTGCCCAGCTGACCAAGCGGGACGGCTCGTTCCTGGTGGGGCGGACGGACGAGGACTTCGACTGGTCGAACCTGAAGGGCAAGACCATCATCGGCGGACGCAAGGGCGGCGTGCCGGAGATGACGCTGGAGTACGTCATGCGGCACAACGGCGTGGAGCCGCAGGAGGACGCGGTGGTGGACACCTCCGTGCAGTTCAACATGATGGCCGGGGCGTTCACCGGCGGGCAGGGAGATTATGTGACACTGTTTGAGCCTACCGCCACCGAGGTGGAGCGCGCCGGGCACGGGTATATCCTCTGCTCCATCGGCGAGGAATCCGGCGAGATACCCTACACCGCCTATTTTGCCGCCCGGAGCTATATGGACGCCCATCCGGAGGTGATCCAGGGCTTCGCCAATGCCATTGCCCGCGCCCAGCAGTGGATCGTGGAGCACACCGACCGGGAGGTGGCGCAGGCCATCATCGACCAGTTCCCGGACACCGATCTGGACACGCTGGAGGCCGTCACCGCCCGTCACCGGCAGATCGACGCGTGGAACGCCGCGCCCATGATGGCGCGCTCGGCGCTGGAGCGGCTGGAAACGGTGATGACCGAGGCCGGCGAGCTGACGAAGGCGCAGTGGGTGGACTTTGACGCGCTGGTGGACAACAGCTTCGCGGAAAAGGCCATGGAGAGCATGAAATAGCAAAAAAAGAAAGCCCGCAAGGGCTTTCTTTTTTTGCTATTTCAGCTCAGGGCGGAAATGACCTCCGCGTATTTGTCGATGTCGGAGGCGCCGTTCCACGTCATGAAGCCGCCGGTGCACCCGGCGTCCCGCAGGGCACGCACCTCGTCGCCCAGCTCCGCCGCGCCGTAGTGGTTATACGGCTCCCGGATGGCGTTGTAGCACTGGATCCACGTCCGCACGGCGGCGGGAGACGCCGTCTCGCTCTGCCGCGCCATGGCGCTTTCGCCGAAGTTGTACACAGTGGTGTAGGGGTGCTCCCAGGGCTTATAGTCCCCCTGCGCGCTGTAATGGTCGGGGTAGGGCATGCCGGAGATGGCGTCCACCACGGAGCTGATGGCCGGCCAGTACTGGCCGCAGGCGGTGACATAGGCATTGGCGCACTCGCCGAACACGTCGCCGGAGATATAATACCCGGCCTTGTGCAGCCGCTCGGCGGCGTAGAGCAGGAACCGCTGCACGGCCTGCGCCTTGCTCTCGCCATAGGTGTTCCGGTAGTCGATGGTGCCGGCCTTTTCGTACTTGTACGCGCCGTCGGGGAAGCGGATATAGTCGAACTGGATCTCGTTGAAGCCCAGCGCGGCGGCCTCCAGCGCCAGCTCCGTCTTGTACTGCCATACGGTGCGGTTATAGGCGCTGGGCCAGTACATGGAGCTGATCTTCAGCGGCGTGCCGTCTAGGTCGGAGATGACGTACTCCGGGTGGTCGGCGGCCAGATGCGCGTCATTGAACACGGTGATGCGGCCGATGACGTAGTAGCCCGCGTCGCGGAGCTTCTGCACGTTGGCCCGGAAGCCCTCCATGGTGTCCTGCGCCGCGGCGTAGGCCGAGGGGCTGTACTGCTGCATCACCGGCGAGGCATAGGACACCGCCGTGCCGTCCACAATGTCCACCACAAAGGCGTTGATGCCGCTGCCCTCCGCCAGACGGAGGTAGCTGTCGGCGTACTGGATGGCGCTGCCGTTGAGATACAGCGCCCGCACCTCCTCCGGCATGTCATTGCCGGGGATGGCGGCCTTTTCCGTGGGGTAGTAGTCCAGTTCCGCCGCGTCGCCGCCGCCCCACGCGTCGCCCCGGGCGGCGTGGCGCTGGTAGAGCGCATCGTCGTACTGCGCCAGCGCTTCCTCCTCCGTCATGCGGACGTTGGCGGCGTCGATATAGCCCTCGCCCCGGTCACAGGAGACTTTCCAGCGGAGCACCTCGCCCTGCTCGTCCAGCCCGTCAAAGCCGGTGACGGTCAGCGCCATGCCCTTTTCCACGGCGCAGCCGGGGACAGCCCCCGTCTCGTCCACAAGGCTCATGCCCCGCAGGGCGTAGACCGTTTCCACCTGCACCACGGCGGCATAGTCGTCGGTCAGGTTGGCGCGGTCGATGCAGGCGTAGCCCTCGCCGTTGACCACCCGGATGCGCTGGGCGTCGCCCTGGGCATCCTCCAGAACATACTGCACCTCGCTGCCGCGGGGCAGGGAACCCAACAGCTCTCCGTTTTCGTCATATACAGGAGCGGTGCTCTCCGCGGAGGCCACATAGCCCGCCGCCGTCTCCGGCACGGCGGGATGGAACTGCTGCCAGATCACATAGCCCAGTGCGCCCAGCGCCGCCAGGCACAGCACGATGATGACCACCGCCGCGCCGGTGCCGCATTTCTTCTTGGTATTCGTTGACATAAGTTGAACTCTCCTTGCGTGTGTTGTCAGGCTGCGGCCATTATACGACATTCTGTTCTGTAAATCCACCTAAATCTTGTGGCAGCGCCGACAAAATTTTCGTATTTTTTGTGTTTTTCCCGTTTTTCTGGTAGACAACGGGATATACCGATGGTATACTACCTGTGTATATTGTTATGTAAATCGGCGCGGGGATGACCCGCCGCCGGGCTTCCCATACAACTCATAGATAAGGCAGGGTGTGTTTATGAAAAGGACGAAACGGGGTATGGCGCTGATACTCTCCGCGGTGATGCTGGCAAGCTGCGTGACAACGATACTTCTGGCGGCGCACCGCAACTGGAAGGATCCCGGACTGGGGGCGCTGAGTCAGTATTATGAGACAGGAGAGAATGCCGACCCCGGCGCCGTTTCCACGGTGCCCGACGATCCCGGCGGAACCTCCTTCGGCCTGTACATGTTCGCCAGCAAGGTCGGCACAGTGGACGATTTCCGCCGCTGGCTGCGGAGCCACTCGTCCGCCCTTTACCGGGACTTCGGCGAGAGGCTGGATCAGGCCTACGGTACGAATCTCAGCGGTGGCAGCCAAGCCGGCTACGGCCCCAACTTCCAGAGAACATGGGCGGAGATCGGTCACGGCGCCAACGGTAAGGAGTTCGGCAACGCCCAAACGGAGTACTGGGGCAGCGTCCGCTATGAAAAGCTGATCGAGCGGCTGGAGAGCACCTACCGATCCTTCGACCTGAACAACTACTCTATCGCCCTCCAGAACGTTCTGTGGAGCCGCAGTGTCCATCACGGTGTGGACGGAGCTTATAACGTAGTGACCCGCGCCATTGATGGGCGGCTGGGCGGATTTGCCAACCAGAGCGAGGCGGAGCTGATCGCCGCCATCTACGCCGAGTGCAGCAAGCTGAACAACCAATACAGCGACATGACCACCCAGCTGTCCGACCGCTACGGCGTAAAGGGACGATCCATGGCGTATTTCAGCAAGGCGGGCGACGATGTGCAGTCTTCAGTGTACAGCCGCCTGCACATCAACGAGCCGGCGGACGCATTGGTGATGCGCTACCAGAATACCACCGCCCCGCTGGAGGGGAAGTATCAGATCCTGTATCTCTCCAACCAGAAGTTTGGCTACGCCGTGAACGAGGGCAATCTTGTGGACAGCGCCAAGGCATCCGCGCTGACGCTGACTTATTACAACTCCGGTCGGTATACCCTCGCGGCTGAGGACGGTAAGCGTCTGGCCGTTGTCAACGGTGCGCTGATGCTGCAAAACCCCTCTGCCGATGCAAGCCAGCTCTGGACGCTGACCAGCAGCAGTAACGGCTATGTGCTCTATAATGTGGGGGCAAAGCTGTATTTGACCATCACTGTCAGCACCACGGAAATACCCGATACGCCTGCACCCTCGGAACCAACGGAGGAGGAAACGGCAGCTCGCAACAAGCGTGTAGAGGAGCTGGTTGCCGCCCTGAACAGCGACGATGAAAATGCGCTTGATGAGAAGACGGCGACACTCTTTGTGACCATGCTCACTGAAAAAATCGAAGCGCTGGTCACAGAACATCTTGAAGGCAAGGAAGAGACCGAGGTAAAGGCCGATCTTGCAAAAATGGAGGATGTTCAGCGGCGGATGGATGAGCTGGAGGCCAAGCTTCCCGAGAACGAGAAGGACATAACAGACGATCAGAGAGCCGAGATGGAAGAACTCCAGAAGGAATATCTGGAGCTGATCAAGTCCTTTACCGGCAAGTCGCTGGATGAGATCATTCTCATTGTGGCCGGTGAGCTTGTGGACAAGCAGATCGCGGATGAAAAGGCTGCGGCATCCACGACCACCACCGTCACCGCGTATAAGGTCGGACTGAGCGCAGACGCCAAGGCCGCTACGCTGATGGCTGTCACGCCTGTGACCGGACAGGACAGCTGGAGTACCGTCGGGCTGTTTTATCCCCAGATGCCGGAGACGGATGATTTCGGAACCAAGATCGTCCACAATCTGACGGAGGGCAATTCCTCCTTCCCCATCCGAGGCATTGTCACCTGCACGCAGGGCATCGGCACCGTCAAGGCCGTCGTTACCAACGCCGGCGGCGCTGTCGCCACCAGCAGCTCCGGCAACGCCGGCGGCGCCAAGTGGTTCGACCTGTGGGAGCTGGACAGTGCACTGACCATCAGCAAGCTGCCGCAGGGCAAATATACGTTTACCCTTACCGGTACCAACAGCACCGGCACCTATACGCTGGTGAACAAGACATTTACCATCGGCGCGGCTACTACCACCACGCCGGAAGCGCCCGACAACAAGTATGTCGTGCAGTTTGTAGTAAACGGTAAGGTCGTGGATACGCGTACCTACTCGGAGGCACAGCCCTATGGCGCGCTGCCGTCTGTCAGCGAGAGCGGTTTCCAGGGCTGGTTCTATAGTGACCGCGAGATATCCCAGAGCACGCCCGTGGCACCCAGAAATCACACCGTTACGGCCAAGTTCGGGACACTGCACACGGTGTCGTTCAAATACGACAACACCGTGTGGGATTCCTACAAGCTGGCACAGAACGATATCATCAGGATCCCCACCACCAATCCCATTAAGGCGGCAGACAAGAGCTATACATACAGCTTTAGCTACTGGAAGGACAGTGCCACCGGTGCGAAGCTTGCCAGCGGTACCCTGATGCCTGACAGTGATGTGACCTATGTGGCCGTGTTCTCCAAGACCGCCAATTCCGGCGGCGGAGGGACAGGCGGCGGCGGTGGCGGCGGTGGCGGCGGCGGAACTACGCCGGTCACGCCCTCCGGCAGCTACCTCACCGGCATCTCGCCCAACACCTCCGTCTCCAGCCTGACCGCCAGCGGCTACACCGTGTATAACGGCAGCAAGCAGGTGACATCCGGACTGGTGGGCACCGGCATGACCGCCGTCAGCAGCGGCGGCTCCGTGACCATCGTCGTCACCGGCGACGTCAGCGGCGACGGCAAGGTCACCATCACCGACGTGGTCAAGCTGCAAAAGTCCGTGGTCGGCTCCGCCTCCCTGACCGGCGCTTACGCCAAGGCCGGCGACATCAGCGGCGACGGCAAGATCACCATTACCGACGTGGTGCAGGCTGCACAGGTCACTGTGGGACAGCGCACCATCAACTGACAGGAGGATCCCTATGAAGAACCGATTCCTTCGCACCGCCGCGTCCGCCGTGCTGACGGTGCTGCTGATGCTGACGCTGCTGCCCCAGCGGGCGCTGGCGGCCGGCGCCACCCTCACCGGCACCTCCGCGCTGCTGCCCGGCGACACGGTCACGCTGACGCTGTCCGTGCCCAGCAAGGTCTACGGCCTGAGCGCCGACCTCAGCTACAGCAGTAATCTGTCCCTCAGCAACTACAACTGCTCCGTCAGCGGGTGGAGCATCGTCATGAACAACAACAAGTTCAGCGCCTACGGCACGTCCAGCTCCAGCGGCGGCGTGGTCACCATCAAAATGAAGGTGTCCTCCAGCGCCAAGGAGGGCGACGCCCTGTCCGCCGCGTTCTCCAACGTGGTGGTGTCCGACGGCAACAGCGACACCGATCTGGGCAGCGCCAGCTGGTCGGGAAAGATCACCGCCGCGCCCAGCGGCAACTGTGATCTCAGCTCCCTCAGCTGCTCCAACGCCACCCTCAGCCCCTCCTTCTCCGCCAAGACCACCTACTACACCTGCACGGTGCCCTTCGCCGTGGAGAAGCTGGAGCTGAACTACAAGAAGGCGGACAACACCTCCAGTGTGTCCGTCAGCGGCAACGAGCTGGCGGTGGGTGCCAACACCGTCACCATCAAGGTCACGGCGGCCAACGGCACCACCAAGACCTACACCATCGATGTGACCCGCCAGCAGGATCCCAACTACAAGGCGTCCACTGACGCGGCGCTGAGCACCCTGACCATCGAGGGCGCTACCCTGTCCCCCACGTTCACCCCCACGGTGACGGATTACATCGCCTATGTGCCCTTTGAGACGCGGCAGGTGACCATCGCCGCCGCCGCCAAGGACGAGAAGGCGCAGGGCGTCACCGGCACCGGCGCGGTGCAGCTGTCCGCCACGGAGAGCGAGACGGTCGTCACCGTCACCGGCACCGCCGAGGACGGCAAGACCAAGCAGGCTTACACCATCCATGTGCTGCGGATGCCCGCCTACACCGGCATTGTGCCCACCGTGGAGGTCATCGATCCGGCCACCATCCCGGCGGTCGCCCCGCTGGAGATCCCCGGCACGCTGACGCTGCCCCTGCTGGGCGAGGTCAGAACGCTGTATGTGGCCATCGCCGTGGCGGTGCTGCTGGTGATCGTCCTGTTCCTGCTGGGCTTCCTGATCGGCCGCGGCCACGCGGGAAGCGCCAACGACTATGAGGACGACGAGCCGCAGGAACCGCAGCCGCCCGCGCTGGAAAAGCGCCATACCGCCTCCGTGCCCCGGCTGGTGCCCCGGCAGGAGGAGCCGGCAGAGGAGCCGCAGCCCGTCCGCCAGCCGGCGGCAGTGACCGCAGCCCCGGCGGAGGAGCCTGTACCCGCGCCCAAGGCCGAGCGCAGCGCCACCGATGAGCCGTCCCAGTCCGACGAGGACGAGGTGCGCACCATGTCGCTGGATGACTTGCTGGACGACATCCACAAAATGTAACAAAAAAAGTATCTGCGCCCGGCGCAGATACTTTTTTTTCACCCGGAGATATGGTACAATGGCAAAAATCACACAGGAGGACGCCGCCATGAGCTACGCAGACCGCATATTCAAGGACAACTGCCGGGAGATCCTCACCCACGGCGTGTGGGACACGGATCAGAACGTGCGTCCCCACTGGGAGGACGGCACGCCCGCTCACACAGTGAAGAAATTCGGCATCATCAACCGCTACGACCTGAAGGCGGAGTTTCCCATCCTCACCATCCGCCGGACGTACTTCAAGACCTGCATCGACGAGCTGCTGTGGATCTGGCAGCAGAAGTCCAACAACATCCACGACCTGAGGGGACACATCTGGGACAGCTGGGCGGACGAGAGCGGCTCCATCGGCAAGGCCTACGGCTACCAGCTGGCGGTGAAGCACCGGTACCCGGAGGGGGAGATGGATCAGGTGGATCGCGTGCTGTATGACCTGAAGCACAACCCTGCCAGCCGCCGCATCCTGACGAATATCTACAACTTCCAGGATCTGCACGAGATGGCGCTGTACCCCTGCGCCTACTCCATGACCTTCAACGTCTCCGGCCATACGCTCAACGCCATCCTCAACCAGCGCAGCCAGGACATGCTGGCCGCCAACAACTGGAACGTGGTGCAGTACGCCGTGCTGGTACACATGATGGCGCAGGTGTCAGGACTGGAGGCTGGCGAGCTGGTGCACGTCATCGCCGACGCCCACATCTATGACCGCCATGTGCCCATTATCGAACGGCTGCTGGAGAAGGACGAGCGCCCCGCGCCGCAGTTCATCATCGACCGCTCCGTAACGGATTTCTATCAGTTCACGCGGGACAGCTTCTCGCTGGAGGGGTACGAGCCCCAGCCCTTCGAGGACAAGATCCCCGTGGCCATTTAAGGAGGGTGCCATGTACGCCATCGTTGCCGTGGATGAAAAATGGGGCATCGGCCGGGACAACGGGCTGCTGTTCCGCCTGCCCGCCGACCTGAAGCGCTTTCGTTCGCTGACGGAGGGGCACACCGTCCTCATGGGGCGGAAAACGCTGGAATCCCTGCCCGGCGGCCGCGGGCTGCCCCGCCGCCGCAACATCGTCCTGACCGGTCGGCGGGACTTCGCGGCGGAGAACTGCCAGATCGTCCACTCTCCGGCGGAGGCGGTGCTCTCTGCCGATGAGGACACATGGGTCATCGGCGGCGAGAGCGTGTACCGGGCGTTCCTGCCCCTGTGCAGCCGGGTGTACGTCACCCGCATCGCTGCCGACGGCGGCGCGGACACGTTTTTCCCCGACCTGTCCGTCGATCCGCAGTGGCGGCTGGACAGGCGCAGCGAGGACATGACCGAAAACGGCCTGATCTTCCGGTACGAGGAGTATGTGCCGCTGGTGTAGCCCTCTGCGGCAGGCACCCCGTAGGGGACGGCGTCCTCGACGTCTCGCGCGGAACCCCGATAGACGTTTGTAGGGGCGGACGACTCTGTCCGCCCTGTGCCGCCTTCGCACCCTGTAGGGCGGGACCCGCGTGTCCCGCCGCGCGATACATGCTTATTCCGGCGGGGCACATGGGCCCCGCCCTACAAAAGGGACAAACCGAAAGGGACGTCGTACCCCAAGGGCATTTGTCCCGCTGCGCTCCACGGCAGGACGGCGTCCCCTACACACAGATTACCACCTCACAATTGAAAAAAAGAGACGGCTCCCGCCGTCTCTTTTTGCTATGCGTCCTCGGAGATCACGATTTCCTCCGCTGCCTGTTGCGCCTTGATGAGAACATCGGATGCCCGCAGGGGCTGGCATGCCTCTAATTGGCGCAGCGCATCCGTTATGGCGTTGAACAGCAGATAGTAGGGCTTTTCATAGGTGTACATTGGTCATCCCCCTATTCGTTCGATATTAACCGATATTGGTCAATATCAATATACACCTTTTTCGGTTAACATGCAAGTAAAAAGTGGAGGCTTGCGTGTTATGATCTCGTATGAAAAGCTCTGGGCGACCATGAAGGAAAAGGGCGTGTCGCAGTACGCGCTTATCAAGAAGTACGGCGTCAGTCCGGGGCAGATCACGCGGATGAAGCGGAACGAGAGCGTCAGCACCCACACCATCGAGGTGTTCTGCAAAATACTGGACTGCGATGTAGGCGACATCATGGAATACATCGCGGAGGATAAATAAAAGAGACGGCTTAGGCCGCCTGGCATAAGAAAACATACGCCGCAAAAGGCGCGTTTCGCGCAGCC
>OLRV01002519.1_pt1 | contig 13868 bp, 8 predicted proteins | sample 1672421 | NCBI WGS metagenome assembly OLRV01 (sample SAMEA3136684, study PRJEB25190) | human gut metagenome | biome: human gut; feature: human-associated habitat; material: faeces | place: Austria | collected 2013
CAGCAACTGTTGTCTTTCATTGATCCGCAGGAACTCTCGAAATTTATCTGTGAGTATGCTTCAACGAATCTGGAATTTAAAACGGCACTTTCAAATCATTTCATAGCTAAGGAGTTATCTTTGTCATCAAAGGGAAAAGATTACAGAATTGAAATTCAAAAAGTTTTTAAAGGATCTGGTTACCATAAAAGGTCTCGTTATCACAATCGTTATGATAATTACGACCGTGACTGGAAAACTATTTTCAATCAGATGGACACTTTTTTGGAGAAAGCGGATTTCTTTTTGAATTTGGAAGCTATGGATAATTCTATTGCCATAGCTCTTCAAGTACTTCGTTCCATCGGTGAAAACTATGATGATGAACTTTTGTATGATGATGGTATTTCTTCTTCTGACTATTGTGAACAGGCAGGAGATTTGCTCCTGAAAGTGATTGAACATCCTAAAACCACTCAGGCACAAAAGATGGAGATACTTCAGGGCTTGCGTGAGATTGCTGAAATATCTATTTTTCGTGAATATGATCTTTATGATGTAGACGAATTGATGATGCAGATCAATCTTTCGATTCAACCGGCAGAAAAAGCGTTGGAATTGATTGATGAACTTCTTGAAGTAAGAAAGGGAACCTGTGATATCTATCAGTTAGTCATTCGTAAGGTCAATCTGTTGTTAGAACAGAATGAAGAACAAAAGGCGGATGATACGATTCGTCAATATCTTTATCTGACTGAAATACGAAGAATGGAGGTTGATAAATTGATTGCCCGTTGCCAATATGATGAAGCCATTTGTTTGCTGAATGACGGAATAGAAATAGCGGAAAGAGAAATGCATTCTGGCACTGTGGGTGAATGGCTGAAAATGAAATTGGATATTTATGAAATAACCCATAGGGTTTCTGAGGTAATTGATACATGTCGTCTGTTGTTTGTGGTGGGTAGTGATAAATTGATATATTACAGCAAACTTAAAACTCTGGTACCGAAAGAACAATGGAAAAGTTTTCTGGATAGGATGATGAAAGAAGCCGAGTTAAGTGACTATTTTTCTTTTGTCGGAAATGATAAGGCTGAAATTTATGTGAAAGAAAAGGATAATGACAGCTTGTTCTCTTTGCTGTCGTCAGTCCGATACAATCAGTTGGAAGCATTGATGAAATATGCCCATTATTTGAAGGACACTCATTCTGAGAAATTGATTGCTATATATACTTCTTTATTGAATGATTATGCTGAACGGAATCTGGGACGGGAGCATTATGAATTTATAGCACGGGTATTATCCTGCATACGTAAACTAAACGGTGGACAGGCTGTTGTGAAAAGCTTGGTGGCAGAGTTCCGGATAAAATACAAACGTCGTCCGGCAATGATGGAAGTGTTGGGGAAGTTTTAAAAATAGTTTATCAGAATCTTTTTTAAAATTAGAAAGCCGCCTCCTCCGAAGCGGCTTTCCGTTTTTCTATCAGAACAAACTCCAAGCAACTGTCAGTCCGGCCATTACAATGGCGACCATACTCATCAGTTTAATCAGAATGTTCAAACTGGGTCCGGATGTATCTTTAAACGGATCACCTACTGTGTCACCGGTAACCGTTGCTTTGTGTACTTCGCTTCCTTTACCTCCGAAATTACCTTCTTCTATAAATTTTTTCGCATTATCCCATGCGCCTCCCGCATTGGCCATAAAAATGGCAAGAACGAAGCCCGAGGACAAACCACCTATCAGCAGACCGATAACACCGGGAACACCAAAAATCAGTCCGGTAGCGATAGGGGCAATGATAGCCAGTAGAGAGGGGAATACCATTTCACGTTGTGCTCCTTTGGTGGATATTTGTACGCAACGGGCATAGTCGGGTTCTGCCTCTCCTGTCAGAATCCCTTTTATTTCACGGAACTGGCGACGCACCTCCTCTACCATGTGAGCGGCTGCTCGGCCTACGGCGTTCATGGTCAGACCGCAGAACAGGAATGCCATCATACTGCCCAAAAACATGCCGCTTAGCACTTTGGGGTTCATCAGGGTTACATCGTAATAAAGCATATAGTCAGTGAAACTGGCGTTATGAACATCTACGGTAATGCCGTTTGGTAATTCCAGAATGGTCTGCCCCAACCGGGTTAATCCGATACGGATTTCTTCTACATAGGATGCTAACAGAGCCAATCCGGTCAGAGCAGCAGAGCCGATAGCAAAGCCTTTGCCGGTGGCAGCAGTTGTGTTACCCAACGAGTCGAGTGCGTCAGTGCGCCTGCGTACTTCTTTACCTAATCCGCTCATTTCGGCATTACCGCCGGCATTGTCTGCAATTGGTCCGTAAGCATCGGTAGCCAAGGTAATTCCCAATGTTGAGAGCATACCTACGGCAGCAATACCAATACCGTAAAGCCCCATGGAAATATTGGCGAAATCAAACCCGGAAGCAAGCCAATAGGATAAGATGATGCCTACTACTACTGCCAGTACCGGGATAGTGGTGGAAACCATACCTAGTCCGATACCGGAAATGATAACGGTGGCCGGACCGGTCTTTCCACTTTCGGCCAACCGTTGTGTGGGTTTATACGATTGAGAAGTATAATATTCGGTGGAACGGCCGATAACGATACCTACTATTAATCCCACTACCACAGCAAAGGAAATGTTTACCCAATTTTCCAAACCTAATGCCCAGAGGATAAGGAAAGTGGCAACGACAATCAGTACCGAACTTAAATTGGTTCCTGTGGCCAATGATCCGAGTAATTCCTTCATTCCTGCATTTTCTTTAGTACGGACGGCAAAAATACCGATGATAGAGAGAACGATACCCACTGCCGCAATCAGCATAGGTGCGATAACCGCTTTAAACTGCATCACGGTATCATCCGAACCAATGAAGGCAGCTGCGCCCAAAGCGGCGGTAGCCAGGATAGAACCGCAATAAGACTCGTAGAGGTCGGCGCCCATTCCGGCTACGTCACCTACATTGTCTCCCACATTATCGGCAATGGTTGCGGGATTGCGGGGGTCATCTTCCGGAATACCGGCTTCCACTTTACCTACCAGGTCGGCACCTACATCGGCTGCCTTGGTATAGATTCCACCTCCTACACGGGCGAAAAGTGCTTGCGTGCTGGCTCCCATCCCAAAAGTAAGCATGGTAGTGGTGATGACACATAATTTGGCGGAAGGATTCAAGGTATCTGGCGGAATACAATAATCCAATAATATATACCAGAAGGAAATATCGAGCAGTCCCAACCCAACAACAACCAATCCCATAACAGCTCCGCTACGGAAAGCTACACGCAGTCCTTTGTTCAGGGAGTGTTGGGCGGCATTGGCGGTACGTGCAGAAGCGTATGTAGCCGTTTTCATTCCTAAAAAGCCGGACAGTCCGGAGAAGAAACCGCCGGTAAGAAAAGCAATGGGCACCCACGGATTTTGTAAGTTGAAGCCGTATGCCATGATAGAAAACAGAATAACTAATCCCAGAAATACCAGCCCTACCACTTTGTATTGTTGTTTCAGATAGGACATGGCGCCCTGGCGCACATAAGAAGCGATTTTCTCCATCGTCGGAGTTCCTTCGCTTTCAAGCATCATTTGTTTGTAGAAATACCATGCAAGTACCAATGCCAAGAGGGAGGCAATGGGCACAATCCAGAATAGATACGTTTCCATACGCAGTATTGATTTAAAAGTTGGTTTTGCCCAAAGATAGCAAAAAATAAATGATATTCAATAGGATAGGTCGTATTTTTATCAATTAATATTTGCGGTGCTTTTCTAATTAAGTTTAGGGGGGAATAAATATCAATATCTGTAACTTGGAACACATGTACCTGTTCCTGTGTTTCGTCAAAACACGATGAAAGGTAAACAAGACGTTAAAAAACAGTTTCACCACAGATCAAATCTGTATAATCTGTGGTGAATTTAAAACTCAGGCTTTGTATTTACCATACAGCTTATCTATCAGATCAGCGCGTCCTATTTTGCGCAATTCATTGATGATAGCACGTCGTTCTTCGGGTTTATACCAGAAAAAGAACATCCGTTGAGCCAGTTTTTCTTTTGGTGTTTTAGCGGAAAATACCGGTTGCAACGTATATGGATGATAACCTGTGTACCAGGTTTCAGTGGCTACGGTCATCGGAGTAGGAGTAAAGTCCTGTACTTGTTCCAGATGGAAATCCAATTTCTTGGTGATCACTGCCAGTTCTGCCATATCTTCTTCCGTACATCCTGGATGGCTGCTTATAAAATAAGGTATAATCTGCTGCCGCATATTCAACTCCTTATTTATTTTGTCGAAAGTCTTTTTGAAGTCATAAAATTGTGAAAACGAAGGTTTCCTCATGATTTGCAGCACTTGGTCGCTGGTATGTTCCGGAGCCACTTTCAAGCGCCCACTGACATGATGGGCTATCAGTTCGCGGGTATATTCAGCTGTACTTCGGTTTACTGCCGGATCTTTGCTTTGATATTGTAACAGGTCATAGCGTACACCGCTTCCGATAAAGCTTTTCTTGATACCGGGAAGTGCGTCTACCGAATGATAAATATCCAATAAGGGGCGATGGTCCGTGTTCAAATTGGGACATACTTTGGGATGGATACATGACGGCCGTTTGCATCGCCGGCAAATTTTCTCATCTTTACCACGCATGGCATACATGTTGGCGCTAGGTCCTCCCAAGTCACTCAGATAGCCTTTGAAATCAGGCATTTCAGTTATGGCTCGCACTTCTCTTAAGATACTCTCTTTACTTCGGCTTACAATAAATTTCCCTTGATGGGCGGAAATGGTACAAAAGGCGCATCCGCCAAAACAACCACGGTGCAGATTGACCGAGAATTTAATCATGTCGAATGCGGGAATGCGTTTTCCTTTATATTTAGGATGAGGCATACGCGTATAGGGCAAATCAAAAGAATGATCCAGTTCGCCTTGGCTCATTGGAGGATAAGGCGGATTGACTACTACTGTTTCATTGCCTGTATCTTGCAAGATGCGGGAGGCTTCGTATTTATTGCTTTCCTCTTCAATGAAGCGGAAGTTCTCGGCTTGTTTCTTTTTATCTTTCAGGCATGCTTCATGAGAGTGTAGGATGATGTCTGGCTTTTCGTTCACACACTCAATTACAGAGTGCTCGGACGGAACTGATCCTTTCTTACGGATAATATAAGCCGTTTGTGGTATATCGTGGGGAATATCCTTTTGTAAGGGTAGATGGGCTCCGTCCTGACTGTCTTTGCTTTCTTTCGTTCTCTTGCAAAGTTCCGTAATCGGCTTCTCTCCCATTCCATAGATCAATAAATCGGCTCCGGAATCTATCAGAATTGATTTACGCAGGCAGTCCTGCCAGTAGTCATAATGGGTGACACGGCGCAAAGATGCCTCTATACCTCCCAGAATGACAGGTACGTCGGGATAGATTTTCTTTAAAATCTGTGTATAAACGATGCTGGGATATTCGGGACGCATGTCGTGGCGGCCGTCGGGAGTATAAGCATCCTCGCTGCGCAAACGCTTGTTGGCAGTGTATTTGTTTACCATGCTGTCCATACATCCGGCGGACACACCGAAAAAGAGGCGTGGACGTCCCAGCTTCTTAAAATCGCGCAGGTCATCACGCCAGTTGGGTTGAGGCACAATGGCCACTTTCAAACCTTGCGCCTCTAATAATCTTCCAATTACTGCCGGACCAAATGAAGGATGATCTACGTAGGCGTCACCGCTGAACAAGATTACGTCCAGTTCATTCCATCCGCGCATCTCTACTTCTTTCTTGGTTGTCGGCAACCAGTCTGTAAGTTTGTATTCTTTCAATGATAAATACTGTTTTTTTTGTTTTGCTACAGAGAACACAGAGATTGTTTATTATATCTCTTCTTCATCTTTATTTTTCTCTTTCTCCCATTGGATATAAAGCAGAATGAGTTGATGAAGTCCGAAAGCTTTCATGTTATTATGATAAATTACATCGATACAAAGGTCGAGCAGCTCTTTATTGTTTCCTTCCTCGCTGGTTATCAGTGAACGGATATTCAACTTCAGTTTCTCCAGCACCGACTCGTCCACGATACCGTTGCTGTCTATCAGATGCTGGAATAAAGCATATTTCTCAATAGTTTGCAGGTTCTCTTCTGAGATTTCCATGCTGCGTGTGCCGGAGGCATTAGTCTGTATAGTGTACATAGTCGTTTTATTTTAATGGTTTATACGGACAAAGTTAGGCGTTTTTATGAAATAACCTCTTATTTGCCCTTTTATTTTCGTTTAAAAATATCACTTGCTGCCAAAGAAGCCCAGGATGGCACTCATTACCCGTGCTCTTTCCTTCACTCCCTGAATGCTTTCAAAGGGGAAACCCAGGACAAAAGTCCGATATTTGCCTTTATAGGCGATACCGGCACTGTAACTGCCCGGATTATATACAAAAGCGGAGTAAGCAGGGGCTATCGGGGTCAGACAGTCGGGAGCGGGTACGGCGTATGTTTGCTCGTTGATAGTGCGGGGAATACTGAAACGGGTGTTGGCTCCATATATTTCTCCCGAAGTGGAATTTATCATGCTGCCTCCGAAACTATATTTTAATATGTTTTCGGTGAAGTTCAGTGCTGTGGGACTGTTCATGTTGCTTCCTATATACGAGCCGCTGAGCATCAGGTTGCCGCCTCCTTGACAATAGGTTGTGAGCAACTGTTGCAATGTGTGGGAGAAAGGACGCCTGTCGGCTCCGAATATCAGGTCTGTAATGGGGTAATCTGCCAGCCGGACAAAACCATTTTCAACGGCTTCATCACTACACGATACAAAAGAGTATCCTCCGGCTGCCTGGATGGCTTTTCCATGAATGAACGGATAATCGAAAGTATTTCCGGCTATCAACATTCCTTCCAGTTCGCTGCCGCTATATCCCAGCCCGTCTTTAGTCTCCCGTCCTATGCGGCTGCGGTCGAAGCTTTGTTGCGTTCCGCAGAAGGCGGGTGTATTTATATAAGGTATTCCCGGATCCGTATTCAAGTCAAAGCCTTGCAAGAAAGGAGATTCTACGGTAGCAGGTCTGCTTAAACGGTCGAATCCGTTGACTATCAAGATTGTTCCTTTACTTTTCTTTGCCTGATAGGCTGACAGGATTTCGGAAGGAAAACTTTCTCCGCCCTTGTTGACTGCGGTTACTTTGAAACTATATACCAGTCCCGGTTCGGCTTCGAAGGTATATTCAGTACCGCGTACTAACGTTCCATTGTCAAATCCACCATGTCCCAGACGGGTATAGACTATGTATTGTTGAGCTTTGGCAGTCGGTTCCAACGGGTCGTCTACCGCTTGCCAAGTTAGTTGGAAGGTGTTTTTCCTACTTCCGGAGTGAATGGCAAAGTTATTTACCGGTAAAGGTTGGACTACGTAATCCGTCCCATGCATGGTACTCAGGTATTTTAGTATGGATTTGTAAACAGAACGTCCTACGGTAAACTTGAAACGCGGATCGTGCCCCAATTTCAAATCGGCGAAGTTCTGGTGGGAGAGGAGTTCCAGAATCATCGAGGGAACGGCAGGCAGACGGGTTTCGCTGTAATTGCGGTTCCACAGGCTGCGGCGTTGCCACCGGATACCGAATTGGGCGGAGATATCCTGTTGCAGACCGGTCAGTACCATGTCCGCCAAGTCGCGGGAAGCATAACGGGAGATACCGGCGTTCAGTTCACCATTATTATAATCGGTGGTATAGATACCCAGCGTGCCTATTAAATAATCTTCTTTGGAAAAACCTGCATCGCTGTGCACTCCCAAGGTCATTTCAAAAGGAACGCCCAATCCCTTCTCCTTTGGATTGTACACAGAATTTCCGCTGAGATAGTTTATTATCCAGCTGCGGGCGTTTATATCATCGGTATAGTCATTCTTACCTTCACTGGGACTGTAAACCGGATAGGGAAAGCCCGACCATTGTGCGGCGTAGCGTGCCCCTTCCAGGTAGCGGGGCAGGCCGCTGGTTTTTCCACCGCGCGATATGTTTCCCATTCCTCCGCCAAAACGGACGGCATCGGCGCATACCACTCCTTTTTGTCTGCTCTCATTACTTAGTACCACCATACCGTAATCGTTGGTTCCTTTGTCGAATTCAAAAGTGCCCAGATAAACCCAGGTTCCTCCCCCTATTTGTTGGTTGACCAGAAATTCGGTGACACCCCCTTTATGGAAAACCAGATATTTAGCGTCACTCACACTTCCGGGTAAAGTCTGATAAGTCACATAGACGGCATATTTTCCTGTTTCGGGAATATGGGGAATCCATTGTGCAAAGGCTTTTTCCGGTTTTTTCTCGGTGGAGGCAAAGCGGGCTGTACCTTCTTCAAAAGGATTTTGTCCGTCCCGGTAAACCAATCGTTTTTGAGCGAATGCCGGGGTGGGGGCGGTTTTCCATTTACCTTTCCGGCTTTTTATCTCCTGATAGATGCAACCTTGGGGATGGGTATCATTATCCACAATCACCTCATTGCGTTGCCAGTCACGTTCACGAGGGGTATAAACTATGGCTCCCGCATTTTCCAGCATGGGTATAATATAAGGTATGACGAATGATTGGGTGAACAAATCCTCTGTGGTACAGAACAAGCGTGGACGTTGCCATTCCCAACATCCCTTGTCCTTTTTATAATATTTTCCGTGGCTTTGCCAAAGGGCGATGTGTCTGCCTTCCAGTCCTTTGCTGGCAGTAAAGGGGCGGGAAATATTTTTTACCCATGGATCACCTTTATAATCTGTCCGTTGCCATAAGCGGCTTTTGTCCTGTTTCTTCCTCAGATAGTTGGGAATCAGGTCTTCGATTGATTTGCCATCGGCATAGATGGTTATATCGTAATAATTTACAGGACCGGGTAGGCTTTGTCTAAGTAACCGGTAGATAGCTTCTGTCTTTTCGGGGGTAAACGGTTGGTAGCCGAAGCTGGGGCTGGCATATACATTCAGTCTTTTTTTGTCATGATTTACTTCATAACGGTCTAATTTACATTTACCTATGTTGGCATAAGATGTTTCGTACCGGGTGAAAAAATCTTTTAGACGTTGTTCCACATTACCATCTAACCCTTGTGCCAAAGTGTGTGATATTCCTGCCATTACCAGCAGGAAGGACAAAAATATCTTTTTCATGTTGTTTTCTTCTTTATTTATGGTTGCGAAGTTAGGAATTTTTGTTAGTTTTGTCATTCTAACTAATCTATAATGAACCTAAATGAAACGAATTATCTTTAATTTCTGCTTCGTATGGCTGGCTGTTTCCGCTTTTGCCGGAAGTAAGGTAGTCGAAATGCGAAATTATGGTCTGGTACCGGACACACACGAGAATCTTTCACCCAAATTGCAGAAGGCGTTACAAGACATCAAGTCTCAAGTTGCTTTGGGTGATAAGGTCACCCTGCTTTTTGAATCCGGACGTTACGATTTCCATCCTGAAGGGGCGGCTGTCCGTGAGTATTATATTTCCAATCATGATCAGGACAATCCGAAAACGGTAGGTTTCCCTTTGGAGGATTGGAAGGGGCTGACGGTGGACGGACAGGGTGCCGATTTTATCTTTCATGGACGTATGCTTCCACTTTCTCTGCTTCGTTCAGAGAATTGTACTTTGCGTAATTTCAGCATAGATTTTGAGCCTCCTCATATTGCTCAGGTCAAGATATTGGAAAGCGGAGAGGAGGGAATTACTTTTGAACCTGCCGCATGGGTGAAATGCCGTATCAATGAGAAAGGTTTTTTCGAAGCATACGGTGAAGGCTGGTCCAGTGCTCCCCAGGGAGGAATTGCTTTTGAAGAAAAGACAAAGCGTCTGGTATACCGCACCAGTGACTTATGGTGTCCTATGGAAGGGGTGAAAGAAGTTTCTCCACGTGTCTACCATGCTCCTCAATGGAAAGACGCCCGGTTGAAACCGGGGACAGTGGTGGCTCTTCGTACTTATTATCGTCCTGCTCCGGGTATATTCTTGTCCGGTGACAAAAATACTTGTTTGCAGAATGTGAAAGTGCATTATGCCGAAGGTATGGGACTGCTGGCCCAGTTATGTGAAAATATCACGTTGGATGAATTCAGCGTTTGCCTTCGTGGCGATAAGGATCCGCGTTACTTTACCACGCAGGCGGATGCTACCCATTTCTCCAGTTGCCGGGGGAAGATTGATTCTCGCAACGGGTTGTATGAAGGAATGATGGATGATGCGATTAATGTACATGGTACTTATTTGAAAATCAAGCAACGCCTTGATGACCATACGGTGATTGCCCGATACATGCATCCGCAAGCATACGGATTCGAATGGGGCGTGAATGGCGATGAAGTACAATTTGTACGTTCCGCCACCATGGAACTGACCGGTGGAAAGAACCGGGTGAAGGAAATCCTGCCCAATGACAAAGATACGGTGAAAGGTGCAAAAGAATATCGTATCACTTTTGCCGAGCCTTTGGATGCGGAGATTACGGATAAAGAAGGTTTCGGCATTGAAAACCTGTCCTGGTGTCCGGAAGTTTATTTTGCGGATAATGTCATTCGTAATAATCGAGCACGCGGTACGCTGTTCAGCACTCCCCTGAAAACGGTGGTAGAGCGTAACCTGTTTGATCATACATCAGGAACAGCCATATTGCTGTGCGGTGATTGTAACGGCTGGTTTGAAACGGGAGCTTGCCGGAATGTGCTGATTCGTAACAATCGTTTTATCAACGCATTGACTAATATGTTCCAGTTTACGGAAGCTGTTATCTCTATTTATCCGGAGATTCCCGATTTGGAGCATCAGAAAAAATATTTCCATGGTGGAAAAGGAGAAAAAGGAGTAGTGATTGAAGATAACTATTTTGAAACCTTTGACCGCCCCGTTCTTTTTGCAAAATCCATTGACGGATTGGTCTTTAAAAACAATGTGATCCGCCAGAATACGGATTATCCGGCTTTTCATCATAACAAATCCCGTTTCCGCTTGCTTCACACCCGGAATGTGAAGATAGAGAAGAATAATTTTGAGGATGGGGATGAGAGTATAGCAAGAGAATAGATACAAATAACACTGATTATGCGGGTGAAAATACAATCCGCATAATCAGTGTTTTCATATCTGAAGAACTACAACGGAAGGGTTATTCTATTTTTCCAATGCTGAAGTTTTCAGGATATTTGCCTTTGAAATTCTTATAATACAATTTGATTTCACGCATATCCTTGTCCAAATCACCGCTGGGATGTATTACCTTTTCGGCTGTGATGCATTTCTTCTCGTAGTCGATAGCTACCAGAATAATAGGCAGACCAGCCCCTTGCGCAATATAGTAAAACCCTTTCTTCCAATTGGGATTGGCTTTGCGTGTTCCTTCCGGAGTGATAGCCAGATGGAATTTTTGACTCGATTTGGCAATCTTAATCATCTGGTCCACCAATGAAGTCTTGCGGCTACGGTCTACGGGAATCCCTCCCATCCAGCGGAAAATAGGGCCTAGAGGCCAGAAGAACCAGTCTTTTTTCATCATAAAACCGGTTTCGCGACCTATAGCTCCCATAAACAGTTTGCCTATGAATAAGTCCCAATTGGTGGTATGTGGGGCGGCACAGATAATATATTTATCATAATCGGGAGCAGACACCTTGGTCTTCCATCCCAATAGTTTGTAGTAGATAAAACTACAAATAGCTTTTTTCATTCCTTAAATCTTATGCTTTTGTAGCTTTAGCCAGTTCGTCTGCAACCACTTTTATTTCTTTGTTCAAATCCTCATTCAGTTTCTTGTAGAAACCTTTTACGTTACCCGGTTCAGTGTGACTGATGCGTATAATCAGTTTGATCACATTGTGTACAGAGTTGCAAACCACTTCACGGTTAACACCTTCCATCAAACTGACTAAAAACAAATCACTTGCTATATTGGTTATTTTTTTCTTTAAATTTCTTCTACTTGCCATAAATGTAATGTTTTAAGTTAATACATAATTCTAAATTCGCGGTAAAGGTAATATTTTTATTTGTATACGTTTTCATATTTGCGAAAAAAGAACGAAATTTGCACGTGAATTATAAATGAAATTATACACCTTTAAATAGAATAATAGAATATGACTAAAAGTGCATTACAAATTGCCAGAGCTGCTTATCAGCCCAAACTTCCTAAAGCGTTGAAAGGCGCTGTAAAAGTAAAGGAAGGTGAACCTACACAGTCAGTTGCTGACCAGGAAGCTATCAAAGCCTTGTTCCCTAACACTTACGGCATGCCGTTGATTCAGTTCGTTGAAGGCGAAGCTGTCAATATGCCTGCCATCAACGTAGGTGTCATCTTGTCTGGTGGACAGGCTCCCGGCGGACACAATGTTATTTCCGGTTTGTTCGACGGTATCAAAGCATTGAACAAGGACAGCAAACTGTATGGTTTCATTCTGGGCCCCGGTGGTTTGGTAGACCATAATTATATGGAACTGACTTCTGATATTATCGACGAATACCGTAATACCGGTGGTTTCGATATCATCGGTTCCGGCAGAACCAAACTGGAGACTCAGGAACAGTTCGCAATCGCTGCTGAAGTCTGCAAGAAGCACGGCATCACCGCAATCGTTATCATCGGTGGCGACGATTCCAACACCAACGCAGCTGTACTGGCTGAGTACTTCGCCGCAAACAACACCGGCGTACAGGTAATCGGCTGCCCGAAGACCATCGACGGCGACTTAAAGAACGAAGATATCGAGTGCTCTTTTGGTTTCGATACCGCTGCAAAGACCTACAGCGAAGTAATCGGTAACATCGAAAGAGATGCAAACTCCGCTAAGAAATATTGGCACTTCATTAAGGTTATGGGCCGCAGCGCTTCCCATGTTGCTCTGGAGTGCGCACTGGAAACCCAGCCGAACATCTGCCTGATTTCCGAAGAAGTTGCAGCAAAGAAGATGTCCCTGTCCCAGATCGCTGACTATATCGCTGATTCTGTAGCAAAGAGAGCAGCAAAGGGCATGAACTTCGGTGTTGCAATCATCCCTGAAGGCGTTGTAGAATTCGTTCCCGAGTTCTCCGCACTGATCGCTGAGATCAACGAGCTGTTAGCAGGCAGCAAGGCAGATGCGTTCAATGCACTTCCTACCTGGAAAGAAAAATATGCGTTCATCGAAAACGGTCTGTCTAAAGAATCCATGGCTGTATTCGCAATCCTGCCGGAAGGCATTCAGCAGCAGCTGTTCCTGGAGAGAGATCCTCACGGCAACGTACAGGTTTCCCTGATCGAGTCCGAGAAGCTGTTCTCCGCTCTGGTAGCTGACAAGCTGGCTGAGAGAAAGGCTGCAGGCACATACAACGGCAAGTTCAATGCACTGCATCATTTCTTCGGTTACGAAGGAAGATGTGCATTCCCTTCCAACTTCGATTCCGATTACTGCTACTCCTTAGGTTACAATGCATTCATGCTGATCCAGTATGGTTACAATGGTTACCTTTCCAAGGTTTCCAACCTGTCCAAACCGGCAGCTGAGTGGGTTGCAGGCGGTATGCCCATCACCAAGATGATGAACATGGAGAGAAGACATGGCGAAGACAAGCCTGTTATCCGTAAGGCTCTGGTTGAGCTGGATGGCAAGCCCTTCAAATACTTCGAAGCACACAGAGAAGAGTGGTCTGAGAACACCTGCTATGTATATCCGGGTGCAATCCAGTACTACGGACCTGCAGAGGTTTGTGATATCACAACCAAGACTCTGGCTCTGGAGAAGGGCGAATAATTCCCTCGACTTCAAAAATCAACAATAGAATGCACGCTCTGCGAGCATTCTATTGTCATGAATAAAGAGCGCCGCAAGACGTATACAGCAGAATGTGCTTTGCGTACATGCT
>OLRV01002528.1_pt1 | contig 13835 bp, 9 predicted proteins | sample 1672421 | NCBI WGS metagenome assembly OLRV01 (sample SAMEA3136684, study PRJEB25190) | human gut metagenome | biome: human gut; feature: human-associated habitat; material: faeces | place: Austria | collected 2013
CGGCTTTTGGAGCTTTTGACCCTGGTATCATATTACATATATCTGGCAAATATGAACAGCATAGAAATCAAAACAACAATAATGGTTGCCGGTGCTGCATACTTACAGTACTTGCCCCATCCAATCGGATGACCATTCTTTGAAGATACGGAAATACCTACTACATTTGCGGAAGCACCGATTGGTGTCGCACTTCCTCCGATATCAGTACCCATTGCCAGTGCCCAGGAAAGTGTCTCCAAATCAACACCCTGCAGTGCTGACAAGCTTCTGACAACTGGAATCATGGTTGCTGCAAACGGGATATTATCAACAACGGAGCTTGCGATAGCAGACAGCCAGATGATGATGATAACAACCAGAATAACATTACCGCCGCTTATGGTCTGAATGAAGTTTGCAACGATCTCGAGGATTCCGGTCTGCTCAAGTCCGCCGACAACGATGAAAAGTCCGACGAAGAACAGCAGGGTCTTGTAGTCCACCTTCTTGAGCAGTTCAAGAGCGCTCTTACCGGAGGTGATGAGCGTTGCAAGGGCGATAACACCGCCGATGAAAGCTACTGTAAGTCCGGTCTGCGCGTGAGTAACGAGCAGCACAACAGCCACCATGAAAATAACAACGCTGATGATGAAGCTGCGCTTGTCAGTTATTGCCTCACGGGGAGCAGGGATAGTTGATGTATCAATCTGGTTCTTTCCGGCTTCCTTCAGCTCCTTGCGGAAAATAATGAAGAAGTAGATAACAACGAACACGAGAGCGATCGCAGCGATCACGCCGGTGTTTGTAAGGAAGTCTGCGAAAGAATAACCAAGGGAGGTTCCTACAATAATGTTTGGCGGATCGCCGCACATTGTTGCCGAGCCGCCGAGATTTGCACAGAATATCTCGGAAAGAATCATGGGTATCGGGTCGAACTTAAGCAGCTGAGCCAGCTCAACTGTTACTGCTGCAAGGAAGAGAATAACAGTGATACTGTCGATGAACATAGACAGCACCGCAGACATCAGCATGAATGTGATGAACAGCGGAACGACTTTATACTTTACCAGTTTTGCAAGTGTCATACACAGCCATCTGAAGAAGCCTGCCTTTGCCATGCCCTCTACCATTATCATCATGCCTGCAATGAAAATGATAGTCGCCCAGTTGATACCGGAAGAGCTTTCCTCAGAAGCCCCGTACCAGAAGCCCTGGGTGAATATGTTGCCGATGTTGAGCGTCTGCCAGATGGCATTCATATCCTTCATGCAGATTCCGAACACCAGGACAAGGGTCGCAAGTCCGCAGCAGAGGGTCACTATGTGACGCTCTATCTTGTCCATGATGATCAGCACGAACATCACCACGAAAATCAGCACTGCAACGATTTTTGCGAGCAGCCCGGTGTCATCGCCGCTGATGCCGGTGAATATGCCGAATACCAGCAGGACCGTTCCGACTGCACTCATTCCCATCGCAGCATGACGTGTCAGCTTGTCCATCGCCGACATGATGAACATGACGATGAATACGACAGCAGCAAGCGTTGTTGCTATTAGCATTGAGTTACCTCCGTTCGTAAAGCGCTCTGTTTTCCTGCGCTTTGTTTTTCTCCTCCACATAGAAAATCTCCCCTGGACCGCATCGCTGCGGACTTCTCACGGGAGAGTCGATTTTTTATGTGCCCCATCATTCTAACACAATACTGCACAAATGTCAAGAGTGTTGTCGCTTTTTTTGATTATTTGATGATTTTAACGAATAAACATTGTTTACCTTGTATCATTTTTTAGTCAGATGTGACAAAGAATACATTGATGAGATGTCGCGGTGAAATATCACAATATACATATTTAAATAAATAGGATATATACGCTGTTTAACGTATTGACTTTTATTGCACAATAGTCTATAATATTTTCATAGACGAAGGAGGTCATTATGGCTCAGTTAAGTATAAAGTACTACTCCCAGGCGCTCAACAGGAATATCCGCTTTGAAATGTATATTCCAAATGACAAACCCCGGGAAGACACGCAGAAAATGCGAACCGTGTTCCTTCTGCATGGCTACACTGGCGACGCAGGAAACTGGATACCGGAAGATCTTATGCAGAAATACAATTTTGCGGTAATCGCCCCAAACGGTGAAAACGGATTCTGGCTGGACGGTCTTTCCACCACAAGAAAATACTGCACATTCGTGGGAGCCGAACTGGTAGACTACGTCCGCAGAACGTTCCGGCTGGCGCTATCCCCGGAGGACACTTACATCATGGGACTTTCTATGGGTGGATTCGGCGCGCTGCATACCGCTTTTGCATTCCCAGATAATTTTGGAAAGGTCGCTGCAATGTCCTCAGCGCTTATAGTCCATGAGATTGCCGGAATGAAGCCCGGCGAGGACAACGGAACAGCAAACTACGATTATTATCACGAATGCTTCGGCGACCTTGATTCAGTCCTTGAAAGCGACAGCAATCCCGAAGTACTGGTGAAGCGCCTGCATGACAGCGGCAAGAAAATACCGGAAATATTAATGTCCTGTGGAACGGAGGATTTCCTGCTGGAACACAACCGGCAATTCCACAGATTCCTCGCAGAAGAGGGTATCGCCCACACATACCTTGAAAGCAGCGGCAGCCACGACATGGATTTCTGGAACGAATACACGCGCAGATTCATCGACTCAATGTTTGCAGACTGAATATCAACTCTAAAAAACGATGGCGTAATCAGCCACCGTTTTTTATTTTTTGTCATGCTTCTTTATCTTTATCTCCGGGATAGCAAGGTTGTCATACACTACTTCTCCGCCATTTTCGGGCTCCTCCGTGTTGTCGTCTTCGGAGGGCTTCCGGGAATTCACATGTATCTCCGGAAAGGCAAGATTTTCCGAGAAATAGTCCAGTTTCTGATTTTTGTCTTTCATAATTACCTCCGGTGAAAATGTCAATTAAGGAAATTGATAAAGAACGTTATAACCAGGCTGTTGATAAAATCTGCAAACATACTGCCGACAATGGGGACCAGCAGATACGCCTTTACAGATGGCGCGAACTTCTCCGTTATCGCCTGCATATTCGCCATTGCGTTTGGAGTCGCGCCCATACCGAAGCCGCACACTCCTGCGGACAGGACCGCGGCGTCATAATCCCTGCCCATAACATTGAACACGACGAAGTAGGAGAATATCGCCATTATGATAACCTGCGCGATGAGCAGAACAACCAGAGGAAGCGCCAACTCCGCAAGCTGCCACAGTTTCAGCGTGATCATCGCGATTCCCAGGAAGAGGGACAGACAGATTCCGCCGATATCGTTAATTTCACCCATATGGATATGGAACTTCCCGGTGTACTCGTCGATATTACGCATGAACGCAGCAACTATCATAGAGCCTATGTAAATCGGGAACGTCATTCCGGTCAGGGAAAGCGCCCAGGAAACTACCGTACCGATTCCCATAGCTATCGCTATCTGATATGCCGCCGGAGCGTACATGCTCACGGAGCGGTGGTGCTTCTGCTCTTCCTCTTCAAGGAGTGTTGCGTCCTCGGCGACTATTCCGTCCATCAGCTTTTTTTTCAGAATAAGCCGCCGCGCGATCGGTCCGCCCATCAGGGAACCTATCACAAGTCCGAATGTCGCCGCCGCAGTACAGAAAGTGGTCGCGCCCTCTATTCCAAAATCCTCAAGAACTGGTCCAAAGGCTCCGGAAGTACCATGTCCGCCGACCATCGGAATAGACCCGGTGCACATGCCGATAAGCGGACTTATGTCCAGCAGCCCGGACAGACCTACCGCCGTCAGATTCTGCACGACTATCAGCACGAAAAGGCACACCAGGAATACCAGCAGGCTCAGTCCGCCGGCACGCAGCACCTTGATATTCGCCTGGAATCCCACCGAGGTGAAGAACATCACCATGCATACGTTCTTCAGCGTTTCATCAAAGTTGAACTCCACTACGCCGAACACATACAGCAGACAGGAAATCACCGCAAAAACAATTCCTCCCACCACCGGCGAGGGAATGCAGAATGTTTCCAGGAATCGTATCCTCTTTTTCAGGAATCCGCCCAGGAACAGCACTCCCACCGCCATGGCAAGGGTCTGATACATGTCTATATTCAATACCTGCAAGAAAAAGCCTCCTCAATCCGCCCGGGTGTCGTATGCGATCCCGGTGCCCGCCGCCTGGTCCGTGCTGACCGTCACACCGGCACCACGGTAGTATTCCGCCGCACCGTCGTGGAATCTGCATGGGATACCCGTCACGGCAAAGTCGATATCCGGCTCGGGAACCGACACGGAATAGCGTATCTGCGTGCTGCTGTCAAAAAGCAGCCGGGTGATCTCCTCCACCTGCGCCGCGCTGACGCCCTCGGAGGCGGTCAGGACTGCCTTGACGCCCACCGTGGGTACGTCCTCTTCCTGACCATGATATGTACCTGCCGGAATTGTCATGCTGTAATAGCCGTCGTAAATGTTCGTCATTGAGGAAACCGTACGCTCGTCCAGCGGCAGGATACGAATATCCACGCTTTCAGCAAGCTCACTTACGACCGTGGAGGGCGCACCCAGGATAACGAACAGCGCGTCAATATCGCCGCCCTCAAGCGCCGCAGCGGATTCCGCATAGGACATGTTCACCGTTTCGACCGACGTGTAGGGAATCCCGGCTGACAGGAGCATGTATTCCGCATTCCGCGCAACTCCGGAGCCGTCCTCGCCGATGGACATTTTCTTCCCTCTGAGGTCCGCCAGCGACTCAATTCCGGAATCACTCCGCACGATTATCTGGAACGCCTCGTAGTAGAGTCCGGCGACCGCGCGCACCACGGATACCGGGGAGCCTTCGAAATCCCCAGTGCCGTAAGCGGCTTCCGCCAGGATATCGCTCTGCACGATAGCCAGGTCAAGAAATCCTTCCTTCATCAGCCGCATGTTCGCCATGGAGCCCTCGGTCTTTTTCACGGTGACGCCGGCTTCGTCAAGCTCATGCAGCGTCGTACCGTAGGCGTAATATATCCCACCGGGATTTCCCGTGCCGAGTCTTAACTCGGACCTTTCGCCGCAGGACGTGAGCACAGTCATTCCCATAAGCGCGGCAACAGCGGAGATCAGTATTTTCTTAAAACGCATATATTCCGCCTTTCACTTCAATTAATGTATGGTCATCTCTAACTATATTTTAACATATGTCCGGGGCTATTTCAACCCTTTTAAATTGCCATTGCTGTAATTTTATTCTTTTTATAGAATATTACTATCTGCGCAGCCGGATAATTAGTTGAATCAAATATAACAACCGCAATTAAAACAATGTCGAACTTTGTGCAAAGATAACAAATTGAAGAATAAGAGTTGTATTTTGGTTGAAATACAAAATATCATGTGCTATAATAAATATGAAGTATATAAAGGAGCGTGAAAGGTATGACTGAAAAGCTAATTCATCTTGATATTGTATCACTCATTTTTCTTACAATCATCCTCATTTCTCAGCTGTCAAGAAAAATGTACAAAGGATCAACGAACAAGTTTTTCCTATCGCTTTTAATTCTTACAATGCTCAGCGCGCACACAGATATATGGAGTGTTGTGCTTGACAACATTAACTATCCCGATATAGGACTGCGCATGGCGGTGCACTCCGTTGATCTGCTGGTTTATAACGCTATACCGCCTTTTTTCCTGATGTATGTTATCAGCCTGACCTGCGCATGGTCCAAGCTTACTTCGAACAAGCCTGCCATCGTCATTCTTATCGTCCCCTATTTGGCGGACATCGTTGCAACGGTAGTGAATCTGTTCAACGGGTGCATTTTCAGCATTGACGATGGAATATACCACACAAATGCCATGGCATGGATCCCCTACTGCACCGCTGGAATATACATAATAATCAGCGTGATCTATCTTGTGCAATTCCGCAGACTGTTCCAGCTGCGAAAAGCGCTTGCGCTTCTTTGCATGATACCGCTGATGGGGGCTATAGTAATAATGCAGATGCTTACGCCAAATATGGTGGTAATGGTGTTCACGAACACCATCGGGCTTACCCTTATATCAGTAATGATACAGCGCCCAGAGGAGGTTGTAGACAACTTTACCGGACTGAACAAATACAACGCATATGCGGAGGATATCCGCAAGAACTACATGATGAAAAACCGAATGGGCGTTATCATGATAAACATAGAAAACTACAGTTCACTATGCAAGATACTTGGATATGACCGGAACAACGAACTTTTGAAAATGGTTTCAAAGACCATTGCTGAATGCATTAATCAGACAAAATCACATGGCACACCATACTACCTTGATCAGGGAAGATTCAGGGTAGTCATCAACATTTACAATCTGAATTTGATGAACCATACGGCAGACCTTATAAATGAGAGACTCCGTAAACCCATACAGATCGGAAAAACCGACCTGAATCTGATTCCATACATCTGTGTTGTGAACTGTCCCGAGGACATACAGAACTTCAAAGCGCTGATGTCGTTCGGCGTTGATTTCCACACAAAGCTCCCCTACCGCGGCGAGGTAATTCATGCGAACGACAGCTCCGTAAAACGCATGGTTTCCCTGCTGACGGACGTTGACGACATCATTGAACGCGCGTTCGCAAACCACAGCTTCCATGTATACTACCAGCCGATATACTCCATCGAAAAGAATAAGTTCGTATCTGCTGAGGCTCTGCTCAGGCTCATCGACGAGAAGGAGGGCTTCATTTCACCGGAGGTGTTCATTCCGGCGGCGGAAAAGAGCGGCGCAATACACAAAATCGGCGATTTTGTCATGGAAGAAGTTTGCAAGTTCATTGCCAGCGACGAATACAAGAAGCTGGGACTGGAATACATTGAGGTCAACCTCTCCGTTTCCCAGTGCATGCGCCACGGACTTGCCGAGCACCTCCTCGGAATAATGAAGAAGTACGGCGTATCCTCCGACCAGGTTAATCTGGAGATCACCGAAACCGCCGCAAGCTACGACCAGAACGTGATGACAGAGAATCTGTCTGAACTCAGTGCCGCAGGGATCAGCTTCTCGCTCGATGACTACGGCACGGGTTACTCCAACATGTACCGTATTGCGGCGCTTCCGCTGAAGATAGTCAAGCTTGACAAGTCTTTTGTAAACAACCAGAACGCCAAGATGTGGACTATCCTCCAAAACACCGTCAGAATGATAAAGGATCTCAACATGGAGATCGTTGTGGAAGGAATCGAAACCAAGGACATGGTAAAGAAATTCTCCGACCTGCACTGCGACTTCATTCAGGGATTCTACTTCTCAAAGCCCGTTCCCCGGGAGGAATTCGTTCAGTTCATCAAGCGGAATAACGATCTGGCTTAATGTATAAAAAGAAAAGGGACTGCCGAAAAGATACTTTTTCAGCAGTCCCTTTGTGTTATTTCAGATGGTATTTTCCGTCCGGCATAAGCTTGATGATGTCCGCCAGTTCAAGGTCCATCAGCACCTCTGCGGCCTCCGCATAGGATATGCCGGAAATCGCAATTACCTCGTCCGCGGATTGCGCTGCGGATTCGACAATTTTTGCAACGCTGACCTGCAATTCCGTCAGTCCGGACAGCTTCTCTTCGGAAAGCTTCGGGGATTCCTCAGCCGTAGCTACATCGGCAGGCTGTGTGGATTTTACTGGATCCGCCGGCGGCGCCGCTTTTGTCACCCTGGGAGCCGCGGGTCTTTCCGCAGGCTTGCTGCGCGGCTTCTTCTGAGGATTACGGTGCTGACGCTCGCTGGAATCGTCAATGCCTATCCGGCTGAGGTAATGATACATGTACTCGTTCACAATATCCAGGTAGTCGAACACCGGTATCGCGCCGTCCCGGAGGAACGGAACCACCCCGGCGCACCACTCCTGCGTTATGTCCGTAGGCGGAACACAGAACAGATCCCTGCCCTGATCCACCGCGTGGTTCGCAGTAAGCAGGCAGCCGCTCCTTGTGGAGGCTTCCACCACCAGGGTGCCGAGTCCCAGTCCGGAGATTATACGGTTGCGGTCGCGGAAATACCGCGCTTCCACGCCGGCGTGCGGCAGCAATTCGGACACCAGCGCTCCGCCGCCCTCGATAATGCGCTGCTTCAGTCCGGCGTTATCCGGTGGGTAGTTCACAAGCTGTCCGCAGGCGAGTACTCCGACTGTGGGCACTCCGGCGTTGACAGCGCTGGTATGGGCAACCGTATCTATTCCGAGCGCAAGTCCGCTGACCAGTACGGTGCCGAGTCTGACAAGGTCGCCGCACAGTCTTTGCGCCACGCGCACCGCGTATTCTGACGGATCCCGGGGTCCGACCACCGCAAGGGAAACCTCGTCGGAAAGGCAACTCAGCATTCCCCGGACAAACAGAACTATCGGCGGCGAGTAGATATTTTTGAGAAGGACCGGGTATTCCTCGTCGTCAAGGGTGATTATGCGGATATCGTTCGCGGCGCACTCCTCCATTATCTGGCGCACGTCCCGGGTATGCGTGTTACGGGCGCGGTGCTTCTCGGATTCGGTTATCTTGGGACATTCTCCGTCCCTTATCGCACGCGCCAGGGATTCCGCAGAGCCGTAATGCTCCAGCAACTCCATCGTCCTGGGATTGTGTGGCAGCATTACAAGCAGGAGCCACAGCCAGACTTCAACAGAAGATGGCATCATATCCTCACCCCTTATATACATTCAGACAATTTTGTAGATTTATTGTATCACACCTTTTGTTATTTGTCAAGCCACACGAAAAAGCAGCCCCTTTACATGAGCTGCTTTTCTTATGTATTCCCTCACCAGGAGATGGTGGGATCCTTCATTCTGCGCAGACGGGCAGAAGCAGTGCCATACTTGACTGCATGCCGCTTCTTCTTTTCCATGTACTGCTCAATATATTCGGGGGATACGCCTAGAGTTTCGGCGTCGAATCCGCCCTTCACGCTGTCGGCGATAGCCATGTTATCCTGCGAGAGGAGTATCTGAGGCAGCGCGCCGTTGATGACCTCGTCGTCGGAAGCGGAATCCCCTATCGCATTCATGTCAGCGTTCTGCATAAAGCGGTCGATCTCCTTCTTTATGTATGGCGCCATCTTAGTTTTATCGCCGCTGAGCATATCGTCCATGACCTTATCCGCTTCGCCGTCGTCCAGTCCGTTGAGGTGACGCGCAAGGTATCTGATGGCATGCACATTTCCCGAATCCCTGTTCACGTTGGTACCATGACGCTGATTATATCTGGCAAGCGTGCTGGTGAAAGCAGTGTCCTTCACGTCCCTGTCCTGGGCAATCTGATCCATGACCGCTCCGGCAGCCTGCTGCTTCCGCAGCTTCTCGGAGATGTTTCGCCCCATCTCCTCCGCCTGGGCTGATTCCGCGTTTCCGGCAAGTACGTTGTTCAGCATGTTATCCTGCTCCGCTGCAAGAGAAGCCTGTTTTGATTTTGTCAGAGCGCCGCGTCCCAGTCTTGCAGCAAAGTTGTTCATCATTGCAGGGTCTGTAAAGGAACTGGCAGCGTCCATCATTCCCACCTGTGATTCCTGAAAGCGCATTCCGCGGCTTTGGGACATATTCACGCGCTGGAACATCTTCTGCGCTTCTATCATTTCGTCCGTGAATCCCTGCTCCTTCATCGTCTTTAGCATTTGTTCTTCGTCACTGGCGTGTTCAGCATTGATTCCCCTTACGACTTTATCCTTTTTCCTTGCCGCCATGCCGAAATCAAAGCTGGCTTTCTGCTTCTTGAAGAAATCCTTGATCTTCCCGAAGAAGGAACCCTGTATCGGCGCTGCGTCCGCATTCATCGCAGGCAGCGAGGACAGCGGTGCCGAAAGCGAGGCGTGTCCCCCGGACACAAAGGAATCCCCGGCGTGGTCTGCAGCGCCCTCAAGAGCCGCAGAGGAGTTCACATTGAATCCCTCTACATCAGCGTGGACTCCGCCCTTCGCCTGCTGAACCACATGTGAAAGCTCGTGAGCAATCAGGTGCTGTCCCCTTTCCGTGTGCTGGTCGAACTGACCCGGCGCAAAATGCACCACGTTGCCCTTGGCGAACGCTTCCGCGCCGATATCCGCCGCGTCGGCGGATTCACGCAGCTCCACCCCGGAAAGATCATACCCAAGGTGCTGTTCAATTCGGGATTTTAGTCCCTCCTCAAGCCTGAGCGAATGCCCTGAATGCACATCAATATTCTGCATTGCGTTAAGCTGCGGCGCGATTGACTCCTGCCGGAGATCCGCGCCCTTCTCGTGCGGCAGCACCGCCCTTTTCTTCTCAGCGTATGTATTCATATAGACACCTCCGATTGTTTATTTCTGCCACCCGTGAATTATCCGGTATGGCTCGCCGCCTTTGTTTTCTTCTCAGAATCCGCCCTGATAGTAAGCAGGAACAGTACCGCCGCCGCTGCAAATGCGATCCCCATTATGTTCGTTGCGGCAAGTCCTCCAGCCAGGATAACGGAATACAGCACCGGGCTGAATGTCTGGACAATACTCCCGACAACGTTGAGTACCGCAAGTCCCTGGCTGACGCCGGCTTCCCTGACCGCCGGCATGTTGACGTAATAGTCGCTCGTCGCCGGAGTCCCGAATCCATCGAAAAGTCCCAGCAGCGCAACGCTGACGAGCACGATAACGAGCGGCGCATTGATGTTCAGGATAAGTATGGACACGGCTGCAAGTCCCAGGGAAACCACCACGCAGGCTGTCCTGCCAATCTTGCCGGAAAGTGCTTTCAGAAGCACCGGACCGAGATAAATTCCCACCAGTCCGTTCACAAGGTAGCCATAGGAAGTCGTAACGTCCGGCAGACCAAGAGAGGACACGAATCCCGGGAAAAACGCAACCACGAACATCAGCCCTATATTCATAGGGATAGCTACCAGCACAATATACCGCAGGAAAGCCGGCTTGAATACAAGGGAGAATACTCCGAGGCGGCTTTCCGGCAGGCTCCTTGTTGTTACTGCGGAACAGCTTCCAGGGGGAAAGTGCAAGCACCGCAACGACAAACGCGAAGATGAATACTCCGGCTATGAAATACGATGTGTGCACATTTACCGAGCTGGCAATAACCGCGCCCAGGGTACCTCCGCAGGTTATCCCTCCGAGAAGTCCGGCATTGAGCGCCGCAAGGTTGCTGGTGGTGTTCTCCGGAGTGAGGGAGCCAAGGGACACGATACTGTTGAGTGAGTACTTGATACCTGCAAATCCGATACCGGACACGAAACGCAGCAGTATGAGGGATTCCGGCGAGCCGGAGAAGAAGCACAGCACGTTTGCCAGCGCCGAGATCACCGCAGAAACCGAGAACAGCAGCTTCAGATCCATTCGCCGGTAAACCGGGAGCAGGAACAGCGAACAGAGCATTGTTGCCAGCAGCTCCGCCGTCATGGGGATAGACGCCAGGAAAGGTACCGAAAATCCCAGCACAGACTTGTTCCACTGGGTTATCAGAACGCTTGAAAACGGAATCCCGACATACATTCCGGTGTACGCAATGAACGCGCCCAACCGCAGCACTGGAGCCACCGCCCCAGCCTGGACAGTTTCCGACTGCCGGAAGTTCCTGGATATTCTGGTAAACATGGCATCCGGGAGTTTCAGAAGCTCAAATATCATTATCAGCGCGACTGCGAAGGTCACGGCGAATACCAGGAGCATTCCAAGCATTTTCTCGTCGATGTATTCCTTGGATATTTCCACGTTGATGAACGTATTGAGGGAATCATCGCCGGATATTTTCAGCGACACGTTATATTCGCTGCTCCTTGTGAGAATATCCGCCGTATCAGCATAGACGTTCACAACGCTTACATTCCACAGCAGCGGAGAATCCTCCACCTTAACGGCAAGGTATTCCGGAAGTCCGTTCATGCGGTCGTAGTCCACGCCCTTTTCGTACAGGTCGTTGATTATCTCGCCTATGTAGGAGGAAATTCCCACCGCGCCCTCGAACATCACGTCCTTGTACCGCTTCTGGTACTCATTGTAGGCTATCACGCACTGCACCAGCAGTCCCACCATTATGGCAAGCACCGGGATAACAAAAAGGAACTTGTTCTCATGCTGCTTTCTGCGGAGTTCCTCCACGGAATCCGGTGCGCTGTTTTTGCCGACCTCGCAGATGGAGCGCGGCAGCACAACAAAATATATCACCAGCAGCAGTATTGTAGCGCCGATACACGCCATAGTGACCATGTCGCTCCTCTGCTTCTGCGGCAGAAGCTCCTGCTCGATATCCGCCAGGCGGTAGAACAGCGTCATTGCGCCGATCTGACTGCCCTCCCGGTCGTATATCGGCTGTATCATGACCTCGTATTCCCCTGCGTCGGCTATGCGGAACGCCGAGGAGCCTTCGCCGTCAAAACTGATGTTGTACATCACGTTCTCGTTAAGCAGCAGCGCGTTGTACTCCTCCTTCCTGTCGCTGTCGGAGTAGGAATTATAGAGCACACTTCCGTTGATATCCGTTATGGCGGTGTTGATCGGGACCTGCTCCGTGCTTATCAGACCGAGCATATCCCCGAGCACCTTATCCATGCCGTAAAAGCGTTCTATCTGCTTTCCGTTGCGGATAGAGTTCTCGATATCCTCCACGATCTGCCGGGATACCACGCCGTAATACTGCTGCTTGATCTCACGGTAGCTCTGGGAGAATACCGCATAAATCAGCCATGACACGAACGACATCGCAATAGCGATGAACACAGTGAACACCGACAGTATCCATATCTTTTGCTTGCCTTTTTTTCTTTGCGGATCATCAGATCTCCTCCCCCGTCACTGCTCGCAGATTATCTTTTCGCACGCTATCAGCATTTCGAATGACGGTTTGAATTCTATTTCGTCTGCCACGTCAAGGTTCAGCGTCAGGAACGGTGAGCTGACATACTCCTGTTCAAGGTCGCCGGGCTTGCTGCCATTGAACACCGAGCCGATGATATTCGACACGAACGGACCTGTACCTACGGCGTCGCGCGGATCGACTATCATCACCGCCGCGCCGCTTTTCACATAGGCAGAGCCTACCTGCGCGACCACGGGAATGTTGGCGTCGAAAAATACCTTCATCATTTCCGCCGCCTTTTCGGAGGACGGAATAACGTCCGTATTTAGGATATAAGCGTCCACCTTATCCTCGGACACCATCCTGCGGTAAATTTCCGCCAGCCTGTCGTAGTACTCCTCCTCGTTGTCGAAGCTCTCGCGGTTCAGCTGATATTCCGTTATGGAAAATCCGTTCTGCTTGGCTACGGAGCGGTAATCCGGCAGAGCGCAGACTATTTCGTCGCCGTAAACCGATCCGATATTCTTGAACGCAAACGTGTCAAAGTAATACTGCATTTGTCTGGAATACGCCGATGAATCCACATGCGCCCAGTAATTTTCATTGCCGGAATCCTCCGCCGATTCTATCAGCCCAGAGCCTATCGGGTCGGAAACCGCGTACATCAGCAGCGGAATATCAAAGCCGAATTCTTCCACCATCAGCGACGGAGATGTACCCATCGTCAATACAGCGTCGATATCCTTGTTCACTTCAATATGCTGACGCAGACTCTCACGGATCTCCTCCTCGGTGCTGACCGTCGTGTAATAGTGCGCCGTCTTATCAAACGCCATGTACTCGCTTTCAGCATTGTCTGCAAGCCAGTCCATCAGCGCAAGGGAATCGGAATCCGTTTCCGGGTCGAACGGAAGCGCGTCGTAATTTATCCAGCCGTCGTCCTTAAGGCTCTCGATAACGTAATACAGCATTCGGAATGTTTCGTTATACGGATCGATATCGACATAGGCAAGCGTGAACTTCCCGCCGCCCGGCTTCTTTATTGGCTT
>OLRV01002534.1_pt1 | contig 13815 bp, 8 predicted proteins | sample 1672421 | NCBI WGS metagenome assembly OLRV01 (sample SAMEA3136684, study PRJEB25190) | human gut metagenome | biome: human gut; feature: human-associated habitat; material: faeces | place: Austria | collected 2013
GCCGCACATAGCGCTGGCTCTGCACACTGAAACTTGCAATGCGGTGGCGGGTGACCTGTGCCAGAAAGGTGCGGGAAACGCCCTCAATGCCAAAGGTAAAGCTGGCATGTTCAATGGGGCTGGCGTGGCCGAAGTCATTCAGCTTTTGCAAAAAGGCTGCGGTCTTTTCCGGTGTTAGGCCATCCAGCAGGGTTTCGATATGTGCATCAGAATAGCACAGCTTGGCGGCTGCGGCAATGGTCTTTTCGGGGTCATTGGTGTGGGCGATCAATGTTACAAGCATGGACCCGTTCCCTCTTTTCCTTTTTTATCAGTGGTTTATTCTTCGCTGGTCAGCTTGGTCAGCGGGGCGTAATTGGCCATTGTTTTTTTGATGCCAACGCGGTCAAACTGGATTTCTACAATACAGTCCCCCGCAACCGGCGTTACTTTCAGCACCTTGCCGCGGCCAAACACCTTGTGGTCCACAAGGTCCCCGGCTGCAAAGTTGGCGGCCTTTTTGCGTGCGGGTGCGGCGGGCGCAGTGGTAACGCCACCGCCCGCCGGAGCAACCTGAGCACCGGAATGATGGTTGACGCGGCTACTGCCATACCCGGCGCCAAAGCTACTGCTTTGGACCGTGTGGCGGCCGCCGGGGTAGTTCGGGCTTTCGTGCCCGCCGGAAGCAAACCCACTTTGGAAGCCGCCGGCATACTTGCTGCCAAAGCCGCCGCGGTTGTATTCACTGTTCAGATACCCGCGGGAAGTCCCGGAGTATCCGCTGCGCCCGCCGGGAACATTGGTGCTGTAGCTGCCGTACCCGGCGCCAAAACCGCCGCTGTAAGCAAGCTCTGGGCTTTCGGTTTCGTCCATCACATTGGGGTCAATCTCATCCAAAAAGCAGGAAGGCGGGTTGCGGCGCGTCTGGCCGAAAATCATACGGCTGCGGGAGGAAGAAAGATACAGCTCTTTCTTGGCGCGGGTAATACCGACATAGCACAGGCGGCGCTCCTCTTCCATTTCTTCCTCGCTGTAGCGAGCAAGGTCACCGGGGAAAACACCATCCTCCATACCAATGATAAACACATACGGGAATTCAAGGCCCTTGGCGCTGTGCATCGTCATCAGGGTAACGGAATCAGCATCTTCATCATAGGAATCAAGGTCTGCAATCAGGGCAACTTCTTCCAAGAAACCGGAAAGGGTTGCGTCTTCCCCGTTCTGCTCCGCATAAGTCTTTACGGAAGAAATCAACTGGCCCAAGTTTTCCAGCCGGGTCTCGCCCTCTTCTTTCTGCGCTTTCAGCATGGCTTCGTATCCGGTCTTGCGGATCACTTCACCGGCAAATTCATCCAGCGGAAGGGTGACGGAAAGATCACACAGTTCACGGTACATGGAGTAAAACGCGTTCAGCGCGCTGGCGGCACGGCCCAGTGCGGGATAAGAAGAAGCCTCCCGGATGATCTCCATCATCGGCACGCCGTTGGCGGCGGCCAGTTCCCCGATCTTATCAATGGTAGTGGCACCAATCTTTCGTGCAGGTTCATTGATGATGCGGCGCAGGCGCACGTCATCCCGCGGGTTGACCACAACGGCCATGTAAGAGTTGATATCCTTGACTTCCTTGCGGTCAAAGAAGCGTTGGCCACCCACAATGCGGTACGGGATACCGGCACGGGCAAAATAAGTTTCGATGGGGTTGGACTGCGCATTCATGCGGTACAAAACGGCATGGTCTTTTAAGGAAGCACCATTTTTCAGGTTCTGGCCAATAACCTCGGCCACATGGCTGGCCTCATCCTGTTCCGAAGCAGCCGTATAATGGTGAACTTTGTCACCATCGCCGTTCTGGGTCCACAGGGTCTTGCCCTTGCGGCCGTTGTTGTTCTTGATGACGCTATTGGCCGCATTCAGAATGTTGGAGGTGGAACGGTAGTTCTGCTCCAGGCGGATGGTTTTGGCCCCGGCAAAAACTTTTTCAAAGTTCAGGATATTTTCAATGGTAGCACCGCGGAACTTATAAATGCTCTGATCGTCATCGCCAACAACGCATACATTGTTGGAACCACCGGCCAGCAGGCGCACCAGGTGGAACTGGGCTACGCTGGTATCCTGGTATTCGTCCACCACGACATAACGGAACTTCTGCTGGTAGTATTCCCGCGCTTCGGCATCGGTTTTCAGCATCTGCACGGTATGGAAAATCAGATCGTCAAAGTCCATGGCACCAGCCGTGCGCAGCCGGTTGGAATAGGCGGTATAGATTTTGGAAATCAAAGCAGCCTTGGTATCGCGCGGCGCTTCGGCGGCAACATCTTTGGCGGAAAGAAGTTTATCTTTGTAACCGCTGATTTGGGAGATGGCTGATTTGACCGGCAGGAACTTGTCATCAATCATCAGTTCTTTGTAGATCTGCTTGATGACACGCTGCTGGTCGTCGGAATCGTAAATCGTAAAGCTTTTGGGGAAGCCAATGCGTTCGGCATCGCGGCGCAGGATCCGTACACAGGCAGAGTGGAAAGTGGAGGCAAATACATCCCCGCCCATGGTATCGCCCAGCATGGCTTTCAGGCGTTCTTTCAGCTCTCCGGCGGCTTTATTGGTAAAGGTAATGGCCAGCACATTCCACGGGCGGGCCGGGGCAACGCTCATCAGCGGCATCAGGGACTGCGGAACCGGCTGGCCGCACATGATGGCGGTGCGCAGCTGCTCCAGATCACTCTGCGCAACCGGGCGGCTGACCTCTTTGGAGCCATAGGCGCGGCCAAAACGAATGATATTGGCAATGCGGTTGACCAGAACGGTGGTTTTGCCGGAGCCTGCACCTGCCAGGATCAGCAGCGGGCCTTCGGTGGTAAACACAGCCTGCTGCTGCACCGGGTTCAGCTTAGTAAAGCAGGAAGCGATATAGCGGTCCCGCAGGGCCAGAAATTCAGTGGTAATGGTATCGGGCATAATGAACCTGTCCTTATATTATATGGCAGAACCAGCCCGGAACCATGCAGGGCTGGGAATTTTGGCAAACGCTGTATAGTATAGCACACTTTTGCCGGATAGAAAAGTAGGCTGGCGGAGGTATCCGCAGAAAATCATACTTTTTACAACCTGCACAAAAGCTGCGCTTTAATTGGAAAAACCTTCTGGGGATTGCAGTCGGTTATGCCACGCTCTGGGGGTGGCATCGCGGAAACCGGCTGTCAGGTATTGGCCCAGCGTTAAGCTGGCTGCGGTTCCGCGTGCCACACAGTTGATGGGGTCTGGTGCGATGGCAACATCCACATGCAGCTCCCCGGCAATATAACCAGCCAGGCCACGCAGCATGGAGCCGCCGCCAGTCAGCAGAATGCCGTTCTTGGCAACATCAGCGGCCAGTTCCGGCGGGGTGCTTTCCAATACATTGCGGGCAGTGGCGGCAATACGGGCGGCCAGTTCCTGCACGGGCAGGTACAGGTCCCGCGTATAGATAAGGCGGCGGGCGGGCAGGTTGGTCTCCCAGGAATGACCACGGATCTCCATTACGCCCTCAAACTCGCTTTTGGTGCAGCAGGCAACCTGCTTTTTCAGCGCTTCGGCGGTTAGAGGGCCGATGGCAATGTTGAATTTTTCCTGAACATACTGGGCAATGCACTGGTCAAAAGCGTTGCCGGCGACCGGCAGGCTGGCGGCGCGCACCCGCCCACCCATGCTGATCACGGCGATATCCGTGGAGCCGCCGCCGATATCAATCACCATGCAGCCCATGGGTTTGCGGATATCCAGCCCTGCGCCAAGGGCGGCGGCGACAGGCTCATCCACAAGGAAAACCTGCCGTGCCCCGGCTGCCATGACGGCTTCTACCACGGCGTCAGCTTCAATGCCGGTAATGGCTGCCGGAACGCAGACCGATACGCGCGGCTTGATGATGCGCGAACGGCATACCTCATTGATAAACCGCACGATTAGTTCGTTTGTCATGCGGTGGTCCTGAATAATACCGTCCCGCAAAGGGCGGATGATATCAATATAAGAAGGCACACGCCCCACCATGCGCAGGGCTTTGTCCCCCACTGCCAGAATGGTGCTGCTGCGGGTATCAACAGCACCAATGCTGGGCTGATGGAACACAACCCCCTGTTCCTGTGTGGCAATGATAATGGAAGTTGTGCCAAGATCAAGGCCGATATCATATTGCTTCATGTTTATCTGGTACTCCTTGCTGCCAGAAGCAGCACTTTGTTATCTATTGTGAATTGCCATCAACCATCCGGCAGATAAAAGTTATTTGCTTTCTTTTGGTGTTCCGGCGGCACCGTGGCTTTTGGGCATCAGTTCCGTCGCTGCAACACACACGCCGTCCACACTCACAGCGCCACCCTCCAATAGCGCTTTGGCGCAGGCAGAGATGGTGGCACCAGTGGTGATCACATCATCCAGCAACAGCAGCCGCATTCCGGAAAGGTCAACCCCAGTACGGCAGGCGTAAGCATCCTTGACATTGGCAAAGCGCTTTTGCTGGTCCAGCGATTTTTGCGGTAAAACCTGCCGGGTCAGGCACAGCGGCTGGATGACCGGAATGTGCAGGATGCGCCCAAGGCGCTGCGCTAGCAAAAGGGGCATATTTTCTGCGCGGTTCTTCTTTACGCGCGGCGGCACCGGAACAATGGCGCTATACAGCGAAATGCCGGATAGATTCTCGTATACCGGGCGGTACCCTGGGGCACGGGCGGGCTGTGCGCCAAAAATCAGCACAGCCATCAAATCCGCCAGTTCTCGCGCATACCAGGGGTTGCCGTTCTCCTTGCAAAGCAGGATAGCATGGCGCACACTGTCTGCATAGTAAAAGGCAGCTGCGCAGGTGTTGACAGCGTAAAAGGCGTGCTCCGTTACAGGCAGACGCGGTGGAAGATGCCGCAGACGCTCGGCTTCCGGTATACAGGAACGGCACACGGCGGCTTTCCAGGCGCTTTGCTCAAGTACCGTGCCGCACAGCGGGCAGTGCCGTGGATAGGCAAGGGCCAGCAGCGGTTCCAGAGCCGTTCGCCCACGGTCCAGCCAATCCAGAGATATGCGTTTTCTCTGTTTCATCTGCGTTTTTCAGCCGGAGTGACTGCCTCGCGCAGCAGGTAGCGCAGCCCGCTGTAACGCATGTTCTGGCGCACATTATCCACCATGGCCTGCTCGGTGCGCCGGGTTCCCGCCAGAATGCACAGGCGGCGTGCGCGGGTAACCCCGGTGTACAACAAGTTGCGGTAACAAAGGCGCGCGGGTACATCTGCCACAGGCATAATGACGGCCGGAAATTCAGAACCCTGGCTTTTGTGCACTGTTACAGCGTAAGCGGGTTCCAGCTCGGCAAGCTGGTCAGCACCGTAAATATACTTTCGGTCATCCATCTGTACCGTCACAGCACGGCTTTCGGGGTCAACGGCAGTAATAATACCCATATCCCCGTTATAGGCACCCACACCGGCTTCGGCACCGTCCCGCTCATAGGGAATGTCATAATCGTTTTTGATCTGCATTACCTTGTCGCCACAGCGCAGCACACGGCCGCTTTGCTCCCAAATGATCTGCGGCTTATCCGGTGCAGGCGGGTTCAAAATGGCCTGCAGGCGGCGGTTCAGTTCTACGCTCCCGGTGGGGCCAACCTTGGTGGGGCAAAGCACCTGGATGTCCCGCACGGGGTCATAGCCATAACTTTTGGGCAGCCGGGTACTGACCAGGTCGCAGATCAGCCTCTGGCAGGCAAGACCGGTGGATTCGATCATGAAAAAGTCATCATCCCGCCCGCCTTTTATGGGCATCTGCCCTTCCACAATGCGGTGGGCGTTCTGTACAATCATGCTTTTCTGCGCCTGGCGGAAGATCTCATTCAGCCGTACGGTGGGCAGAACGTCTGCCTGCAAGATCTCCCCCAGCACACTGCCGGGGCCAACGCTGGGCAGCTGGTCGGCATCACCTACCATAATAATGCGGCAGTGGTAACGCGCGGCGGCCAACAACGCCTGGAACAGCTTGGCATCTACCATACTCATCTCATCCAGAATGATAACGTCAAACGGGAGAAGATTCTTTTCATTATGAATAAAACGCACGCTGCCGGTAGAATAGTCCACTTCCAGCAATCGGTGGATGGTGGAAGCGCTGTGGCCGGTCAGCTCGGTCAGCCGCTTGGCGGCGCGGCCGGTGGGGGCACACAGGGCAACCCGGTCATAAATACCTTCATACAAATTCAGAATCGCTTTGACCGTTGTGGTTTTGCCGGTACCGGGACCACCGGTCAAAACCATTACGCGGGAAGAGAGTGCTAAGCGGATTGCTTCCCGCTGCAAAGGGGCATATTCAAAACCTTGGGTCAATTCCAAAACGCGGATATCGCTTTCCAGCGTTTTGGGGCTTTCTGTCGGGAATGTGGCAAGCTCCCCCAGCCGCGCAGCAATATCCTGCTCTGCGCTGAGCAGATCTGGCAGGTAAATATATTTCGTTCCGTCAAAGGTGCAGGCGCGCATTTCGTCATGCTCCAACAGGCTTTGCAGCCCGGCCTTTACGGCATCCGGCTCCACCCGAATAAAACGCGCAGTGCTTTCGATCAGCTTATCTGCGGGCAGGCAGGTGTGGCCGTTGTTGGCGTTGTGGCGCAAAGCGTACAAAAGCCCGGCGGCAATGCGCAGGTCGCTGCCCTGCCCTACCTGCAGCTGGGCGGCGATACCATCGACCTGGCTGAATTTCAGGTTCAGCGGCTCCCCGCACAGCATGTAGGGGTTCTTTTTCAGTGCTTCTACCGTGGCAGGGCCAAACGCGCGGTAGGCTGTAACAGCTATCTGGGCGGAAAGCCCAAACTTGGCCATCCAGGCAACCACTTCCCGCACACCGTACATACGTCGGAACTCGTTGGAGATGGCGGCGGCCTTTTGCGGGGTGATACCTTTTAGCTCACAGAGTTTGTCCGGCGTTTCGGAGATGACGTTCAATGTATGCGCCCCAAATTTTGCCACAATCTTTTTTGCTGTGGAAGGCCCGATATAGGGCAATACCCCACTGGAAAGGTAGCTCAGCAAAGCCGCGGTATCCTGCGGCAGGCTGGCCTCACAGGTTTCGGCACGGAACTGTTCGCCATAGCTGGGGTGGTTGACCATATAGCCATACGCCGTAATGGACATACCGTTATCCACGCTGCCCACGTTGCCTGCCACCACAATATCGGTGCCACCGGCATCCACTTCAAACACGGCATAACCGGTATCCGGGTTTTCGTATATCACATGCTCAACAACGCCATCTAATTTGAGCATCTCAGCAGTTTGTGTTGTACTATTTGTCTGTAAAGTATCCGTGCTTGCCACCTCCTTCCGGGTGCAAATGGGGTAAAAACCGTTCAATACACAATTTTTTATTTTATATTATAGCCTATTTGTATCTCTTTGGCAATTTTTTTGACAACTTCCCCTTGTAGCTGATATAATAAATGTCCTTTTGCGGTTTTGAAGTGAGTGCAAAAAGAAGGCGCTGGGCAAGGAGGCGAAGCTGGAATAAAATTGCATGGATCGAATTTTCTGGCAGCGGCAAGTCCACAGTGGCGCGGACGCTGAGGTAGGAATACGCGGTGTAAATGCCTTGCAGCTTGACTGCGTACAGCATATACCGGGCAGGCAGGTACGCCCGCTGGAAGAAAAGCGGACAGCCGTACCCGCAGGCAAACTGAAAAAATCGCCAGGTTTTTGCGCAGTGCCCGAGGAAGTGCGTGTGATCAAAAAAGCAGGGAGAATTGGATGAATTTTACCGGGAAACGGGAATGCGGACAGAGCAGACTTTGCATAACATATGTTTGCACAGGAGCAAACAACGGGAAAAATAAGAGCAATTTATACATCAATGGTAAAAAATGTTTTGAGAAATTGTTATCACTTGCGGAAGGGATGCAAACAAAATTGTGTATTTTGCCAAAAATCAAGACATTTCGATGTACAGTTGAAACACACCTGAATTTGTGCTAAAATCATGTTAGCTATCTGTGGCAAAATTGCCGTAAAGCACAACTACTTTACATAAACATGCGTGCTAAGATTTTGTATGTGGGGCAGCTGCGGGCCCCAATTGTAAGAGTGGTGCTTTGCGTCAAAAAGCCGACCGAAGCGGCAGACCTGGCCAACCATCTTTGACTGGAAAACAGGAATTAAGAGATTAGAGAGGTGCCTTTTGTGGATAACGAAGAAAATGAAGTAATTGACCTAACAGAAATTTTAAGTGCGGTTCGCCAGCATCTTCTTGAACTGATTTTTGTAACTTTGGCTGCTGCGCTGGTTGGCTTTACGGCGTCTAAGTTTTTGATGACCCCAAAGTATGATTCTTCTGCCCTGATGATTGTCAATACCCGGCAGGATGTCAACGCCAATGTTACTAGTGACCAGATCAATTCTGCAACCAAGCTGGTTTCTACTTACAGCATTATTATCAAGAGTGATACGGTTCTGCAGCAGGTTATTGATAACCTGGGCCTGAACCTGACTTATGCTAAGCTGAACAAGCGCGTTACCGTAGCAGCTGTGAACGATACCCAGGTTATGAAGATCACTGTGCAGAGCGACAGCCCGGAATGGGCACGGCAGGTGTGTGAACAGATCATTACAGTGGCTCCGAATGTGATCAAAGAGGCTGTTGAAGCGGGTTCCGTCAAAGTGATCTCCAATCCTTCTTTGGCAACGGAGCCGGTTTCCCCCAACATTATGAAGAACACGATGTTGGCCGCAGCGGTTGGTTTTGTTCTGGTGATTGGTATTATTGTGCTGCAGGTTTTGCTGGACAATAAGATCAACACGGAGGAAGATGTTACCAAGTATCTGGATATGACTGTTCTGGGCGTGATCCCGCAGTATGATCAGGGAGGTAAAAAGGAATGAGTAAAAAGCGTGAACATCATAAGCTGTTTATGGTTGGCTCAGATGCACCGTTCCAGTTTACAGAAGCTTACAAGTCTCTGCGAACCAACCTGGAGTTCCTTGCCGCAACCAGCGATTGCAAGACTATCCTGATTACCTCCTCTGTCCCCGGCGAAGGAAAGAGCAACGTCGCAGTAAACCTTGCGATTACCCTGGCAGACAGTGGCAAGCGTGTGGTGCTGGTTGACTGCGATATGCGTAAGTCTACCATCTCCCGCTACCTGCATATTCCGCGTGATCATATCGGCATTACCAACACCATTACGGGCAAGGACCGTACCCAACTGGCCAATGCACTGGTCAACTTCAAAGACCTGGGCATTGTGGTGCTACCTGTTGGCACCATCCCCCCGAACCCATCGGAATTGTTGGCAACGAAGGCAATGGAAAATACCTTTGAGGCCCTGAAGCAGGTATACGATTATATTATTGTAGATACGCCGCCGGTTTCTGTTGTTACCGATGCTGCAGTATTGTGCAAGTATGCGGATGGGGCATTGCTGGTTGTACGCCCGGGTGTTACCACCATTGAAGGTGCCCAGCTGAGCAAGAAAAACCTGGAAGCTGTGAATGCCCGCATCCTTGGCGTAGTAATGAACGGATACAATGTTAAAAAAGCCGGTAAGAAAGATGGCTACTACTATTCTTATTCTTACGGGTACAGCAATGACGACGCAGCTGGAAAGAAGAGCCGGAGTAAGGCATAATGAGTTCGCAACTGGTTGATCTCCATTGTCATATTTTGCCTGGCATTGATGACGGTGCCAAAAACCTGGATGTTTCCATGTCCTTGATCCAGAAAGAAATGGAAGACGGGGTTGTTGGCATTGTGTTCACACCGCATTTCCATTATGAGCGCATTACGCTGGATGCTTTTGTTCAGCAGCGCAAAATGGCTTATCGCAGCGTTGTGGCGCAGCTGGCAGAACGCAAACTTCCTCTTGCCGTTAAACTGGGTGCAGAGGTCTATTTTACCACAGCTTTGGCCAGCCTGGATCTTTCCAAATTGGCATTTGCAGGGTCGCGGTATATCTTGATTGAATTTCCGACCAGCATCCATCCAGGTGGAATTGAGGATACCCTGTTTGCGGTGCAAAACCGTGGGTATACTCCCATTTTGGCCCATGTGGAGCGCTACCCCTATGTTACCGAGGATCCTACCCTGCTGTACCGCTGGGTCAGCTCCGGCGCATTGGCGCAGATCAATGCTTCGGGTCTGGTGCGCGGTGGACATACGGCCAAATGGCTGCACAAACTGCTGGATTGGAACTTAGTTCATCTGATGTGTTCTGACTGCCATTCTGTTACAACCCGCCCGCCAAACCTGAAAGACGGGATGGCACAGATAAGCAGTTCAACGGCAAAACTTTTACAGAAAAATGCCATTGATGTCTACCTGAACAAAGAAATTTCCATCAAAGAACCAATTGAGCCAAAATTCCGCTTTGGGCGCTGGGTATAATAGGCTTGCAAGTTACGGTTTGCTGCTCTACTATATTCCGGGGCCATCATGCGTGGCAGAAAGCCCGTTTCACATGCCGCAAAGGGAACGGTCTTTCTTCGTGCTTTTGCGGCTTTTAATTGTATCATGAACCATTCTACATCAAAAATACTGCATATTCTGGATGCTTTTCTGGACTTTTTCCTGCTGTTGGGAGCGTATGAGGTTTCCAGCCTGCTACGTATGCACAGCACCTGGGGTGAAGCGTTCTGGTGGGTCGATGTTGCCCGCTTCCGCCCGCTGTCACTTGTATACGCAGCGGCAATCATTCTGATTTATATTGCACAGGGTGAATACCGCACTTTTAAGCGGCGCGGCTTAGTGAGAGAACTGGCAAAAGCCCTTTTGGGAAACCTGGGCGGCTTTACGTTGGCAGCAACCATTTTGTATGTATTCCAACTTTCGCAGTTTTCCCGCCTGCTGCTTGTTTACTATTACCTGCTGTCCAGCGTGGTCATTACGATCAAGCGGTTATTGCTGCACCGGATCAGCCTTTGGTATGCAAAGCGGCGCCATATTATAGCCCGCGTTTTGCTGGTCGGCAATGGAAACCTGGCGTTACGCTATTATAATGATGTTGTAAAGGGCAAGGATGTATCGGCAGAGTATGCCGGCTATGCAGCGCAGAACCCGGTAGTGGAACTGCCGAATTACCTTGGCACAGTAGCCGATCTGCATAAGATTCTGGAAAGTACCCGGATTACCCATATTGTGATTGCGGAGGAAACCCAGAACCGCAGCGAGTTGCTGCAGATCACCGCGATTGCAGAAAATTACGGCATTAAGGTCAGTGTAATTCCAGTCTATTCGGACTTTCTCTCTTCCCGCACAATGGATAATACCGTAAACGGGTTGTATGTGATCGACCTGAAAATGCAGGAAACCTGCGATATTATGGGTGTGAACATTGTGGTAACGGACATGGACAAAACCATGACGCTGCTGGAAAGCCAGCTGGAACAATGGCGTGGGAAATATATCTGCGTGGCCAATGTACATACCACCGTAACGGCGCACGAGGATGCCGAGTACCGCTATATTCAGAACCATGCGGTCATGGCGCTGCCGGACGGCGGTCCCCTTTCGCAGTTCAGCCGCAGGCAGGGGTATGCTGCTGCGCAGCGCGTTACGGGGCCGGATTTGATGAAGCAGGTTTTGGCGGTCAGCGCAGAAAAGGGCTGGCGGCACTATTTTTATGGTTCTACCCCGGAAACGTTGCAGTTGCTGCGCAAAAAGGTGGAAGAGCGCTACCCTGGTGTTGTGATTTCCGGTATGATGTCGCCACCGTTCCGCGAGATGACCCCGCAGGAGGACGCTCAGGCGGTAGCGGAAATCAACGCAACAAAGCCGGACTTTGTGTGGGTTGGCCTTGGTGCCCCCAAACAGGAACGCTGGATGGCCGCCCATGAGGATCGCGTACAAGCCTTGATGATCGGCGTTGGTGCGGCGTTTGACTATGAGGCGGGCAACATTAAGCGTGCGCCCATGTGGATGCAGAAGCACAACCTGGAATGGCTTTACCGATTGATGCAGGACCCGAAGCGCCTGTTCCACCGCTACCTGAAAACAAATGTAAAATATCTTTTGTGGACCTGGCGCAGCGGCGAATAACGGAAAAGATAAAACAATAGCAAAAATACCATGCTGTACATTGGAAGGAGGAACCGGCCCCGGTTCCTTGCCCGATGTGCGGCATTTTTTATGGCTTTGGGGCACCGACCGACAATCTGATTCCATGCAGAATAAGCGAACAGATTCCGGCTGTGCGACAAATCAGAATCGAAGAATCTCGACTTTTTTCTCAAGCCCCCTACCTATTTGCCGGGAGCTATGGTATAATATCTGTATACGCTGTTATATATGCAAATTTAGATGTTTGGGAAGGAGCTACCACATGCAGCAGGAAACTGTCATTGTGTTGGACTTTGGTGGCCAGTATAACCAGCTGATCGCCCGCCGTGTCCGTGAATGCAACGTTTATTGCGAAATTTATTCTTACCGTACTGACCTGGCCAAAATCAAGGCCAAAAATCCGAAGGGCATTATCTTTACCGGTGGTCCCAACAGCGCTTACCTGCCGGATTCCCCTACCATCGATCCCGAAATATATACTTGGGGTGTTCCGGTACTGGGCATCTGCTATGGCAGCCAGCTGATGATGCATATGCTGGGCGGTAAGGTTTGCAAGGCTCCGGAACGCGAATATGGCAAGACGGTTGTGGATCTGGATACCACCAGCCCGCTGTTTGACGGCCTGCCGAACCAGAATGTTTGCTGGATGAGCCATAATGACTATATCGAGCAGGCTGCCCCCGGCTTTGATATTATTGCCCACACCCCCAACTGCCCGGTTGCCGCAGCACAGGATGCCGCCCGTGGCCTGTACTGTGTGCAGTTCCACCCGGAAGTGCTGCATACCGAAAACGGTACTAAGATTCTGCATAACTTTGTTTACAAAGTTTGCGGCTGTGCCGGTACCTGGAAGATGGACTCCTTTGTGGAGCATAGCGTGAACGCCCTGCGCGAGAAGATCGGCAATGGCAAGGTGCTGTGCGCTCTTTCCGGTGGTGTGGATTCCAGCGTATGTGCTGCCATGCTGGCAAAGGCCATTGGTAAGCAGTTAACCTGCGTGTTTGTTGACCACGGCCTGCTGCGCAAGAACGAACGTGAGCAGGTTTGCGAAGTGTTCGGCGAGGGCGGCCAGTTCGACATCAACTTTGTCTGCGTGGACGCCCGCGAACGTTTTTACAGCAAGCTGGCCGGTGTTACCGAGCCGGAGCGCAAGCGTAAAATCATTGGCGAAGAGTTCATCCGTGTGTTTGAGGACGAGGCCAAGAAGATCGGTGCTGTAGACTTTTTGGCACAGGGCACCATCTACCCGGACGTTGTGGAAAGCGGCCTGGGCGGTGAATCTGCTACCATCAAGAGCCACCACAATGTTGGCGGCTTGCCGGATTATGTAGACTTTAAGGAAATTGTGGAGCCGCTGCGCGACCTGTTCAAGGATGAAGTTCGCCAGGCTGGCCGTGAACTGGGCTTGCCTGAATATCTGGTCGCCCGCCAGCCGTTCCCCGGCCCCGGCCTTGCCATCCGCATTATCGGCGATATCACCCAGGAAAAGGTTGCCATTGTACAGGATGCTGATGCAATCTGGCGCGAGGAAGTGGATAAGCTGCCCGCCGCTCAGCGCCCCAGCCAGTATTTTGCCGCGCTGACCAACATGCGCAGCGTTGGTGTTATGGGGGATGAGCGCACCTATGATTACGCCATCGCCCTGCGCGCTGTGACCACGACCGACTTTATGACCGCGGAAGTTACCCTGCTGCCCACCGAAACCATTACCACCGCAGCAAACCGCATCGTAAACGAAGTAAAGCATATCAACCGTGTTCTGTTCGACTATACCACCAAGCCGCCAGC
>OLRV01002536.1_pt1 | contig 13814 bp, 18 predicted proteins | sample 1672421 | NCBI WGS metagenome assembly OLRV01 (sample SAMEA3136684, study PRJEB25190) | human gut metagenome | biome: human gut; feature: human-associated habitat; material: faeces | place: Austria | collected 2013
CTCTCTCGCCGACGCAAAGCAGTTTAAGAAGGTCGCTGATATGATTCACGCCGACCCCGAAAGACGTTACGTCGTTCCCTCCGCGCCCGGAAAGCGCTTCAAGGAGGACACCAAGGTCACCGATATGCTGTACCGCTGCTATGACGAGGTAGCGGTTCAGGGCAAGGATTTTGCGGAATCCTTCGCACCCATCAGGGAGCGCTACAACGGTATCATCTCCGACCTGGGACTTTCCCTCAGCCTGGACGAGGAATTCGCGAAGATCGGCGAGAACTTCCGCGCTGCTGCCGGAAGCGACTACGCTGCCAGCCGCGGCGAGTACCTGAACGGTATCGTGCTGGCAAATTACCTCGGCTATGAGTTCATCGACGCCGCACGCGCCATCTTCTTCGACAACAAGGGCAACTTCGACGCTGACATCACCGACGCATGCCTGGGCGCGCTCCTCGACAAGACTCCCAAGGCGGTTATTCCCGGATTCTACGGCGCGATGCCCGACGGCTCCATCAAGACCTTCTCCCGCGGCGGCTCCGACTTCACCGGCTCCGTTGTCGCAAAGGCTGCGAAGGTGGACCTCTACGAGAACTGGACAGACGTAAGCGGATTCCTGGTGGCTGACCCCCGTATCGTTGAGAATCCCGAGGGAATCAGCGTTATCACCTATTCCGAGCTGCGCGAGCTTTCCTACATGGGCGCAGGCGTGCTCCACGAGGACGCTATCTTCCCGGTAAGAAGCGCCAATATACCGATCAACATAAAGAACACCAACGCGCCCCAGGACGCAGGCACGCTCATCGTTCCGACCAGGAACGCTCCTGCAAGCGAACACATCATCACTGGTATCGCTGGCAAGAAGAACTTCTCCGTAATCTCCATCGAGAAGGACAGAATGAACAGCAACAAGGGCTTCCTGCGCAAGCTGCTCCAGGTCCTCGAGAACCACGATATTTTCCCGGAGCACATGCCCACCGGTATCGACACGGTCAGCGTTGTTGTGAATTCCAGCGAGCTTGACGGTCAGCGCGAGAAGCTCACCGAGCGCCTTGTAGAGGTGGTAAAGCCCGATCATTTCGAGATCATCGACGGTCTTGCCCTCATCGCAGTCGTAGGACGCGGCATGAAGTCCGTCAAGGGTACTGCTACCCGTGTGTTTGCGGCTCTTTCCCACGCAAACATCAACATCAGAATGATCGACCAGGGCTCCAGTGAGCTTAACATCATCGTTGGCATCAACGCTTCCGATTTTGAGAAGGCTGTCAAGGTGATCTACGATATGTTCATTCTCAGCGAGTGATACTGCAAAGGGAACACGGCTGATCCGCGCCGCGGCATGGGATTGCGGTCCCGTGCCCGGCATGCGGATATATACTTATATGCGTTCGTACCGGGCAGGTCCCGGCCGGCAATACAATCAGGCACATATGGCACAACGAGGGGGATACGGAAATGGACTATACTGAATACCTGTCAAACGACGGAATGAAGAAAGGCAAGCTCGGCGCCTACAAGACCCATATCATCAAGAACATCGAGAAGATAGGTCAGAAGAAGCTTGTCATCATCGGCAGCGGCGAGGAATACGACGTGCTCATGCAGGCGCTCAAGCAGCTCCGCATGAAGAACGTCAAGGTGCCCGATATCGCATTCCGTGCGACGGCTTCCGAGGGCGAGGTCTCCGAAACGGAGGATATCAGGTTTATCAGCGAACTTAAGGGAAAATCCGCTTCGTTCTATGTGCTGATCGTGGCGCCGTTCACTCCGCTGGAGATGCAGCTTGCCGGAATGGCAGGCGTGCAGGGAACCTCCGCTGAGATCGCAAAGGTGCTCCGCAACCAGTGCGGATTCACCGAGAACGGCTATTGCGAGATGAACGAGCCGTCCGGTCTGGGAATGAGCCTTGCCAACATGAAGCTGAGCAAGGGGCTTTCCTCCGACGGAAAGCGCGCAGGCGGCATGGAGAACTCCACTGCGCAGCAGCTGACCTCCTATAAGGATAAGATGAAGGGACAGCGCTGCTTCATTCTCGGCACCACCGGTGCAAAGCTCGACGAGCTTAACGGGCTTATGAACGAGCACGCTTTTGCGAGCAACGAGTTCTGCGATTTCTTCTCCAGGACTCCCCAGCGCCCGGAGTATTTCGTGCTGACGGAGTCCGCGTCTTATCTCGGCAACGGAAAGTACATCGAGGGCATGGAGTGCTTCATCGACGGCCGCATAAAGGTGTTCGAGGACAAGTTCAAGAAGAAGCCGACATACTTCAACGGACTTGGCGCAGGACTTATCACCGGGCTGCCCACATTCCAGGAGGCGGAGAGCGTTTTCGCCACCGCCAGGATGTTCCCGATGTATGTGATGAGCCAGCTGGCGCTCTATATGGGATTCAGCGAGATCTACCTCTACGGCTGGGACGGACTGTTCCCCTTGGACATCGACGCTGACGGCGCGGCAAGAAAGGCTGCCGAGGGCGAAGTCCCCGGTTTCCCCGAGGGCGCAAAGCAGCTTATAAGCCAGGTGAAGAAATACGCCGAGAGCAACGGCTCCAGACTCATCAGCATGTGCCAGACAAGCGGCATGTCCATGCTGGATAAGGCGGAATTCGAGAGTATCGACCTGTCCGCTTCTTCCATTTTCGGCAGACTCTGATCTGCATTATTCCGGGCTTTTCTGCCCATAATTCAAGGAGGGCACTATGAGCCTTGCAGATGATCTGTTCATACAGAACTGCCGTGATATCCTGGAGAACGGCGTTTCCGACGAGGGGTGCGAGGTCCGCCCCCGTTGGGAGGACGGCACGCCGGCGCATACTATAAAGAAGTTCTGTATCGTCAACCGGTACGACCTCCAGAAGGAGTTTCCGCTGATGACGCTGCGCCGGGTGTATTACCGCTCCGCCATTGACGAGATACTGTGGATATACCAGAAGAAATCCAACCGCGTGTCCGAACTCTCCTCCCATATCTGGGACGCCTGGGCGGACGAAAACGGTACTATCGGAAAGGCGTACGGCTACCAGCTGGGCGTGAAGCACCACTACCCCGAGGGGGATTTCGACCAGGTGGACAAGGCACTCTACGACCTGAAGCACAATCCGAACAGCCGCCGTATCATGACGAACACCTACAATCACGCGGACCTCAGCGAAATGCGGCTCGCTCCCTGCGCGTATTCCATGACGTTCAACGTCAGCGGAAACCGGCTGAATGCGATACTCAATCAGCGCAGCCAGGATATGCTCACCGCGAACAACTGGAATGTGTGCCAGTACGCGGCGCTGCTGACTATGTTCGCGAAAGCCTCCGGATTCGTACCCGGGGAACTGGTGCACGTCATCGCGGACGCGCATATCTACGACCGCCATGTGGACGCGGTAAGGCGGCTCATTGAGAAGAAGCCCTACCCTGCCCCGGAAATGCAGGTCGAGGATATCACGGATTTCTATAAGTTCACGAAGAACAGCTTCACGGCGGTGGACTACAAGTACCACGAATTCACGGACAAGATACCCGTCGCAATATGAGGTGGATATGGAACTCTGGGACGTATACGACATAAACCGCGCCAGGACAGGAAAGACCGCAGTCCGCGGCGAGAAACTCCCCGAGGGCGGATTCCACCTGGTGGTGCACGTCTGCATTTTAGGCTCTGACGGCAGAATGCTCATACAGCAGCGCCAGCCGTTCAAGCATGGATTCTCCGGAATGTGGGACGTGAGCGCCGGCGGTTCCGCGGTTGCAGGAGAAACCAGCGCCATGGCAGCTATGCGCGAAGTCCGGGAGGAGATCGGCGTGACCGTTGACCTTGACGGGGTTCGTCCGCATTATTCCGTGAGCTACGACGAGGGATTCGACGACTGGTACGTCGTAAAGGCGGACCCGGATATTTCCGGGCTGACGCTGCAATACGAGGAAGTCCGGGCGGTGAAATGGGCGACCGAGGAAGAGATCTTTGAAATGATGGACAGCGGCGCATTTATCCCGTATTTCAAGGGGTATATCTCAACGATATTCCACACGGCGGATCAGTACGGTTCGATAAGGGAACGCTGACGCGGCTCCAGCAATAACATGAAACATACAAAGCGCCATTGTCGGAGGGCGCTTTCACAGAACAGAGGTAACAATGTCAGAAGAAAAAAGACTCGCGGTGCTTATCGACAGCGATAACGTATCCGCCAAATATGCGCAGTTCGTCATGAACGAGGTGCAGAAGTACGGCGTGCCTACCTATAAGAGAGTATACGGCGACTGGGAGAAGGGCGGCAACGGCTGGCATGCGCCTGCGGTGAACTACTCCATAATGCCGGTGCAGCAGACAAGCTACGTTGCCGGCAAGAATGCCACCGATTTCTCAATGATCATCGACGCGATGGATATACTGTATTCCGGCAACGTGGACGGATTCGTCCTTGTCACCAGCGACAGCGATTTCACCAGGCTGGCGATACGTCTGAGAGAAGCCGGAAAGCTTGTCGTAGGCATCGGCGAGCTGAAAACACCAAGACCGTTCACTGTCAGCTGCCACCATTTCTGCTACCTCAACCAGATCGGCGAGATGGAGCAGGAATACGACGAGGCGGCTATCCGCAAGGCAGTCATGACATTCGTCACGGACAACCGGGACGAGCGGCTTGACCTGGCGAAGATAAGCGCAGTGCTCACCTCCAAGTTTGGCAACATCAACTTTGACGAGCTGGGATATAAGAGGTTCTCCAGCTTCATCGACAGCTTCCCCGAGCTGCGCAGGAACAACACGTTCGTTTCCCTGCGCAAGAAAAAATCGGAGCAGCCCCAGCCCAGAAAGCTGGAGGAGGCTACGGCGGAATCTGTTGCGGCTGCGATGAGCGAATACCTCAGCGAACATGAGCCGGAGCAGGACAACATGCTCAAGATGGAGAGCTGGCTCAACAACCGCTTCGGGAAGATAGATTTCGCAAAGTTCGGCAGCAGCAGATTCGCAAAGTTCATCGACAGGCTGCCCCAGTTCACCCGTACCGGGACCCTGGTCAAGCCTGCGGATTCCGCTCCGGAGATAAGTCTGGACACCGACAGCTACCGCCGGGAAGTAACGGCTTACGCCGGCGACAACATGCCGGACGGCGGAAATATCGGACAGCTGAACAATCATCTGATGGGCGTGTTCGGCAGGGATTACTTCCGGGGGCTGGGATTCGGCGATTTCAAGACCGCACTGGATTCCGTGCCTGACGTGAAGGTCGATGGCAACCGCGTGTTCCTTGCGGCGCCGGCGGCTGAGCCGGAGAAGCCTGCAAATCTCCCCGGTCCGGACGTTAAGGCAGTTTTTGCAAGGATACAGCAGTACGCCAGGGAGAACATGCCGGACGGCGGAAATATCGGTCAGCTGAACAACGAGCTGATGGGCGCCTACGGAAGGGATTACATCGACACGATGGGATTCGGCGATTTCCGCGCGCTGCTTTCCTCAGTGCCGGATATAAAGATCAGCCGCAACCGGGCGTTCTCCACTGCCCCGGTGCAGATCCCTGCGGAGCCTGCCGGGAATCCCGGGCAGGCTGCACAGCCTGACGAGGTTCGGGAAGCGCCTGACGACGAGGTAGGGGAGCGCAGGCGTGATTCCAGGCGGAGGAAGGAAGCCGCCCGGGAAGTCGCCGAGGTCATTGCCGAGGTGAACGGCGAAGTTCCGGCAGAGCCTGCGCAGGAGGAATCCGCACAGCCCGGGGAGTCCGCTCCCGCTGAGGAGGTTCAGTCCGGAGAGCAGGAGAGCCAGCCTGCGGAGAAGGAATACGAGAAGCCGGAGCTTAACACGGTCAAGCGTGAGATACTCCAGTTTGTGGCTTCCTCTGAAAACGGCGGAAGCCTGTCGAGGCTGGGAGGTATCCTGGGCGCGAAGTACGGCCATGATTTCCTGAAGCAGCTGGGATTCAGCTCCATGAGAAAGCTTGCGGCGGAGATCACCGGCACTGTCGTAAAGAACAACAAGCTGTATATCAGCGACGAGTTTGCAAAGCAGACCGAGGAGATCGAGCAGTTCGTCAACGAATTCGCGCGCAGCGACGGAAGCCACAGCGTCCGTGCGCTTGGAATAAAGCTCAAGGAGCGTTTCGAGGGATTCGATTACCGCAGCTACGGCTTTGCGAGGTTCACGGATTTCATAAACGCCATCGACGGAGTGAAAGCCGACAGATACCACGTCAGTCCGGCGGAATAACAAGGAGTCAGCATGAAAAAGGACATCATCTACAGCCTGTCGTCGCCTTACAGAGATGATTTCAGAGTGACGGGCTATCGCTTCGGAAAGGGTGGGAAGTCCTGCTGCATAATAGGCTCCATCAGGGGCAACGAGATACAGCAGCTGTACATGTGCAGCCAGTTGGTGCATACGCTTGAATTCCTGGAGAGGAAGGGCTGCATATCATACGACCGGGAGATACTCATAATTCCGTCCATAAACAGCTACGGCACGAACATCGGCAGAAGATTCTGGTGCCTTGACAACACGGACATCAACCGTATGTTCCCCGGCGACCCCGGTGGCGAAACCACGGAGCGTATCGCCGCCGGCGTGTTTGAGGAGATATGCAAGCAATATCTGTGGAGGCTTCTTCTGGCGAGCAAGTGCGCCGTGAGTTTCACAGAGCTTGGCCGGTGCGCTTCTCCGCCGCGCGCATTCCGGGCATGTTCATTCCGCATGTGAGAATGATGAAAACCTGCAAGGAGAATACCAGCCTTGCCAATCTGTTCGGACTCCCCTATGTGGTGCTGCGCACTCCGAGTGCGATGGACCAGTCCACGCTGAACTACAACTGGCAGGTGGGCGGCACGGCGGCGTTCTCGGTTTACACCAACGCCACCGAGAGCATTGACGAGAAGTCCGCTGAGCAGGGCGTTTCGGCGGTATTGCGCTTCCTGTCCAGAATGGGCGTAATCAAATACCGCTGTCATGGCGGATTCATGGGCACCATCATCGACGAGGACGACATGATGGACGTCAAATGCGGCGCCGCCGGAATTTACCGTGGGCTGCGCAAATGCGGCGATGAGGTCGAGAAGGGCGACCTGCTGGCACAGGTGATCCACCCCTATGAGGGAGGGGTCATCAGCGAAGTCCGGGCGCCGGCGGAGGGAATACTCTTCTTCGCGCATGAAAGTCCGCTGGTCATGGAGAATACCGTGGTGTTCAAGGTGATAAAGAGACTGCATAAGTGAAACACGATAAGAGATACGGGTTCGCCTGTATCTCTTTTTATATTGAAATAGTATATATCTGGGTAAAAATCAAATACTGAAAGTATATTGCAATGCGTATTATGCGGAGAGTTCCAGGATCGGACGTGCTTTTGTGCAAATTGTATAATATCCCGGCGATTATAAAGCAAAAATTCTATGTGCGAAATTTTCTAAAATCCTTGCAATTGGCGTTGTTATGTGGTAAAATAACTGTTGGCGGCTGTACTGAGTACGCAGAAAGTGTGCCCGTCACAGCCTGAACACTTGAAGGCATAGCGATGATGCCGGAGGTTGCGCAGCATGACTGCGGTAATTTCGGCGGAGTATGTCGGGCAGGAAGCCCGGCGACAGAAGATCTTCAGAAAACGTGGGTATCTTATCTGTCGGCGCTGTTAAAGTGTCCGGAACTTCCGGATAACTAACATACGTTCATCAGAAAACAGGAAACACACGGCACAGTGGATTTTTCAAAACAGCTTTTGCCAGCACAATACTAACAGAAGGGGTTGAAAAATCATGGCAGCAAATGAGAAGGTAAGGATCAAGATCAAGGGCTATGAGCACAGCGTGGTTGACGCTGCTGCAAAGAAGATCGTAGAGGCGGCTACACACAACGGTGCGAGAGTTGCAGGCCCGATTCCGCTTCCTACTAACAAGGAAGTTGTTACGATCCTGAGAGCTGTTCACAAGTACAAGGATTCCCGTGAGCAGTTCGAGCTGAGGACTCACAAGCGTCTTATCGACGTAATCCGTCCGTCAGCAAAGGCTATCGAAGCTCTCCAGACACTTGAGCTTCCGGCCGGCGTAGAGATTTCAATGGATATCTGATCATAGAGAGCATTGGAGTTATGTTGGGCGGCTTCCGCTCAACCACTAACCACGCACCACACGGTGCATGGTCATGTTGAGAGAATATCTCAACCAATAACCAAAGGAGGATTAGCCAAATGACAAAGGCGATCATTGGCAAGAAGATCGGTATGACACAGATCTTCGACGAGGCAGGCAAGGTCGTTCCCGTTACCGTTATCGAAGCGGGTCCCTGCGTAGTGGTACAGAAGAAGACCACTGAGAACGACGGCTACGAGGCAGTTCAGCTGGGCTTCGGAGATGTTTCTCCCAAGCACGTTAACAAGCCTGAGGCTGGCCACTTCAAGAAGAATGACGTAGCGTTCAAGAAGACCCTTAAGGAGTTCCGCCTGGACGACATCTCCGCTGTAAACGTAGGCGATGTTCTGAAGGCTGACGTTTTCGCTGAGGGCGACGTTATCGACGTTGCCGGCGTAAGCAAGGGCAAGGGCTTCACCGGCGCGATCAAGCGTCACAATCAGCACAGACTGAAGGAAACTCACGGTTCTGGTCCTGTTGCAAGACAGGCAGGTTCCATGGGCGCTTGCTCCAGCCCGTCCAGAATCTTCAAGGGCAAGGGCATGGCAGGTCACATGGGCGCAGAGAACGTTACCGTTCAGAACCTGGTAGTTGTTAAGGTTGATGTTGAGAACAACCTCATCGCTGTTAGAGGCGCGGTTCCCGGCCCTAAGGGCGGCGTTGTTACCATCGTCAACGCTGTTAAAGCATAAGGGAGGAGGACGATAATATGCCTAAGATTAACGTAGTAGATATGGCGGGTAAGGTCGTTTCCGAGCTTGAGCTTAACGAAAACGTATTCGGCATCGAGCCGAACAAGACCGCAATGCATTCCGCTGTTGTGAATTATCTCGCAAATCAGCGCCAGGGTACACAGTCCACACTTACCAGAACTGAGGTAAGCGGCGGCGGCAGAAAGCCCTGGAGACAGAAGGGTACTGGCCACGCAAGACAGGGTTCCACAAGATCTCCTCAGTGGAGACACGGTGGTATCGCTCTCGGCCCGAAGCCCCGTTCCTACAGATTCGTTCTGAACAAGAAGGTAAAGAAGCTTGCAATGCTCTCCGCTCTCTCCTCTAAGGTAAGCGAGAACGAGATGATCGTTGTTGATGCTATCAAGACCGACGAGTTCAAGACCAAGACAATGGTAGCTATGCTCAAGGCTCTCGAGGCTGAGAAGAAGACTCTCATCGTTCTCGATGCTGTTGACGCTAAGGTTATCAAGTCCGCTGCAAACATCGAGGGTGTTAAGACCACTCAGTACAACACTCTCAACGTATACGACATTCTTAACTGCGACAAGTTCGTTATCGTTAAGGGTGCTGTTGAAAAGCTTGAGGAGGTGTACGCATAATGAAGGCTGCTCAGGATATCATCATCAAGCCCATCATCACAGAACACAGCATGGAGGCTCTTGCTTCCGGCAAGTACACTTTCAAGGTTGCCAAGAACGCAAACAAGATCGAGATCGCCAAGGCTGTTGAGACCCTCTTCAAGGGCGTCAAGGTCGCTAAGGTGAACACCATCTCCGTTCGCGGCAGACTCAAGAGAATGGGCAGAACCGCTGGCTACACTTCCGACTGGAAGAAGGCTGTGGTTACTCTCGCAGAAGGCTCCAAGACAATTGAGTTCTTCGACGGAATGATTTAAGTAAGGAGTGAAACGTAATGGCTATTAAGAATTACAAGCCCGTCAATAACAGCCGTCGTGGCATGACTGTTACTGATTACAGCGGCTTATCAAAGGTAGCTCCCGAAAAGTCACTTCTGGAGCCCGTTAAGAAGACTGCCGGCCGTAACAGCTACGGTAGAATCACCGTTAGACACATCGGCGGCGGCAACAGAAAGAAGTACCGCGTTATTGACTTCAAGAGAGACAAGCAGGGCATGAACGCTACTGTTACCACTCTCGAGTACGATCCTAACAGATCTGCTTTCATCGCTCTCGTTACTTACGAGGACGGCGAGAAGAGATATATCATCGCTCCCGACGGACTTAAGGTAGGCGATACCGTTCGCGCAGGCAGCGACGCTGATATCAAGCCCGGCAACGCTCTTGCACTGGCTGATATCCCCGTTGGTACCGTTATCCACAACATCGAGATGCACCCCGGTAAGGGCGCTCAGATGGTTCGTTCTGCCGGCAACATGGCTCAGCTCATGGCTAAGGAGAACGGCATGGCTCTGATCCGCCTTCCCAGCGGCGAGCTGAGAAACGTTGCAGTTAACTGCATGGCTTCCATCGGTACCGTTTCTAACCTCGATCACGAGAACGTAAACCTCGGTAAGGCTGGTAGAACCCGTCACCTGGGCGTTCGCCCGACAGTTCGTGGTTCTGTCATGAACCCGAATGACCACCCGCACGGTGGTGGTGAGGGTAAGTCCCCTGTTGGACGTCCCGGACCTGTTACCCCGTGGGGCAAGCCCGCTCTTGGTTACAAGACCAGAAGCACAAAGAAGGCTTCCAACAAGTTCATCGTCAAGAGAAGAAACTCCAAGTAATCCCGGTTCACCCTTCTCCCCTGCCCTGCGCAGGGTGAGAGGGTACCATGATACCATAACCCAAAAGTTGTTGTTAACAAGAACAGCGTTGCACATCATTATTAAGGTTGTGCGTAAAACGTCATCGGCGAGTGTCGCTGCTCATTAACTTGCAGCTAAACTTGAAAGGAATTATTTAGACATGGGAAGAAGTATTAAAAAGGGACCTTACATCCAGGAAGCTCTCTACAAGAGAGTTCTGGCTATGAACGAAGCAGGCGAGAAGAAAGTGCTCAAGACTTGGAGCCGTTCTTCCACAATATTCCCTGACTTCGTGGGTCACACATTCGCAGTCCACGACGGCAGAAAGCATGTTCCGGTATATGTTACCGAGGATATGGTAGGCCACAAGCTGGGCGAGTTCGCTCCTACAAGAACCTTCAAGGGTCACGCAGGAAGCAAGACAACAGGCAAGAAGTAAGGAGGAGAAATAATGGAAGCTAGAGCTGAACTCAGACAGGTTCGTATTTCTCCGAGAAAGGTCGGCATCGTTCTGGACCTCATCAGAAACAAGCCTGTTGAAATCGCATTCGCTACTCTTAAGAACACCCCCAAGTCCGCTTGCGAGCCTCTCGAGACGCTCCTCAAGTCTGCAGTAGCTAACGCAGAGAACAATCACAACATGGACACAAGCCGCCTTTACGTTTCCGAAGCATTCGTTGGCGCAGGTGTTACCCTCAAGCGTATCAGACCGAAGGATCACGGACGCCCTCACAGAATCCTGAAGAGAACGTCCAACATCGTACTGGTTGTTAAAGAAGCAGAATAAGGAGGAGAATTACAATGGGACAGAAGGTTAATCCACACGGTCTCAGAGTGGGTGTAATCAAGGATTGGGATTCTCGCTGGTTCGCGGGCAAAGCAACCTTCGGTGACACACTTGTTGAAGACTACAAGATCCGTGAGCTTCTGAAGAAGAAGCTTTACAAGGCTGGCGTTCCCTCGATCGAGATCGAGAGATCCGGCGATAAGGTTACGATCCTTATTTCCTGCGCAAAGCCCGGTATGGTTATCGGCGCAAAGGGCGCAGAGATCGATAAGCTCAAGGCTGAGATGGAGAAGTTCACCGGCAAGAAGGTAGACATCAAGATCATCGAGGTCAAGAACCCCGACATGAACGCTCAGCTGGTTGCAGAGAACATCGCACAGCAGCTGGAGGGCCGTGTTTCCTTCAGACGTGCAATGAAGTCCGTTATCGGCAGAACAATGAAGTCCGGCGCAAAGGGTATCAAGACAATGGTAGCCGGCCGTCTGGGCGGTGCCGAGATCGCTCGTACTGAGAGCTATCACGAGGGCACAATCCCGCTTCAGACTCTTCGCGCAGACATCGACTACGGTGTTGCAAGAGCTAACACAACTTACGGCGTTATCGGTGTTAAGGTCTGGATCTACAAGGGCGAAGTTCTCAAGGGCGAGATTCCTGCACAGAGAACAACAGAAAAGCCCCGTCGCAGAAACAACGACAACAGATCACGCAGACCCAGAGTTGAGAAAAAAGAGGGAGGTAACGACTAATGCTGCTTCCTAAGAGAGTAAAGTACAGAAGAGTACAGAGAGGTCGTATGACCGGTAAAGCAACACGTGGTAATGTAGTCAGCCACGGCGAATACGGTTTACAGGCACTTGAGCCCGCTTGGATCACATCAAACCAGATCGAAGCTGCCCGTATTGCTATGACACGTTACATCAAGCGTGGCGGTCAGGTATGGATCAAGATCTTCCCCGACAAGCCCATCACAGAGAAGCCTGCCGAGACCCGAATGGGTTCTGGTAAGGGTTCACCTGAGTACTGGGTAGCTGTTGTTAAGCCCGGCCGTGTAATGTTCGAGATCGCAGGCGTTCCCGAAGAAACTGCAAGAGAAGCTATGCGTCTTGCTATGCACAAGCTCCCCATCAAGTGCAAGTTCGTAACTAAGGAAACAGGAGGTGAGCAGTAATGAAGGTTAAAGAAATCAGAGAGTTATCTGAAATGGAGCTCGACAAGAAGCTCGTAGAGCTTAAGCAGGAATTATTCAACCTCCGTTTCCAGCTCGCCGTTAACAAGCTCGACAATCCTACGAGAATCGGCGCTGTTAAGAAGGAAATAGCAATTGTCAAGACAGTTCAGCGTGAGCGTGAGCTGGCAGCTGACAACAAGTAAGAGAGAGGAGGACTTTACTTTGAGCGAAAGAAATTTAAGAAAGACCAGAGTAGGTATGGTTGTAAGCGATAAGATGGACAAGACTATCGTAGTAGCAATCAAGGACAATGTCCGCCACCCCCTCTACAAGAAGATCATTAAGCGTACAATCAAGCTTAAGGCGCATGACGAGAACAACTCCTGCGGAATCGGCGACAAGGTTGAGATTATGGAGACCAGACCCCTTTCCAAGGATAAGAGATGGCGTTTAGTAAACATCATCGAAAAGGCTAAGTAATTTATTACTTTAAATTTATCGGAAGGAGAATTAATCCATGATTCAGATGCAGACACGCATGAAGGTTGCGGATAACACGGGCGCTAAAGAGCTTATGTGCATCAGAGTACTCGGCGGTACACGCAGAAAGTACGCTAACATCGGTGACGTAGTAGTTGCTTCCGTAAAGAAAGCAAGCCCCGGCGGAACTGTTAAGAAGGGCGATGTTGTCAAGGCAGTAATCGTTCGTTCAGCAACAGGCATCAGACGTGATGACGGAACATACATCCGTTTTGATGAAAACGCAGCCGTTATAATAAAGGAAGATAAGAACCCCAGAGGTACACGTATTTTTGGGCCCGTAGCCAGAGAGCTGCGTGACAAGGACTACATGAAGATCCTTTCACTTGCTCCCGAAGTATTATAATCCGGAGGTCGTAAATGAACACATTACACATCAAGACAGGCGATAACGTTCAGATCATGTCCGGCAAAGACAAGGGCAAGCAGGGCAAGGTACTTGAAGTATCTCCCAAGGAAAAGAAGGTTATCGTTGAAGGCAGAAACCTCGTAACAAAGCACGTTAAGCCCAGAAGACAGGGCGAACAGGGCGGTCTTGTAAAGGCAGAAGCTCCTATCTATGCGTGCAAGGTAATGCCTGTATGCCCCAAGTGCAACAAGCCTACAAGAGTAGGTCACAAGGTTGAGGGCGACAAGAAGGTAAGAGTTTGCAAGCACTGCGGCGCTGAGCTTTAATCAGACGCCCCGAATTACGGCAGAGAGGTCGGATAAAGTAACTTCCGGCT
>OLRV01002537.1_pt1 | contig 13813 bp, 17 predicted proteins | sample 1672421 | NCBI WGS metagenome assembly OLRV01 (sample SAMEA3136684, study PRJEB25190) | human gut metagenome | biome: human gut; feature: human-associated habitat; material: faeces | place: Austria | collected 2013
ACTGCGTTTCGGATGTATCGTTCACGGATACGGACAAATATATCAACGGCCCTGCTATTTTCTTCCTTCTCTGCCTGGATACGTGAATGAATTAACAGAAACTCAGCCATTATCATAAGCCCTATCACAAATGCCATCAAAAATAATAAAAATTGTCCTGATTTCTTTGCATCCTGGTATTTCTCCACTTTCGAAGACAATTCATAATACGTCTGCTCATCTTCATTCAACTGATTGCTTTCCTGCAGATATTCTTTTACTTCACATACTCCCGCATAAGAATCTTCCCAATTCTGAAACTGAAACAAGTTTGCGATACCAGCACTACCTGTTATATCTGCACTTAATTTTTCGAAATCAGAATCGTTGATGATCAGTGTTTTATCTGCAAAGGTCGGATTTTGATTAAACAGTATCTTTACATCTGTTCCAACAGACTGCAGCTTTCTGTCCCCGGAAATCGTTACAGTAGATACTGGCTGTATGTTATGTTCATACCCATCTTCCAGATTGTACTGAAACAAATTCAAAAACTCGCCTTCCTGAATCTGATAATCACATCCAAAATCCTGGTTTATTTCTGTCACAGGAAGGTAATTAAAAACATCATCTCTGATATAGGGAAGCTGAATGACCTGTTCTACAGTAACACCATTTTTCTCCAATATATGAAGGACATCCTGTACTGAAACCTGATTCATTCCATAGATTTCTGAGTACACCATGTCATAGGGAGAATAACTTTTTGCATCCTGTAGAAAAGCCGGATATAAAGTCACACATACCCCCGTAAGCATAACAGATACCGCTATTATGAGAGAGGCTAAAACATACCTACATTCCCATTCTTTCTTGTGTCTGCGGACAAATGACCATTCCACCAGATGAAACCTCATGTAGTTGGGTGCAAGTCTGCATAAGAACGTACCGATCTTTCCTGTTTTTTCTGCCCGATATTGTGCTTTTAGCAGGGTTCCGATTTTATCCAGCATAAGTCTCCCGGCATTCAGGATAAAGGCAACTGCCACCACTACTGTATATAGAACTGCTGTAAGCTTATATGCTTCCGGGCAAAACTGCCATTGCACTCCGTGAACATCTATTGCATAAATGATAACGGAAAAAAATAAAAATGACAGCACAGTTCCTGCCGCAAGTGCTATTGCTAATGCCAGCACGGATATGATCACATTTTCAAAAAGTAAGTTTCTAAACGCTTCCTTCCGGCTCATGCCAAGAGAAAACATCACTCCGTATTCCTGTTTTCTTGATGCCAGAAATGCCTGACACGAAACAGGAAGAAAAAAAACCAGAAACACTGCAGACAGAAAAAATGGAAGATAAATGTTATTGGATATTGATGAATTTACAATCGACGCATTCATAAACGTCCTGTTTGTGGAAATAACTGCAAAGCAACAGAATAATGCCGTTGCAGATAAATTGCATAGAAAGTACAATCGATATTTGTAAAAACCAGCTTTCAGCATCTTTCGGGAAATATCAAAAAAGGTCATCTTTTCCACCTCCCAAACCGCACAGCGTTTTCCATATATCTTCTCTGAAATTATCGGCAGTGTTCTCTTTCTTTACTTCTTTTGCCAGATTCCCATCCTGTAGAAAAAGTACCCGGTCACAAAAGGATGCCGTATAAGCATCATGTGTCACAAGCAGAAAGCTGATGCCAGACCGTTGATTCATCTGTTTCATACATCGCATCACATCCCCGGTGGTCTTTCGGTCAAGGCTTCCTGTTGGCTCATCTCCAAAAATAATATCCGGTTCATTGATCAGCGCCCTGCCAATCGCAACTCTCTGTTTCTGACCTCCCGATATTTCCGTAATTCCTTTGTCAGCTAATTTTTCAATGCCGAGCACATCCGCTATTCTTGAAAAACGCTCTTGCTGGATGTCTGCTTCTTTTCGTTCAAGAATGAGTGGTAACAATATATTTTCTTTTACCGTCAAACTCTCCAAAAGCTGGAAATCCTGAAAAATCATTCCCATATGCTTTCTGCGAAAAAATGCCTTCTCTTCTTCCGTAAGCTGTGAAAACGTTTCTCCTCCTATTACGATTTCTCCATCGTCCGGTGTGTCAACCCCGGTCAGCACATGGAGCAGAGTAGTCTTTCCACTGCCGGATGGTCCCATAATAGCAACCATTTCTCCTTTCATAACTTGCAGATTCACATTCTGCAAAATCCGCATAGTTTCTGCAGTTTTATAACTTTTTGAAATATGATTTGCATTTAATACATACATCGAAGTTCCTCCTGATAATAAATTTTAAATTTGATTATCAGAAGTATTTAATCATCCATCCGAACCGATAGACTGCAAAGGGTAACTCCCGGTCTGAAAGAAAACTCACCTTGTCCGAGGTCTTTAAAGCCATCATATACCCAGAGCACCATTATTTCTATTCCACCGAAACATATACACTCATAGAAATGCAAACATATACTTTCGCTTATATCGTTTTCACTATTTGACTTTTCCAAGCATTCCATCTGCTGTATGACTATACTTTCCAAATCCCCTTCTGCATAATATCCACTCCAGAGTCGGAAATTTAGCGACAAAAGTAAAATCAGCATGATGGAACTTAAAACCATAATAGCAGCAATTCTCTGTTTTTTTACTGAAATCATATGAATCAAACCCTATACTTCTGCTTTATCATCTGGAATTTATTTTAATAAATATTTTTCAAATGCTTTGTGCGTGTCAAAGTGAACCTCTTTGAAAAATAAAACGAGCCAAATAATAAAAGCCGGAATAGCCATATATGGTGTTAAAAAATAAGACAACACTGCTCCTACTAACATTATGCCAGCCCATGTAAAACACTGATTTTTTATATCACGAGAAAGATGAGCTTTATCATACAATGCCTGCTCTTCTTTCGATAATGAATTAAATCCCGAAACAAATTTAGCCGCTTTTTCTTTAAATATTGCAAATAACACTCCTATAATCACAAATGGAATAACCAAAACTCCACATAGCCAAAGCCCTATATTCATAGTATATTCCTCCTTCACAAATTCCGATTTTCTTAATTCTGCAAACTTTATCGTCTTGTTCCATTCTTATCAAAATTCTTTTTTAATGCTATTTCTGTTGGGAGAATAGACCCAATTAAAGGAATAAGTTGAACACCACAGATAATTCCTCCTATACTCCCAACACAATCTTCATTTTTTCCAATCACTAAAAGCATGAATATTACTGTTATCGGCAACATAACCATTCCACAGACATACCAGACTTTACCACAATATTTATGAGCAAATTCCCATGTGTCTTTGTTCTTCATAGACATCGAAGTCCGATATCCAAATACTGAATTTATTTCCTTTGGAGCCTTTTTCATAAAATATCTTCCAAAACCAATCATCGTAAATGGAAGAAGCAAATCCATAATCAACATAAAAATCCAAAACTCCATTGTAAATCTCCTTTACTATAACTTCCGCTTTGTATTTCCGTTTTTATTCTTTTTTGTGAAATTCTTTCAAATTTAATTCACGTTTCAATTCTTCCTCTGACGGCAGATAGGTGAAATATTTCGATGCAAATATCTGGTGATTATCTTCAGGAAGCGTATATTTTACAATAGAATCTCCCTTATCTGCACAAAGTACAATCCCAATAGGCTGCGTGTCTCCTTCATTCATCATTTCACGAGTATAGTAATTCACATACATCTGCATTTGTCCTAGATCCTGATGAGTCAGTTTACCCATTTTCAAGTCAATGAGAACGAAACATTTTAAAATATAGTTGTAAAATACCAGATCAATAAAAAAGTCCTGTCCATCCAATGTAAACCTTTTCTGGCGTGCTACAAATGAAAATCCTCTTCCAAGTTCCAAAAGGAAATGTTGAAGATGATCAATCAATGCCTGTTCCAAATCTCCTTCATATACATGTGTGTCAGGCTGAATCTGCAGAAATTCCATAACATAAGGATCTTTCACTATTTTCTCATATTCTGGTTTTGGCTCTGTTGTTTGAATTTCATTTGCAACCGCTATCTTATCCTGGCTTGCTAAAATACGCTGATAATACATCGTATTGATCTGCCGTTCCAGTTGACGAACACTCCATGCTGCTTTTGCACATTCTTCCATATAAAATCTTCTTGCCTGTTCATCATTTATACGCATCAAGACACGATAATGTGACCAGCTCAGTTCAGGACACAGTGTGTCTCGAATTGGAAAAGTGCAATAAAACTGCCTCATCTTACGAAGATTCGATTTATCAAAACCTTTTCCGAACTCTGCGGTCAGCTGCTCAGAAAGATATTCCAATAATTTCTTTCCGTATTCTGCGCGATCATTTTCTCCACATGCTTTAAAAATCTGTTCTCCAATTTCCCAATAAGTTGTTACCATAGCAGAAGTTGTTTATTTCTTCTTTTTCGGTTTTGGGGCTGACAGTTCATCATACATTGCATGAAACAAGCCTGTCAAAAATTCCTTATTATCAACTTCATCTACCAACAACATCTCTTTTGCTCCCTCATAGGGTAATTCATACGGAGCTGTCGGCATATAACTAATTGCTGATTTTACTGGTTTAACAAGTAATCTATCATCATAGATACCGCCTACAATCTTGCCACGATAATAAATAATAAATTCTCCCATCATAGCTCGATAAGTAATTTCTTCTAACTCAGATAGCTGCCCTAAAATAAACTCTAAGTATTCCTTGCTTGATGCCATATTTCCACCTCAAATTCATATTTCTCAGTTTCAAAAACGGGAAGTTACAGCACCATTTCCCATAACAATGATGAAATAAATGGTTGAAGGAAGAACATAATAAGTGCTACAGATACACATATTATGTAAAAGTCACCCATTTTTGAATTTGAAAAGATTCGCTTCGTAAAATTATCGGTTATCCTATGTGCAATAAAATATCCAATTATAGTACCAACAGTATTTGTAATAATATCGTTTATATCACTCGTTCTAAAAGTAAAAATCTGTGATATTTCAATTAAACTTGTAGCTATAAATCCCATTAAGGCAATATTTTTAATGTTTCTAAATTTATCCCACAATATCGGCAAAAAGAAACCAAATGGAACAAATAAAAGTATATTCAAACAAGCATTAATGAAATCCGAAACCATATCCAAAAACGGGATAACGTTCACTGCAAAATCAATTTTCAGAGATGCTATATTAGGAAAGCCTACAAGTGCTAAGACTGCAGTAAAATAAAACCCAAATACCATATAAATAATAGTTCGTTTCCAGCTATGAAAACATAACTTGTTATATATGCACCAAATAGGAATTATGAAAACAGCTGCCGCAACAATTTCGATAAGTGCACTATATATTCTATACATGTTTTTCTACCTCCACAAATTCCGATTTCTCAGTTTCAAAAACTGGAATTTACATAAATCTGCTTATCAAATTATACGCTGTAACTGCATAGACAAAAATTGCTAGACCTACAAATATTATAGCATCTTTCTTTGCCCCTTTATCATAACAATCCTTTGCATTTGTCAATAAGGTTAATCCCATAAAAACAAACATAATTGGCATTGTAACATCATAGGAGATTATATTCATCAGTCCTAGCGAGACAGAAATAATAGTTAAAACGGTAAATATTACTTTCCAAATACGCATACATAGTCCTCCTTTACAAATCTCGATTTCTCAGTTTCAAAAACTGGAAGTTGATGAACCAACCGACTATTATTTTTCGTTGACTTTAAGTTCAAGGATATCCGGACGTGCATAATGTCCAATCGCATCATGCTCCATCTTACAGGCGGCAGGCAGGCTCATATCGAGCTCTGCATAGATGATGGTTTCTTCATCCCAAACCGGCTTTGTCAAATAATGACCATACGGATCAATGATGCAGCTTCCGCCTCTGCACACAAATTCCGGAAGTTCCGATACGATATTGCGCTCACACAAGTCAGAAGGATACGAACTGCGTCTGATAATCATATCAGCATTTACAAAGAAACATTTCCCCTCGATTGCAATGTGCTGAATAGTGGCTTGCCATTCTGGATTGTCATTGGTGTTTGGCGAAATATAAATGGTGATTCCCTTTTGATAGAGCGCTACCCGAGCAAGCGGCATATAGCTTTCCCAACAGATCATGCTGCCGATTGGTCCCCACGGTGTTTCAGTAACAGGGAAATAATCCTTATTCGCATCTCCCCATACAACACGCTCAGAGCCTGTGGGCTTCAACTTTCTGTGTACCTTATATGACCCGTTCGGTTCAAAAATGACATTGCTGTTGTAGAGCGTTCCACTAACAGCGTCTCGCTCGGAAAATCCAAGGCTGATGTATGCCTCCGCTTTTTTGGCTGCCTCTGCGAGTTGTTGGAACTCCGAATCTCCGGCAACAACAGAGGCATCGTAGTATCGTTTCCAGTCTTTTCGTCCCTCATCGCTTCGTTTTCCCATGCTAAAACCGAAATTCATTCCAACAGGATATCCCGGAATAAACAGTTCCGGGAAAACAATTAAATCCGGTTTTTGGCTTGCTGCTTCACAAATATATTGAAGTGCCTTTTTAAGTGATGCGCTTTTGCTGAACATAACAGGCTCTGCCTGTACTAATGCGATTTTACAAGTGGTTTTGATATCCTTCATAACGACAATTTCACTCCTTTACAAATTCCGATTTTAATGTCTCTATTATACCATAATGATACTATTATAAAAAAAGGAAAAAGAGCTCCTTCGAGCTCTTTTGATTCAGTTCTGTAAACTTGAATTTACCGCTGTGCTTAAGCGATGTTGTGCAGACACAATAGAATTACGAATAGAATGATACGTCTGTTCTGCATTTTGATTTTTTTGTAAATTATAATCCATGCTCTTTACTCCTCTGAATTTCTAAAATAGAACTTACTGTTCTTCTATTGATTCAATATTTTCAATTCGCATCAGCTTAACTACCTGCTTATCTTTTTTCTCTGTATAACAAATTTTTATCCATTCATCATCTGCGTCTATTATCTTGCAGGATAATTCAGTTTTTCCTGCAAAACTAAAAATGAACTCTGATCTGATAATACATTGTTTTCCTACAAGATCATTAATCAGCTTTGACATATATGCCACTCCTCTCTGCTTTTTCTCCAATCGTTTTACTTTCGTTTCTAAACGCTTTACTTTTCCCGGATACGCCGAATAACAAAGTAACAGCAACAATGCTACAATTCCGAACCATTCCATATTATTCTCCTTAGCAAACTTAACGCTAGCATGTCTGTTTCTTAAAATATCTTTTGCCATTCAAATCATATCACACTATCAGACATATTTCCATTTCAATTTACTCAGTCAAGTCACTTCGTCCAGCTACATTTCCTGTCGATTATGGCATCGAATGCATGACGCTCATGGATATGTGGTGTCACCTCGTCCATGTGCAGTGACCAGTTAATAATTCCCGTTTAACAAAAAACAGCTCCCAAAGGGAGACGATATCCTATATTTATGACCTCTTAGCAAGAATTGAATGTGAACCGTTAAGTAAACATTCAACCCACAGTGATAGAATCACAAATACAAGCTATCGTCTCCCTTTAGGAGCGTCCATCTTGTCTCCGACAAGTTACTATTTAATTCTTAAAACTATGGATTGGTGCAGGGATTCTTCCGCCTCTGTTTACGAATGCGGAACAGTCAAACTGATTCACTGGCATAATTGGAGCATAACCTAAAAGTCCTCCAAACTGTACCGTATCACCAACGCCTTTACCGATTACAGGAATAATGCGGACTGCTGTTGTCTTCTGATTTACCATACCAAGTGCCATCTCGTCTGCGATAATTCCGGAAATCGTTGTTGCCTTTGTATCTCCCGGGATAGCGATCATATCAAGTCCAACAGAACACACACAAGTCATTGCTTCTAACTTCTCTAAAGTAAGTGCTCCTGCCTCTACTGCATCGATCATTCGCTGATCTTCACTGACTGGAATAAATGCACCACTTAAACCACCAACGTAAGAGGAAGCCATTACGCCGCCCTTCTTTACCTGGTCATTTAAGAGAGCGAGTGCTGCTGTTGTTCCTGGTGCTCCGGCATATTCAAGACCAATTTCTTCTAAGATTTCTCCAACACTGTCGCCAACTGCAGGTGTTGGCGCAAGAGATAAGTCAATAATACCAAAAGGTACGCCAAGACGCTTAGAAGCTTCTTTTGCTACAAGCTGTCCTACACGGGTAACCTTGAAAGCTGTCTTCTTAATTGTCTCACAAAGTTCTTCGAAGTCTTTACCACGAACATTTTCAAGAGCACGTTTTACAACACCAGGACCGCTGACTCCGACATTGATGATAGTATCTGCTTCTGTCACACCGTGGAATGCACCTGCCATAAATGGATTATCGTCTGGTGCGTTAGTGAATACAACAAGCTTAGCATTACCGATACTGTCTTTATCTGCTGTTTTTCTGGAAGTCTCAAGAATAATCTCACCGAGCATCTTTACTGCATCCATGTTGATTCCTGTCTTTGTAGAACCTACATTGATGGAACTGCACACTCTGTCGGTTACAGAAAGTGCTTCTGGAATAGACTCGATAAGATACTTGTCTGCTTTTGTCATTCCTTTGTTAACTAATGCAGAATATCCACCGATAAAATTCACGCCTACTTCTTTTGCACAGCGGTCTAACTCTTTTGCAATGCGTACAAAGTCTTCTGGCCCTTTGCAGCAGGCACCACCTACTAAAGCAATCGGTGTGATAGAAATACGCTTATTTACGATAGGGATACCAAACTCCTGCTCGATTTCCTTTCCTACTTTTACAAGATTCTTTGCTTTTGTTGTAATCTTGTTGTAAATATTCTCACATACTTCATCAAGAGAATCACTGACGCAGTCTAACAGGCTGATACCCATTGTAATAGTACGAACATCAAGGTTCATCTCATGAATCATCTTATTAGTTTCAATTACTTCATTTATGTTTAACATAGCGGGCCTCCTAGATACGATGCATCATTTCAAAGATTTCCTGGTGCTGCGCCTGAATCTTAACACCAAGTTCCTCTCCAATCTGTTCAAGCTCGCTTGCCATAACAGGGAAAGTCTTAACTACTTCTTCTGACTCAACAATCATCATCATGTTGAAGAAACCGCCGGTAATTGTCTGGTTAATGTCAAGAATATTCACGTTGTTATTTGCAAGATAAGTACAAACCTTTGCAATGATTCCAACAGAATCTTTTCCGAGTACAGTGATAATTGATTTCTTAAGCTTTTTTCCTTCCATGGTTAATACTCCTTATGTGTGTAAATTATTTAAGGTAATTATACAAAGCAATTACTAGATATAATTACGATTTAACTGCTCAAGTTCTTTTTCTTTTTTCCCTAGATTATACAAGTAGGTGCGGTTCTGCTCGCTACCTGCAAAGTAAAGTTCGCTTTATCAAGATCAATATTATGTAATAAAAGCTCCACCTTTACCGTCTCATAGGCCAGTTCACCATAGTTATTCTCTTTACTAAGATGCCCCAGAAAAATATGTTTACACTCTTCTCCAATTACTTTTGACAAAAACTGTCCGGCTCTCTCGTTTGAAAGATGCCCTTTATTCCCCATAATTCGCTTCTTGAGAGGATATGGATACGGGCCAACCATAAGCATGTTTAAGTCATGATTGGACTCAACCAGTAAGGACTCACAGCCCTGTAACTTCTCTACAAGATATTCATCATATGTTCCAAAATCGGTTGCTACTCCGACTTTTGATTCCGTATCACTTACCGTAAAACAGACCGGGTCTGCCGCATCGTGAAGAATACGGGATGCTTCTATTTTAATTCCATCCATGTAAATCGGATTGTCCGGTGTGATACTCTCAAAAAGATTTTTATCGACCTTTCCAAGAGAGGATGTACTTAAAATCTCATCAATGGTTTTTGCTGTAGCAAATACTGGAACGGGATACTTTCTAAGGAACACACCAAGACCACTGATATGGTCCATATGTTCGTGTGTCACGAAGATTCCCTGAATGGTTTCCGGTGCTACTTCCATCTGTGTCAGTCCCTCCACAATTCTCTTTCTGCTGATTCCCGCATCAATAAGAAAATGGGACTTTTCATTACCTACATATATACAATTACCGCTGCTACCGCTGGCGATGCTCGCTAAATTCATCTGTTTACCATCCTTTTGGCTCAAATTTACCAACCATTATATACTAAATTATCTTATTAGTAAAGAGTTAGTAAAGAGAAAGCAGGCTCTCTACTGCCGTTTTTATCTGATTTTCCGTTTCAGAGATTCCTAAATGGTTGTCGATCACTGTAGAACATTCCTTCCGGAATACTTCTTCCGGAAGCTGTTTTGCCATAATTTCACGGCACTTTTCTTCGGTATATCCCCGGCCTTCTTTTAGACGCTCAATACGAGTTGCCTCATCTACATAGACATACCACATCATATCAAAATCATTCTGATAGCCTTCTTCTAAAAGGAGAGCCGCCTCCACCGCAATGAAAGAAGCCTCTCCTTTTTCCTTTATCCCATCGATCCGATGGAAAATCTCTTTTTTTACATTCGGATGTGTAATCGCATTTAAACGGGCGAGTCGTTCCTGATTTCCAAAAACAACTTTTGCCAATGCCTGCCGGTCAATCGTTTTATCTTGGGCAAGGATTCCCTCACCAAATGCCTCCACGATGTCTAAATAATTCTGTTGGCCTGGCTCCATTAAATCATGTGCCACTAAATCGGCAAGAATCACTTCCGCACCGTATTTTTCTTTTAAAATGTTCATGACCACACTTTTTCCGGAACCAACTCCGCCGGTAATCCCGACAACTTTCATATTATTTTGCTCTTTATTTTGCTTCATACCAGGTCTTTCCTTCTTCAATATCAATAGACAGCGGAACTTTAAGGTCTGCCGCTCCCATCATTTCTTCTTTTAATATCTTGCGTACTTCTTCTACTTCATCCTCTTTTGTCTCGATTAAAAGTTCATCGTGAATCTGTAAAATAAGTCTTGAAGCAAGCTTTTCTTCCTGCAGACGTTTACTCACACGAATCATCGCGATCTTAATAATATCCGCAGCCGTTCCCTGAATCGGGGTATTCAAGGCACATCGTTCCGCAAAGGACTGCAGTCCCCAGTTGTCGCTGCGAATATTGGGAAGATACCTTCTGCGTCCCAGCCAGGTTTCTGTATACAGTTTCTGCTTTGCGATCATCTTTGTTTCATTCTGCCAGCCCGTCAAAGCCGGATAGCCAGCCTTCAGATTGCGAATGATTTCTTCACATTCCGGTATAGATTTCTCTACGCCTGCCTTGAACTTCAATGTGCTCTGCAGTCCCTTTGGAAATAGCCCGTAAAATGTGCCAAAGTTCACGTTCTTGGCGATGGTACGCTGTTCCTTGTATTCCGGTCGATGCTTGTTTTGTGCTTCTGCATAGGTACAGCCAAAAATGACGGCAGTGGTTGCCGCATGAATATCCTCGCCGTTCTGATAGGTTTCCATCATCGTCTTGTCCCGGCAGTAGAATGCTCCCACACGCAGTTCGATTTGCGAAAAATCGAGAGACAAGATCAGATGATTTTTCGGAGCCTGAATAAAATTGCGGACACCGATGGGATCGTTGCTTTTTCTGGGGCAGTTCTGTAAATTGGGATTGCGGCAATTCATGCGGCCTGTTTCGGTAGACAATGCAAAGAAATCCGGATGGATCTTTCCGGTTGCAGCGTTTCGGAATTTCAGATAGCCGTCAATGTAGGTGGACTTGATCTTGCCCCATTTCCGGTATTCCTGTACCAACGTAAACAGTGGAGAGAGTTCCGGACGATTGGCATCACACCATTCCTTCAGCAGGATCATTGTGGCATCATCTGCTGCTTCTCTGTTGGATGCAGTGACTTTCATAACAGGCAGTTTCAAGGTCTGATACAGATACTCCTTGAAAGCTTTAGTGCTGCAGTTTGCTCCAATGGAAATGTCGCCAATGAGCATTGTGATCTCATTTCGGATACGCTGCATTTGCTGTTCTGCCTCCTGCTGATGCTCTTTCATCAAGTCTACATTCACAGGCACGCCGTTGTATTTCATCAGCCCTAAGTACACCGCTGCAGGTGATTCGATTTCTTCCACAAGGTACCGATGTTTCGGCAGAAAACGGTCAAACCAGTTGTTGAAAATATAATACAGCCGCAAGGCAAAATCAGAGTCCGCACAGCCATAGCGTATTGTTTCCATATCCTGTGCATCCAGTTCGTCAAAGTGTCTGCCATTTGTAACATCCGAAAAAGTGGGCAGCCGTTCATGACACAATTCTTCCGCCAGTTTTTTCAGACCGCTGTCAGCAAGTTTGCGAAATGCGTAGTTGTTTTTCAAGGTCATTTGTGCTGCACAAATGGTATCATACACCGGCGGCTGTATGACGATATCCCGTTGACAGGATATTGCAGATTCAAAGGCAATATTGTGAGCAACTTTAACGATGCACTTGTCCGTGAGAAAAGTTCGCAGAAATTGCAAAAAAGATGTCAGTTCGATATTTTCTCCTACTCTGTGAGCCACTGGGACATATATTCCGGTATACTCTTTGACAGAAAAACTGCATCCGGTCATATGACTTTTTGCCGGATCAAGAGCTGCCTTTTCTTCGATGCGGTAAGGCTCATCCGGTGCAGTTTCATAGTCAAAAGCCACAACTGCTGCATCGCCGATATACTGCTGAATTTCCTGCACCGAAGTGACACATCTGTAATTCTCCATAGCATTCTCCTCAATTCAGCGGCTCCATGACTTCGCCGGTTTCCGGGTCCACACGCAGTGCATCTTCTGTATCATAGCCCACATTTTTACTAAGTGCCTTGACCTGTTCTGTCATAGCTGCGATCAGTGGATATTCTTCCGGTGACAACACCCGTTCTACAGCAAACTGTGCCTGAGAATAGCTCATGCCTGTGCTGCTGACTGCTTTTTTCAGTGTAAATTTTGTTACCACAGCATTGGAATTCTTGTATTTGGGAATCACACGCATCAGATAACGAGTAAAGGACTTCAGAGAACCGGTAGGCAGAGACAGAATTACCGGAAAAAAAATATCGCCCTCCCGAAGCAGATACAGACGACGGCGATTCTTGCAGGCTTTTGCACCGTTCTTTCCGGATCCATACTGATTCAGCGGGCAGGAATCACAGCTGCCGCCGGGATTTCCTTCCCCATGATGCCCGTCAAAACTGCCGCAGTCCGGTGGATTGGAGCCACCCTGATATTCGCTTTGGTAGTAGGCATTCAAAGAATGCTGATAGAGGATCACAGCGGAAAACGTTTTTACCGTGTCCGGTTCCTCCGGATTCTCACCGGGAATTTCAAACATCACACCGCCGCCGGATGGGATCTTAACTCGTTCAAATGCAGCAGATAAGCCGTCCATTTCTGCACACATCACATCGGCAAGATCAAAGTCCTGCAGAGCAAGGAAGCCTGTTTGGTTGGTTTCCATCATTTCATTTTTCATTGATTTCATCCTTTCATTTTGCAGATTGACGAACAGATACAGAGGTCTGCTCATAGACATGGACAAGACCGCTCAGCCACTCTGGTACAGTATCCTGATTTTCTGCGATCTGCTCTTTGACAAAAGCAGACAGACTATTGGCATTGACAGTTTCATAGACCAGATCTCCGCAGCCGTTTTCTTTCAAGGCTGCATACAGTTCTTCTTTGCGTCCTGCCACAGCAGAGGCACGAATTTTGGTGGTCAGAGCAAACATCGTTCCGGCACGGGTGAAATTCTGGG
>OLRV01002538.1_pt1 | contig 13806 bp, 9 predicted proteins | sample 1672421 | NCBI WGS metagenome assembly OLRV01 (sample SAMEA3136684, study PRJEB25190) | human gut metagenome | biome: human gut; feature: human-associated habitat; material: faeces | place: Austria | collected 2013
GCTCGTGCGCCGCGACAGCACACTGTGCTGTCGCCTAGCCGCGCACGACCACGTTGCGGAGGGAACCGATGCCGGCTACGTGGACGATGGGCTCGTCGCCGGGATCGAGGTGACCGGAGGCATTCGGGGTGCCGGTCATGATGACGTCACCGGGCAGCAGGGTCGAGAACGAGGAAATCGCGGCGATCTGCTCGGGGATGCCGTGAATCAGGTTCGCAGTGGTGCCGCTTGCCATCGGCACGTCCTCGCCGTTGAGCGTGAAGGAGATCTTCGCGTCCTTCCAGTCCAGCTCGGTCTGAATCCACGGGCCGATAGGGCAGGACGTGTCGAAGCCCTTCGCCCGCGTCCACATCGGATCCAGCCCCTGCAGGTCACGCAGCGTCACGTCGTTGACGCACGTGAAGCCCAGCACATAGTCCATGGCCTTCTCGACCGGCACGTTCTTGGCGATACGCCCCATAATCACCGCCACTTCGGGCTCGAAGTTCATATCGTTCGAATACGACGGGATGACGATCGGATCGTCCGGCCCGATCACCGACGTGGAAGGCTTCGAGAAGATCACCATGTCTTCCGGCGCGTGAGCAATCTCGGAGTGCCCGCTCTCGTGCATGAACTGCGCGTGCGCCTCGTAGTTCTTGGCGAGACCGTACACCTTGGAGGGAATCACCGGCGCGAGCAGCCTCAGCCCATCGGCGTCGAGCGCGTACCGCTCCCCTGTGGGCTTGACGGGCGCGGCTCCGAACGGGTATCCGTCCAGTTCGATCAGGTAGTCCTTGCCGTCGGCCGGGTCCTGCTGGACGAAGGCATAGCGCGGCTTGTCGTTGAGTGAAAAACGTGCGATTCTCATACCCACCAGTGTAAACCAGTGCGAGTGCAATCCTTACGAAGAACGCGCATACGAAAAGCGGGGCGGCCAATCATGGCCGTCCCGCCTTGTCGGATTCTCGCGAGCTGGACCCGCTTACTCCGTGTAGCTCTTGTCGAACAGCGTCTTGCCGCTTTCGGTATGCAGGTACACGCGCACCTTGGCGTTGCCGCCGGTGTCGCAGGTTTCGTTGAGCGTCTGCGCCACCGACTTGAACGTGCTGTCCATCCCGTCAAGGCTCGACGTCATCATGTCGCCCATGCTGCTGTACGTGTCAGACAGCGTGTAGTCGTACACGAGCGTGTTGCCTTCCGCGTACGCCTTGATGCTGATGCCCATGCCCTGGTACGACGAGGTCATGCTGTCGAGCTGCGACTGGATTTCGCTGGAGTTGACGAACTCTTCCAGTGACGGCTTGCCGGAGCTGGAGGATCCGTTGAAGCTGTCGTTGTTGAGATCGTTGTTGGTGTCGTCGGCCCCGTTCTGCAACGCGTCGTCAAGGTTGTTCAGATCGTTGCTGCTGGATCCGTCGGAGTTGCCGTTGCTGGAGCTGTCGCTCTTGGATTTGCTGTCGCCCTGCGTCTGACTGGTGGACGTGTTGGGTTTCGCGTCGGCGCTGCTGTCCTTCTTGCCGCCGATGACACCGGTGGCGAACAGCACGACTACGACGATGATGGCGATGACGGCAACGACACCGGCGGTGATGCCGGCGATGAGCGGGCCGCGGCTCTTCTTCTTCGGCGGTTCCTGCTGGTACGGATTGCCGTAGCCTTGCGGCGCGATTGCGGGCGGCTGGTTCCCGTATTGCGGGCCACCGTACTGGTTGGCGCCGTATGGCTGTCCGTACGCGGCGGTCGGCTGCTCGCCGCCGTACGGTGCGGCCGGCTGACCGTACCCTCCCGGAGCACCGCCGGCAAGCGGCTCACCGTATGCAGCGGTAGGCGCGCCGGCACCATACTCCGGCTCGGGCTGCTGACCATAGGGCGCGGCAGGCGCATTGCCGTTGCCGCCCTGCGGCCCTGCAAGCGGCTCACCATACGCGGCGGTAGGCGCCTCGCCACCATACGGAGTTCCGCCATCGGGCTGGATGAAGGGGTTCGGACCGGGTTCAGGCTGCTGACCATAAGGAGCCCCACTCTGGTTGTATGCGGAGCCAGCGCCCGACTGTCCGTACGCTCCCGGCTCCTGCCCATACGGCGCCGCCTGGTATCCATACGGCTCGGCGCCGCTCTGCGGCCCGGCGAGCGACTCGCCGTACGCGGCAGTCGGCGCACCACCATAAGGGGCCCCGCCCTGCCCGTACGGGGCGGCTGGGGCTCCCGTCGGCGCGCCCGCTCCCTGCCCGGGCAGAGGAACGACCGGCACCGGCGGGAAAGCCTGCGTTGGCTGCGGTTCGGGCGCGCCTTCCGCGCCCGCAGCATTGTTCGGATCACCATACGGAGTCTGCGGCGCTCCATCTGGATACGTGTTGCTCATATGTCCCCCTTTTGCAGAGAGCCCCGTCGACCGGGTCAAATCATTGTTACCGCAACCGGCCACATGCAACGCTGTATGCACCTGATCGGCTAATCCTCAGCGTACACTCACTTTCCGTGATATGCACGGTATTGACCGGAAGTTCATGTTCATCTCACGGCAAGTTCGATTCGCACGGCGAGATCCCTCGAAGACCTTGCAAGTCCGCCTTCGAGGACCTCACCGGCGACGCCGCCGACACCCCCGTTGCCCCCGTGAACCCGGCGCACCTCACCCACGCATGCGCCGCGGCCACGACGACGCGTGCCGCATCGGCTTGAACGGCAGCCGGCGAATCCGCCCGATCACGCCGAGCAGCAGCCATCCGCCGAGCAGCCCGCACACCACCACCATCGTCATGATGGTGCGCGTGTCATGCAGGTCGGACGGGTCCGGCGCCGGCATCGGGATCGGCTCGCGATGCCCGGATATCAGCAGGCGCTGCGTGTTGACGCCGTACGGCGTGCACGTCATCAGCGTCACTCGGTCCTCGCCGGGCACGATCTTGAGTTGCGACGTGTCGTCCGGGTTGATGACGGTGATGCGGTCGACCTCGTAGCCGAGCGTCTCCCCCATCACTTCGATGTAGAAGAAGTCGCCGGTTTTCATCTCGTCGAGCCGCGTGAACATCATCGCGTTGACGAGACCGCGGTGCCCGGTGATGACGGAGTGCGTGCCGTCCCCGCCGACCGGCAGCGAGGAGCCGTACAGGTGACCGGCACCGGAGGCCAGCGCGGTCTGTGACGTGCCGTGGTAGATCGGCAGGTTGACGGAGATTTTCGGGATCTTGATGGTTCCCATCACTTCGTCGCCCGAGTCGAGCAGGGACTGGTATTCCTTGTCTTTGGAGGCGGCGGAGTCCTCGCCTTTGGCTCTCGACCCGCCTTGTGCGGCGCTGAACGGGTCGATGGCCTCGCCCAGCACGGGTTGACCGGATCTGGCGAGTTTTGCGTTGTATGCGCGGGCGGCGGCGAGGGCGTCTTCGGCTTGCGGGTATGGCCAGCCGGCGACCTGCTGTGCGCTGTTGCGTGAGGTTTGGGCGAGTTTGAGCGAGCTCTGGTATTGGAGCGCTAGGGGATATCCGGCGACGGCGACAGCGGCTATGACCAGTATCAGCGTGACGATGCGCATGATGATGAGCTGTATGCGCAGTCGTTTGCGTTGCGCGACAAGGTCGGAGATGTCGGTCGCCTGATTGAAGCTCAGCATCGAGTACGGGAGCTGCGGCTGCACGGCGGGTTTATGACGGCTGTTTCGGTAGGGTTTACGGGAATTATTCGAGGATCGCCCGTCATTGTCCGGCAGGCTGCGGGTCATCGTTGACCGTGCGGGCGCATGGGAGGATTTGGCGGCTGGGTCGTTGCCGGATGAGGTGGCCGGCCGTTTCGATCCGTGTCTCCTCGATGCCATGCGCATCCTCCTGTTGTTGTGCCGGCCGTCACTGCAATCGCCGTGAAACGAATTCGTGTATGTACTGTGTTGCCCCCGGCAGGGGTGCTGCCGGGGGCGAATGGTTACAGCAAGCCGAAGCCGCCACCATGCTCGTGCGGGATGCACGTCATGCGGCGGCTTGGCCTGTTATCGTGTCAGTCAGTGCAGCGCACGGCTGGTGCGGCGAGACTTGGCGTACACGGTGGCGGCAGCGCCGCCGAGCAGCGCAGCGATCACCACGAACAGCGCGATGCCCGCAGCACCGGTCTTCGGCAGTTCGAAGACGGACTTGACGTTGGTCACCTTGTAGTCGGCGGCGCTGTCCTTGGGCGCGAGACCCCAGGAGTCGGTGCCGGCGAAGGTGACTTTGCCGTTCTCATCGATGGCCACGGTGAACGAGGCCTTGAAGTCCTGGTATCCGTCGGCGACCGCGGTCTCGGTCACGGTGTAGCTGCCGGCCTTCAGGCCGTCGAACTTGACGACGCCGTTGGCACCGGACGTGACTTCGAGCGGGTACTTATCGCTGTTCGGCAGCACGCCGTTCTGGCCTCCTGCGACACTCAGCGTGAACTTCGCGCCCTTGACGGCCTCACCCTGGGCGTTGACCTTCGTGAACTTGAAGCCGAAGATCTTGGTGAGGGTTTCAGTGCCGGGGATGGGGGTGCCATCATTGCCGACGAGCTTGTTGGTCACCGCGTGGTAATCCTGGCCCTCGACTGTCTCGGCCTCGTCATTGACGGTGGCGTTGTAGGTGATGGTGATCTGCTTGCCGGCGTACTTGGCCGGGTCGGTGATCTTCACCACGAAAGTATTGGTGCCGTCGCCCTTGTTGTCAGTCAGGTTGTTTTCCACCGTGTAATCGGTGCCGGTCAGCACCTTATCGCCGGCCTTAACGGTCAGTCCGGCAAAGTCGACGGTCAGGCCCTTGCTTGGCACATCTTTGAACTGCAGGGTGAAGCCGGTCGGGACCGGATTCGGAATCGTGTAGCCCAGTTCAAACGGCACGGTTTCGCCCACGGACGCGCTCTTGCTGGTGGTGGACTTCGTCTGGGTGCCGCTCACCGTGCTCTTCATGTCCACTTCTGCGGTGCTATCCCCAAGCGACAGAACGCCAGCGTTAACGGAGCCGGTGCTCACGATCATCGGGACGGCCTGAGTCAGGGTATCGGTCGATGCGTTGCCGTCCAGGAACAGATACACGCCAGCAGTCAGCGCGGTCTTGTTCGTGGCGGTCCAACCATCCGTGTCGCTGCCAGTCGCCGTGTTCAGCGCGAACGGATCCGCGGTGGCGGTGAACGGGTTGCCGGCCTGCAGCGCATCCGCGAACTTGCGCGTCACGGACGGATTATTCCACGGACGGGTCTCGGACTGATCGAACTGAACCTGCGTGACGGTACCATCCGTATCCGTGGTCTTTTTTTGATTCATAGCCCAAGCCATCAAATCAGTGGTGCCATCGGTCGGCACGTTCTGGAAGCCGGCGGTGGTCAGAGCCGCAGCCAGCTTCGCGCGATCGGCGCCCGCAGCGGTCTTCACACCATACACCGGGTTTTCGGCAGTGCCATAGTTCACGTAGTCCGCGATCTTGTATGCGCTCAGCCGGGCGCTGGTCAGCTGCTTCTCTTTGGACGCTTTGAACGTGACTGTTGCAGCAGTGTCCACTGTCGTCTCGGCCGCGTTGGCGGCACCGGTGCCGAACGCCATGCCGGCGAGAAGGGTGGCCGCAGCTGCGACACCCGCGAAAAGCTTCTTGAACTTCATGAGAAACTCCTCTTCCTTTCGTTGTTTTGTTTATTGCAACTGCGGAAGCGGCAGTCGTTGAGGCTTCCGCAGTCCACAAATCTTGAGTTGTCGGGGGGCGACTGGTCGCCGCCCCCGTGTGCCCTCCCCGACGAGGGAGGAGGGCGGAGCATCCGCCGCAGGTCAGACGAGCCGACGCTTGCGCCAGATGAAGTATCCGATTCTGACCAGTGCCGCGAGCAGGCCGAAGCCGCCCCCATACACAAGCCAGTCACGAGTCGTGGCACCGCCGGTCATCGGCAGAGCGGACACGGCAACGAAGGTGTTGGTGATCGTGACCGGGTACGTCTTGACGTTGTCGAAGGTCGTCATGTTGTTGTTATCCGGAGCCGCCCACAGGTCGTCGGCAGTGACGGTTACCAACTGGTTCTCGGGGTTGTAGGACGCCGTGTAGCCGTCCACTCTGGACTCCTCCACGCGGTAGGTGCCAGGGGCGAGGTTCTCGAACGCGCCAGCCCACTGACCTTGGTTGTTGAGGGTCACGGTCCGGTTGACGTCCTTGCAATCCTCACCTTGCGCATTGCACTGCTTCAACGTGACGGTCACCGAGCCATTCCCATGCTTCTCCGCTCCATCGGACCAGTCCTTGGTCACCTGGATCTTGCCGGTCTTTACCTGCAGGACGGGGTGGGGGTACTCCACGGAACCCGGGGTCTCGGTGGTCTGGTCGCCGACCGTGTTGACGACGGTGTACCCCAGCTTCGCGCCGTGATCCGCATTCGAATGGAAGCCGGGCAAATTGGACGAAGTATGGTGACCATCCGCATCAGTGTTGTCGGCACCAAGAACATCCTTATATCCGGTCTTGTCGTCATTCTGCTTGTTGGCGGCGTACTCGTTGTAGGCCTTCTGCGTCGGCTTGACCTTGAACGTGACCGTATACGTCACGCCATCCTGAAGCTCATAGCCGTCCGCGAACGTGACCTTCACCGTCTTGCCCGAAACGGTAACCGTGTAATCGCTCTCGTTGAGATCGACACTATTACCGTCTTTAGATGCCGTCACCGTCACATCATTCGAGCCGAAGTTAGCATTAACGAACTCCGCGTAGTCCGACAGCGTATCGGTGATGGACACGTTCTTGTACGAAGACTTCCTGTTGATCTGACCGATGATATCGGCAAATGCCTTGTTCAGCTCATCCGTGCTGGTGGCGCTGTAATACGAGCCCTTCGTCTGATCGGCGAAGCCACGCATCTTGGTCGGATCGGAGGACACGCCAACCGAGAACAACGTCGTATCGCCACGCCTGTTAGCCTCGGCAACAGCGGAGCTGAGATTCGCCCCATATCGATCACTGCTGCCAGAACCATGAACCCCGGCAGGAAGACCACTGCGATCATCGTCATCATAGGTCGGACGGCCCCACCAATCAGTGCCGGTCCGCACGGAACTCGTGCGGAACGTCGGGTCGCCGTCTGACATGAACACGATGTACTTCTTCACGCCCTTACGACCGGAAGTCAGCTTGGCATTGGCGGCTTTAAGCGCGGCCTCCCAATTCGTGCCACCATCGGCGCCCAGACCATTAACGGCACTGACTATGTCCATTGCGTTGCCGGTGAAGTTCGACACATTGCCCGCCGTCGTCGAGAAGGGGACCAGCGCCATCCGGATGTTGCTATCCTTGCCCTGGTTCTCAGACGTCAGCAGATGCTGCGCCATGCTGTTGACGGCAGTCTTCGCAACCTCAAGACGAGAGTTGTCTCCCATCGGGTTACTCATGGAACCGGAGGTGTCGAACACCACGACGATGTCGGCCGGGGACACGGTCGTCTGCGACGAGCCGGACTGCGTGCCGGTCACGTTCAGGGACAGGTCATAGGTGCCATCATTGTTCGCCTTGATGTACTTGCGGTACCGGGGCGCCGTGACGACCGTGTTCGTCACCGTGGTACGTGGCACCTCACCGACCGACACCGGCTCCGTGGTCGCAGAATCCTTCTCCTGCGTCACCTTGACCTGACCGCCATTGGCGCTCACCGCATACGTGTCCTGGTCAACGTTGATTTCCTTCACCTTGTACTTCGAGGACTCGGTGATCCTCTTGGCGTCACTGCCCAAAAGCACGGCATACTGGTCCGCCTTGAGCGTGATCACGCCATTGGAATCCGTGGTCCGGGTTTCACCGTCCTTGGTGCCGGTGGCGGTGTTGTACACGTCGTATTTACCCGTGTACAACGTGTAATCCTTGTCACTGTCGGTTCCCTCATAGTTGACATAAGCGTTGAACGTATAGTTCTTGTCCTTGTCAGCTTCAGGAACGTTCTCCGTCTCCTTGCCGATTTGAATATGGCTGGAGTCAAGAGTCACCAAATTGAAGTCAAGCTTGCAGTTGGAACCACTATGGCCACGCTCGAAGTAGTACATGTTCATCTCGTGACTGGTGTAGTTCTTGAACGTGGTGTAGGAGCCATTGGAGGCTTTGACCATATTGGATTCCATCCAAGCGGTGATCTCGGCATCCGACTTGCCTTGGTCCTTGAGCGCCTGAGTAAACAACGCCTGCAACGTGGTCGTAGTGGTTTTATTGCTGACAAGCGTCACCACACCGGTCACGAAATCAATGGAGCCGCTGGCGGCATCATGGATGCCACCGATATCCAACACAAGCATGCCGTCGACGAACAGCCACAGATCATCGTCACCCGTGAAGTTGAACGTCATCGGGGAACCATCAACGAGTTTGCCTTCTTTCGGTTGCATGAACTTCGCGTATGCGGTCATGCCGAAGGCGTACCGGGCGCCGCTCACCGAATGCAAGCCGATCCGCAGCCTACTTTTATCCGCATTGAACGGCAGGAATTTCGGAATCCACGCGTCAGTTCTCTCGGTCCATGTTGCTGACCGGTCAAATCCGGTACCGGCACTGTTCAGCGCGGCGTACGTCGTATTGGAGTCGTACACATAGTGGCCCTTGGCCTCTTCCGTCGGATCGAACAGCCCCGTCAGCCCATTGCCGCCATTGGTATATGCCTTGGCCCACTCGCTTTCTGTGAACAGATACGTCATGTCGGCCTGTGCATTATTTTTATTGGTCACCATCGTAGAGAACTGCGGAACTGCATCAGCGCCGGTCTTGGTGAGGTTCGTCTTGACGATGCCCGGAGAGGTTTCTGCACTGCCAGTCCAGCCGTTCCAATCCTTACCTTTTCCGTTGAAGTAGAATGCTGCAGCCGCCTCATTTCTGCTGGTACCGCCCGTGGCATAGTTCACGTTCTCTTTGCCAGCGTCCTTTGCCGGGCCATTCGGATCACGGCTGTCCCAATAATCGAATAGGTTTATCTTCACTTTGCTGTCGTTCGCCGTGGCGCGAGGCGCAGCCGACGCTTTGACCGTGGCGGTCTGCCCCGAAGCACCAGTCCCGGCGCGATCGGTCAGGGCAGATGGCACCCCCTGCTGAGCGCTGTCGCCCTGTGCGACGCCGCTGATCGGGCCGGTGCCGGCCTGTGATGCCTGCGTCGTGGCCGACTGCGCGGCTTCGGGTGCGACTGTCCCCACATTGGCCGCAATCGCAGTGCCGGTGACGGCAAGTCCAAGAACGGTCGCGACGGATACGGCGGCCGCGATCAGGCGAGAGCGCATCGCCCTCGTATGCGATGGTTTCCGATTCTGCTTAGTCACGATAAGCATCCCTTCCATCATTTCCAAAACTCTTCATCCGGCGTTCAGCAGTTCGACAAAGACTCACGATTGCGACTCTCACCGTCGCAGCACGCGCAAATCATCGACCTCCACCGTCCTGTTAACTCCTGACCGTATCCGCACCCAAAAATCGACGCAATCCCCCGAAACATTGAAATAACGCCGAATACATGCCCCCCCCCCGCAGAAAAACCGCTTTCACAGCCCTTGCGGCATAAGGTTCTCGGGAATCAGTCCATACCCCCTTCCCTACGGGGAAAATTCTTGGGAAATATACCGAAATACGGCTTAAATCAAGGCCTGAGGCCTCTTACATAAGAGGTATACCGTTGTATCAGCGAAGTGTCTGCTCCCGCCAAAGCACAACAAGACTGAGGGAGGCTCTCGTCGTGAGGTTACGCGGACTCTTTTGCGTTCCTAAGTGCGCACCGTATCGACGAGTACGCGAACATAAGAACGCAAAACGTGCGATTTGCGTTCTTATGTTCGCAGGCTGAACGTTTCAGCGCGCACTTAGGAACGCAAACCGCTCCTGCCCGCTTCGCAAGAGCCAGCCAGCGGGGGCAGAGTTATATATTGCTTCTGACAGTGGGCTGAACCATCGGCTAACGTCATTTACCATCATTTGCCGATGGAACAGTTCCGTCTCAATAGACCCGAAACTATCGCTCGTAGAACACGCCGAACGAGGGGAACCCATGACGGGCCGGCTTCAGCTCCTGCAGCGGGATCTCGGTGACGTCCACTCGTTCGACATCGGCATAGCGCGGCCCCTGCTTCAATGCCGAAATCAGACGGGCGACCTTGCCGCGTTCCCCCTGCGCCTCGACCTCCACCGAGCCGTCGTAGCAGTTGCGCACCCAACCACCCAGGCCGAGCTTGCCGGCGGTCATCACCGTGAAATACCGGAATCCGACGCCCTGCACCAGACCCGCCACCACGGCATGGACGCGAATATCATCACTCGATGACACCGGCACGGCACCCTCTGCACTCTCGTCAGGCCGCGCACCGCGGCTCGCCCGCATATCATCACGTTTCATGACCGCACTCACCTCACGTTGCCGTCAGCCGACACCAATACCCCCATCGTATGCTCACCATCAAACGGCAGTCGAGAAGCCGGCAGCGCAGCGCGGGCGCTACAGCCCGGCCCCTTTCCGCCGAGGCCTGCCGCAATCCGTCAGATGAACGCGCGTTCGCCGAAAATCGCCGTTCCGACGCGCACAATCGTCGCACCCTCCGCGATGGCGAGCGCCATGTCGTGCGTCATGCCCATCGACAGTTCCGTGCAGTGCTCGTTGCCGGGCGCGCGAGAGGCGAGAATCGTGTCGCGCGTGCCGCGCAGATGCGCAAAGCAGGCGCGAATCGTGGCCTCGTCATCGACGTGCGCGCCGATGGTCATCAGGCCTTCGAGCCGGATGCCGTCCAGCTGCGCGATCTGTGCGGCGATGTCGACGGCCGCCTGCGGGTCGCAACCCGATTTCGATGCCTCCCCGGACTCGTTGACTTCCAGAAGCACGCCGACCGTGATTCCACGGGCGACGGCACGGCGGGCGATGCGCTGCGCCAGTTCGACGCCGTCCACCGATTCGATGGTGTTGACGTCGGGGAGGATTTTACCGATCTTGTTGGCCTGCAGCTGGCCGATGAGATGGAACGGGATGTGTTCGGCGTCAGACGGTCGAGTGGTGTCGCCGTCGCCCGCGCCGAGCGCAAATCCCCGGTCCGCGCACAGGCGACGCAGTCCATCGGCCTTGGCCATGACCTCCTGCGGGCGGTTCTCGCCGATCATGCGGATGCCCGCATCGATCGCCGCCATGATCTCGCCGACGTCACGGGTCTTCGTCGCCGCCAGCAGCTTCACCGAACCGGGAGCGCGACCGGCCGCCGACTCGGCTTCGGCGATGGCGTCAAGCACGCGATGCACGCCATCGCGAATCTGCGTCGCCCGCGTCTCGTCGATGCTTTCATTGGTCAGATCCTTGTGATCCATGTAAGCGGTCATCATATGCTCCCTATCCGTCTTGCTGCACCATATATTAGTATGCCCACGGATGAGGGCGAATCGGCTAGAGAAACCGGGAACTTCGGGTGTGGCCCCCGCTGGCGGGGTGTCGAGCGATGCGAGACTGGGGGGGCGAAGCGCGAAACGGCTCCGCACGCAGCATATAGAGGAGGAATCTCACAATCCGATGCTGAACGGGTCGTCGGGGATGGAACGATCCTGCGAATCTGCGACGAGCGCATCCCACGAAAATCCATGCAACAGGTCGGCAGCAGCGCACGGCTCGGGCTCTTGCTGCAGTCCGAGCAGCCACGCGCAATAGCCGATCACCTGATGCGCCGTGACGCCATGTTTGCGTAACGTTCCCATATCCAGCGACCGTTCACGCTTGGCGAGCCGCCGCCCGGCCGCATTGTCGATCAGCGGAAGATGTGCGAAACGGATATCGCGATGAGCCGCGGCAACGCCGCCATCCGAGCTATCCCCGAAGCCGGCGTCGAGCAGCCGCTCACGGATGTACAGCTGCAGCGCGGCGGATCGCAACAGGTCACGCCCGCGAACGATGTCATCCACACCCATCAGCAAGTCGTCAACCGTGACAACCAGCTGATAGGCGAACAGACCATCCGCCCGTCGCACCACCGTATCGCCCAAATCGCGCGGCAAATCGAATCGGCAGTTCCCGAACACGCGATCATGCACGGTGACCGCGGCACGCGCGTCGCCGGCGACGGGCATGGCGATGCGCAGCGAATGCCGATCACCATTCGCCAAGCGTTGCTCGACCTGTCGCGGATGCTCGGCGAGCGTGCGCCGGCATGTGCCGGGATACATGACGAAACGGTCGCCCTCCTGCGGCGCCGAGGCCGCACGGATGTCGGCGCGCGAACAGAAACACGGGTATATCAGCGCAGTGGTCTCGGTGCCGTCAACGCCATCACGGCCACCGAACGCGGCGGCGTCTCGCAAGTCAATGCCCTGAAGCGCGCGCAACGCCTGCTCGTAGATGTCGAGCCGCCGCGACTGGTATACCGGCTCTCCATCCCAGTCCAGTCCCAACCATGCCAGATCGTCCATGATCCAGCGGTCCGCGTCCGGCAGCACGCGCGGGGTGTCGATGTCCTCGATGCGCAGCAGCATGCGCCCTCGCCCGCCGTCCGCATCGCCTGGATCGGCTGCGCCACTCATGCCATCCACGCGATTCACGTTATTCGGGCAATCCGCATCGCCCGCTCCACCGCCCGTCCGGCTTGTACGCTCTGGGCCACCCGCACGAGCCGACAGCCACGCACCCAGCATCGCATACACGTTACCGATATGCATTCGTCCGGACGGTGTCGGCGCGAATCGTCCGATCACCACCGCGCCCAGAGCTCCGAGTCGAGCGGCCATTCGTTGATCGTGCAGCCGCGCAACGATATCGATTGCTGCTGCATCAGCGGCGCCGGCTCGCCTGCCTGCTGGCATACGGTCTCATTGTCGCGATGGTCGAGCCGGTGACCGGTCTCATGGTTGATGACCATCGTGCGATAATTCGCCAGATTGCCGCCGCCCTTCAGCCAGCTGTCGGTCGGCTCGCGCCAGCGGTCATAATTGATGATCACCTGATTGCCGACGCGGCAGCTGTACTGCGACGAGCAAAGCGACGAGAACGATTTCATATACTCCGCCGCGGCCAGGATATACGTCATGTCGCACTTGCTGGAACCGCTCTCCACGAACGTGAGACCGGCACGGGGCCACCCACGCGAATCATTCAGCGTCGCGTACACCGTGCGCCCGAACTCGCCGGTATCGCCGACGCTCCCCTTGGTGGACACGCAGTAATGGTATTCGTGGCGGGGTTTGCCGCTGGCCGCCGCGGTCTGCTGCGCCTTCTCGAGAATCTCGCGCCGCTGCGCCTGCGAGAACGGCTTCGAGGGGTCATACCCGTTTGACTGTGCCTCGGAATTAGTGGATTTCGCGGTGGCCGACGATTTCGCGGAATCGCCGCCCTTCTGCTCCCCCGCAGACTGCGGCTGCGCTGTTGCACCTGGCTGCGCGATGGACGACCGCTCACCGCCCATGCCCGGCACGCGAAGTACGCTCGCCCGCACCGCAAGAACAAACAACACGAGCGCCAAAATCAACCCCGCACATACGGCAATGCGCCGGGCGCGGAACACCCGACGCATATCGTCACCACGCAACCGCTGCAACTTCAATCACTCCCAGCAACGTCATAGGTCAAGCCGCGCCGCCCCGCGAAAGCGCGAGCACAAGGGCACGCTTTTCGCAGGCGTCTCTCCCTGCATTGTATCCCGTCAGCCGTGGGGCCGCGCAACACGCGTGGCGTCACGCGAGCCCGCCGCGGCTCACGCGGTTCGCGCAAAAATCACGCGAAGAAGAACACGTACAGCCACGCGCCGACGATGGCGCCCACAATCGGAGCGACGACCGGAATCCACGCCTCTCCCCAACGCGAGGTGCCCTTGTTCGGAATCGGCAGGATGGCGTGCAGCAGACGCGGCATCAGGTCGCGGGCCGGATTCAGGCCGGG
>OLRV01002541.1_pt1 | contig 13799 bp, 11 predicted proteins | sample 1672421 | NCBI WGS metagenome assembly OLRV01 (sample SAMEA3136684, study PRJEB25190) | human gut metagenome | biome: human gut; feature: human-associated habitat; material: faeces | place: Austria | collected 2013
CGGCGTCATCTGGCCGCTCTTCGGCGTATCGAACCAGCTGCTGGCGACGACGGTGCTGGCGATCGTCACGTCCTTCATCATCCGCCACGGCCGCGGCCGCTATGCGTGGGTCACCATGATCCCCTGCTTCTTCATGGCCTTCATCACGATCGTCGCGGATTACCAGAATGTATTTAACAGCTATATCCCGACCGGGAAAACGGCGCTCACCGTCGTTTCCGCGATCATGTTCATCCTCGTGGCTGTGGTGCTGATCGAATCTGTCCGCAGCTGGATCCGCCTCTTCAAGTCCACTCCGCCGGATTACCGCTCCAGAGAAGAGATCGAAGAGGAGACGAAGAAGGAGAATGAACGTCTGGAAGCGCTCGGCGTACCGACCGCTGCTGTGATCCGTCTCACTCCGGAAGAACGTGCGATCCGTGAAGAGGAACGCATGGTCAAGGCGGCTCTCGACTGATCCTGCTGATAAGAAATAAGAAACGCGTCTCATCATGAGGCGCGTTTTTCTTGTGCCGATTTTCCGGCGGGCGGAGGAAATATGGGCGTGCTGTCTCTTTAGCGGGAAACGCGCGGAGCGGCGGATGCCGGCGGGAACCGTCTCTGCAAAGCCGCGGAGAAGCGGGACGGCCGTTGCCAGGGAGGAGATGGCGGGAAAATGCAGAGAAAATGGATGGACGCGGGTCCCGACCGATCGGTAGAAATAGAAAAGGATGACTTTTGTTTTCCGGCGGCAGAGGAAAATGCCGGGAAATTTTTCTCCCTGTACAGCGCGGCGGAGCGAAAATTTTCCGCTATGAATGCGGCGCAGGCTGAGCGAAAGTGAAGCGGCAGAATTTGGGAGAAGGCGGGCGCAGACGGCAGCGGCGGTCGTTTTCGGCGTTGGGAAGAGGGCGGCTTTTGGCGGAGGCCGGGCGCTTGCCGTGCCGCTTAAAATGCGGAAAGGGGCCGCGGAAAGACGCTCTGTTCTGCCGGGCGGTCCGCGGCGCGCAGTCAGGGGCGGGCATAAAACAGAGCGGATCAATTTTCAGCGGTATTTTCAAAATGGGAAGGCCATGGGATGGACAGATACAGAGGCTTGCGGGAAAGCGGTGCGCTGTGCGGGGAAGGAACGGCGGCAGGGAGACGCTGCTTTGCGGCGGGAATTTTCTGCGGCGCGGCGAATGAGCGGGAATTTCTGCGGGCGGTGATTCTCATTGGCTGCCGGCGGCGCAGGCGGGCCGATTCGTTGACACTCTTTGTTTATTTTTGTATGATTAGAAGGGAATAATTTTTTCCGTATCGCTCCCCGTATGGCGGAGCGTTTTTATTTTCTTGACAGGGATGATGCATATTGGCAGAAAGCTATGATGTCATTGTCATCGGCGCCGGGCCGGCGGGGATCTTCACCGCGCTGGAACTGGCGGATACGGGCGCTTCCGTCCTGATCATCGAGAAGGGGCTGGATATCCGGAGCCGCACGGCGCTGAATCAGGACCGCGCGGCCCCGGCGGAGGCGCGCCGCCGGAATATCGTTTCCGGCTGGGGCGGCGCGGGCGCTTTTTCCGACGGGAAGCTCACGCTCACCACGGATTACGGCGGGAATCTGGACGATTATGTGTCCCGCGGGGCGCTGGCCCGGCTCATTTCGTACGTGGACGGGGTGTACTGCCGCTACGGCGGCGCGGACCGGAAGGTCTACGGCGACGAGCACCGCGATGAGCTGCACGCGCTGGCCCGCCGGGCGGCCGCGGCGGATCTGGCGTTCGTTCCGGCCCGCATCCGTCATCTCGGCACGGATGTGAACGGGGAGATCCTCGCCCGCATGCGTGAGGGGCTTCCGGAGAATGTGCATGTGCTCTGCGGCACGGACGCGGAGGAGATCCTCACGGAGAACGGAAAGGCCGCCGGCGTCCGGGCGGGAGGCGTGACGTACCGCGCGAAGTACGTGGTGGCGGCTCCCGGCCGGGAGGGGGCGGAGTGGCTCCGGAAGGAAGCGGAGCGCCTCGGCCTCCCCACGGCGTCGAACGCGGTGGATATCGGCGTCCGGGTGGAGTCGCCCGCGGAGATCTATGAGCCCATCACGGACATCTGCTACGAGTCGAAGCTCATTTATTACAGCCGCAGCTTCGACGACCGGGTGCGCACCTTCTGCATGAATCCGTACGGCTTCGTGGTGACGGAGAACAATGACGGCCTCCAGACGGTGAACGGCCACAGCTACGCCCACAAGAGGAGCGGGAATACGAATTTCGCCGTCCTCGTGTCGAAGCAGTTCACCGAGCCTTTCCGGGAGCCCATCGCTTACGGCAAGTACATCGCGGCTCTCGCGAATATGCTCGGCGGCGGGCCCATCGTGCAGCGCCTGGGCGATCTCCGAGACGGGCGGCGCTCCACGGCGGAGCGCATCCGGCGGGGCCTCGTGCGGCCCACCATGCCGTCCGCCACGCCGGGCGACCTGTCGCTGGTGCTGCCGTACCGTTTTCTCAAGGACATCATGGAGATGTTCGAAGCGCTCGACCGGGTGGCGCCGGGCGCCAATTCCCGCCATACCCTGCTGTACGGCGTAGAAGTCAAATTTTATTCTTCCCGCATGGAGCTTTCTCCGGAGCTGGAGACGAAGATACCCAATCTTTTCGCCATCGGAGACGGAGCGGGAATCACGAGGGGGCTCGCGCAGGCCTCCGCCGCCGGCGTCATCGTCGGCCGTGAGATCTGTGCGCGCGAAGGAAAACCGAAAGGGGATATAGTATGATACCGAGATATACGCGTCCGGTGATGGAAAAGATCTGGAATGAAAGAAATGAATGGCAGACCATGCTCGATGTGGAGATTGCCGCGTGCGAAGCGAATGCCGAGCTGGGCCGCATCCCGAAGGAAGCGGTGGAAGTCATCAAGGCAAAGGCCGATTTCGATGTGGACCGCATTCATGAGATCGACGCGGAGATCAATCACGACATCATCGCCTTCCTGTCCTGCGTGGGCGAATACGTAGGGGACGAAGCGAAGTACATCCACATGGGGCTCACCTCCACGGACGTGAAGGACACGGGCCTCTGCGTGCAGCTGGCGCAGGCGTCGGACGTCATTCTGGACGACTTGCAGCAGCTGGCGGACGTGCTGAAGCGGCGGGCTGTGGAATTTAAGCACACCCCCACCATCGGCCGCACCCACGGCGTGCACGCCGAGCCGACCACCTTCGGCCTGAAGCTTCTCCTGTGGTACGCGGAGACGCTCCGCAACATCGACCGCATGAAGCACGCCGCGGAAAACATGCGTGTCGGCAAGCTCTCCGGCGCGGTCGGCACCTATGCGGACATTGATCCCTATGTAGAAGAATATGTGTGCAAAAAGATGGGCCTACGCCGCGAAGACATCGCGACGCAGGTGGTGCAGCGCGACCATCACGCGGAATACGTGGCGACGCTCGCTGTCATCGCCTCCACCCTGTCCCAGATCGCCCTCGAAGTGCGCCACCTCCAGCGGACGGAAGTGCGGGAAGCGGAAGAATATTTCAGCCCGAAACAGAAAGGCTCCTCCGCGATGCCCCACAAGAGAAATCCCGTGAGAAGCGAACGCATCTGCGGCATGGCCCGCCTCATCCAGGGCTACGCCGTACCGGCTTTTGAAAATGTCCCGCTCTGGCACGAGAGAGACATTTCCCACTCCTCCGTGGAGCGTGTGATCCTCCCCGACGCGACCACCGCCCTCGACTACATCCTGAACGAGACGACGAAGCTCATCGACAAGCTCCTCGTCTATCCGGAAAAGATGCTCGCCGACCTGAATATGACCGGCGGCCTCATCTACAGCCCGCGGGTGCTCCTGGCGCTCGTCTCGAAGGGCGCGTACCGCGATACGGCGTACCGCTGGGTACAGCGCAACGCCATGAAGCGCTGGCTCCAGGGCGAGGATTTCTATGAAAATCTCTGCAAAGACGAAGACGTACGGAAATACCTCACGCCGGAAGAGATCAAAGCCTGCTTCGACTACCGGCCCATGCTCACCCATGTGGACGAGATCTTCGCCCGTTTCGGCCTCTGATCGCCGGGGATGTGCTATAATACAAGATGTATGAAAAGCCCCGGCAGGGGAGACTCTTGTGAAATGGAAGGAAAGAATCTATGGCTACAGCAATGGTAATCGGCGCCCAGTGGGGCGATGAAGGCAAAGGCAAGATCGTAGACTATCTCGCGGCGAAGGCCGACGTGGTCGTCCGCTCCCAGGGCGGGAACAACGCGGGCCACACTGTCGTCGTTGACGGCAAAGCCTATCCGCTCCGCCTCATGCCGAGCGGCATCATGTATCCCGGCACGGTGTGCGTCGTCGGCACGGGCGTCGTCATCGACCCGAAGAGCCTCATCGAAGAGATGGACAAACTGAAGGCCCAGGGCATCAGCGTGGAAAATCTCCAGATCTCCACGCGGGCGCATCTCGTATTCCCGTACCATGTGCGCCTGGACGAAGCGGAAGAAGCCCGCAAGGGCAGCCGCAAGATCGGCACCACGAAGAACGGCATCGGCCCGTGCTACGCCGATAAGATCAACCGCATCGGCATCCGTGTGTGCGACCTCATGGATAAGGAAGTCTTCGCGGAAAAGCTGAAATACAATGTGGAGCAGAAGAACATGCTCCTGGAACGTCTCTACGGCGCGGAAGGATTCGACTATGAGACGATGCTCATGGACTATCTCGGCTACGCGGAGATCCTCCGGCCTTTCGTGAAGGACACAAACCACACCGTCCACACCCTCGTGGCGGAAGGCAAGAACGTCCTCTTTGAAGGCGCGCAGGCCACCATGCTGGACTGCGATAACGGCACCTATCCCTACGTGACGAGCTCCCACCCCATCGCGGGCGGCGCGTGCGTCGGCGCGGGCATCGGGCCGCACCTCATGCAGAACATCTACGGCGTGGTGAAAGCCTACAGCACCCGCGTCGGCGAAGGCCCCTTCCCGACGGAGCTCCACGACGAGATCGGCGACTACATCCGCGATACCGCCCATGAATACGGCACCGTCACCGGACGGCCCCGCCGCGTGGGCTGGCTCGACACGAGAGCCGTCCGCTACGCCGCGTTCCTCAATACTTTCGACTACCTCGCCATCACCCGTCTGGACATCCTCGACGGCATGGATGAGATCAAAGTCTGTGTCGGCTACGAATACGAAGGAAAAGAACTGGAAGAATACCCGGCAGACCTGGCGCTCCTCGAAAAAGTGAAGCCCGTGTACCGTGTATTCCCCGGCTGGAAGACCTCCATCAGCGGCATCCGCAGGTACGATGACCTCCCGGAAAACTGCCGGTACTACCTCGAACAGATCGCGAAGCTCATCGGCGTGCCGATCGGCATCGTCAGCGTCGGCCCCTCCAGAGAGCAGACCATCGTCCTGAAAGACGTATTCTGAAATATACAGGCAATAAAAAAGAGCTCATGCTGAAAGGCATGGGCTTTTTTCTTTGTCTGAAATCTGGCGGGGAGAGCGGCGCGGGCCGCTTTCCGCGAGGTGAGCAGGCGGCAGCTGCCGGGAGAGACAGTTTTCCCGGGCGGCCTCCGGCGGAGCGGAGCGGCGTGCGTCATTTCCTGCCGACCTTCATGAGAGCCGCCGTTCAGATGAGGATGCCTTCCAGATGATCCATTTCGTGCTGGATGACCTCGGCGGTAAAGCCGGAGAATTTTCCGCGCCGCTTCTTCCCGCGGAGGGGCGTCCATTCCATTTCCACCCATTTCGCGCGGAGCGCCTTCCGCGTGCCCGGCAGGGAGAGACAGCCCTCCTCCGCCTCATAGGTCTCTTTTGACCGGCGGAGAATCTTCGGATTCACCATCACCACCGGAGCGCCGCCGTCGAAAAAGGCGATGATCCGCTTCGGCACGCCGATCATATTCGCCGCCATGCCGGCGCAGCGCTCCCGGTTCGCGAGGAGCGTGTCCAGCAGGTCGCGGGCGGAGGGGAGATCCTCCTTTCCCGCGGGCGAGGCGGGCAGGGAGAGCAGGACGGGGTCGGAAATAACGGGTCGGATCATGGCGGGCTCCTTTCTTTTTCCTTATTATACAGATTATACGGCCCGGGGAAAATACGGTATAATAAAAGGGAATTTTGCGAAAACGAAAGAAGGAAATCCCATGTATTTGATCGATACATACGACGTGATCGTCGTCGGCGCGGGCCACGCGGGATGCGAAGCGGCGCTCGCCGCGGCGAAGCTCGGCATGAAGACGCTCCTCGCCACGATCTCTCTGGACAATGTGGCCATGATGCCCTGCAATCCCGCCATCGGCGGCCCCGGCAAGAGCCACCTCGTGCGGGAGATCGACGCCCTCGGCGGCATCATGGGCATCGCCGCCGACGCCACGGCCATTCAGATGCGCATGCTGAACCGCGGCAAGGGCCCGGCGGTGCACGCCCTCCGCGCCCAGTCCGACAAGAACGCCTACCACCGCTGGATGAAAAGCCGCGTGGAAAATACGGACAATCTCGATCTGAAGCAGCTCATGGTGACGGACATCCTCGAAGACGGCGGCCGCGTCACGGGCATCGTGACGGAGCTCGGAGAGATCTACCGGGCGCGGGCGGTCATCCTCGCCACGGGCACCTACCTGGACAGCAAGATCATCATCGGCGAGACCATCTACAGCGGCGGCCCCAGCGGCATGCGGCCCAGCCTTGCCCTCTCGGACAACCTCAGAAAACACGGCATCGAGCTCCTCCGCTTCAAGACAGGCACGCCGTCCCGCGTGGACATGCGGACGCTCCATCCCGAGCGGATGCGGCTCGAAGAAGGAGACCCGGATCACCATTCCTTCTCCTTCATGGACGAAGACACGGACAGAAATCAGCGGTGCTGCTGGCTCACCTATACGAACGAGACCACCCACTCCATCATCCGGGCGAATCTTTCGAGAGCCCCCATGTTCTCCGGAAAGATCCACGGCGTGGGCGCGCGGTACTGCCCCTCCATCGAGGACAAGATCGTCCGCTTCGCTGACAAGGACCGGCACCAGCTCTTCGTGGAACCGGAAGGCCTCGACACGAACGAGATGTACGTGCAGGGCATGTCCACCTCCATGCCCATCGACGTGCAGTACGCCTTTCTCCGCACCATACCGGGACTGGAAGACGTGAAGCTCATGCGACCGGCCTACGCCATCGAATACGACCTCCTCGATCCGCTCCAGCTCCTGCCGACGCTGGAAGTGAAAAAGCTTCCCGGCCTCTATTCCGCCGGCCAGTCCAACGGCACCTCCGGCTACGAAGAAGCGGCGGCGCAGGGCCTCATGGCGGGCATCAACGCGGCGCTGAAGCTTGCCGGGAAGCCGCCTTTCGTCCTGAAGCGGCACGAAGCCTACATCGGCGCCCTCATCGATGACCTCGTCACGAAAGGCACCAATGAGCCTTACCGCATGATGACCAGCCGCAGCGAATACCGCCTCATCCTCCGGCAGGACAATGCCGACCTGCGCCTCACAGAAAAAGGCCGGGCCATCGGCCTGGTGGACGACGAGCGGTGGGCGCGCTTCCAGGCGCGGAAAGCGCGGTACGAAGAAGCGCTGGACTACATCCGCGCGAAGCGCTTCACTCCCACGGCGGAAACGAACGCCGCCCTGGAGGCCATGGGCACGGCGCCCCTCATCACCGGCACGGGGGCGGACAAAATACTGAAGCGCCCCGAAGTGACCTACCGGCAGATGGTGAAGTACCTGGGCTGCCCGGCCTTCGCCCTCGACGCGGAAGAAGAAATGGAGATCACCGTCAAGTACGAAGGCTACATCACCCGCCAGGAAGACGCCGTGCGCCGGGCGGCGAAAATGGAAGCGGAACTCATGCCGCCGGACATGGATTACCTCCATCTCGACGGCATCTCCATCGAAGCGCGGCAGAAGCTCGACAAGATCCGCCCCCTCTCCCTCGGACAGGCGGCGCGCATCTCCGGCGTCTCGCCGGCGGATATCTCCGTGCTCATGGTCTATGTAAAAGGGAAAAAAGCGTAATTGTCTCAAGAAAGGGGAATTCCTGTGACAGTGCAAGACATACTGGCGGCGCTCGCCATTTCCGCGGATGAGGAGACCGCGGGGAAGATCGCGGCCTACCACGGGCGCATCATGGAAATGAACGCCCACATCAATCTCACCGGCATCAAAGATACGGAAGAGAGCCTCGTCAAGAACGTGTATGACTCTCTCACCGCCTACGACCCGGCGTATTTCCCGGAAGGGGGCCGCGTCCTCGACCTCGGCACGGGCGCGGGCTTTCCCGGCGCCGTCCTGGCGGCGCTCCGGCAGGACATGCAGTTCGTCCTCATGGACTCCATCCAGAAGAAGCTCCGCTGCGTCGAGACCGCCGCGGAAGAAGCGGGCATAAAAAATGTGAAATGCCTCCACATGCGCGCCGAAGAAGGGGGCCGCCGGAAGAAGCTCCGCGAGACCTTCGATGTAGTCACCGCGCGGGCGGTGAAATCTCTCCCGGTCGTCGCCGAGTGGGCTCTGCCTTTCGTGAAAGAAGGGGGCGTCTTCCTCGCCATGAAAGGCCCCGGCGCGGAAGAAGAGCTCGCCGCGGCGGAAAAGATCCTCGCGCTGATGCATACGGAAGCGGAAGAGAAAAAAAAGCTCCGCCTCCCCACCGGGGAAGAACGGACGATCCTCGTCCTCAGGAAGCGCGGCCCCGCGCCGAAGACCTTCCCCCGGAAAGTGGGCATGGCGGAAAAATCTCCGATCCTGTAAGCGGAGAAATCAAAAAACAGGCCGCCGGCAGGATTATCCGGCAGCGCGCGGCCGTTCGTGATATAATACGAGCGCAGAGAAAGCGTGAGTAAATATTTCCTACAGAATCAAAAAAGGACAGGTGGCGGCCCGTCCTTTTTTCCTGCTTATTTCTTTGACCGCGAATCAAGGTACTGTTTAAGGTATTGTTTAAGGACGCGGAAAGTGCGGGGACGAGCGGGACGAACGTTTCTCCAATAAGAGGCTCTTTTTAGAGCCGGCTCTGCTGCGGGCCAAAGGAAACCGGGAGGAAGTTCCTTCTTCGGGAACGGACGGGTAAAAAGTGGAACCTTTTGAAAGGGCTCCGCTTTTTTGATGCGGTTTTCTTATTCCTGTTCAAACATGTCTGCCGGGAGATGGAACAGGAAACCGGGTGGCGCACGGGGCAGGCGCAATTTTATGCGGAGATATGATTGAACCATGACTGTTTTCGATGATAGACTGAAATCATAAGGCAAACGACCATCACGATGGATTGGACAGAAAAGAGGGACGAAAATGGACAGAAAATGGGCGGCCCGGCTGGCGGCAGCGGCGCTTTTGGCGGGATTGGCAGGAGCGCCTTCCTTTATGGCAGAGGGGGGCGGATTACACCGGGAATGACAACAACGGCAAACTGACCGTGAGCGGCACCGTGGAAGGCAGCGTCGGCGGCTGGTACCTTATGAGCGGAAACGCGGAAAACGGCAGCGTGACAACGGAGAACGGTATCCATATCGAGAACGGCAATATTTTCGGCGGTTATACGCATGACGGGAACGCTTCGGGAAATGAAGCCGCGCTTACCGGCACGTGGGTCATTGGCGGCCCCAGCAACGGCGGAGACGTGCGGGAGAATCATGTGACGATTCAGAACGGCCAGAAAGGCGCGGAGGTCGAGTATTCCGTGATGGGCGGCTACACCCTGCGCGGTAACGCGGCAGGGAATACGGTCACCATGAGCGATGAGATCCTCCGCGACGAGGAGGGAACGCGGGTGCACGGCGGGCTTTATGGCGGCCTTACCGAATGGGGAAACGCGGACGGGAACAGCGTCACCGTCACGAACGTCATCCTGGACGGGAAGAATCTGACCGATGTGGGGAACGGAACGGACGCCATTTACGGCGGGCGCACGGAGAACGGCAATGCGTCCGGGAATACGGTGACGGTGGAAAACAGTGTCGTCTATGACAGGGTCTACGGCGGCTGGGCGGCAGGCGGCAATGCGGAAAAGAATGCGGTGGAGCTTGCCGGGGAAACGGGCGCGGCCGATACGATCGTCGGCGGATTTTCTGAAGACGGCGCGGCGAACGGGAATCAGGTGACCACGCTGGCAGGCGGAACTGGGCGTCGCTACGGTCTACGGGGGTTACGGCGCGAGCGCCGAAGGAAACAGCATTTTGCTGAACAAGGGCGGCGGCACGGCGCTGACCGTGTCCCATGTATATCACATGATCGGCGGCTATGCGACGGACGGCGACGCAGCGGGCAATGGCGTATGGATCGAAAACAGCGGCGTCTCCGTTTACGGACGGCCTGCCTCGGGCTATGATCCCACGTCTTACCTCGCCGGCGGCTACGCGGTCGGCGGCACGGCTGACGGGAACTGGCTGGTGATCCTGAACAGCACCGTAGAGAGGACGCCGGCAGCGGGAGAGGAAAATACGAATCTTCTCATTGCCGGCGGCCTGGGCGAGACCGGCGCGAACAAGAACTGGATCCTGATGGGCGATGCGGACGGAAGCGGATCCCGCAGTACCGTGACGGGAATTATATCTACGGCGGCTATACGGAGCGCGGCAGCGCTTCGGACAATAAGATCGCGGCCGCGCATGCGGACCTCACGCTGACAGAGGCCAGTAAAGGGCTCATCGGCGGCTGGACGGACAGCGGAGACGCGGTGAGCAACGAGGTACAGCTCAGCGACAGCACGCTCAAAGCGGATCTCCTCTACGGCGGCGGGACGAAGACCGGCGACGTCCGGGAGAATACGCTCCGTATCACAGGCGGCGCTGATGTCACCGTAACGTATGCCATCGGCGGCAGCACGGAGGCCGGTGCGGCATCGGACAACAAAGTTACGCTCGAAGGGGACGGCACGAAGCTTACGGCTGACATGCTCATCGGCGGCTGGGCCGCGGACGGCGCCGTTTCGGGCAATACGGTCACGCTCAGCGGCGGCACGGCTGCTGCCGACCGTCTCTACGGCGGCGGCAGCGGGAGCGGAGACGCGGTGAATAATACGGTCTCCGTGACCGGCGGGACAGTCGAAACGAAGACGGAAGGCTCGGAATATGCGGCGGTGCTGGCAGGCGGTTATTCGCAGACCGGCCATGTGAAAGGAAACCTTGTGGACATCTCCGGCGGCTCCTTCACTGATGTGGGCGTCTACGGCGGCAAGACCGATGAAGGCGACGCGGTTGAAAATAAAGTCCATATTGACAGCGGGAAAGAGATCGAGCTGTGGAGCGTTGTCGGCGGCGATACGGTCTCCGGCACGGCGTTGGGCAATGTGGTCACTATTGAAGGGGACGGAACAAGTCTCGACGCCAATGAGATCGGCGGCGGCTGGTCCACGGACGGCGAGGCCTCCTGGAACAACGTCACGCTCCGCGGCGCGGTTACTGCCGGCCTCGTCTACGGCGGCGGCGGCCGGAGCGGAGACGCGGTGGACAACGCCGTCTATGTATCCGGCGCAGTGATCAATGAAAAAACGGACACTTCGATCACCCCCAAAGGCCTGGCCGGCGGATTCTCGGAGACCGGCGATGTGTCGTCGAATTTTGTGAGCATCACGGAAGGCTCTTCCGTCAAGACGGACGTGTACGGCGGCCGGTCGAAGGAAGGGACCGTAGCGGGGAACGGCGTGGAGATCAGCGGCGCGGATACAGTCGTTACTGCGAGTGCGATCGTCGGCGGCTGGTCTGAGAGCGGCTCCGTTCTGGATAACGATGTCACCATTTCCGGCGGGAACGTGACAGGCGGCTTCGATTCCTAGGGAAACGTGACGGGGACCGATGTGTACGGCGGCGCTGCCGTGGGCAATACGGTGACGCTCTTCGGGGATGCGAATGTGGAGGAAGCGGCGCTCTACGGCTGGAAGCTGACGGATGAAAAGGGCGGAGCGCCTGCGGAGACGGCGGACAATGACCTCATCATTGATGACTGGACCGGCAGCACACAGTCGGCGAAGCATTTTGACACGATCCGCTTCCAGGGCGTCACATGGGATCCCGGCGGAACGCTCCTCACCATCACAACTGGCAAGGGGGGCGATCTGGGAAATACCAAAATAGATGCGGGGCATGTGGTGATCCTCGGCGGCCGCACGCCGCAGGTGGACGAATCCATGACGTTCGTGAAAGATGAGACGGCAGATACCGGACTTTCCGCAGAACAGGCGGCGGGCGGCTTCACGCAGGGCGTCGCCACAGCGGGCACGGCCAAATGGGATATGAAGGAGGACGGGAAAAAATTGAATTACACGATCACCGGCGTATTCCGCAATGCGCAGACTGACGCCGTGGCGGAGAACCGCCTCGCCGGGGCGGCCTTCGTGAATCAGGGCGCGGATATCGCCGCCGATTCCCTCCGTCTCCTCGACGACGGGTACCACTGGGCACGCGCACCTTCGGCGCCGTCTACGGGAACCGGAGCACCTACGACGCGGCGGGCGACTTCAAGATCAACGGATGGAGCACCATCGTCGGCGCGGGGAACGTCCATGAAGTGAAAGGCGGCCGCCTGGCGTGGGGCGTTTTCTACGAAAACGGCACGGGCAACTACCGCACATGGAACGAATTCAACAACGAAATGTTCCGCGGCGACGGAAGCCTCCTCTACAACGGCGGCGGCGCGGCGGTGCGCCTCACGAAAGACAGCGGCATGTACTATGAAGCGTCCCTCCGCGCGGGCACCCTCTCCTCCTCCATGACGAACGCCGTGAGAGACGGATACGGGAACAGCTACGGCTTCGACAGCGACAGCACCTACTGGGGCGGCCACATCGGAGCGGGGAAACTCGTGGAGAGCGGCCGCGGCGAATGGGACATCTACGGGAAATACTTCCACACCGAGATCGACGGGGACAGCTTCGCCATGGACGGTGACCGATTCAGTTTCGACAGCGTCACCAGCGACCGGCTGCGTCTGGGGGCAAGATACACGGCGGAAAAAGGACGCGCATGGAGCCTCTATTACGGCGCGGCGTATGAATACGAATTCAGCGGCGACAGCCGCATGAAAGCGGGGCCGTGGGACACGGAACAGAGCCTCCAGGGCTCGACGGTCTTTGGCGAGATCGGAGCCGTGATGCGGGAAGGCGATTCCCCGTGGAGCGTGGATATCAACCTCCGGGGCTACGCAGGCGAGCGGGAAGGCTTCTCCGGCATGGTCATGGCGGCGTATTCCTTCTGAATAAAAAAGAGAGGACTCGAAAGAGCCCTCTTTTTTACTGCGGTTTTCTTATTCCTGTTCAAACATGTCTGCCGGGAGATGGAGCAGGGACTCTGCGTAGAGAGCCGCGTTTCCCGCCATTTTCATGCGCGCGCCTTCCGTGCGGCAGTAAAGCACGCCGCCCCGGGCGGATGCCTGGTATGCGGTGACCGCTTTTTTGCCGAGACGGCCGCTCCAGTAGGGGACGATGTGGCAGTGGCCGGATCCGCACACCGGGTCTTCCGGGACGGAGAGCTTCGGCGCGAAGGAGCGGGACACGCAGTCATAGTCCGGCGCATCCGACGGGGCCGTGGCGTGGGCGAGGAGCCCCGGCAGTCCTTTCAGCGCTTCCATGTCCGGCGAAAGGGCGCGCACCGTCTCAGCGCTGCTGAAGACGCAGAGCAGATCGCGGCCCATGTACGCGGCGTCGGGCCTTGCGCCGAGCGCGGCGGCCATATCATCCGTCACGGGGACGGGCGCGAGGTCATAGGCGGGGAAATCCATTTCATAGAGACTGTCCCGGCGCTCCACCGTGAGGGCCCCGCTCCGGGTGGAGAAAGCGATGCGTTCCGCGTCCTTTTCATAGAAATGCATCAGCACGAACGCCGTGCCCAGCGTGGCGTGGCCGCAGAGATCGATCTCACCGCCC
>OLRV01002543.1_pt1 | contig 13796 bp, 10 predicted proteins | sample 1672421 | NCBI WGS metagenome assembly OLRV01 (sample SAMEA3136684, study PRJEB25190) | human gut metagenome | biome: human gut; feature: human-associated habitat; material: faeces | place: Austria | collected 2013
CAGTGGCCTCCAAAACAAGAAAAAGCCCATTGTTGGTTGTCACAATAGGCTCTTCCGGCATTTTGAGGGGCTACTGCACAGTAGTGGTCAAATGGTGGTCAAAATGCAAATAAACTCTGTAAGAACATACGGTAAAAATACTTTTAACAAATTTCAAAAAGGCTCATTTAATTCTATTTTGAATATCTTCCACCGAAGGCAACTGCTTTTCCAATTCCCCGGTAAGGTTACTCGTAACCTTATATTCGCTCACGCCGATAGGCTTTGATATGTCTTTTAAGGAGTATTCTGCCACGAGATTGTTTTTGCTCTTGCAAAGCAGTAGGCCGATGGATGGGTTGTCGACATTCTTCTTTAAAATACCATCTACTGCTGATAGATAAAAGTTGAGTTGCCCAGCATATTCCGGCTTGAACTCTCCCGTCTTAAGTTCCACCACTACATAGCAACGCAGATTCAAATTGTAAAAAAGTAGGTCAATATAAAAATCATCACCACCAACATTCAGGTGGTACTGATTTCCCAAAAATGCAAAGCCGGTTCCTAATTCTAACAGAAGTTTTGTAACATCTCGTACAAGGGCTTGCTCAATGTCCCGTTCCAGCATATCCTCTCTGAACGGAATAAAATCAAACACATAAGGATCCTTCATTGTCTGTGTAGCCAGTTCGCTCTGTGGAGAAGGTAACCGCTGCTTAAAATTGGAAACCTTACTGTTTAAAACCTGTCTCTCGTACAATCCGCTTTCTATTTGATGAATAAGAACATTCCGTGACCAGCCGTTCTTTTGGCAAGCCTCCGCATACCAACGGCGTTGCTCACTATCAGTGATTTTATCAAGCAGTACAATATTATGGCCCCAAGGAATTTGTGCAACAGCCTGTTGCACAAATTCTTGCTCAGAATAAGTAGCCGCAAATTTCGCCATATACTTCAAATTTCGGACAGAAAATCCCTTGTTCGTAGGATAATCAGCACGAATATCCATTGACAAGTTTTCGATAAACTTATTACCCCAAACTTTGTGGACGTTTATTTCCTTGCCTATGCTATAATACAACCGTAACAGTTCGGTATTTGCCTGAACTGCAGTCCGATACTGTGCCGATCGAATTTCTTTTTTGATAGTATCGACAACTGTAATATATTCATTTGAATTCATTAGCACTTTTGTCACCTGCCTACACTTTATAATATTATACTGTACTAAGTGCGAAAAAACAGCCTGCATTTGAGCCGATAGGAAGTACAGCTTTATAATGCCGTACGACTATGCGGCAAAAAGCAATATAACACATTGATGTGTTCTTTAGCTGTATTTTACAGCACCGAATGGATGGCTTGCAAGAAGACTTTTTTAGGTAAACAGTTCTTTTATGATGTCTGCTGATAATTGTCCCGTTGATTTTTGATAGGCAATTCTACTATTGAAATTGGGCGGAGTTGGCTTATAAGTCGAGTCATCTTTTTGAAGTTCATATGTTTTTGCTTGGAACTCGCGCAACTTTGCAATTTCAATTTTACCGACCAACACAGCAGCGTTTGCTCCGCCTTTTGTCCTTAGAATGTCTTTTTTCTCTGTTTTTGTTGGCTGTGTAATACGACTATCGCCATAATCAGATGTGTTTACCTGAATGCAGTAGCAATGAACATCTCGGCTTAATGACTCGATGATATTGCTATAATAATTGACATCGTGGTTCCATTCGACCGCGATTATAGCATCCGCAAAAGACTGGAATATGGATCGATCCGCAATTGATGTGAGTTCATAGCAGCAATAGACAGAAAACAAAAAGTCATTCCAGTTGTAAAGTTCATAACTGCTTTGGTTCTTTGAGCTACCATTACCTTCAAATGGTTGCAAGATGTTGCCTCGTATAAGCTGCAATTCCCCCGGCGCAAAATGATTTTTAGAGTGGTAGAATATATGCGCACCTTGCGCACCGGTTTTTCTGTCCGTATAGGGAAGAATTACGGCTGTTAGATTATAAACATTTGTGCCCGAAAAAATATGTTCCACGCCGGTGATGATAGCCATATTATTGCGCGAACTTGTTCGCGCCAGTACAGGCAGCCATTCCAAAGGTGTGCAGGCTTCTGGCATGACCAGCAGATTTGCGCTCTCTTTCAAGGCCGTATTTACCAGAAATGCAATTTTCTGATACCGATCATAGCTTCTGTTAGGGCGTTTCATGTGAGCCAATCTAAAGTTATCATCAGACATTTTCAGACTGGAAATGGCAACATTAACACTTGTGAATTTCTCATCGCCAACTTTTATAAATAGATGCTGCCGTAAGTTACCAATGTGCCTGATCTCACACGAGGTATCACCCAATTCTTTATGCCGGTAGTTTACCCAAACATAAATTTGCTCATTTTTATGGACATCGTTGGCGCATTCCAGAGAAGTTCCCGTTGCAATGCAAAGCATCAAATTCGCCAATGAAATCTCGGCCATTGTCACGAGGTAGGGATAGTACGCATACTGGAAATCCCCTATGTCGAAAGAAACGGCATGACCTTTTTCTGTGGAAGCATTTTCCCCTATAAATCTTAGGGTTTCGGTATAGGAGGAGAGATTAAACGAAACATCATTGCTTTTGCAGAGCGTAAAAATCAATTCCGGCCATACTGCGCACAATGTTTTGTCAAACATACGGCTCTTAAGGTAACTCTTTGCCAGCAACAAAGCCATGTCAACGATATTGCGAACTTCAGATGATTTCTCTTTCAACGGCGAACAGTCAATATGTAACTTCTTGTCTGCTTGATATAAGGCAACCGTTCTTGCCAAGCAGGATATCAGACACTTGTTTAATGATACATGAAAACGCTTAGTGATATTGTCGTCGTAGCTTGTTGTTTTATCAATAGCATGTTTTGCCATGCCGATAAAATCAAAAAGTTCATCATAGTAATGATTCACAAACAGAATCGTTATAATGCGTTCCCATAGCGTATAATTTTCAATAAGCGCTGCATCATCAAAGATTTTCTTGATATCTTTTACAAACTGATGTTCTTTTTTGTCGGTGACAATACCGCTGATCCGTTGATATTTTCCCAAATACTTTGACAGCTCGTATTTATCAAGTTTCAGACCGTTCACGTCACGGAGTTTGTTGACACCCGTTTGATCCATAACATATATTTCCGTATAGTCATCTTTTTGGAAAACGGGGTCATCCTCCGGCATATTGCGAAATTCGGATTTGTTTTTGGAAATCTTTTCTCGGAAGCATGTAATGAGCGCTTCCGATTGCCCACGCTCAAAATAGAAAATTTTTACCTTTTGGGCCTGCAAGGTGATTTTTGTTTGTGGTCCAAGCGGCGTTGTAAATTTGGGCAAAACAGAATATTCTATTGCCTTTTTACCTACGTTCTTTTTCTTGAATAGAGCTTGTTTCTTTTTCCGGACAGACTCACTGGCGGAAAGCCCATTCCACCGATCGCCGTTTACAACATAGTGATCAAATGCTTTTTCAAAAGTGAGTTCTGAATGTTTATAGGCTTCTTCAATAGCACTTCCTTTTTCTACTTTTTCAACGATTAAAATATCGTCAACATAGCGTCCATAGTAAATGGGATTCCAGCCGTCTAAAATGGCACCATCAAATTTATGCAAGCATTCATTAGCCAATACGTTAGACGGCAAAAAACCGATTGGTAATATCTTCCTTGGGGAAGCCTCTTGTGTCTCACTGAAATAAACTTCAGAGTATCTAGTGATAACACTTTCTACAAAGGCATTCATGCGCTCATAGGTTATACGCTGCGAATCTTCGAAACGAGTCTTTTTAAGTAAAGACTCCATAAATTCGGTAGTAATATCCACTGAATAATAGAATCGGGTAAAATCTAGCGTAGTTATAAGTACATTGTCGCGTTTCAGATGTTCCTGTGCAATGTCTAGCGCCTTATCTCGCCAGTTCTCGTACTTTTGATAATAGGGCTCAAACAGATACGGTGAGAACGTGACATTGTCAGACAGTTCATTGTACAGTTTTTCTCTGATGCGATTCCCGTAGCAATTTGTATACTCCTTATCTAATTGCCAGCCGATAAGCATAATCCACACAACGCCAAGAATATGTCCCTCGACAGGCATATCAATGAATGTCTGAATTCCATCTTTGTCAAAATAAATTTCTTTCGCGTTTCGGCTATTCAGAATAAGGTTTCCCTGCTTTTTGTCAGAGTCCGAAGATGTAGGAGATGATTCTGCAATCTTTTTAGGAAGATGAATGCAGCGTATCTTTGACAAGATGTCTTCTGCATAATTATCCCAAGAGTCGCTTTGCAGAGCGTCACATAATTTCCTGAGCGTATCGTCAATGTCCGTTTCGGATTCTGCACACGCAATGCGGTCGCGCAGGGACAGATTGGTTTTATCGTAATATGCGCTTGACTTCAGCTTTTTATAGGCTTTTTGAAAAAAATCCACATCTAAAACATTAGCATTTTCATCATCTGTTTTCATTCGAAAACCCTCTCTTATTTACGCATCCATCACATGATCTGTCCACATCTCACACTGACTGATAACCGTACTGATTGCTGTATCGTAATCTTCCGGGGGATACTTATACTTTTTCAGAAGCCGCTTCACCATCTTACGCATACTGGCGCGAGCGGTTTCTTTTTTCTGCCAGTCAATCGTGCGGTTCTTCCGCAGCATATCGGTTAGCTCATGGGTCAAGGCAATCAGTTGGTCGTTCTCGTAAAAATCCTTGATATGCTCCGGCTTCGTCAGCGCATCGTAGAAAGCCAATTCTTCCTGCGTTAAGCCCAGCTTTTCGCCGTTCTTGTACAGATTGGTAATCTCCTCGGCTGTTTTCAAAAGTTCTTTAATAACTTTGTCATTGTCAATCAAACCGTTGTAGTAGGCGTTCATCAACTGCGTGATTTTCTCGGAGAATTTCTGGGATTGTACAACATTGGTTCGCTTGTACACGGATACCTGCTCGGCCATCAACTTTTTCAAAATCTCGACTGCGATATTCTTCTCTTTCATCTTCGAGATTTCTTCCAAGACGGCTGGGTCAAACAGGCTGATGTTTTCGCCGGCGGATTTGCTGTCAAACAGGCTGATAACGCCCTCGCTTTGGATGCTGGCTTTCAGAAGTTCGTTAATTTGCGCATTGATTTCTTTCAGAGAAAGCGTTTTGCCACCGTTACCGCCATAAGTAACCTTTATTACCGTAGAACGCACGGCCTCCATATAAGCCGCTTCGTGGCGCTCCTGTTCGTTGGTCATGCTGGAGCACAGGGAGTGTGCCTGTTTTAACAGCAGCGCCTCTTTCAGGAACAAATCCTTGCGCTCCGGATGCTTTGCATCCAAAACAAAGTTCACGCCGCCTGTAACCAGCTTTGCCATCGTCAATGGTGTGCCGCCAATAAAACCGCTGAAATCATACCCATGCAGCAGGTCCTTGCAGACCTGCAATTTCTCGCGGAACTTCGGGTAGGCGACTTTGGCGATATTCATATCACCGTAGCGGGATTGATCACGCTTTGTGTACTCTTTCATGGCCGCTTTCAGTGCCGCAGCAATGCCCACATAGTCAACGATTAAACCGCCCTCTTTGTCCTTGAAAACGCGGTTTACGCGGGCAATAGCCTGCATCAGATTGTAGCCGTGCATGGGCTTGTACACATACATGGTGGCTAAGGACGGCACATCAAACCCGGTCAGCCACATATCTACCACGATGGCGATTTTCATCGGGTCGTTGTTGTCTTTGAACTTACGGGCAAGTTCTTCTTTGTGGGCTTTTGTGCCAATAACCTCTTTCCAATCCTCCGGGTCATTGTTGCCGCCCGTCATAACAACGCCAATTTTCTCTTTCCACGATGGACGCAATTCCAAAATCTTGCGGTAGATTTTCATGGCGATGGGGCGGGAATAGGCAACAATCATTGCCTTGCCTGTCAGCAGATTGGCGCGGTATTTTTCGTAATGAGCAACAATATCTTCACACAAGGACTGAATGGTAGAGTCTGCCCCCAGCACACTCTCCATCTGCCCCAGCATTTTTTTGCTTTTCTCAATGGTGTTGGTGTCTGACTGCTGCTCCAAAATATCATAAGTGGAGTCAATCAGCGCCAGCGTGTTTTGATCCAGCTTCAAGTGGACAACGCGGCTCTCATAATACACGGGACGGGTAGCGCCGTCCTCGACCGCTTGGGTCATGTCGTAAATGTCGATGTAATCGCCAAATACCTCGCGAGTGTTGCGGTCTTTGGCGGAAATCGGAGTGCCTGTAAAGCCAATAAAAGTTGCATTGGGCAGGGCGTCATGGATAACACGCGCATTGCCTACGACTGTGTGGGCTTCTTTTTCGCCTTGCGCATTTTCAGTCAAAACAATCTTTTCATCAAAGCCATATTGCCCGCGATGGGCTTCGTCGGCCATGACTACAATATTCCGGCGCTCGGACAGCGGACGCTCGCCGCGCTCAAACTTGAACATCGTGGTAAAGATAATTCCGTTTGCCGCGCGATTTTCCAGTAGCTGTTTCAGGTTTTCCTTGCTTTCAGCCTGCACAGGGGTCTGCCGCAGGAACGGCGCGCACTTGCAGAATTGGGTGAACAGCTGATCGTCAAGGTCGATGCGGTCAGTCATAACAACAATGGTGGGGCTGTCCAAGGCTTCTTGAAGCAAATGGGCATAGAACACCATGGACAGCGACTTCCCGCTGCCCTGCGTGTGCCAAAACACGCCACCCTTGCCGTCTGTACGGGTGGCTACGATCGCGCGTTCAATAGCCTTGCGCACAGCAAAATACTGATGATATCCCGCCAGAATCTTTATAGGCTTTTGCACGTCGCCGGAGAACAGAATAAAGTTTTTCAGAATATCCAGCAGCCGGGATTTCTGGAACATTCCCTCATAGAAGGTATCAAACTGGACAGCCGCGTTGTCCTCATATTGTCCATCTTTACTTTTCCACTCCATAAAGCGGTCAAGCCCGGAGGTGATCGTCCCGGCCTTGTTGGTGGAAAGGTCGCTGATTACGCAGATGGCGTTGTAGTAGAACAGGGACGGAATATCCTGCATATAGTTGCGAATCTGATTGTAAGCGTTCTCTGCACCCACTTCGTCCTTGGAGGGACTTTTCAATTCCATCAAAACCAGCGGCAGACCGTTGATGAACAGAACAATGTCCGGACGGCGGTTGTTGCCGCTCTCTAAAAAGGTAAACTGATTCACCACATAAAAGGAGTTGTTCTGCACATTCTGATAGTCTACCAAACGGACAATCGCGGAGCGTTCTTCGCCCTTTTCAAAAAACTTTACCGTAATACCGTTTTGCAGATAGTCCATAAAGACCATATTTTTCTGCACAAGGCTGCCGCTGTCGAAGTTTTTAAGTTTGGAAAAGGCTTCTTCTATGGCATCCGATGGCATGGCTTTGTTCAACCGCGCCAAGCTGTTGCGCAGTTCGTCGTCCAGTAGGGGGCTGGTATAGTCCCTGTCCATATCCGGGGCATAGATATGGGTGTAGCCCATATTTTCAAATAGTTCAATGATGGCTTGCTCAAATGTGCCTTCGGTGAAAATATTCATATCACATTGCCTCGTTGATTCAAAAACTCCTTGGCTCGTATGAAGGGGACCTTGTATGTGGTCCCCTCACTATCCTTTGCATAGGCATATATAAGTACATTTTTTCCTTGTGATAATGCTTTTACCTGGCTTCTAAAAGCTGTATTTTCAAAGTATTGTGTTGTTGATTCGGAAACGGCTAAGGCGATTTGACTTTTAGAGATTGTATCAAGATTCTGGATCGTTTTATCTTTGATCATAAAGCCCAGATGTTCTATATGAATGGGCCGACTTCCTACATTAGTCGCTGTAACACTCAAGCCCTCATCTGTAGCTGGAACTGTAAAGTAATAGGTTGGTTTCACTAATAGCTTCTTAACATAGGGAAGACGACTTACATGAATAGAAATTCCGATTGCAACTATACTTACTATTAAGCTTAGGCAAGCCAAAATTGCCGATATGAATCCAGTGTTCGTATTACACCATTCAATAATGACGGATACTTTTTCCATATGTAATACCATTCCTTATGGGAGTAGAGATAAACGATAATTTAGCAGCTTAAAGCTGGACGGTGGAGACATCGATCTCGCCGGACATGAGCTTTGGTAGAAGCGTGTCTCTCAGTGCTGTCAAGGTTTTGCACTCTTCCTCGTTGGCACGAAATAAAGAGAACAATGGCTCAACCAGATCGTTATACTCTCTGAGATTATATTCAGGAGGAATAACCACTTGAATAGAGCGCAAATTTGCTTGGCTGATCTTTGGCTGAACAGCGCCGGTAACAATAGATTTTACCGGAGTCTGTTTGAAGAGCATATATAGGCTCTCAACATCATAACCAAGCCTTCCGGTGAGAATGTGGGCATGGTTATTTACCCAGAATTGTCCCCACACATATTGCAGGATTGGATAGCCAGCATCGTCAACAACAGTACCATCTTCTCCAAGAAGAAGATATTTACCATCAAAGATGTAGTTGTCCACAAAATCCATAAGAGAGGCTGCACCATAATAAGGATAAATCTTCTTCTCCATCTTCGCTCTATCTGCACCAGAGAGAGGGATACGCTTCGAGTCATGGATTTCGATGATCTCACCAACTGTACCTATGCGCCAGCCATCTGGAAGATCATCTTGTACGCTATATGGGAAGAACTGCTTGTAAAGCATTTGTGCTTGAGCAAGTAAATTATCGTTTATATTCCAATTTGCTTTGATTTTTTTGTCAATACAATCTAATATTGCAACAACCTTCTTTTGCTCTTCCATTGGTGGAACTTCAACTTCAATCGAGTATATTTGATAGCGGTCTGTTGATGGAATCGCAGAACCGCTATCCATCCTATTGATGTCATACGTTAAAAATTTGTAGTATGCCCATTTTAGGTCTATTTTATCTGTCAAAGGTTCTGCAAAAAAAGCTGTATCTATTACGGAAAACGGACAATCCGAATAATGTACTCCCCGATATGCGCCTTTTCGCCCCAAAATAAAAGAAGGGTGTTTGCATTGTGCTGGCAAATGAGATGTTCCAATTTGACCATTTGTTCCATATACAGGAACTTCTCCGTCCGTAGATTCCTTATCCTTTACTGGTTTTCCGTACTCTAGGGTTATCAACTCGCCCCAATTCAAGATCATTCACTCCTTACCCTATAAATTTTCGGTGTGCCATTTTGACATTTTGCTGTTTCACCATTGCGTAGTGCATTGTAGTGTCGATTTTTTGATGTCCTAAAAGCTGCTGAACTTGCTCTATTGGCATACCCTTATCTATGGCCGAGGTTGCAAGGGTGCGCCGGAATTTGTGCGGGTGTACTTTTGTAAGGTTGAGTTGTCGGCCAAGCTCGCGCAGCATCGTTTCTACACCGCCAATTTGTAAACGATCGTGTGGAAATTTCAGAGAAACAAACAATGCCGAATTATCATCATTACGGCCGTCCAAGTAGTTTTGTAAGTGGATTTTTGTGCGGGCATCAAAATAGACCAAGCGCTCTTTATCGCCTTTACCGAAAACTACACACTCTCGCTCGGCAAAGTTTATATCATCCCGATTCAGCGTTACCAATTCGCCAACACGCATTCCGGACGAAGCCAACAGATCAATAATAGCTAAATCCCGCAGGCTGGGTGCGTTATCTCGCATCAGCTCTAAAGCCTCGTCCGTGTAGGTCTCCTTGATTATCTTGGCGGTTTTTACTTTATGAATACGGCGAACAGGGCTTTTTACAATGTAGTCCTCGTCTTCCAACCAGGAGAAGAAGCTGGAAAGGATGCGGCGAATATTATCTATCGTTACGCGGCTGATTTTGTGTTCGTTTTGATATTCTGTCAGATAGGCTCGCAAATCCTCGGTTGTAATTTGCTGTGCAGCCTTGCCTATGCCGGAAATCATCGCTTGGATGGTGTTTTGGTAGTATGCCAGCGTTTTCTCGGAGCAGCCCTCAATGCGCTTTGCTGCAATAAATGCTGTAACAGCGTTTTTATTAGTAGTGTCTGGCACATTTTCTGTGGTTATGGTTACGCTGTAAAATGTGTGTTCTAATACAGATTGCAGTGCTTTTAGCTGTTCGTTATTTAGATATGGCAGCATTTGCACTTGAATTTGGTTTATGATTTCTTCTTTCATAGTCGTTCTCCTTCAATTTATAAGAGAACGGCGTACAGTGGCAGTTCTTTTGGGTGAACTCTCGCCACTGGTAAGAGTAACGGACATTTAGTTATACAAGTCTATGTCGTCGTGATCTTCACCATCATAATGATTATAGTAATGAAAACCGTCTTCAAGTGGTTTTCCACATACACAGCAAACATCCCAGTATCCCCATTCTTCAATTTCAGATGTTATACTACGATGTTGTTGGCATTTACAATATCCAATTTTCTCAACAGGGGCACCTCTAAAGTATTGCATTATGAACCTTTCCTTTCATCAGATAAACGATAATTTACAGCAGCAAGCTCAAACGCTGTTTAAGAAGTGGTTTGTTGATAATCCTGACGCCATATCATGGAAGGAAGGTACCTTCTCCAATCTCATTGAAAAGACTATCAGCGGAGATTGGGGCAAAGATTCTCCTTCTGGCAACAACACAGAGATGGTTTACTGCATTCGGGGAGCAGATATTCCGGAAGTACGCGCAGGAAATAAGGGAAAAATGCCCACACGCTATATCTTGCCAAAGAACTATGCTGCCAAGCAGCTTGTTGACGGAGATATAGTTGTTGAAATCTCTGGTGGTAGCCCGACACAATCTACTGGACGCGCCGCAGCAGTATCAGACGCTTTGCTTGCTCGGTATGATAAGGGAATGGTTTGCACAAATTTCTGCAAAGCCCTCAAACCTCGTGCTGGTTACAGTATGTATGTGTACTACTATTGGCAGTACCTCTATGACAGGAACATTTTCTTTTCTTACGAAAATGGAACAACAGGCATCAAAAATCTTGACATCAATGGATTTATTGAAACAGAGCCTATTGTCATTGCACCTGAGGGTTTGGTGGAGAAGTTCGATGCTGTATGCCAAACGGTTTTCTCGAAAATCTATGCCAATGGTATGGAAAATGAGCATCTTGCCCTTGTACGGGACACTCTATTGCCCAAACTGATGTCCGGCGAGATCGACGTTTCTGCCGTGCAGCTCTAAGCCGCTAAATTATCGCTTATCTTTTGATTTGTCATAATATGTTGGTCAAGGGCAACTAATATGGAAATAATCTCTTTCTGATGTTTTATCGAGGGATAACAAATAGGCATACGCTTGAAATCTTTTAGGATAATACGGGGAATGGCTGAGCCAGAACCATAATTATCTTTCACATTCTTTCGGAAAAAGGGTGTTCGTAGAATATAATATAAGTAATCTGGAAGGATTTTACTCTTATCGCATCTTAGAATCGCAATAGAGGATAGCAATGCAGGGCGCTCATTTTGACGATATATAATAATGTCTTCAAAGTAACGCGCACCATCTTTACCAATTAAAATATCTTCAACCTCCGGAACACAGCCATTTTTCTTTAAAGTCGCATAATCTGTATCAGAAATTTTTCGGCAGGATGAAAAATCAAACCCATATGGAGTAAAATCTTTTACTGAAACCATGGGTTCACCGTTTTCAACGCTCTTGGGACTAAAATGCGAACCGTCTGTTACAAGCAAGCAGACATCTCCGATTGTCGAAAGAGTCCATTCAGATTTCATACCCAATCGCCCCCAACTTTTCTCGGATTTCATCTTCCAGTCGGTGAGATTCCTTGAACAAATCCGACAATTCGGCGGTCAGTCGCCCCATCTTTTCCTCAAACGGTTCGCCATCGTCTTCCTGCTCCTCAATACCAACATAGCGTCCGGGGGTTAAGATATAATCCTGTTTAGCAATCTCGTCCGTGGTTACGGCAGCGCAATACCCCCTTACATCTTCCGGTGTGCCGTCCACAAAGGCATTGTAGGTGTCGGCAATCTTTTTGATGTCCTCATCTGTCAGTTCGCGCAGTTTGCGGCTGACCATCGTACCCATCTTGCGTGCGTCAATGAACAAGGTTTTCCCGCCTTGCTTTTTCTGATTGTTCAAGAACCAGAGCGAAACCGGAATCTGCGTTGTGTAAAACAACTGGGTGGGCATGGCAATAATGCACTCGACCAGATCCGCGTTGATAATGTTTTTGCGAATCTCACCCTCGCCGCCGGATTGGGAAGAAAGAGAACCATTCGCTAACACCATACCGATCTTGCCGCCGGACGGGTTCAAGTGATAAATCATGTGCTGCAACCATGCAAAGTTGGCATTGCCAGCCGGGGGCGTACCGTATTTCCAGCGCACATCTTCCCGCAACTTATCTGCGCCCCAATCGGACAGGTTGAACGGCGGGTTAGCCATAATATAATCCGCCCGCATGGTAGGGTGCTGATCGTTTAGGAAGGTATCTGCCGCATACTTGCCCAAATCAGGCTCAATACCGCGAATGGCAAGGTTCATCTGCGCCATTTTCCAGGTGGTCGGGTTGGAATCCTGCCCGTAAATGGAAATATCGTTGATGTTGCCGCTGTGGTTCTCGACAAACTTTGCCGACTGTACAAACATACCGCCGCTGCCGCAGCAGGGGTCATACACGCGCCCCTTGAACGGCTGCAATATCTCAACCAAGGTGCGCACAACACAGGACGGCGTGAAGAATTCGCCGCCACGCTTGCCCTCCTGCTCGGCAAACATGGACAGGCAGTATTCGTAGGTGCGACCAAGAACATCCTTTTCGCTGCTGTGATCCAGCATTTTGATATTGGTGAACAGGTCTACCACATCGCCCAAGCGACGCTTGTCCAGTTCCGGACGGGCGAAGTTCTTGGGCAAAATATCCTTTAGCCGCTTGTTCTCTTTTTCAATAGCACGCATGGCATCGTCAATTACCGTGCCAATCTCCGGCGTGTGTGCTTTTGCAGCAATTTCGCTCCAACGCGCACCAGCGGGGACGAAGAAAATGCCCTCAGAAGTGTATTCGTCAATGTCTTCCTCGAAGCCGTCGCCCTCTTCGACAAGCTGATTGTACTTGTCCTCGAAACGGTCAGAGATATACTTTAGGAAAATTAAACCCAAAACAACACTTTTATATTCCGAAGCATCCAGATTGCCGCGCAAAACGCAGGCGGCATCCCAAATCTGCTTTTCAAATCCGATATTTGCAGTGTTCTTGTCAGCCATACATACAGCCCCCAAACTTTTATTCTAATTAACCACATTATACAATTTTTGTGTCGAATGGGCAATATTAAATTGTGCAACATTTCAATACGTAGACAAACAAAAAAGAGCCTAAAGATTCCCGCAAAATGTTGTATCTCTTCAAGCTCTATTATTAAATCAAAGTCTGCCCTTTATCTAGGCATTGCCTTATATTTCTGGCCACATAATCTTCCACTCAAAATACTCTGCCTGTGTGATCTCTCCTGCATACAACTTCTTCTGAACCGCAGCCCAATCCTTCAGAAAATCATCCAGAATCGTATCATCAAACCACATCGCCACGGGGGAGCGCGGCGGCCAGCTATCGTTATCATCATAGCGCAGCGCAAGATCTGGGTTGGCATTGTACCGTGCTGTGCCGCGCTCGGTGGGCACCAGCTTGATAACGCCGGGCTGCTCCTCGTCCAGCCAGAAAAGCTGCTCCAGAATATCATTCGCCGGACCGTTTCCGCCATCGGAAAGTGCCAACGGGGAAACACGCAAAGCCTCTG
>OLRV01002550.1_pt1 | contig 13772 bp, 9 predicted proteins | sample 1672421 | NCBI WGS metagenome assembly OLRV01 (sample SAMEA3136684, study PRJEB25190) | human gut metagenome | biome: human gut; feature: human-associated habitat; material: faeces | place: Austria | collected 2013
CAATGCACTCAATGCCCCAGGCTTTTACCTGCTCTTCGATTACCGGCTCCAATTCCTCAAATATGTAAAGTTTGTCTACTTTTTTTGCAAAACCATCTATTTTCACAATCAATTCGTCGAAATTTCCGCAAAATGATGAAAGCCGACGGCAGAGGGTTTTTCGCACCGAGATAATCCCCTGCGATGCAGCCCAGAAGCACCGTGACGGCACCGCCGAGCGGCAAGACAAAAAGATCCTTTAAATCAACATTCCAGATAACCATGAGCGCTATGAGCGCGCCCGCCGTAAGCAGGGCCGCGCGCAGGGAGCGCCATAGCAGATACGCTGCTTTGTTTTCGTTTTTTTCCAGGTAGACCGTAACGGTCTGCGGATGTTTCATGCGCGTCCCCTCTCTCAGCACAAAATGCGGTAAACTTCATCTTCGATTCGCTCGGCAGGCAGCTCTACCACTTCGCAGCCGCCGCCCACCGCAATATGCTGCAATTTGCCGCCGGACACCGCACTGATGACGGTAGTGCCGATGCGACCCTCAAGCGGTTTTAAGGACGCGGTGTATTGACCCGCGGTGAGCAGCTTTTTATCGGAATTTACGATGATGTTCAGGTTAACGTCCTTGCCTTGCTGACCACCGGGGCGGACACGCATAGAAACGCGAATGCTGTGCGCATCATGTAAAACGAGCATACCGTTAATAACCATGAGCAGCAATAAAACGATCAGCACCGTCAGCAAAAACGGCTTACTGTATAGGAACAGCAGCACTGCTGCCGTCAATAGGACAAGCCCATAGGCCAGTCTGTTTTTCCACATATCCGCTTACCTTTCCGTACCGGGCTTGATCTGCTGCAAAATCTCAGCCAGAATATCGCGCGCCGTTATGCCGTCCACCTGTGCCTGCGGGCGCAGAATGAGACAGTGTGCGCAGACATCGAAAAACACGCTCTGCACGTCTTCCGGCACCACGTAGTTGCGCTCGCGCAGAACGGCACCGGCACGCGCCATTTTGACGAGTGCGGAAACGCCGCAGCGCGCGACCTATTCTCCCCCAAACCGTTCCGCCGCATTACACAGGGAACTGAACACAAATAAAGCCGGTCCATAGAACCGGCATAGTTGTTAAGTCATATCAATCGAGCTTTTCGATAGCCTCCACGATCTCCTTCTGATCTTTGCAGACCTCTTCAAAAAGCGATTCGTCCGTCAGCGGAACGGCGCCGCGCACGGCCTCCGTTAAAGCGGATGCCGATTTTTGCAGGCGGTCGAAGCCGAGGTTCTGTGCCACACCCTTCAAGGTGTGCGCCGCAATGAAAACATCTTTCCAGTTTTTGGCTTCCATAGCTGCTGTAAGCCGGTTATAGGTCTGGTCGTTTGCGTATTTGCGCACGAACTTGCCGATCATTGCCTCATTCGGGATGCGTTTCATCACGTTTTTGAGGTCGCCGCCGATTTTCTGATATAATTCTTCAAGCTTCATGATTTGTCACCTTTCTGCAACTTCTATCTGCTTTCCGCATGATTAGCGTTCGCGTGTTTCGCTTTATTTTCGTACATGCGCAGGTCTGCCTGCCGAATGGCTTCGGAGAGCGGGTGTACGCGGTATACGCCGCCAAGGCTGACATCAAGCTTCACCTCGGGGTAATCCGGCAATTTTGTCTCCTGCACGGCGCGTCTGAGCTGCTTTAAACGCTCATAGAAAACCTCTTCGCCGATCTTGGAGAAGATGAGGAGGAACTCGTCCCCACCGTAGCGGATGAGCGTATCGCTGCCGCGGATGCCGGAACGGATTGTATTCGCGATGGTTTTCAGCGCTTCATCGCCCACAGGGTGGCCGTATGTATCGTTAATCTGCTTAAAAAGGTCAACATCCACGATTGCCACGGCATCTGCGTTTTCCAAATTGGACTGGAAACTCTCAAGATACAGTCTCGTGTACGTTCCGGTCAGGGTATCGCGGTAGAAGTTCATAAACGAAGAACGCGTTGGCGCATCGTTGTCGCCGCCGCAGCGTGCGCACTCCGCTTCGTCTTCATGCGAAGCAATCTCCAGTGTGCAGGTACGTCCGTTGACGTTGATATGTTTAGAAAGCACGAAGTACATTTGCCTGTCACGCATTTCAAGCTTGGTGACCCACTCTTTTCCTTCCAGAGAGCGGGAAGAAATACAGTTTTCGCACGGCTCGTTTCTGCCCCAAATTTCATAGCAGTGTATCGGCGTAGTGATTACTTTGCCGTCTTTATCCAGCTCAAGGTTCTCATTTGTTTTCGGATCTACAAGGCGCACAACCTCAAACACGCGGCTCAAATCTTTCAAAAGATGAGACACACTATATTCAGAGCATTTTTCGAACGCTTCTTCTCCGCGCCGCACCATTTCATCCTGAATATCTTCAAAGTGTCCGAGCACGCCGGCATAATTTTTGTATTTAGTTGTCCAAAGCGATTTTACCGTAAGGCGCTGCCAGCGATATTCCCCGTTAACGGGGATCTGCACAATCATTTTCACTTCCGGTCTTTCCGGCGTTGTTGCTTTCAGCTTTTCACGCATAGCGAGCCAATCCTTTTCAGAGAGCAGCGAAACGTCGTTCCATTCCGTCAGATACATGGATTTTTCTCGTTGATCGACCGGCGCATTCCAATCTTTGAGATGTACGGTATTTGTCCAGTGGTCAAATTCAAACTGGATGCCGCCGCACTGCTCTGCGAAGAATTCCGCCTTTTTCTGCTCGAAGGTGAGCAGGCTGTGCGCACGGTTATTAGGCATAAGTTCTTTTTGCTCGAGCATTTCATCGGAAAGGCGCTTTGCTTCCTGACGGTAATCGAACCGTCTGGGATCTGTGTGCATGTTCTCGAAAAGCTGATCCTGCACGTCTAAAAGGCACTGTATCAAAAGCGGATTGAAGGCGCCGCATTCGCCGTTTGTAATCATTTTAATAGCGGTCGCGTGGTCAAACGACTTTTTGTAGCAGCGTTCGCTTGTAAGCGCGTCGTACACGTCTGCCATGGCGACGACCTGCGCGGAAATCGGAATCTCATCGCCCTTGAGACCATCCGGATAGCCGCGGCCGTCCCAACGCTCGTGGTGCCAGCGGCAGATCTCATGCGCCAGATTCATCAGCGTTTCGGATTGCTGCATACCGATGTCGTACAGCATCGAGTCACCGATGGCGGCGTGACTCTTCATAATCTCCCACTCTTCGGGGTCGAGCTTGCCGGGTTTATTTAAAATCGCTTTCGGAACGCTGATCTTACCGATGTCGTGCAGTGCGGAAACCGAAGCGATCATAGAGATATCCGTTTCCGTCAGCGGGTATTTATCCGTGATCTCAATCAAGCGGCGCAGGAGAATGTCCGTCATCGTGCGCACATGCAGAATATGCTGGCCGCTTTCGTTGTTGCGGTATTCGATAACATGGCTCAAAATATTGATCATCGTGTTGTTCGTCTTTTCACGCTCGTAGACCTGCTCCTCCACAAGGCGCACAAGGCGCTTTTGGCGGGCATACAACATGAGCGTATTTTCGACACGGCGGCGGACGACCGTCAGATCGAACGGTCTGCTGATGTAATCCGAAGCGCCGAGGTCATAGCCGCGGCGGATGAAATCCACATCGCTTTCGGACGAGATGATGATAACCGGCACCTCGCTGATCCAATGCCGCAGATTCATAATCTCCAGCACGCCGAAACCGTCCATTTTCGGCATGTTGATGTCGAGCATCACGAGGTCGATATCCTCGTTTTTTTCGAGGATATCGACGGCTTCTGTGCCGTCTTTTGCCATGACATATTCGTATTTATCGCTGAGTATTTCCTCAAGGAGCATTTGGTTCATTTCCGAATCGTCCGCGATGAGTATTTTTTCCTTTAAACTCATAGATTTCTCCTTGCAGCGCTTTCTGTTTCGTCTCACAATTTATTCTTTATCGGAAAGCGCTTTCATTTTTACCGATAGAATGACTTGCCAAAGACAGAATTCGCTATATTCTCTGCAAATTCGTCAAAAAGTGGATAAAAAGCAGCAATTCTATCTATTCTACACAATAAAGAACACTATTTAAATACACTGTATTTCTATTTTATCATATTTGCTTTTTACGTGCAAGAAAAATCGCATGAAATCATACTTTTTTAAAACAAAGCGTATACAAATTCTTTATTGCAAAAACACCGCGCCTGCGGAGCATTCCGTTTGGCGCGGTGTTTCTCAGTTTTCTGTATTGCGGATGTCTTCGGCGCGGGCGCGGCCCTCTGCGGTGTCTTCGGTCGTCACATTGAGCTTTTCCACTTCAAAGGTGGTTTCGGCCAGCGTGTTTTTATTTTCGCTGTCTTTTACGCTCAGCTGCACTGTGAAAAGGGCAGTAACATCGTCATACGTTAAGCTTCCTACCTCAGCTTTAATACCGTAGGGGTACGCCTTTGCGGGCAGAATGTCCTTGCCGCCAAGCTGCACATGCCCTTCCGGCGTAGTGGTAAACGCGGTGTAATCGCCGCTGCCGAACTGCTGGCTGAAAAAGCCCGTAACGCTGCCGCTGCCGTCTACTTTCAGTGTGCCGGAATAGCGCAGCTCATCGCTGATGGTGGTCGTAAGCGTGGAGCACAGCACCTGCGCTTCCGAATATGAAACGGATTTTGCGTAGGAGCGCACGCCGAGCTGCACACCCAACACCATCACCATGCTGACAAGCACCAAAATGGCGACTGTGCAGAGCATTTCCACGAGCGTTAAGCCTCTTTTATCTTTCAGCTTCAAGTTTCCGCCCCCTGCTCTTTGCTTTCCCTGTAATACGTGTAGCCGTTTTTGCTTGTGTATTCATCGACTTGAACCTTGATGATTTTTGTGGCACTGTTTTTATCCTTAATGGTCAGCGTTTTGGTTTCGCCGCCCTTGACGGCATTCTTATACGTTAAAGCCACATCGGTTTTGCGTATCTTGGCATTTACTTTGGAGGCCGTGGAAACTGCGGTGGAGAGAAAAAGCATAACGAGCACCACGACCAAGATGGCCATGAGCGTTTCCACCAGTGTTTCCGCTTTTTGTGAACGCAGCTTTTTCAACCCGTTACCCCCTTTTGCAGCTTTGCCTTATTCCATTCGAGTGTTTGGGTGACGACCTGTGTGGAGCCCGTATCGCCGGAGGTTCTTTCCTCCGACAATTTGCCCTCCATAGTCAACACCATGCGGCAGGGGTGTGCGGAACCCACACCGTTTGTGAATGTTGCAGTGAGGTTATACACCTTGCTGCTTTCGTCACTGCCGGTGCCGACTGATACAAGGATTTCTGCCGATACATCTTCATAACCGTCTACGGAGAACGTGTAGGTCTTTGCGTAAGTAGACGTCGTGTTCATACCTATAAACCGTGCGCCGATGTCATTGATCATATCTCCCACCGCACATGTGGCCTTTATCGTATCATTCGTCGTAGTGGTCGTTCCATCCGCCTGCGTCACCGTGGTCGTAACATCTTTATACCGGCCCGTAAGGCTTTGGAAATCGTCGCGAACGAGCTCGGCGGCAGAGCTGACCGCGAGGTAGGCCTGCTGCTGTTCTTTTTCCGAGCGTTTATTTACGGCGGCGCTGGTGGCGGCGGAGATGATGACCGCGCTCACCATGATGCCGACCAGCATAAGCAGCAGCGCCATCAGCATGGAAGCGCCCCTTTGGCTATTCAGTTTTCTGCGGATCGCCTGCATTTTTGGCACCTGCCTTTTTGTTGATTTACGGTTCAACGGTCTCGCCGCCTGCTGCGGTATCTTCCCAAACGGCGTAGAGAGTAAGTTCGGTCTTATTCTCCATCGCCATGGAGTTTACGATGTCCTGAATTGAGTTCATGTCTGTATACTGAACTGCACCCTTCGCTTCTACCGCCCAGCCCTTAAAGGTGGATGTTCCTGTGAACGTATTCGGCGGAAGGGTGTCCGTTGTTTGAATCTTATCATAAGCATACGAAACAGCAGGCATCGTACCCAAACCGCCGTTGGCATCAAACTGGATGGTATAGGTGTTCGGAACCGCCTTGATCTCGGTATCTGCGAAAATCTCGGGGAGATTATCAAAGTCAAACGTATAGCCTAAAATAGCTGTTGCCAACTTGTTCTTTTCTTCTTCCGTTAACGTCGGCTTTTCGCCGTAAGATACCTTTTTCTCCAGCACCAAATCGCCGTTTACCGTTACAAACTTCACCTTATACTCATTGGAAACAATAGTGTACGGGGTGGTGAGGTTGTAGGTCACGTCGCCGCTTTTGAGGACGATCTTTAGGGTGATCTCGCCTGCCGCGGCGGATTCCACATTTACGGCGCGATATTGGAACTTCGTGTCGTTCGTTTCTGTCGTCCACTGATCGTTTACCGTCACTTTGTAGGTGTGATTTTCATCGGTCGTGATGCCGCCTTCACCCACAGTGTAGGTCGTTTCCCCTACGGTGATCTCGATTTGATCGACCGTAAAGCCTTTCAAATCGGTATACTCATCCGTTGCGTAGAGGAACAGCGTACTTTTCTGCATGGCGGGGCCGTTTTCCGGGTATTCAACGGTCGTACCGGTGTAGGAGGTCGTGGATTTTTTCGACGTGTGCGGCAGAGAAATCTGGTTATAGACGCTGCCGTTTGTCAGGCCAAGCACATCACTTGGCTTTGTTGTAGCGCTGATATACAGCGTAGCCGTGACCTCTTTTGCGGGCTCCGCGGCAGTTGCCGCGCCGTACGGATATGTGCACGTGATGCTCACCGTGGCTTCGCCCGCGGCAAAGCCGGTAAGCGGCAAGGAGAACGTGCCGTCTGCGTTCAGCTTGATATCGTCCTTACTGCACTCGATGACATCCTGCTGCACGCCGTTGTTATCGACAGCAATCTCCCATCTGAGCGTCTTTTCGGTCTCGGCAAGCAGCTGCTTGTCGTTTGCGTCCTTTACGGCCAGCGTGATCGTATCGGTGTCGCCGGAATAAACCGAAATGTTCGTAGAAGAAGCCTCCAGCTTGAGCGATGCCGTAACTTCGATTGTAAGGCGCGCGATGTAATTGCCGAGCTTCGCCTCTGCGACGACCGTGCCGACATTCTGCCCGATGAATGTGACATCGTAGCAGTTATTCTCACGATTATACACAATGCGGCTGACTATTGCTGCGGCCTTATCGTTTGTGAGTTCGTTTCTGTTTTCGTCGTACAGCTTGATTTCCGGCTCTGCGCTCGTATCTACGTCGCTGCTGGCGATAAGCAAATGTGTCTGCAAAAGCGCCTTGCCGTTTTCGTTGTCGTTCAAAGTGCTGTCTTCCGCTTTCGTTTTGATATCCGCAAGCAGGTCGAGCTTCTGGGAATTTTCTTCCCATAAGAGACCGATGCGCGGCCAGCGGCCGTAATGCAAATTGACTGTGCTGCCGAAGATATCGGTCTGTGTCAGAACCGTCGGGAACGGATAGTTAAGCCCCTGCAGCGCCGTATCGTTGCCCGGGAAGCTATACTTGCCGTCGATGTTCTGCCCCTGCTCGGTGATGGTAACGGTGGAGAAGCTCTTATAGCTTGAGCCGGACTGGTAGTTCTTGTTCAGTTTCGTTAAGAATTCGCTGCTCTGCATTTCGGCATACGTTACGTATGGGGTGGAATCATTGAACAACTTGATCTCACGCCCCTGCCTATTCGGATTCGTCATGTTCAGGTTTAGGTTAGACCAACTTGAGGGAGTTTTATCGCCATATTTGCAGTAATCATCTGTATTTAATACGGCGGATTCAAGTGCATAGCAGTTATGAATCTCGATATAGTCGTTTTTAACATTCGCGAAATTTTCCTGCATTTCGCCATTGGAGGCGATTGCCTGCGTACTCTTTATAATATTTTGCTCGTTGGCTTTACCACGTTTTGGCATCTCAACATAACTGTAGCAGTTTTCAACCTTGAGCACACGACTCACATCACCAACCAAAGTTGCTAAGCCGCCGCTGTTTCGCATGACAATACCGCCAACAAGGCCGCCCATCCAGATATTCGCACCCCGATCATAGTTACTATACCAAGATTTAGCTGTGCTTCTCATAGAACCGCCTGCATAACAATATCGCACTGCGCCACGAGAAACACCGGCAATACCGCCGACACGCAGATTTTGATAAGGGCCATTATAGCCGATATTGATAATAATATCTGTTACAGCGGAGCAGTTTGTAATATCCATGTTTGTCATGCCGACAAGACCGCCGACACTGCCGCCGCCCCAACCCGGGGCCTTTGCATGGTTATCCTGAATGGTATAGCCGGAAACCGTGCAGTTTGTAAATACACTTGCAGGATTGTCTCTGCCGGCCGCAAAGCCGACAAGACCGCCAACACAGTACCAGCTCTCACCATCATTTGTAGCTTCGATTACATTGCCTTCATCCGAGTATACGACCACATTTTTAACCGTTGCACCGACCGTAATGCCAAAAATACCAACACATTCCGCATTGCTGCGAATTTCAACATTTTTGATCGTATATGCCTGTCCGTCATAATGAGAAGCAAAATATGACATTGTCGGATCAGCGGTTGCTGTATTGCCTGCATTATCATACATGCTTCCGATAGGCGTGAAGTTCTTGGTCTTACCAAGTGTACGGTATTCTGAGGAAGCATTCAAATCGTGTGTTTGATTCCAATACAGCTCCTTTCCGCTTTCCGATACCGTGCGAGAATCGCCGTAAACCTGATACGTGTATTTATCCTTAAACGTATTCCAATCCCCTTGGTTCTGAGACACAATGGAGGTGTTTGTATTGCACTTTCCGGAATTCCAGTTGATAAACTGCAGCTGCGAGACGGAGCGAATTTCGTAAGCGTTGCCGTTGGCGCCGGGTTTGACGTCACCTGTTTTTGTCGTTTTGCTCTGTACTTTGGAGCTATCGAGGCTCATAGAGTTTGCAAAGAACGGGTTGACGGTGTAGGCGTATACGGTAGCATCCGTTCCGATGCCGTAATCCAGCCACCATATGCCGTTTGCGTTGTTATCGATCAAATACATTTTGTCTTCGCCGGTCTCAAAGGCGACAAACGTATAGCCGGGCATCTGCTTACCGAGCGCTTCGCCGGCTTCTGCATTTTTTGCAACGCTCATGAAGTTTTCATTGAAGTATGCAGCACTTAATGAAGTCGTCAAATTATTGCTGTTCGCATAGAAATAGCCGTAGCCGTAATGCGTTACAACGCCGCCGTCGTCGTGCTCTTCACAGAGAGAGTCGCCCTTTAAGATGTCGTTGTTTGCGCTGGAAATTTCATTGCCTTGGCTTGTGCCCACGTAGCTGAAGTGGTAGCCGCTGTTGCTGCCGCTGTCTTCATATTCCCAGTAGAACACACCGAGCGTACCGATGTCCTTCTGCACGGGCCAATCGCCGTAATGCACGGTCTTCCCTGCTGCATTGCGCACGACTGCCGGGTAGATATAATAATCGCCGGTCGTTTCTTTAGCATTATAGGTGTAATCTGCCTTTTCGAAATTGCTGATTGTTTTGTTTTGCAGCTCGCTGCCCGTAAGGGGCTCGCCTGCCGCGTTATCTTTGAATTCGTTCGTGGAGGTGTTGTAAGCATAAAGCGTGCCTCTGTACGAATACGTGCCGCCGTCCAGATAATAGCACTGGTATGCCGAACCGCCGGTATGCGTAAAGCCGTAGGACTCCGCATCGCCGGAAGCTGTCAGCGCCGTAGCGCTGTAGCTGCGGCGAATCATGCCGCTGGCGTTGTTCGCCGCAAAGCCCGCGACCCACACGGTGCTGTTTCGCGCGCCGCGCACCTGAATGCTGCCAAGCGCGTAGGAATCCGAAATAGAGGCGTGGTTCACGCCCGCAAAGCCGCCCGCATAGGTGTTAGAGTTCGTATTTGCAAAGCGAATGGACGGGCAGTCCGAAGCGCTGTTGCGGATGGTGCCGTAGTTGCTGCCGACAAAGCCGCCAAGCGAAGCCGTGCTGGCGCTGTAACCGTAATACTCCATGGTATAGCCGGAAACCGAGCAGTTTGAAACCGTGCCGCGGTTATACCCGACGAGCACGCCCATGCTGACGCGCGACGCACTGCCGGAAGCCGAATTACCGCCCTGCGCATTGACATAGGCCACCGTGTTACTGCCGTTGCCGACAAGGAACACATTGCGCACCGCGGCAGCGGACGACGTATAGCCGAACATGCCGATGTAAAGGGAATTTGCTTTAAAGGAAATTCCCTCTATCGTATTGCAGCCGCCGTTATACACAGCCGCAAACGGCTTATCCCCTGTGCCGATCGGCGCCTGTGTGTTAATAATCTTTGCAGGCACAACGTCATATTTTGTCCACTCATACCTGCTGTAATCGATGTTGAGTTCCTGACGGAACACACTGTCCTTTACGGCATCCGCATACTTCGGGTAGTAAAGGCTCAAGGCATACAGCTGGCGGGCGGAGCGGATGCAGACCGTTTCCGGCGCCTTCGGCTTATTTTCGTTGACCGTCACCGTTTTTGCGAAATGCGGATTGTAGTAATACTCCGTATTCGTGCTGTTTGCGGTGTCTTCTATCGTGATCTTCTGGTAGAATGTATCCGGCTCTGCGGTGTCGATATACTTGGTGTTGACGACCTCTTTTGAGAGCGGATAGAGATAATACTTCGTATTTGTCGTGTCGTCGGTCGTTTCAATTGCGCTACCAAACGATACCTGTGCCTTTTGGTTGTTTGCATACGTCACGGTAACGACGTTATCGGACGGATCTTTCTTTTCGATATACGCCAGCGCATAGCCGTCGCCGACGACAAACTTACTCGTTTTGAGCGTGGAAAGGTTCGCGCCGTAGAAGCCGTAGGTTTCGTCTTCGTAGCGCTCGTAATAAACCAGTGCGCCGGATTCAAACTCCGCTTGCCAGTCGCCGTAGTGGTTCAGCTTTTCAAGGCGCGGATACGTGTAATACGTAAGGCCCTGATCCATCAAGTTATACGGAAACGTAGCCGCGCCGGAGGACGACGTGAACGCCTTGGAGATTCCTTTTGCAAAGCCCGATTCACTGAGCTCTTTATAGGTTTTCGGCTTGGTTTGATTGTCGTTTTCCCACTTGCTTGTGCCGTCTCCGGAAAGGCCGCCGTCTGTCAGATAATATACGTTTGAGGCACTGCCCATTGCTTTGACCGTGGAATAAACCTTTGCGTTTTCTCCAACATTGTAAACACACGCAGAATAACCGCCTGTGGCGATCACATTGGAGCCGCCTACTAAGCCGAAAGCAGCATCGCCGGTCGCCGTTTGGTAACCCGCTGCATAGAAATCCTTTAAGGTGATAGAGGTTCCCGTTGCGGCTACTTCAGACCCGCCCTCTGCCTTTGCGATAAGGCCGCCCGTTCTGTCTGCCGTCAAATAGCAATCCGCATAGGAATCGGTTATCGTTGCCGCATGATACACGGCACCGATGAGGCCGCCTGCTGCGCCGCCGTCTGCACGAATGACCGTAGACGCGGAGCTGTCCGTAACGGATACGCTGCCCGTTTTCGTCACCATGCCGATAAGTCCGCCGACGATTTTACCCTCGAGCCACGGCTTCACTTTTTCCGGGGAATCGACCGTTTCGATATCTGCGAGGTCGCCTTTTTTGGAGCTGAGGTATACACGGGTATTTGTGATTTTCACGGTATCGGAAACAGAACCGATGAGCGCACCGACGTTCTGGCCTCCATTATCAATCCTCATGCCGGTAAGCGTCACGTTTTTGATCTCACCGTTAAATGTACTGAACAGACCTGCATCTCCGTTTTGCGCAGCTTTTGTGATATGCAGGTTTGAAATGGAAGAATACAGCTTTACGTTATCGACCTCGGAATAGCCGTCATAGCTTTTGAGATTCTTATTTGTGATGGGCGTAAAGGTGTCGCCGTAAAAGGAATACCAGTCTTCGTTGTCGGCAGTATCATCCGCAAAGGAAAGGTCGCTGACCTGCACAGCGCCGGTAATCGTCTCGGAAACATGGGAGGCCTCGTTCAAATTCTGTAAATGGCGGCCGTAGGCGATGAGCGCCGTGCCCGCCGGGGTGTCTTCGGCATAGCGGAACAGGCTGTTCGTTTTGCGGGTGTAGCTTTTGCCGTCCACATTGGCGTTTTGGCTTTCTACGGAAAGCGTGACGGTGATGTCTGTGCCGCACGTAAGCTTATGGTCGGTCTGATTATAGAAGCGCGTCTTTTCGCTTTCCAAGCTATCCATAACCCACGTGTAGTACCAAGTTTTGCTGTTCAGCTGGCGAAGCTCGCTGTATTTTACGACCTTTACATATTCGTTCCGACCGTCCGAAACCTTGATATTGAACGTCAGCTCATCGGCATAGGGGTTGTTGCAGTAGAACGTTGCCGTCAGCTTCTCGCGGTTATCGATGGAGATGTCCGGCTTTAGAGTGTCGGTTGTGCCGGAGATCACGCGCGCGCCGCCGTAGTAGCCGATCTTCGCACCGTTGTGCAGGCGGGTCTGACGCACACGCATACGGTTTAAGTATGTGGGCAGCGTGGTGGAGGCATCACCGCTTGTGATCTCCTCTTCGCTGTAAAACGCGCCGTACACACTGCCGCTTTCGGGGTCGTACTCGATGACCCAGTGGTTGTTCCAAAGCTCGGCATCTACGGAAGATTCCGGCAGAACGGAAGCTGCCGCCTTGCCGACTTCCATGCGGTTTGCGGAAACGACGTAGCAAAGCGTGTCTTTTGTGATGGCGTCTTCCGCATCTTCTTCGGGAGCATCCAGCGGAATGAGACCAACCTTTGCAACGCCGTTAACCTTGTTTTCATCGTACTGATAAAGGCTTTCGTAGCCGCCGGCGCGCAGCTCGGACATGCGGTTCTGCGCGGCAACGTAAAGGATCTCCGCTTTACTGTCGAGTTCCTTTTGGCGCAGATTCTTTTGAATCGTCACAAGCGAGAGAACCGCCACGGCAAACAGCACGATGACGATGGCCACAACAATCAAAAGCTCGGACATGGTAAAGCCGGCTTTTCCCTTTCTTCTATTTTTCAAACTCTTCATATCCCGTGAAAAATTCATGCGTTTTGCTCCTGAGAAAAATATGGAAACCGTAAAACGGTATAAGTCTTTTTAAACACAGAAAACCGGCAAGCAAAAAACAGCTTCCGGCCTGTGTTGCACCAGCTATTTTTGAAGTTCAAAATACGTAATATACAGGTTTACCTGCACATTGCCGGAGTTGCCGGAATTTTCAAACTGCACGCTGATGTCCGATATTTGGTTTGTAAAATCGCTGTTGTGCAGCGCATCAATGATGGCGCGCGTTTCGGCGTAGGTGTTCGTTGTAAAGGCCATGTTGATGGGGCGGCACATGATGTAGCCATCGTTCAGTGCCGAGACCTGACCGAAATCCAGCGAATAATCGACGGAAGCCGAAAGAATGCTGTTCAACTCAACGAGCAGCTTGCCGGAATTGTCGTAATTCGGAATCGGCGTGGGGTCGCCCGCGGCATAAATTTCCTCGAGCTCCTTCTGCATCTGGTTCATACGCGTCAAAAGCTCGGTGTTCTGCAAAATCTCGTCCTGCTCCGCGGCCGTTTCGGACTGATACTCGTCGATGGAATTGTTGATGGGCTCCAAGATGAGCTTAAAATATGCGATGACGATGAGCAGCACGGTGAGGACGAGCAGCATCACTTTTTCGCGCGTTGTAAAGGCTCTTTTCATGCTGTGGCCTCCCCTTCCGCCGTGTCAGCCGGCTGTAATGTGATCGTCACGGAGAAATCGAGGTCTTCGCCCGGGCCAACGGGATGAAACTCGGCGACGTGGCGCAGTCGATG
>OLRV01002551.1_pt1 | contig 13770 bp, 12 predicted proteins | sample 1672421 | NCBI WGS metagenome assembly OLRV01 (sample SAMEA3136684, study PRJEB25190) | human gut metagenome | biome: human gut; feature: human-associated habitat; material: faeces | place: Austria | collected 2013
TCTTCCATCCGCATGCCGAAGTGCATCACATCAAGAAAGAGAACATCGGCCTCATTGAAGTTATGGGTCTCGCGGTTTTGCCGTCCAGACTGAAAGACGAGCTGAAGACCCTGAAAGACGTGATGCTGAAAAACGGCGACGTTTCAAGCGTGGAGAGCATCGCAAAGCACGCGGAGTGGGCAGCGCAGGTGAAGCGCGACCACCCGGAAATGAACGAAGCGAATGCCGAGCACATCTTGCAGCAGGAAGTGGGAAAGGTGTTTGTAAAGGTGCTGGAGAACGCAGGCGTCTACAAATGCACGGCAGAGGGCAGAAAAGCGTTCAGAACGTTTGTAGAAAGCGTACGCTGAATCGAAAATAATACGATAAAATAAGGAACCCACCGTATGTGTGAAAGCGATACGGTGGGTTCCTTTTAATTCGTGATGAAACAGCTTCAAATTTCTTTGCCGCAGTATGGCAGATTGCGTTTACGTGTTCTTTACCGTGTCTTTCAGCGGTTCGCTTTTCGTGCCGTCTTCGTTGACCTTCTGCATGTTCGGGTAGACGAGCGCGAGGTAGTTGTCATCCAAGTGCTTATCGAGGAACATTTGGAACGAGCTTGTGGCGGGGATGCCCTCGGTGCGCTCGTTGGCGCGGGTCAGCGCGGCGCAGGAGATGAACCCGTCAAACAGCATGAACGCAACGAGCAAAATGGTGAGGATAGCGCCCGGGCGCTTCGGGATTTTTTCAATCATGCGCGACATGGCGGGGTAAATTTCTTTGATCCAGATAAGGCCGAGCGTGCCCCAGATGAGCGCGAACATCAAGTTTGTGCGGCCGTCAATGTTGAACGGCGTGCCGCTGTAATCCCACGAAACGGTGCCGAACAGCATCTCCTGTCCCCAACTGCACAGGTACTCGAACGCCGCACCGATGATGCCGCTGGCAACAAAAATGACGATGTCGTCCTGCTTGTAGAGCTTATACAGGCACAGCGTGATGATGGCTGCGCCGCCGCCGTAAATGGGCTGGAATGGGCCGTACACAAGGCCGACGCGCAACTCAATCTGGTGCGCGATGAAGAACGCCCAGCATTCTTCAAGCACAAAACCGGCAAGGCAGCCGATGAAGAAGATCCAGAAGAGTTTTGTGAAGTTCATGCCGAACGCAAACGGGCGGTCTTCCGGGTTTTCGAATGTAGCTTCATATTCATAGCGATTGCGCTTCCAGCGTTCGGCGGAGCGCTTTTTGCGCTCTTCCGTCGTGATGCGGTACGCTTTTAATTCCTTTTCGTACTGCTCGTTCGTCATATCCGGCGAGGCGCTCATGAAGCGGCGCTTTAAGAAGTTCGATTTGTTGAGGAGTGCCGTGTAGTTTTCGTCGGCGGTCTTCTGTGCTTCCTGAAGCTTCTTTTGCAGGTCGAGGTCATCGATGGCCTCCGCTGCGCCGATGGCGCCGCCGGTGACGGCATTGCCGAGGGCGTTTCTCGCCTCGCGCACGCGGTCTCCGAGTTCGGATAAGCGTTTAAACTGGTGATTCAAGCGCTGCACGGTGATGGACGTGATGATGATGTCGAGCAGCATGATGCCGAGGACGGCATAGAGGATGACCCAGCCGACGGTGCGGTTGACGTAGTGCAGAAGTGACGTGAGTATCGGCACGATGAACATCACAATGAACGAGAAGCACACGCCGCGCACGGTGGCGACGGGCACGGAAACGTAGCCCTTGATATTCCACTTGAATTTGGAGTAATCACGCAGGCGGATGTGCGTTGTTTTGCGCAGCAGCCACGCGAACGTGAATTCCACAAGGAAGCTTGAAATCAGGCAGAAAAACAGCGTGGCAACAAACGACGTCTGCCAATGCAGCGCCGTCAATGCCGCCCACGGCAGCGCAATCATCAGGCCGTACTGCGGGCAGTACGGACCGTTCAGCATGCCGGGGTTTTTGAATTTTCGGTATACCATGCCGATGTACCCCACCTCTGCGACCCAGCCGCAGAAGGAAGCAAGCACAAAGTACCACAGAAAAAGCCAGATCTTATATGCCATGCGTGCATCTCCTTAAACCATCGAGCGTCCTATGTATATCTCGGAAAAGTATAGAACAGTATAGCATATTTCACGGTTTTCAACAATACTTCTGCAAGAAAAAACTGTCGGAAACCGCAGCAATATCGGAAATTTTGAGGGGAAAACAAACGGCTCCTACCACGAAAGCCTGCCCGTACTGCCTGATGGATGACGTGAAGATCGGCGCGACGAAATGCCCGCACTGCGCATCCGTGCTTCCGCCGGAAGACGAAGAGGAAAAGAAGGACGCATAATATCTCGCTTATACATACGCGGCTCCACGGTGCTTTCATGCGCCGGGAGCCGTTTTTCTTTTTATTGTCCGAAGGACCATAGCATTCGCCGACAGGCGAATATAATTAAGGCGCACTTCCGGAGAGAAAGTACGCCTTGAAAATATGTATTCTTATGTCTTACTTAAAGCAAAATTACCAGCCGAGGCCCTTGAGGTAATCGCGGCTCATCTTCACGGCTTCGAGAGCGGGGGTGTCATAAGACTGATCCTGCTCAACAACGACCCACTTGGAACCGGCTTCCAGTGCTGCATCGAGCACCGGCGGAATGTTCTGCATGCCGTGGCCGACCGGACGGAACTCGAACTTACCGGTTTCTTTCTTCTTCTCGGTCTCAATGCCGATGAGCTCGTACATGTTGGCCGGCTTACCTTCCTTGTAGAAGTCCTTGAGGTGGACGACCGGTGCGCGGCCGGCGTACTTCTTGATGTAATCGACCGGCTCTTCGCCGGCGACCTTGACCCAGCAGATATCAAGCTCGGTCTGGAGCAGGTCAGCGGGAATCTCGGTATAGATATAATCGAGTGCATACTGACCGTTCGGCATCTTTGCAAACTCGAAATCATGGTTGTGGTAAAGCAGCGTGATGCCGACTTTCTTGCAGGCTTCGCCGATCTTCTTGAAGGTCTCAATGTTCTTGAGGAACTTCTCGGTGCCCGGACGATCTTCTTCCATCAGATACGGGATGGCAATGTACTGCATGCCGATCTCCTTATACTGTGCGACCGTGCCTTCGATGTCGGCTTCGAGCTCCTGGAACGGAACGTGTGCGGAAAGCGGAACGAGGCCCACTTCTTCCAAAATCGCCTTGACTTCTACCGGCTTCATGCTATAAAGGCCTGCAAGCTCAACGCCGTCATAGCCCATGTCCTTGATTTTCTGCATGGTGCCCTTAAAATCGCGCTCAGCGTCATCGCGGACAGAATAAACCTGTACTGCTACGGGTAAAGTTTTCATGGTGAACTCCTCCTAAGTTAATGGATTGCTTTTCTTTATCATACAGTCTTTTTTGTGAAAAATCAATCCGTATTATGAAAAATTCCTAAATATTCGCAATTTCGGAGCCAAAACAATTCAAAACGGCGTTATCTTGCAGTTCATCTTGCAGTTCACGTCTAAAAGTAGTATAATCATGCGTATCGATAAACGGAAAATTCAAATTTAAGGAATGAAGAAAATGAAACGAAATTTACGCTTTTATTTTGCGCTGATGTTCGCCCGCGGTACGGCGTTGGTTCTAAAGCTCATCGGGCGAAAGGGCACGTCCATGCCGGGTTCTTGGGCTATTATTCTGTGCCCGGATTTTATCGGGCGCATGCCGAAACCGAAGAAGATCATCGGCATTACGGGCACGAACGGCAAAACGACTGTCTCGAACATGATTGAGGATGTTTTGGAGGATAACGGCATCGAGTTCATGTGCAACCGCTCCGGCACGAATGTCGCGACCGGCGTGGCATCTACGCTCATTGCGAACAGTCACTTTTTCGGCAAGCCGAAGTGTGACCTTGCGGTGTTTGAGCTCGATGAGCGCTCTGCGCCGAACATTTACCCCTACATGCAGCCGGACATTGTGCTGTGCACGAACATTTTCCGTGATTCTTATAAGCGCAACGCGCACGCGGAGTTTATCCTCGATATTCTGAATAAGGAAATTCCGAAGGGCACAAAGCTCGTTTTGAACGGCGACGACCCGCTTTGCAGCTCTATTAAGCCCGAAAACGACCGCGTATATTTCGGCATCGACCACCTTGACACGGACAAAAAGGAATGCGACAATATCGTAAATGATGTGCCTGCCTGCCCCAAATGCCACGGCCCGCTTGTGCACGACATTGTGCGCTACCATCATATCGGCCGCGTGCACTGCGAAGCCTGCGGCTACCGCTCGCCGGACATCGACTACCTTGCAACGGACATCGATACGAAAGACATGAAAATGAACGTGACGGTGGGCGGCAAAAAATCGGAATACCCGCTTTTGAACAGTACGAACATCAATATTTATAACGCTCTTGCCGCCATCGCGACGCTGCGTGAATTCGGCCTTTCCGAAGAAAAAATCCGCAATTCCATGGAGAAAATGGGCATCAGCGAGACGCGTTACTCCGAAAAAGAAGTGAACGGCAGAAAGTACATTCTGCACCTTGCAAAGGGGCAGAACCCCATTGCGTGCTCCCGTGCGTTTGAAAATATCCGTAACGCGCCGGGCAAAAAGTCCGTTGTGATGTTTCTCGACGACTACTTCGATGCGCGCCACACCGTGGAGAACACCGCGTGGTTCTACGACACCGATTTTGAGTTTTTAAATGACCCGAGCATCGTGCAGGTCGTCATTGCCGGTGCGCGCCACCACGATACGTATGTGCGCACGCTTCTGGCCGGTGTGCCGGCGGAGAAGATCGTGCACATGCGCGATGAAAGCGATACGCCTGCGGCGGTCTCGAAAGAAGCAGACACAGTCTTTATTCTGTACGACGTATACACCATTCGTTTGGCAAATGACATTCGCGATAAGATGATCGAACGTGAGAAGGAGGGCGAGACGAAATGAAAATAGAAGTCCTTTTCCCGGAATTCTGCAACCTGTTCGGCGACGCGTACAACATGGTCTACCTTGAAAAAACGCTGCCGGAAGCGGAGTTTATCCGCACGAAATTCAGCGACGATGTGCGCTTTACCGAAGAAAAAATGAACCTTGTGTATATGGGTCCCATGACGGAACGTATGCAGGAGCAGGTCATCCGCAAGTTGATGCCGCTGAAGGAGAAAATCCAAAAAGCCATTGACGATGGCACGGTGTTCCTTTTCACGGGCAATGCGCTCGAAATCTTCGGCGATTACATTGAAAACGAGGACGGCAGCCGCGTAGAGTGCCTTGGGCTTTATCGTTTGTACGCAAAGCGCAACATGATGCACCGCCATAACAGCGACTTTGAGGGCGAATTTGACGGCAATGTCATCATGGGCTTTAAGACGCAGTTCACGATGGCTTACACGCCGGATGAATCGCACGGCTTGTTCGTGAAAAACAAAGGTGTGGGGCTCAATATAAAGGCGAAATACGAGGGTATCCGCGTAAACAACTTCTTCGGCACATACCTTGTGGGGCCGATCTTGGTTTTGAATCCGCCGTTTACAAAGTACATTTTGAACCTGATGGGCGCGGGCGATGTGAAGCTTGCGTTTGAAGCGGAAAACATGGCGGCCTACGAGCAGCGCAAAAAGGATTTTGCCGAGAAGGTACACTGATGGTGCAGCACGAAATTCCGCCGGTGTTCGACGAAAACAGCCGCGTGCTCGTTTTGGGCTCGTTTCCGTCTGTGCAGTCGAGAAAAGCGGCGTTTTTCTACGGGCACCCGCAAAACCGCTTTTGGCGCGTCTTGAGCGCGGTTTTCGGTGAACCGGTGCCGGGGGATGTCCCCGAAAAGAAGGCGCTTTTGCTAAAGCATAAAGTTGCCTTGTGGGACGTCATTGCCTCGTGCGATGTAACGGGCTCGGCTGACGCGAGCATCAAAAACGTTGTACCGAATGATCTTTCCGTGATTTTATCGACAGCGAACATCACGCATGTGTGTACAAACGGTCAAATGGCGCACAAGCTGTATCAAAAATATCTGGCGAAAGAGATCGATTTGCCGGAAACGGTTCTGCCGAGCACCAGTCCCGCGAACGCCGCGTGGAGCTTGGAGCGGCTGACGGAAGTGTGGAAGATTATCCGGTCAATTTAATACGGCAAGCACGCGGCTTTAAAAACCGCGTGCTTTTTTCACCCATTTTTTCCCTCTCCATATAATAAAGTCAGGAGGGCTGAAAATGAATGATATTGTATTTTATGCGTTGTTGGCGACGCTGGGGACATGGCTCGTCACGGCGCTTGGTGCTGCTACGGTGGTGCTGTTTAAATCGCCGAACCCCAAAATTCTCAATTTGATGCTCGGCTTCGCCGCCGGGGTGATGGTTGCGGCGAGCTTTTGGTCACTTTTGCAGCCGGCCATCGAGCGCGCGGAGGCGGCGGGAAGCATGCCTGCGTTTTTGGTGGCGACACTCGGGTTTCTCTGCGGTGCGTTGTTCATGTGGGGCTCCGATAAATGCGTGACCTACGCGCAGCGGCGCTCCGCTTTGGCGCAGGGCGAGAAAAACGCACGGCTGAACCGCATCATTTTATTGGTACTTTCCATCACGCTGCACAATATCCCGGAGGGGCTCGCTGTGGGCGTAGCGTTCGGTGCGCTGAAAAACGGCGACTATACGCCGGAAGCGCTGATGGGTGCCGTGACGGTGGCCGTGGGCATCGGCTTGCAGAATTTCCCCGAAGGTGCGGCGGTCTCGCTGCCTTTGCGCCGTGAGGGGTGTTCCAGAAGGAAGAGCTTTTTCATCGGGCAGGCTTCCGGCTTTGTGGAGCCAATTGCGGGCGTTTTGGGCGCTTTGCTTGCCGTGTACATTGAAGCCGTTTTGCCGTTTGCGTTGTCCTTTGCGGCGGGCGCGATGATCTTAGTCGCGGTGCACGAGCTTATCCCCGAGTGTCAGCGCAACCAGGAAGCGCAGCCGTATGCGGCGACAATGGGCATTGTGACGGGCTTTGCGCTAATGATGCTTTTGGACGTGATGCTGGGATGAAATTTTAAGATAGAATAAAAAGTCCGAAACACGGTTTAGGTGCTTCGGACTTTTGCCGTTTTGTTGTATTTTACGCCTTTGCGGGTTCTGCGGCGGGGACGGTGAGCAGCTTTTTCCAGCGGCCGCTGTAATAGTAGATGAGCAGCGGGATGATGCCCAGAATGTAGCCGATCGGCGCGGCAAACCAAATACCTGTGGTGCCGATCCAGATGGGCAGAAGCAACGAGAGACCGATTTTACTGCACAGCTCCACAACGGAGGAGACCATGGAAATATTGATTTTGCCCATGCCCTTGACGGTGCTGTTATAAAGCCAGATCCATCCGAGGAACGGGAAGAACCACGCCTGAATGCGGATGAATTCGAGCGAATATTGGATAACTTCGGTCTCGTTCGGCTTGACGTACAGCGAGACGAGCAGCTCAGAAAAAATGAGTGTCAGCACGCCTGCAAAAATGCTCAGACCGCCGACAAGAAGGAAGATTTGCCGCACGCCAAGCTTGATGCGCTCTGCGTTTTTCGCGCCGAAGTTCTGCCCGACATAGACGGAAAAGCCGAACGAGAAATTGCTGAACAGCATCACGGCGAGGTTCTGCACGTTGCTGCCGACGGTGAACGCCGCGACGACGTTGGAGCCGTAGCCGTTGATGACGCGCGTAATGACCATCATGCCGACGGAAAGAAACAGGCTTTGCAGAGCCATTTGCGCACCCATGCCGAATATTTTAAGGCTGACGGGCATATCCGGGCGCAGGGTGTGGCGCTTCGGCATCAGATCGGGGTATTTGCGGAACATGACGAGGATGCAGATGGCGGCGGAGATGGCCTGCGAGCCGACCGTTGCAACGGCGACACCCGCAACGCCCATGTTGAGACCGATGACGCTGATGAGGTCGAGGATAACATTCAAAATGGAGCACAGAATGAGGAAATACAGCGGTGTTTTACTGTCGCCGAGTGCGCGCAGGATAGATGCCGCGGCGTTATACGCAAACTGTGCGATGCCGCAGCCGCAGACGATCTGAATATACAGAACGGACATGTCGATGACGTCTTCCGGCGTTTTTAAAAGCTGCATGAGCGGCCGCGCGGCGAAAACGCTGATGAGACCCAGAACAACGCCGAGCAAAAGGGTGATCCACCCGGAGGCGACGATGCCCTTGCGCACGCGGTCGGTGTCGTTTGCGCCGACGTATTGCGAAAGCACGATGGAAATGGCACTCGTCACGCCGGTTGCAAGCAGCAGAATGAGGCCCGTTGTGGACGTGGTGGCACCGATGGCGGCCAGCGCGTGCGAGCCGACGAAGCGGCCGAGCACGGCGGAGTCCACCATGGAATAAAGCGACTGGAAAATACTGCCGATCATCATGGGCAGCGCAAAACGAAGCATCAGGTTGATCGGTTTGCCCTGCGTCATGTCGATGGCACCGGACGGTTTGGACATGATACAACAACTCCTAAAAAAATAAGATTAAGGTAAACCGTTCCGTAGAAAATAAGGGTAAACCGCGTTTGTAGAACCTCTTCGCTGCGTGTTAGTTTACAAGTATCATTGTACCAAGAAAGCAACGTGAGTTCAATGAACGGTTTACCCAAATCAACGGGAAAAATATTTGGCTATTTTTGCTAATAATTAAATGTTAAACAATGGAATAGGTGAACATTTCGTAGTGCAGCGCGGTGCCGATGTCGATCTCCTCCGGCAAAAGCGCGCGAGCGACCAGAATTTCATCGTGCGTGTCATTGTCCGTTCGGCGCAAAACGGCGTAGTCGCCGTCGATGCTCGCCACTTCGTATTCGTAGGGGCCCATTATACCACCGTACCTTCTTTAACAAATGTGGCGGCGTGCTCACGCGCGGCCTCGTAGTCCTGCGCCAAAATGAGGTAAGCTTTCGTGAAGCGCTTTGCGTTCGGGTCTTCCGGCTCAATGGCGCGCTCCATTAAAAGAACACCGTCCGTTTCGGAGACCTCGTGAAAACCCATCTTTTTGTGGAATGCCACGGCGGCATCGTTCGGCAGATTGATGTGCGCTGTAACGCGGCGGTAATTTGCATGGTGCATGATGTCCAGCATCAGGCTGTATAAAGACGTGCCCACGCCGCTGTGCAGACATTTTTCGGAGACGTACAGCTGTGCGTCGGCAGAGAACAGGTCGTCCTTCGGAATATCGCGGTCGGTCAAAAAGCAGAATCCCGCCGTCTGGTTGTTGATCTCCGTCAGAATCCACATACGGCCGTATGTATAGGTGTCGATGCGCTGCACGTACTCGGCGAGCGTCGGCACTTCGGCATCAGGCGTGTAGTGCGTCTTTTCGACGTAGGGTGTGTAAATTTTGAGCATGGACGGGCCGTCCCACTCGTTCGTTCTGCGTACTGCAACTCTGAAATCACTCATATTTTCAGTTCCTTTCGCTCGTAACTTCTGCATATAGGGGAATAGACGGTGCGGCACCGGGGCGCGAGACCGCAATGGCAGCGGCTTTTGCCGCGAGGATCAGCGATTTTTTCGGTGAAAGCCCATCCAGCATACCGCGCATGAAATAGCCCGTGAACGTATCGCCGGCTGCGGTGGTATCGACCGCACGGACAAGCTCCGCCGGGGCAAACGCGCGCTTATCTTCTTTGGCGTACCACGCGCCTTTACTGCCGAGCGTTAAGACTGCGGCGGCGTGCGGGTATTTTTGAAGGAGCTTATCCAAAATAGCGGTGGGAATCTTTGTGCCGGTCAGCTGTTCGCCCTCCACTTCGTTCAAAACGAACACGGAAACGAGCGACAGATTGCACTTTAAAACGTTTTCGTTCATCGGGGACGGATTGAGCCAGATCTCCATGCCGCGCGCATGGGCTTTTTCAAGAATATACGGCAGCGCGCTGATTTCGTTTTGCAGCAGAAGAATGTCGCCTGCGCCGAATTGCGCAAGCACGCGGTCGGCGTATGCTTCATCCACAGCCCCGTTGGAGCCGCCGAAAAGCAGAATGGCGTTCTGTGCCTCTCGGCTGACCTGAATGACGGTGTGCCCGCCCGGCATATCGCGCGTTTCGATGAGGGAGGTATCTACGCCGTTTTGGTTCAATAAATCGCGCAGGTGCTCGCCGCCCGTGCCGATGAGCCCCGCATGGCAGACGGAAAGCCCCGCCCGCACAAGCGCAATGGACTGATTTAACCCCTTGCCGCCCGGGAACACGGTGCGGCTTTCGCTTTGAATGGTCTCACCGCCCTGCAAAATGTGGTCGACCTTATAAACATAGTCTGTATTGAGTGAGCCGAAATTCAAGATCCTCTTCAAGGTTTTGCACTCCTCTGTTTCAAAATCAATACAAGAATAGCACGAACAAAGCCCGCCGTCAAGGAAAGCAGGACAAAAGAAAAAACGCAAAAACCCAATATTTCAGCGGTTTCGCCAAGGCGGAACATATTCACAAAACGCGCGAAAAGTGGTATAATATTTCGGTTAACGAGCAAACCGAGTTTTTAATCCGTTTTTTGCCGTATCCCGCGCATGCAAAACGGCGCGGCCGGTTTTGAATTTTTTGAAGCAGTTTGAAGTTAAGAACGATAAAGAAAGGGATTGATAAAGATGGGAAAAAGAGAAAATTTGCGCAACGTAGCCATTATTGCACACGTTGACCACGGCAAGACCACCCTTGTGGACCAGCTTCTGCGACAGAGCGGCGTTTTCCGCAGCAACGAAGCCGTAACCGAGCGCGTCATGGACTCCGGCGATCTGGAGCGCGAGCGCGGCATTACGATCCTCTCCAAAAACACAGCTGTCATGTACAATGACATCAAAATCAATATTGTCGATACCCCGGGCCATGCCGATTTCGGCGGTGAGGTGGAACGCATTCTGATGATGGTAGACGGCGTTTTGCTGCTTGTCGATGCGTTTGAGGGATGTATGCCGCAGACGCGCTTCGTTTTAAAAAAGGCGCTTGGTCTTGGCAAAAAGCCGGTCGTTGTCGTCAATAAGGTCGACCGTCCGGGCGCACGTCCGCTTGAAGTCGTGGACGAAGTGCTTGACCTCTTCATTGAGCTCGGTGCAGACGAAGACCAGCTCGATTTCCCGGTGGTCTACGCTTCCGCACGTGACGGCTACGCCATGAACCAGCCGGACGAAAAGGGCACGGACATGAAGCCGCTGTTTGAAGCCATTATAAACGATGTTCCGGCGCCGGAGGGTGACCTTGACGGCCCGACGCAGGTGCTGTTCTCCAACATTGACTATGATGAGTACGTCGGCCGTATCGGTATCGGCCGTGTGGAGCGCGGCTCCGTAAAGGTCGGCCAGACCGTTACCATCTGCAACAGCACAAGCGACGAAAAGCGCAACGCGCGCATTACGAAGCTCTACCAGTTTGAGGGCCTCAAGCGCGTGGACGCAGAGAGTGCAGAGCTTGGCGACATCGTGGCCGTTTCCGGCATGGCAGACCTCAACATCGGTGAGACCGCCTGCGACCCGGAGCACGTGGAGCCGCTGCCGTTCGTCAAGATCGACGAGCCGACCGTTTCTATGATGTTCATGGTCAACAATTCCCCGTTTGCGGGCCGCGAGGGCAAATATGTCACCTCCCGCAACCTGCGCGACCGCCTGTTTAAGGAGGTCGAAACGAACGTTGCTATGCGCGTGGAAGAGACGGATTCCGCCGATACGTTTAAGGTATCCGGCCGCGGCGAGCTGCACCTCTCCATTCTTATCGAGCAGATGCGTCGCCAGAACTACGAATTCCAGGTCTCCCGCCCGAGCGTTATTTTCAAGGAAGAAAACGGCAAGAAGCTGGAGCCGATGGAACTTTTGATGATCGAAGTTCCGGATAACTACGTCGGCGCGGTCATGGAAAAGCTCGGCACCAGAAAGGCAGAGCTGCTCAACATGGGTACCCGCGACAGCGGCACCACACACCTTGAATTCAAGATCCCGTCCCGCGGCATCATGGGCTACCGCTCCGAGTTCCTTACGGACACGAACGGCAACGGCATCATGAACCACGTGTTCGATTGCTACGAGCCGTATAAGGGAGACATTCAGCAGCGCAGCACCGGTTCTCTCGTTGTACACGAGACCGGCGAGTCGACGGCTTACGGCCTGTTCTACGCACAGGACAGAGGCCGCCTGTTTATCGGGCCGGGCGTACCGGTTTACGAGGGCATGATTGTCGGCAGCAACCCGAAGGGCGACGACATCGTCATCAACGTCTGCAAGAAGAAGCACGCGACAAACACCCGTGCTTCCGGCTCCGACGACGCACTGAAACTGACCCCGCACACCGTGCTCTCTCTGGAGCAGTCCCTCGAGTTCATCGCGGACGACGAGCTTGTGGAGATCACGCCGAAGAGCATCCGCATGCGCAAAATGGTGCTGAGCAAAGAGCTGCGCATGAAGCAGGCTGCGAAAAAGAAGTAATTTATAAACCTGACCAACGGAAAAGACACACGGAGAGCCAATGAATATCGTTATTTTGGATCTGGAGTGGAACGGTGCGTACAGCCGCCGTCTCCACGGCTTTATCAATGAGATTATCGAGTTCGGCGCTGTCAAGCTCGATGCACAACTGAATATCACAGACCGGTTTTCCTGCTTTGTCAAACCGCAGGTGACAAAAAAGATCAGCGCGATTATCTCGGACCTCACCAACATTACGGATGCGAATCTTTTGGACGCACGCCCGTACATGCAGGTGATGAGCCGCTTCAAAAAATGGGCGGGCGACTGCGTGATTGCCACGTGGGGCACGTCGGACATTCTGGCGCTGATTGAAAACTGCCGCTATTTCGGCGGCGGGGAGACCGTTCCGTTTTTGCAGCGCTATGTCGATTTACAGCAGTACGTGGAAAAGCGCCTTGGCGAGGACGGCAAGGAGCAGCTTGGGCTTTCCAAAGCGGCAGAACTGCTTTCCATTGATGACGGTGCGCTTGACCACCACCGCGCGCTCGACGACAGCGTGCTGTCCGCCATGGTGCTGGAGCGCATTTACACAAAGGATACGTTCCGTCCGTTCATTCAGGACTGCAAGGACCCGGAGTTTTACAGACGCATCACGTTTAAAACGACGTATATCTGTGACGTGAACAGCCCGTTGATCGAAAAGGAGCATCTGCATTTCACGTGCGAAAAATGCGGCGGCGAAGCAAAGCGCCGCGGCAAATGGACTGTGAAAAACAAGAGTCTGCGCAGCACATTTAAGTGCGAAAAGTGCGGCTACGAATTCTGCGGTCAGCTGCGCGTGAAGCAGAAGTATGAGGGTATTATCGTGAGCCGCAAATCCATTCCGCTGCCGAAAATCGAAAAGCCGCGCCGCGCCGAAAACACAGACATCGCCGATATGCGTCTGACAATCAAGGAAAACGGTGTGGGACTGCTGACGTTTAAGGCGTGGGAGAATATTCCGTACCTTACGCACTGCTTCTCCACGCGCATCGGCGGCGTGAGTGAAGAAGAGTTTGCTGCTATGAACCTCGGCTTCAACCGCGGCGACGAGCGCGAGCGGGTCATCGAGAACTACCGCATCCTCGGCGCCGCGCTGGGCATGGACGTGATGCGCGCGGCGTACACGAAGCAGGTGCACGGCACGCACGTGCGCCTCGTGACGGACGCGGACCGCTGCGGCCCGACCGACCCCGCCCCCTGCGACGCGGACGGCCTCGTCACGAACGTCAAGGGCCTGCCCATCTTCTGCTTCACGGCCGACTGCGTGCCGCTGCTGCTGCACGACCCGGTGCGCTCCGCGGCGGGCGCGGTGCACTGCGGCTGGCGGAGCTCGGTGGGCGACATACCTGGCGTCGCGGTGGGCCTGATGCGCGA